>Ga0138256_10001933_pt1 | contig 22305 bp, 17 predicted proteins | sample KNB2016incub_MG_FD_105486 | JGI IMG/M metagenome (GOLD analysis project Ga0138256, IMG submission 105486) | Active sludge microbial communities from wastewater in Klosterneuburg, Austria - KNB2014incub_MG | ecosystem: Engineered > WWTP > Activated sludge > Unclassified | place: Austria... | reverse complement strand
GATGCAGATCCTGGAATCCTGATGGAGGATAATGACTTTGGCTATGCCAAACTGGATAAAGACGGCTTAAAATGTCCATTCGGTGCACACATCCGAAGAAACAATCCCAGGGATAGTTTCGAAGACCTCGGCATTAAAGAATCGTATAAACTGAGCAATCGCCATCGTATTATCCGAAGAGCCCGTTTGTATGGTGAGCCCTTTATTGGTTCACCGGAAAATCACAAGCCGGAAGGTGAGGTAGGTTTGTTGTTTAATTGTTTTAACGCAGATATCAGCCGCCAGTTTGAATTTTTACAATATACCTGGGCCAATATCCCCAAAACAAAAGATTTGTACAATGACCCCGACCCTATCATCGGTGTAAAAGAATTCCCGGTGGAAGGAGAAACCCAAAATTTTACCATTCAGAATTCCCCGGTAAACCGCACCATCAGCGGCCTGGAACGCTTTGTAAAAGTAAAAGGAGGGGCCTATTTTTTCTTTCCATCGTACAGTGCGCTAAGGTATACGGCATCGATCTAAACCAGGGTGTATTTAAAATCCTTCAAACAAAAATTATGAAAAAAGAAATCGGCAAAGAATATCCACCGGAAAATGAAAATTTTTATATCAGCCAGATGGTGGATGAATTAAAAAGACAAATGGATCAATTGTTCCCTAATGGGACCAGGATGCTGCGACAGGCTGAAACTAAAATGCATGGCTGTCTCAAAGCGGAATTTATCATTAACCCGCAACTGGAGGAAAAATACAGAGTGGGGCTTTTTGCCCAACCGCTTACCTACAATACGATAGTCCGGTTTTCCAATGCCAAAACAGGTATCACCCGGGATTCCTCAAAAGATCAACAAGGGATTGCCCTCAAATTAATTGGAGTAGGTGGTGAAAAATTGATATCAAAAGATTATCTGGCCGGAACTCAGGATTTTATCGGATTAAATTATGAGACTTTTGTATCTAAAAACGTCAGGGAATTTTCAGGAATTATTAAAGCGTTTACTTCAGGCAAACTCAGTCTGTTATTGTATGCCCTGAACCCAATGCATTGGTCCTTATTGAGTAGAATATCAAAAGCCAGCTCTAAAATCGGAAGTCTTTTGGAACAAAATTTCTGGAGTACAACGCCTTATCAGTTTGGCACAGACCAGGCAATGAAATTTATGCTCCGGTCTACACTCGATAAAGAATCTCCGGTTCCTTCCAATCCGGGCCCGGATTTTTTAAAAGAACAAATGGAAGATTTTTTAAAGGAATCCGATGTTTCATTTGATTTTTTGGCTCAGTTTCAGGAAGATGCGGATACCATGCCGATTGAGGATCCAACAGTAAAATGGACCTCGCCTTATATTAAGCTAGCTACCCTGTATATCCCTAAACAAGTATTTGATACGGACGATCACCGTCTGTTTGGAGATGCTTTGTCTTTCAACCCCTGGCACAGCTTGCCGGCACACCGGCCTTTAGGCGGACTCAACCGGGCGCGACTGGCAATATACAGTCAACTGTCAGAATACCGCCACCAGGCAAACGGACAAGACGTATTTGAACCTTCGGATATGTCTTTTCAGATTCCGGAGTAGTTTCTAATTATTTCCTATATGAATATTTCTTCCCCTGAGCATTTGAGTTTAAACGGTGAATCTTTTACCAGATCAATATGAAATCACACAGGCTACACCTTGGCCAACGTTTTTCTATCTTCTTATCTGAAAATGATCAGGAGCCTCAGGTTATTTTAAAAACGGCACCAATTACTTCACTGTCTCAGGTTGATCAATTAAAATTTAACAACGAAACAACTTTTATAAACGAAAATATTGAAGGATTCAGAAAAGTTATTGATGTCATCAACACCACATCAGAATTTAAATTAAAACTCCAGTATATCCCCGGGCTCAGTCTTCATGATTTTATTTCAACCGTTGAGACTTTAAGTGACAAACTGAACTGGTGTATACGAATCGCGGAACGTTTGGCAAAACTGCATAGCCAGCAAATTATACATTTAAACCTTAACCCTAAACACATTCTGATTGAAAATGAGACCGGAAATATATATTTCATCAGTCTCGGGTTGGCCAGAAGGGTTCAAAGCAAGATAGTCGCTCAAAACAAATTCCTGTATTCCCTGGCAGATCCCGATTATATCGCCCCGGAACAGACGGGAAGAATCAGCACCGATGCAGGGTATTCCTCTGATATCTATTCACTGGGTGTTATTTTTTATAAGTTTTTTACCGGCCATTTACCTTTTGAAAACAAAGAAGGTCCAGCTAAAATACATGCTCAAATTGCCCTTGTCCCCATTGCCCCGGATAAACTAACAAAGATTCCAGAATCGCTTTCCGGCCTGATCATGAAAATGCTCGAAAAGGATACGGAAAAACGATACCTCTCCGCAGAGGGTATAGTTCATGACCTCATCGCTATAACCAGGCAGCTCGTGCAAAAGGAACCGGCTTCGAAAATGGTTCTTGGTCAAAATGATTACTCGGGAACCCTTCGGTTTACCAGTCAGCTTTATGGCCGGGAGAAGGAGATCCATAAGCTGCTGTCTGTTTTTAAAAATGTCCTCGGAGGGGAAAAACAATTTCTTTTGGTGTATGGTCATTCCGGTGTTGGGAAATCCAGTTTGGTGGATCAATTGTACCGTCCGGTATTTAATGAGGGTGGCGTATTCATCTCTGGCAAATTCGATACGCTCAAATCAGATGTCCCTTATTTTGCTTTCTCCCAGGCTTTTGGTAAACTGATGGAGCATATTGAAATCAGTAATCCGGAAAAAGTCCAACTCTGGCAGGATGAACTTCACAAAAAACTACATCCTATCGGAAGGGTTTTATTTGATCTGGTACCTGGATTAGATTCCTGGCTAAAAAACCAACCCGAACTCCCGGTTTTAAATGGACTGGAAGCACAATCCCGGTTTAATTACGCCATTAGTAATCTTCTGCAGGTTGCATCGCATTTGTGTAAACCACTGGTGATCTTCCTGGATGACCTTCAATGGAGTGATACGTCTTCGCTTTCGCTGATTAAAAACATATTGACGAATGAAGAAATAAAGAACATTTTAATTATTGGCGCTTACCGGGATAACGAAATCAACAAAAGCCATATTTTCCATCAATTTAAAATGGATATCCAGGAAAGCGGAATTAATCCTGAAGCCATTTTTCTTGAAAACCTGAACTATCCGGATATCCAAAACCTCGTGGAATATACGATTGGTCATTCCGAATCTTCTTTAGATGACTTGTCTACCCTGGTATTTAAAAAATCCGGAGGTAATGCATTTTTTGCCAATCAATTCATCAAGTCGATATACAACAATGGAATATTGTTTTTTGACCCGGCTCAGCGAATATGGAAATGGGAAAGAGAAAAAATATTGGAATTCAATATGGAAGGTGATATCGTCGATCTCTTACTCGAAACCATTAATAAATTACAAAACGAAACCAAAGATGTTCTAAAGCTGGCCTCCTGCATCGGTAATAAATTTAATCTGGACATTCTCAGTAAGGTGACCGGCACATCTATGGAAGCGGTCTACCAGCATTTAAAACCTGCAATTAATATCGGGCTCGTGCTTGAGGGTCGGGATAATAATTTTTATTTCGTCCATGACCGGATCCAACAGGCTTTATACTCCCTGACGGATGATGCCTTAAAGGGTCAGTTTCATCTTAAAATCGGACGGCTGATCCTGGAAAATACGCCAGCCTCCGCCCTCAGGGATTCCATATTTGATATTGTCAACCAATTTAACTTTGCAAGGGAGTTAATTACTGAGCCTGCGGAATTAAAAAGCGTCAGTGAATTGAATTTAATTGCCGGCAACCGTTCACAGCAGGCAACGGCTTATGTAGTTGCTTTGCAATATTATGAACAGGCTATCCAACTTCTTCCAACTGAAGCCTGGCAAAACGATTTTCGTTTTTGTTACAATCTGTTTTTTCAGGCTGCTGGTGCTGCAAATCAATGCAACAATCCGGAACGTTTTAGTGAATTGATAGCAGTACTTGAAATAAAAGCCATCGAAACCATCGATATCTTAAAACTGGCCGACCTCAAAATACAAAGGGCTACCGCCAGTAACAACGCGGCCCAGGTGATTGACATTGGTCTTCAAACTCTGCGCAGGGTGCAGGTGTATATAAAACCCAAGCCAGCTCAACTCGATGTCCTCATAGGATATATCAAAACCAATGTGCGACTTAAGAACTACTCCGATGAGCAGATCATAAACTTACCCAAATTGCAGGATGAAGAACTCATCATTACGATGGCCATCATGCACCATGTTTCGCTTTCCGCCTATTTTATTTTGCCCAACATGGTCCCCCTGATTATGTTTGAGTTGATACGACTCACCCTGAAGCATGGTCTCGGCCCTAAATCTCCGTTTGCTTTTGTCGTATTCGGCTACATCAATATAGCCTATATGAATAAAATAGAAAAGGGTATCAAAATGGGGCAGTTGGGCTACGAGTTATCAGCCCTACTTAAAAATGAAGATCAGATCTGTTCTCTTAAACAGGTGTATAATACATTTATATCCCATTGGCTGATGCATTTAAGTAAAGTTCTGCCAGACCTGGAAGATGGCTTAAAAAGAGGATTGGAGACCGGGGATTTTGCTTTCACTTCCATCACCGGTCAATTGTTGATGTATTGGAATTTTTATGGGGGAGAAAATATTGAAAAAGTAATTAAACGAGGTGAACTCATCATTATGCAGGTCGCTTCCTTAAATCAGGTGATGCAAATCGAGCGAATTAAAATGTTCAGGCAATCGGTGGTGGCCCTGGTGGAAGGTGTGCCGGATTTTGACATTCTGAAGGGTGATATTTATGATGAAACAAAGGTTGATTTTCCCAACGAACCTGCTTTTGACCTTTACTTTCATAATGTCAATATGCAAAAAAAGTATCTGGCCATGGTGTTTAACGAATATGAAACGGCATGGAAATATTGTTGCAAAGAAAAACAATTCATGATCCCGGTCAAGGGATCTCCCACCGAACTCCTGTTTTATTATTACGAAAGTTTATGTATCACCCCGATTTTTGCTTCCCGGAAATCGCCAGAACAAAAAGAACTATTAAAAATATGTAAGAAGAACCTGAATCTGATCAGGGGTCTTCTAAAATATTCCGAAATAAACTATAAACACCGGTATGAATTAATGAATGCGGAATGGTATCGGCTGAACGGTCAGGATGAACTGGCTCTCAGAACATATGCCAATGCTATACGTTACGCCAGACTGAATAAATTTATTTTGGACGAAGCCCTGGCCTGGGAGCGGACTGGCATGTTTTACCTGACTCTAAACCAACTGGAAGTTGCGCAGTTTTATTTGTCTAATGCCTATAAAACATATAAAAAATGGGGCGCCGTTGCCAAACTGGCTCATATGAGGATCCAATACAAGGAGTATATTTCTTCCGAAGAAATCGGCTCAGACACTTCCACACTCGATCTGAATACCATTTTAAAAACGATTCAATTATTATCAGGGGAAATGGTTCTTGAAAACCTTTTAACCGGGTTAATGAATTTAGTTGCTGAGACCGCAGGGGCAGAAAGGGCCTTTTTGATCATTGAAGAAAAAGATACCCGGATCATTAAGGCTTCTGTGGATAAATCCCTAAATAACATAGAAGTGCTGCTGGACCTTCCATATAAGGATTACGCCGACCTCAGTCATTCTGTGGTAAATCAGGTTGCCAGGACCGGGGATACTTTAGTGTTACAGGATGCTACTGAAATGATGCCCTATGCCAATGAAGATTATATTCTGCGCAACCAGGTCAAATCAATTGTATGCCATCCATTGAAACATGCAGGCAACGCTTTTGCTTATCTGTACCTTGAAAACAAGTTGGTGCCTGGCGCATTTACAAAAGAAAGAGTGGAGATCATCCAGGTGATAGCAGTTCAAACCGCCATTTCCCTGCAAAATACCATGCTGTTTGAACAAACCACTCAACTGAACAAAGAATTAACCCAGGAAATTGATGTGCGTAGACAAGTTGAAGAAAATCTTAGAATCAACGAGAAACGACTGGAGGAGTATAATGCCAATCTTGAAAATAAAGTAGAAGAAAGAACACGAGATCTACAAATAGAAAAAGCTAAATCGGATGAACTTCTGCTGAATATCTTACCCTATGATATAGCGATGGAGCTTAAAGAAAAAGGGAAAGCGGAAGCTAAAACATTTGAAAGCGTAAGTGTCCTGTTTACCGATTTTAAAGAATTTTCACGCATTGCGGAGGATATGAGTGCCGCAGAGCTGGTCTCCGAAATCGATTATTGTTTTAAAGAATTTGATCGAATTGTGCAGAAATACCGAATCGAAAAAATAAAGACTATTGGAGACAGTTATATGGCTGTAGGCGGCCTGCCCGTCATCAACCACACCCACCCGCTTGAAATCGTAGAAGCGGCTCTGGAGATCAGGGATTTTATTGAACAGTATAAGTCCCAGAGAATAGCTGTTCAAAAACCCTACTTTGAAATCCGGCTCGGTATCCATACGGGACAGGTAGTAGCTGGTATCGTGGGTTCTAAAAAATTTGCATACGATATCTGGGGCGATACGGTAAATCTGGCCAGCAGGATGGAAAGCAATAGTGAACCGGGCAAGATAAATATCAGCAGCACGACTTATGAGTTGGTCAAGGATCGGTTTAGTTGCTCTTACCGTGGAAAAATAAATGTGAAAAACAAAGGAGGGGTCGATATGTATTTTGTCGAAGGATAAGCGTTTTCAAATTGATACCAGCCCATATAGCTGAACGATTATTACTTAGCGGCAGCAAGCTTCAGGATTATAAATTTATTATCCATTATATTCCCTGCTAAGACAAAATTTCCAAACGGAGCCGCGACGGTGGATGCTGACATTACATTGCCGTCATTTAAAAAAATATTTTCTATTTTATAATGTTTTTTACTTACGTAAATTATTTTGAGAATTTCTGAAGGGGAGGTTGGTTTTTTTCTTTGTTCATAGGCACCGACTTTTAATAAATTGGGATGACAGCCCAACCAGAGGTTACCTTCCCCATCCACTTCTATATTGTCTACCCCGGTACCAATCGGAATATCTTCAATGAATTCAAGGGTTCCATCTGATTTTTTTGAATATGCCTTCACCAGAAAATCACGGGACGAAGCCACATAGAGCAAATCGCGTTTCCGGTCCAGATTTATACCATTGGCATAGGCAATCCCATTCGCAGCTTCCATGTATTTTTTTCCATCGAAATAGACTACGTTGGAAACATCCCAATCGAGATACTCCTCCAATATTCGTTTAATGCCCTTGGTATACTTATGATCATTGGTAAAATAAAATCGATCCGCATCGATTGCCTGCACATCATTTGGACTTATCATGGAAGGGTCGGAAAGGGTTTTTTCATATATCAGGCTATCTTTTATCAATTTAAACACTTCGATGGAATGTCCATCCACTTTACCATTTACCGCCAATACCTTATAAGTGTCTTCCCCGGTTTTGAACATTGAAATGCCATGAGGGGCAAAGGGTCCGGGTATGGAAGTTTCCAATAATTTGATATTAAAATCCCCGGATTTCAGTTCCATATAATACAAATTTCCGATTTCATTGGTCGTGGGAGGGAATATTAGTCTTTTGGTGGAAGAAATTAAAGCAAAACTGTCTGTTGAACTTACAGTAATATCCTCATCTCCGGGCAACTCAATAGTCTTGACAATCTCTCCGTCAAACTTGTTTTCGATTTTCCGGAATACTCCCATGTTTGCCAAAGAATGTACTGCGAATCCAATAATAAGAATGACGGCAAAAATGAAGACCTTTTTTTTCATGACTTTTGAAGTTGATTAATAGAAGAGTATCCTCTAAATCTACCATTTTATTTAATCTTATTCTATTGGCGTATATCAAGGATTCATTTCTCCTGATATAAATTTGATGTTTAATCTTAAGCAGCTGGTTTTTTGCCTTTTAGTCTTTGTTCACGGTACAATCCCACCAGCGTACTTTTATCCAGCCGGTATAAATAGATCAAACCAAACAAACTCATCATCGCAGAAAAATAAAACATGTAGGGTAACCTTTCAACATGCTCTCCGATGTAACTGCCTGCTACTAAGGCGCCCCCGCCTATGGCTACTTCCAGCGCTATATACATGGTTGCCATTGCCCGCCCCCGTTTGACCTCGTCCCCAAGATCAATAGTCCAGGCACTGATGGTTGGAAAAAAGACCCCAACGCCAAGGCCAAACAATATGGATGCACCATAAAACCAGGCAGGGGAGATACTGTGCGCAAATACCAACATAGATAAAATGATGATAAATATGGAAAACTTCAACACCGGTATCCTGCCAATCTGATCTGCAATCCTTCCCGCGAAAAACCGGGTGGATATACTGGATAAAGTAAATAAGGTAAAATAAATGCCGCGATTACCAATATGCAAACGGTCGCTCAGATCCGGCGCCAGCGTCAACAATACCCCATAAGAAAAATAACAACATATCATCACGACAGCAGCAGGTAATACCAGGGGGTCGAAAATGTCTTCCCTGGTTATTTTTAAATGTGACCAGTGAAACCGGTGCTTGACCGTCAATGTTTCTGGTAAACGTATCAGGATAAGAAGGGATAAAAAAGCAAATACCGAGGAAAAATAAAACATGGTATTGATTCCATACGCTGATACCAACCAACTGCCAAAAGGGGGAGTCGCCGAAGAGCCTACGCTTGAGCAAATACCCAGGATACCCAGAGCTTCTCCTCTTCGATTCCAGGGTACAATATCCGCAACATATGCTGAGGATGCTGTCGGTTTGAAACCGGTAGAAAATCCATGTAAAAACCGGATCAGCAGAAAACCGGCCACCGTATGGACCACCGGATATAACATTCCACAAAGTATACAAGCAAAGACCCCGAAATACATGATGGGGAGCCGCCCTATAGTATCGGTAAGTTTTCCACTAAATGGCCTGGAAATACCTGCGGTCAGTGTGAATAATGCCAGGATCAACCCGATGTATTGAGCCCCACCCATTGCACGAAGGTATTGGGGCAATTCAGGCAACATCATGTTAAAACTCCCGGCAAACAAGGCATGGGAAAGACAAAGCATTAAGAAGGGTGTAGTATAAAGTCGGGAAGCTCCAGGGTGAGCCAGCATGGGGCGAAGATAGGGAATAAGAGGACTCCGATGTTAGTTCGGTTCTCTCTGCACACCACAAATTGCGTTGCCACAGAAAGCACAGATTGACACAGAATCAATTTGTCCTTCCAAGACCCCCTGTCTTAAGAACCAGTTTAGAAAATTTTTGCACCCAAATCAATAAACAATGACCCGTCTTTATGGCAGAATGCCTGCGACCAGAGTATGCCTTGGTTGTCAGCAACTTCAGGTTGGCTACCATTGATCAATATAAAAGTACTTGTTTTGAAATCCTTTTCTGGTGAGAATAACAGGGTAATTGAAGCATCATACCGATGAATAGGAGATATTACCTCATTATTTGTTTCGCTCAAAATATCGTATCCTTTGGCGAGTGATTTTTGAGGTAAAAGCTGCGGGTTTTGTTTTTTGATCTGGGTATTCATAAAACTAACACTTATCTGATTTTCATTGATCAAAGTTGGGCCGCTTCCACATAAATAGTTTATATAATTGCGGCTAAAGATTACAATATTCAAGTGTTTTTGGTATTGGTGAGTTATTAACTAAAAACCGTTGGATCTGTCTTAATCTTCAGAAATTGGACCCCATAATGCCTTCAAACCCTTTATAGCCGGAGGTTACCAGCTAACACAATGTGTAATTCAGATGCATGGATTGCCATAGCATCCACCGGAATGGTTTGGAAGTACAATTAGGGAAGCTGATTTTTTTGTCCTATCAAAGTTCCTTTCTCCATCTCCCCAAAAACCCCTTAATTTAGTCCCAAGCTTACTCGCTCCCACCTTTCCTCTATTTTATTAATTATGATTGAACCTTATGGCAAGCTATACACTATTAATCAATGGTAAATCACTCACCTTTCAGGCCGAACCCGATACTCCTTTATTGTGGGTACTCCGCGATGAACTGAGGTTGACAGGCACCAAATACGGATGTGGTAAGGGCTTTTGCGGTGCCTGTACGGTTCACCTTAATAATTCTGCCATTCGCTCCTGTAGTATCCCGGTCTCGGCTGTCAAAGGCCCTGTCACTACAATAGAGGGATTATCGGAGGACGGATCGCATCCACTGCAAAAAATGTGGGTTGAAGTCGATGTACCCCAATGTGGTTATTGTCAGGCAGGCCAGATCATGTCAGCCGCCTCTTTGCTGATCAGGAAGAAAAATCCAAGCCGGGAAGAGATTCATACGGCTATGTCTGGTAATCTATGCCGGTGCGGAACCTATTTAAGGATCAGACAAGCTATTGAAGAGGCCATAAAAATATAAACGATCATGAATTCAGTAAAAAAGAAAACAGCTCAAACCGGTGGTGTTACCCAGAGGATCAATCGGAGAAAATTTATAAAAATCAGCGGTTTAGCAGGACCTGGTTTGTTGATTGGAATTTATCTTCCCGGAAAAGGGGTAAGTGAAACAGGTACTGTTGCACCTCTGGTCCATTTTGAGCCCAATGTATTCCTCAAAATAGGAAGTGATGGTACCATAATTATAAAGGCTAAAAATCCTGAGATCGGACAGGGGGTAAAAACTTCATTTCCCCAGATTATCGCCGAGGAACTTGAAGTGGATTGGAAACAAATCATTGTCGAACAAGGACAATTTGATATGAGGTTTGGTGGCCAATTTGCAGGAGGCAGTACCGGTGTTAAGGACAACTTTTTACAACTTCGCAATGCAGGCGCTGCTGCCAGGGAAATGTTGATTGAAGCGGCATCACGGAAGTGGCGTATTCCCATCAATCAATGTTACGCCAATGAAGGTTTTGTGCATCGGGCAAACAGTGCAGACAAGTTTTCTTATGCTGCATTGGCGGAAGATGCATCTAAATTATCCTACCGGTCTGCACCCAAACTCAAGGATCCCAAAGATTTTAAACTGATCGGTAAAGCCATTTCAGGCGTAGACAATATCGGTATAGTGACCGGGAAAACAACATTTGGATTGGATGCCCGGCCAAAAGGTATGTTGGTCGCGGTCATCGCCCGATGCCCTGTGCGGGGCGGAAAGGTAAAAACATTTGATGCTTCCGCAGCAAGGTTAGTGCCAGGAGTGAAAGAAGTCATTGATTTTGATTTACCCGATATGGACCCCAGAGAATCCATCCACGGTATTGCGGTTGTTGCGGAAAATACCTGGGCAGCCATCAAAGGTAGAGATGTCTTAAAAATAACCTGGGATACGCTCGGTGGGGAAAACGAAAGCAGCGAACGCATCAAATCCGCTTTTGAAACCAATTTAAAAGCAGATGGCTCCATACAGCTTCGCCTGGAAGGAAATCCGGATGAAGTTTATAACAAAGCGACGAAAAAACTGGAAGCGGTTTATGAGGTTCAGTTCCTCTCTCATGCTCCCATGGAACCGATGAATTATATAGCGGATGTAGGAGTGGATCAATGTGAGGTCTGGGGTCCTACCCAGGTGCCTGGTTCCGTCAGGAGGCATGCGATGACGATCACTGGATTATCGGCGGATAAAATTACCGTTCGCATGACCAGGGTGGGAGGAGGCTTTGGCAGGAGATTGAGTGCAGATTATGCCGCAGAAGCTATTTTGATTTCCAAAAAGATAGGTAAACCGGTGCAAGTCGTATGGACCAGAGAGGACGATATGCAGTTTGATCTTTATCGCCCGGCCGGAATGTATAAATTTAAAGGATCAATAGATGAACAGGGAAAACTTTCCTCCTGGCAATTGAACGCAACGACCACTTCCAGATACTTGTTTGCAAATAGCCGTAACTCAGCGCACACCACTGAAGTATTTCCGGATGGTTTTCCGGCAGGTTTTGTACCTCATTTTAAAATGGAATACACCGCTGTCAAAACCAATATAGGGACAGGTGCGTGGAGGGCGCCTGGCCACAATGCGACTGCATTTATAGACCAGAGTTTTGTCGATGAGATGGCTCATCTGGCTGGTAAAAACCCGGTTGATTTCAGGTTGGAATTACTTGGAACTGAAAATAAAATAATGCCTTATCGCGATCACGGAGGGCCGGAGTATAGTACTGCCCGGTTAAAAGAAGTCATCCGATTAGCCGCTGAAAAATCAAATTGGTATGGGCCTAAAAAACAAAAAGTTTACCAGGGCTTTGCCTGTCATTTTATGTTCGGCGCTTATGTAGCCGAAGTAGTGGAAGTTTCCGTGAATGCAACCAATCAGTTAAAAATTGATAAGGTGATCTGCGCTGTTGATTGTGGCCTTGTGGTGAATCCTAGTGGGGCGCGAAACCAGATTGAAGGAGGGATTGTAGATGGTTTACAATCTGCATTGAGTGCTGCGATTCATATTGAAGGCGGAGGGCCTAAAGAAAAAAATTTTGACGGATACCGCATGTTGCGGATGAATGAAATACCTGCTATCGAGGTATATTTCGTTGAAAGCAAAGAAAATCCGGAAGGATTGGGTGAAATGTCTTTGCCAGCAGTAAGTGCGGCTTTGTGTAACGCAGTTTTTTCAGCTACTGGAAAACGGATCAGGAGTCTGCCTTTTGATCTGAAGAATTTGGTTTGAAAAGTTGAAACACAATAGGGTATAGGACAGATAGAAATCACATAGTATTATTTTTTAATCCTGTAGGTGTTTGACTCTGAACCATTGTCTTTTTGATTTTCGTCCATGGTTCGTAACAAAGTTGTTTAACTATATGACACCAAATGACATGAATTTTTCAATTTATACAATTCAATTTTGTCATAAATTCAAAAAATTCAATCAATTAATGAGAATCACTAAAAATTATTTAAATGAATTAACTTATAAGGTAATAGGTTGTGCCATTGAAGTGCACAAAATACTTGGGCCAGGATTGCTGGAGAGTGTTTACGAAAAATGTTTTATGAGAGAGTTGAATTTACAAGGTATTCAATTTCAAAAACAGTTATGGGTACCAATTTCCTATAAGGTCTTGAAATTAACAATGAGTTGCGTTTAGACTTGCTTGTTGAAGATATCCTTTGTGTAGAACTTAAAGCACAAGAGGGAATATTGCCCATTCACACTGCTATTCTGTTATCGTACATGAGCTTGTTACAAAAGCCCAAAGGAGTTCTTATAAACTTTCATTGCATTAATATTTTTAAAGAAGGCCAAAAGACTTTAGTTAATCAATTGTTCTCCATATTGCCGGAAAATTAAAATAGAATTAAATGCAAGTTACCCGATGAATAATATATTTTTTATAATATTCCATCTATGTGCATTAACTATGTTTCTTTGTGTCTATTGTGGTTCAAAAATTAAAAGATAAATCGCAGACAAATAAGGCTTTGAAACTATTTTTCTTGACCAATCCATCCCAAATGGGTGTGTTTAAAATGATCCTGGTATTTCAATCCGTAGCCCATAATTCGATCGAAGGAACTATGACCCAAAAACAATAGTCCGATAAATTGTACACTATATGATGATATAAAATAGCCAATAACAAAGTATAATATGGCCAGTCCCTTATGATGTACCAGGTTGTAACTAAAAGCCCCGATTTTAGTATTGAATAAATACCCGATCATGGAGAGGTCTGGTGCCAGGAAAAGCACCCAATACCACCACCAGGCATAGGGTAAAAAGTGATGATTGAGTAAGACCGCAAGCCCAAACAAAGCAAATTCTTCGATTTTTATCAGGTTTTTCATAAGAAGGACACTTTCATTGGATACAAATTAAAAAATAAGTTTAAAAACCTGCAATCGTAAAATCCATTTGACAAAAGACCAAAGCATGTGGTGGTTGCATGGCGTATTTGCCAACGCTATTCCCTCTCCTGGCGGTTTGTTTCCTTTAACCCTGGCTGGCGTTCGTTTGATATCGATTTGAGTATTATGGCTGAAATGAGGATATTAACCACAATTTTTTTACTAAATCTGACCAATTTTGGTGTTCTTAGCCTAAATAAATGACTAAACTAGCAGCCATCCATTCCGATTTCCTTTTCCTGCTGGATTTTAAAGAACAGGAACTCGTTCAATTGTTTAAAGACTTACGAGCGTATATTCTCGAGATTTATCCCGACAGTAATGAAATTTTGTATCATACCCACGCATTGACAACGGTATTTTCTATTTCTGAAAAATTGACAGATGCTTTCTGTATGATACCCATATATACCAACCACCTGAACCTTGGATTCAATAAAGGCACTTTAATTCAGGATCCTTTCAAACTATTAAAAGGGACAGGTAACCTGATCAGGCATATTCCTATAAATTCACTGGCCGATTATAGAAATCCCAAAGTCAGAGAACTGGTACAAAGTGCGATAGATTTTGCAATAAAGGATATGGACACTCCAACTAAAACAAAAGGTAAGATGATATCCAAAATCAAAAAAGTATGATTCCGGTTGAAAATGTATCTTTCACTGGATCAAAAATCCAATCTATCCCATTATATCATTAGCTGATGATTTTTAACCAACTCGATTTTGATATCCGACTGGAATGGGGTAGTCATGTCGTTGAACGACTTGCGCCTGTATCTGATAGTTGAAGGGTAATTGTTTCAAGGTATTTGATACCGACTGAAAAATTCCCACAACAAATCATTTGCGTTGATCACTTTTGAAGGGGTATCGCTAAATGGCCCACCAGGTTTACCCCCGGGCCAACCATGGCCTCCATCCCGGGTGAGGTAATATCGGATAGTGACCTGACCATGACAATCTGACCACTCTGTAAGTTTGTAGTCGTTATTATCGATCAATACCACGGGCGGTTTGAGGCAATTATTGATCCCGGACCATACGGTTAATCCACTGTCCACCGGGGGGTAATAGACATTAGATATACCGATACCACCAAGATGAGGCACCCTGGAATCCAGGACGGAATGGAAGTGTATTATCGGAACAGGTCGTGAAGGATTACAATCCCGGGTCACTACCATGGTACACCCGCTAACTGCAATGGCAGCGATTTTATTGGATAATTCACAAGCCAGGCGGTAAGACATCATACCACCATTGGAATGCCCGGTAGCGTAAACTTTTTTAGGATTTATTTTATAGGATGCGATCAGGTGATCTATTAAAAGACTGAGGAACTTTACGTCATCAATGTTATTGTCCATAGCATATTCACAACAACCTCCGGCATTCCAGGTTCTTAGTCCAAGAAGTCCATTGCTTCGAACTCCCTCCGGGTACACCACCATAAAATCTGAACTCCTGGCCTTGTCTGTCAGCTTGGAAGTGGATTCAAATTGATCCGCATCACCACCTCCGCCATGCATTGCGATTACCAGGGGGAAATCGAGCCCTGTGGAGTAATTGGTCGGTAAAATCAGTGAATAGGTCCTTGCTCTTCCATCAACTTGTATACTGCCACTTGTTCTGGTGCCAGAATCATCCCCGACATCCTGTCTATCACAACCAGTAGCCTGGAATAGGATGGCGAGAATCAACCAAAAATCAGTTGCATAGGATTTAATGAAGAAACCCGGACGAATGTTCATGACAATAAGACTTGAATACCTGTGATAAGTTTAACGGACCCACGCTTATTTTTCACTATGGGTTTTTGCATAGTTAAAAGTAAAGTCTAGTCCTGGTGCGGAAACACCCAAATCGATCACCAATAAAAGAAAAAGTACCATCCCTCTCATAGTAAAAATTAATTTATTCCATAGGGAGTGCGGGAGAAACGTGTTTCAACAACAGGAGCCCATCAAAATGTTTTGGCAATATTAATTGATTCGTTCCATTCAGATCAATAAAACTATCATTGACGACAAATGGATTAAAGAGCCATTGATTCCCGGGCCTGGCTTTAGTAGGCAGAGGTATAAACCCGGCATATCCTTTCATTGCCCCGATCAGATGTTTTATATCCGGTCGGGTGGAATCGGGGACCTGCATCGCAACCGTTTTCCCGCTGTTGTCTGCATAAGATCCAGCTCCGGCATACATACCCAGCACATACAAGTCTTTCGGACAAAGCCTATTTAAAATTTCGCCCATGCTCTGTTCCTGTTCATTTATTCTGGATATATGATAATTATGGGCAATTACAATTATTTTCTGCGTTGGATAAATATGGTGCCGGAGAAAAATCAGGTTTTCGGCCATCATCGAGTCCCGCCTGGCCCATCGCTGGTGCCAATCCTTGTCTTTTACAAATTGTAACATATAATTCAGATAGACCACCCTGTTTTGTAAAGTTTGGCGCAGGAGCATAAACCGATTGGAGGAGGTCTTGTTCAAATCAGAAAGGCGGTTTGATAAAATTTGGTAGTCCTGCACCAGAGTAGCCGCAATCGGCTGAACCGAGTCATAAACTGATTTTCTATTATTCAATTGACCAAGTATAGATCCGTACCGGGCCTCTAAATTCTGATACAGGAAAGGATCGACCCCATGCTCCTGGCAAAATGCCTTTAATAGTTCCCTGAATCCTCCGCCGGATCGTTGAACATCAAATCCGGCGCAATCCATCTTTTCTGATTTGATATAGGCCATTAGGTCTTTAAATTCAGGGGTTCTCCAACCCCCGAATAAACCTCTGATCATCTGTAGAGGGCTTAATGATGAATCTTTTTCCTGCCCGGGTAATAATTCTCCAAAACCTGATTCAAACAGCACCGTATTAAAACCCTCTTTTTGATGGAGGTACCGGATCAGGTCATTTCTCCATTGAAAAATTTCTTTAGAGCCGTGATTGTTTTCTCCTATCAGGATTAAGTTTTTATTTTTTAGATGACCAGCCAACCTTTCCCAATGGCACTGATCCAAGGCCGAATCCTTCGATATGATTTGGAGATGTTTTTGCAGATAATCCTGCTGGGGATCAGATAAAATTTGACCACACAGGTGATCGCAAAAGGAGAAAGAAAACAGAAACAGTAACAACCAGGTTTTCATAAAATTGATTTAGCGGTCAGGGTCCAATCAGATCAGTACGTTTAAGGAGGAAAAGGGTAAGGAAAGGTTGCATCAATCCATCAGAGCACCCTTTTCAATTCCCCACTGGTTTGTATGGTTTTGTCGAGCCTGGTCAGTCGCGTGGGTTCTTGTTTGGCGGACATGATCCAATGAACCATGACCTTTTGATATGAAGGTGCCTGAGATTTGAAAAATTTCCAGGCTTTTTTATTTGTTTTAAATTTTTTTTCAAATGCAGGAGAAAGTATTGGCGTCTCATTTTCATGAGAATAGATCCTGGATTTATGTTCTTTGCGTTTTTGGAAAATCTCAAGCCCTTCGGGTTTCATCAATCCTTTATTGGTCAGCTCTTCTATTTTTTTAATATTGATCGCGCTCCAGATACTGGTAGGTTTTCTTGGAGTAAACCGGATACAATAACTTTTGTCATCAATAGACCTGCGCACCCCGTCGATCCAGCCGAAACACAATGCCTGATCTACGGACTCGGACCAGGTCATGCTGGGTAAGCCGCTATCTACTTTATAATATCCAACGATTAGTTCAGTTTTAGTTTTATGGTTTTTTTCCAGCCATTTACGGAATTCAGCCGATTTGGAGAAGAAAATTGGCATACTATTCACAGGTTATATGGTGTAAAAACCCAATTTTAAGATATTTCAATCCATCCTAAATTTCGTATTTCATAATGGTCCCGGGCCTTAATAAAATGTTTATTTGAGCGGGTACTATAATACCTTGAACCCACTCCGGCAGGTACCTTCCCTTCCGGGCACTCCAAATCACCGGTATGTTCAATATAGATAAATCCGGAAGTGGGATCCTTGCCGATATAAGCCGGCCCATGATGCAGGGTATCGGAATTATTTATTGATATACAGTCCACAATATAAACCTGATCGGCACTGATCCTTGAAGGAACTAATTCGTATTCCCAAATATAAATTCCAAACTGATGAGAGGGTGGTTTACCTGAAATTATATTCTCACCATTAAAGAGGGTATCTGAAACGGTAATGCCTTTTGATTTTTCTTCAATGAGGAGTCCCCTTTGGTAGACATTAGGTGCCTCATTTTTAATTTTTCCGGTGCTGATTATTTGGCAGTTTTTTATAATGATCCCTGAAGCATTTTCTCCAATGATCATTCCGGAGAGGCAGCTTTCCCGGACTGTACATTGAAATACGGTGATCTGAGAACCATTTAAAAACAAGCCACTGGCATGATCTTGTTCAAATTTACAATCTTTAATCAGGATATCTTTTGCCCTGGGCCGGGTATCTTCGAGGACTGATCTAAGCTTGTCCCTGTCGTACAGTGCATGACTGTCTCGTATTCCCTCAATTGCTATTCCATAACCCATATTATTCCGGGTTTGCACATTTTGAATTCGATAATTCCGGATAAGGCCGCAGTATTCATCACCCATAAGTTCCAGGGGGCCTCCTTTGGATTTAATGGTAATTCCGTTTCCCCGGTTCTTTTCAAATGAAGTACCATCTATAATTACATTTTCACCTCCGGCAAAACAATCAATTCCATCCCCTGCATCTCCCCTCTCTGCTGGATCCTGTACACATTTTGAAAAATCAAAAGCACCGTAACGCAAGCCATTATTATTGCAAGAACCACCTATAATGCTAACATTCAAACATTGGTATCTCAATTTGATGCCATCTAATCCGGCATGAGACCAATGACAATCTCTTACCATCAGGTTTTTAACGGAATTTGCCTCTAAACCGAATTGACGGGAATCTCCATTAGGAAACATGGCATTATCGTCCACATCATTTTTAAAACTGACCTGATGGAGGGTGATGTCCTGATTAAAATAGTTGGTCAGATGGGTCTTTAGGTAAACGCCGGAACTCGCATTAATAATTTTTACATTTTCTATTTTTATTTTTTCACCATGAATGAAAATGCCATAGCTGGTCACTTTGTTTTGCATATTGCAATGTTCAATGACTAGATTTTTAATTTGGACATTCTTCACTCCCTCGCATTTGATGATGGGAAAGTCAGCTCCGTTTGTCACCAGCTTAACCGACAAGTTTTTTTTCCCTTTTAATATATTGTTTGAATTAATGTGAATGGATTTATCCAATATATAAATCCCCGACTTCAATTTGACCACCCGGTTTTTTTCCAAACGTTCATTTAAGGTAGAAGCATTTACAATAAATTGGCGGCTCATTTTATGTTGGTTTAGTACAAGTTAATTAATCTATAGGGAATTTAAAAAACAATGTGAGGAATTCAATAAATCAACTAATATGGGATTGTGCTTTAGTAATCAATTCAAAGGGGTTTGTTTTAGCGTAACCTTAAAAACCGAGCCAACGATAAACCAAATAAACGGTGGTAATCCGAAACTCAAGGCAATTGCCCATCCCGGATGTTCCAGTCCGGCAGCACCCACAAAGGCATAGGTAAACCCCATTGGCAAACTGCCACATAATAATGCGAGGTGAAAATAACCTGCCTTCATCCTGGTGAGCCCTGCCATACAAGCCACTACTTCAGGGAATACCGGTAACCATCTCGATAACACGACTACCCAACCTCCGACTTTACCGGATAATTTTTTACCGCGCTCGTAATCTTTAACACCTAATATTCGTATTGCCGCTTTTTCACCCAGAGACCGACAAATCCAATAGCCTGCTGATCCGGCCATAAAGGACCCCATCACACTGATTATACCTCCCAATATCGGACCATAAATAAATCCAAGAGCAGACATGATCAAGGTGGCAGGCAAAGGTAAAATCAGGTCAGCCATCAACAAAAGGATAGCCGCAAAACCTGCCCACGGTCCATATTGATTCAACCAGGCAATGGTCCCTTCCTGGTTAAAACTCATCATCAGGGAGTCGCCCCAGATAAAAAAAGTGATCAATACCATAGCGGCAAGTCCAAGAAATACTAATAACAAACGCATAAGTTCATAAAGGTAAAATTTGAAAGTTATTAATCCTCAAAAGACGAATTAGTATCGGCACAATTTATTCGCCGATAACGAGATAGGTAGCGGCGCAATTTATTCGCCGACAACGAGTTTAGTAGCGACGCAATTTATTCGCCGACAACAAGTTTAGTAGCGGCGCAATTTATTCGCCGGAAACGAGTTTAGTAGCGGCGCAATTTATTCGCCGGAAACGAGTTTAGTAGCGGCGCAATTTATTCGCCGGAAACGAGTTTAGTAGCGGCGCAATTTATTCGCCGGAAACGAGTTTAGTAGCGGCTCAATTTATTCGCCGATCCCGAAGTTAGTACTAACATCATTTATTCACCGATAATTTTCAATTTATTCCGCCATTTTTGCTCTTCTCAATCTGAGAGTTTAACTTAACCTCACATTAAACGTATGAGTAAACCTACCCCCGAGCCCCTTGATCCTTCCCAGGTACCCCAACGCGCACTTGATTTGGTCAAAAAAGTTCGTTTTCCGATGTTGGCTACTATGGATGGCGATCAACCGAGATTGAGACCTGTTTCGCCGGTGCGCACAGACGGCTTTATAATATATATAGCTAACCTTAAATCGTATGGTAAAACCAAAGAGATCGAGGCGAATCAGAAAGTCGAATTATGTTATATGGACGAAGATCATAACCAGGTGCGAATAACCGGGATTGCAGAGGTAGTATATGACCGGGCACTTCTTGAACAAATATGGGCTGCTAACCGCTTGCTTCAACATTATCTTGGTACCGTAGACAATCCGCAGCTTATTGTTTATAAAATCAACCCCACTAGAGTACGTTATATGTTGGAATGGGCATTAGATTATTATGAAGTCCAGTAAGGGTTACCTTGAATTCCCATAAATTTAGATCCATAAATGGACTTAAATGATTTAGGATATAAACCTGAATTTGAAAATTTCAGGATAGCTCAGGATCTCACTGGTTTTGAAATCGGGCGTGTAGTGACAGAGCACCGGGAGCGGTACATTATCAAGACTGCAGACAAAGAATTTGAAGCGGAGATTACCGGTAATATGCGGTTTACCGCCAAAACCAGGGAAGATTTTCCCGTTGTTGGAGATTGGGTCGCATTTACGGCTTACGATGGGGGTTTTGCCATTATTCATAAAATTTTTCCCCGTTATGCTATTATAAAAAGGCAGGCAATCGGCCAGACTGGAGAGGTACAGGCCATTGCAACCAATATTGATTATGCATTTTTAATCCAGGCTGTCGACCGGGATTTTAATATCAACCGTCTGGAACGTTACCTGACGATATGCAATTCAGCACAGGTAAAGCCTGTTATTGTTTTGACCAAAATTGATTTGATTTCTCAAAGCCGGCTCGATGAAATCAAAACCAGTATAACCAGCCGGGTTACACAAATCCCTGTATTCACTATCAGTAATGAAACGGGTGAAGGATACAAAAGCCTCAAAGAATTTATCGAACCAGGGAAAACCTATTGTATGTTGGGATCCTCCGGGGTTGGAAAATCCACCTTATTAAACAATCTCTCTGGTAAAGCCGTGATGAAAACGGATTCAATAAGCGCCACTACTCAAAAAGGGAGACACGTATCCAGCCACCGCGAATTGATTGTCCTGGACGCAGGGGGAATACTTATTGACAACCCGGGCATGAGAGAAGTAGGGATAGCAGATGCAACAGGTGGATTGGAAATCACCTTTGACCGGATCATTCAGCTGACCATGCATTGCCGTTTTAAGGATTGTACCCATATCCATGAATCGGGCTGTGCCGTATTAGAGGCCATTGAAAGCGGCGAGATCGACCAGGCCGCCTATGATAACTATATAAAGATCCAACGCGAGAAAACATTTTTTGAATCCACCCTCGCCGAGAGGCGCAAAAAGGAAAAACAATTTGGGAAAATGTATAAAAACGTTTTAAAAGACGTCAAAAAATATAAAAATCTTTAGAACCTACTGCACAAAAGCTTATTATAAGAAACAAAAAGGTTTAAAGCATTTAATTGTTAAAACGGAATTCAATGAATCCTTGTTTCGGGCATATCGTTTAAAGAAATTGCTGTAATTTTACGAACGTTGAATTTACCACTAACCATGTATTGCAGAGGTACTTACCTGACCGTTCTGTTTTTATTATTGCAGGGTCCAGCCTTTAGCCAGGATTCTATCCGGTATGAGACCCATGTGCGCCCATTGCTGGAGCGGAAATGTATCTCATGCCACAATACGAATGGCCCCAAAGG
>Ga0138256_10001932_pt1 | contig 22313 bp, 10 predicted proteins | sample KNB2016incub_MG_FD_105486 | JGI IMG/M metagenome (GOLD analysis project Ga0138256, IMG submission 105486) | Active sludge microbial communities from wastewater in Klosterneuburg, Austria - KNB2014incub_MG | ecosystem: Engineered > WWTP > Activated sludge > Unclassified | place: Austria... | reverse complement strand
CCCGGTAGCTACCGTCATCCTGGGTGGATTGATCAGCAGTACATTGCTGGACATCATGGTGACCCCTGTAGTCTTTTATACCTTTGGCGAAAAAGCGATCAAAAGTTATTTTAAAAGGAAAAGTGAAAAACTGATCAATGCAATCTAAGCAGATGAATTTTTTGCTTTGAGCTGATTAAACAACAATTATATCCTGAATAGCGTTATATTTGCCTGATGATTATGTTTTCACGCATATTTATATTGTACTTCATGGCAATGATTCTCATGCCATGTGCGGATATTCATGCGGCTACATCTTCCATTGCTGAACAGATTGCGATTTCATCGGATCACGAGGATTGTCCTCATGAAAATGAAAATGATTTTTGTTCTCCCTTTTGTATCTGCAGTTGCTGTGGACAAACAAGTCTGATCATCCAGGAGCGGAACCCTATCCATAAAGCAATTATGGTGGATAGCAAGGATACGGAGATTTATGGCACTGAAACAAATTGGGCGAGTGAATACCTCGACCGCCTATTCCATCCTCCCAAGATTTAATTGAGTTTTTAGCTGGCATTTCTTTGTTGTAAAGTCCTTAGGGACTTTGCAAACATTTTGCTGTGCACCTGGCCGTAACGGTCATTTTATACTCAATTAAATCAAATTACATGTTAGATAAGATTATTCATTTTAGCATACGGAATAAGTTCATTATTGGCTTATTTACCTTGGGCCTGGTGTTATGGGGCATTTATTCTGCCACCAGGTTACCAATTGATGCATTGCCTGATATCACAAATAATCAGGTGCAGATCATCACACTCTCTCCCACGCTGGCAACCCAGGAAGTTGAACAACTTATCACGTTTCCAATTGAACAGGCCGTTAAGTCTGTTCCAAAAGTAATTGAGCTTCGCAGTGTTTCCAAATTTGGGTTAAGTGTTGTAACTGCCGTGTTTGAAGAAGATGCTGATTTATATTGGGCCCGAACTCAGATTTCTGAGCGAATAAAAGAAGCCGAAGAAAATATCGGTCCGGGACTTGGATCTCCTGAAATGGCTCCAATCAGTACAGGACTTGGTGAAATATATCAATATGTCGTTTTTCCAAAAGAAGGATACGAAGATAAATTTTCCCCAACAGAACTCCGCACTATTCAGGATTGGATGGTCAAGCCTCAACTCATAGGTATCCCGGGGGTAGCGGAGGTCAATACACTTGGTGGGTTGCTAAAAGAATATGAGATATCGGTCCAGCCCGATAAACTCAAGAGCATGAACACCAATATCATTGAGATATATGATGCCCTTGAAAGGAATAATGAAAATACCGGCGGTGCCTATATAGATAAAAAGCCGAATGCATATTTTATCAGGGGTATAGGCATGATCACATCCATGGACGATGTTCAGAAAATTGTGATTAAAAATGTAAATGGTATACCAATTTTGATCCGGGATGTTGCTGAGGTTAGGATCGGATCAGCCATTCGTTATGGTGCCACGACAAAGGATGGAAAAGGAGAGGCCGTTTCAGGTACGGTAATGATGCTGAAAGGATCGAATAGTGCTGATGTTGTAAAACGTGTGAAAGAAAAAGTGGAGTTGATTAAAAAAACGCTTCCTGAGGGCGTAGACATAGAACCTTTTCTGGATCGCACAAAGCTGGTAAACAACGCCATTAGCACAGTAGAAACGAATTTGCTGGAAGGGGCGCTCATCGTCATTTTTGTTTTGGTGTTGTTGATTGGCAATTTCAGGGCGGGGCTGATTGTGGCTTCGGTGATTCCATTATCCCTTTTGTTCGCAGTGAGTTTGATGAATTTATTCGGTGTGAGTGGAAACCTCATGAGTCTTGGAGCGATAGATTTTGGATTGATCGTTGATGGAGCCGTCATCATAGTAGAGGCGATTGTGCATCGGTTGCAACACACGAATGAAGGGAAATTAAGTTTAACTAAAATGGATGGAGTCGTGGGCAAGGAGGCTTCAAAACTCATGAATTCAGCGGCCTTTGGACAAATAATTATTCTGATTGTGTATTTGCCGATTCTGTCGCTTGTCGGCATTGAAGGGAAAATGTTTAAACCGATGGCACAAACCGTTTCCTTTGCCATACTGGGTGCTTTTCTCTTATCCTTGACGTATGTGCCTATGATGTCTGCTTTGTTTTTGAGTAAGCATACGGGACCAACCAATAATATTGCAGACCGGATTATCAGGTTTTTTTACCGGGGATATCAACCTGTACTGGAAGGCGCGCTGAAAATGAAAACCCTTGTGCTGGGTATTGCAATCGGACTTTTCATTTGTGCGGTTTTGGTGTTTAAAACCCTTGGTGGAGAATTTATACCAACCCTGGAAGAAGGAGATATTGCTACCCATGTGATCAGTCCTCCGGGCAGTTCGCTGATGCAATCAGTTGAAGCCACTACAAAGGCTGAAAAGATCCTGATGGATAGATTTCCTGAGGTTATTGAGGCTGTTTCTAAAATTGGAAGTGCGGAGATTCCTACTGATCCCATGCCGATGGAAGTAGCAGATATGATGGTGATTTTAAAGGATAAGGATGAATGGACGTCAGCTGAAACAACGGCAGAATTGATGGAGAAAATGGAAGATGCCTTAAATACCTTACCAGGTGTAACCTATGAATTTACACAACCTGTTCAGATGCGTTTTAACGAATTGATGACTGGGGTAAGAAGTGACGTTGCTGTAAAAATATTTGGAGAAGACCTGGAATTGCTTGTGGGATTGGGAGATCAGATTGTCCCTATCCTACAATCGGTAAAAGGGGTAGAAGACGCAAGGGCTGAACAGGTTTCAGGCTTGCCACAGATTACAGTAAGATACAATAAAGACAAATTGGCTTTGTACGGTTTGAATGTTGGTGATTTAAATCAGGTCGTCAGAGCAAGTTTTGCGGGTGAAAAGGCAGGAGTGGTATACGAAGGAGAGAAACGTTTTGATCTCGTCATTCGGCTGGCAAAAGACGAACGTCAGGATATAGCCGATTTACAATCCTTATTTATTCCTTTGCCATCAGGCAATCAAGTGCCATTAGAACAAGTAGCCGACATAGCCTATGAGCGTGGAATAGCTCAGGTGAGCCGTGAAGAAGGAAAACGAAGAATTGTCGTTGGTTTCAATGTAAGAGGCAGAGACGTGAAAACGGTAGTCAATGAAATTACGGAGAAGCTTGATGCCCAGTTGAAACTGCCCAGCGGTTATTACACGACCTATGGTGGTCAATTTCAAAACCTGGTCGAGGCCAATAAGCGGTTATCCATTGCTGTTCCGGCTTCGCTGGCCTTGATATTAGTATTGCTGTTTTTTGCTTTTGGTAGCATAAAACAGGCATTGCTCATTTTCACAGCGATTCCTTTATCGGCTATCGGGGGAGTATTTGCCTTGTGGATTCGGGACATGCCATTTAGTATATCAGCAGGAGTAGGTTTTATCGCCCTGTTTGGCGTTGCCGTACTCAACGGTATAGTGCTCATTGGATATTTCAATCAACTTAAACGAGAAGGTATGTCAGACGTCTTGGAAAGAATCAGAAAAGGTACAAAAGTTCGGTTGCGGCCTGTGATCATGACAGCGGCAGTGGCTTCATTAGGCTTCCTTCCTATGGCTTTAAGCATGGGTGCCGGAGCTGAAGTTCAAAAGCCGTTGGCCACGGTGGTAATTGGAGGGTTGATCTCTGCCACCCTACTTACCCTCATCGTATTGCCTATTCTTTATTTGTTTTTTGAAACAGGTCTGAAAAAGATAAAAGTAGTCAGTGGAATACCCATTGCTCTTCTCCTCGTATTGGGTAGCCAAAATGTCAAAGCACAGAATGAGGCTCCCATGTCATTGCAGAATCTTCTGGAACTCGCGTATAAAAACAATCAATTGTTAAATGTCAAAGCGCTCGATATACAAGCCTGGCAGGTGAGAAAAGGTGCATATTCTATTGTGCCGAAGACAAATGTAAATGCCACCCTGGGGCAGGTAAATAGCGCACGATATGACAATCATTTTTCAATATCCCAGGAAATTCCGAATCCGACGCTGACAAAAGCAAGAAAGATGTTAGGGGAATCATATCTCAAAGGCAGTGAGCAACTATACAATATCAGCAAACAGGAACTTACCTACACCATCCGACAGAGTTGGTATCAGCTCTTATATCTCCATGAGATTGCGAGGATATATCAAAGAGAGGATAGTTTATTATTGCAATTTGCTTATTTAGCTAATGTTCGTTTTAATTCAGGAGAAACCAACCTGCTGGAGAAAACAACAGCAGAAACTAAACAGCAACAGATCAGACAAAATCTGCAGATGACACTCAATCAGATTGCTGTTGAAAAAAGTAAACTGCAATATTGGGTTAATAGTCCGGTTGAGATCGATATGGAGGATTCGGACCTTACTGTTATTCCATTGGATATCCTAATTGATACAAGTTTACTGGAACAGAGCCCCTTGTTACAATATGCCAGGCAGCAAATTGTTCAAATGGAAGCACAACGAAAGGTGGTCAAGGCAGAATCAGGTGCTGATTTTAACGTTGGTTATTTTATACAATCATTTGCCGGGCCGCAAGAAGTCAATGGCCAGCTTGAAACATTCGATGCTGTGCCAAGATTTCAAGGCGCGGTTGTGGGGATGAGCGTTCCGCTCCTCGGGCTCAAGAGTTACAAAGCAAATGTCGCCAAAGCAGAGATGGAGATTCTGGTGAAACAGAAAGAGAGTGAATGGCTCGAATCACAACTGCAGAACCAGCTGGCGAATTACTTTCAGCAATATGCTTTTGGCAAACAGCATGTCGATTATTTCCAGTCCTCCGCATTACCCAATGCTGAATCTATTCTGCGAAATGCTTCCAGAGGGTACCAAAGTGGTGATATTGGGTATGTAGAATATGCCCAGGCATTGCAGACTAACCTTGAAATTCAGCGTTTGAACCTGGAGGCTATCAACACCCTGAATCAAACCATCTTATCCATTCAATTTATCATCAATCAATAAAACATCATTCGATATGAGTCGTCAAAATATAGTATGCAGTATGTTTCTCATTTCTATTCTATTTGCAGCCGGTTGCTCCAAAAACTCGGGAGAAACTGCAGGATCAGGGCATGAAGATCATGCAGCTGAAAGTGAATCTGAGATGCCCCATAAAAAGATGGTTTATCTCAATCAAGCCCAATATATCAATGCCGGCATTGATACCGGTTGGTTTGAAATGAAAAATCTAAGTGAAGTAATCAATGCTAATGGATATACGAAACTGCCTCCTCAGAACCAGGCCGAAGTTAGTGTACAGTTGCCGGGTACAATTGAATCCATTAAGGTTATTGAAGGTGAGCATGTCAATAAAGGACAGACCTTGGCTACCCTGCAGAGTTTAGCATATAACAATATGCGTCTGGAAAGGGAAAAACTGATACAGGACATGAATGCTGCGGAAGCAAATGCAGAGTTTCTCCGGCAGGAGTATGCGAGGCAAAAGGAACTAAGTGATGAGAATGTGGCTGCTAAAAAAGTGCTTCAAAAAGTATCTGCTGAACTAAAGTCCGAAGAATCAAAAATCAAATCACTGAATAGCCAGATAGCCATTACAGACCAGAATATCCATTTAGGTGGAAGCGCCAAGTCACCTGTCATCAATATCATATCTCCCATAAGTGGATATGTCACTGATATAGATGTGACGATTGGAGCTGCCGCTGAAGTAGGTAAACCACTATTTCATATTGTTGACAATTCAAAGATGCATGTTGATCTCCTGGTGTATGAAAAAGACCTGATGAAGGTTAAAGCCGGACAGCATGTGCGTTTTATCCTGACTAATCAGAACAATGAAGAGATAGAAGGTAAGATATTTGGAATCGGCAAGGCTTTTGAAAATGATACCAAGGCTGTCGCGGTCCATGCCACTATCGAAAATGATAAAATGTTGATTCCCGGGATGTATATCAATGCCTTGATTGACATTGGCGCATCCCAGGTCATGGCTCTTCCAACTGATGCCATTATTAAGGCAGAAGGCAAGGAGTTTATATTCGTTTTGGAGCGTGAGGGCAAGATGAGCATGGAAGATGAGCATATCCATAAGGAAGGAGAAGCACCCCATGCTGAATCCGGGCATAATCATGCAGAAGGTGAAGATGCCCATGCATCGAAAGAGGGCGACCATGGGGATGAGACTCAACATGAAGAAGAGATAGCCTTTGCCAGGATTGAAGTCAAGACCGGCCCAACCCAACTTGGCTACGTTCAAGTCACTCCCCTGGCAGAAATACATGAGGGAGATAAAATTGTTTTAAAAGGGACGTATTATTTACAGTCGCACCTTATTAAATCAGAAGGTGGTGGAGGTCATGCACATTGATAAATAATTTAATCTGGGTGAAGCCCTGTACTCTTGGTATGTACGACGCGGTACTCAAGGTGCAGGGTTTTTCGCCCGCCAATCATACTATATAACTGTATACTAACATAACTCTTTTTACTACTTAAAATGAATTAACATGAAAAAAACCTATTGCTGGAAATGTGTAATTGTGCTAACTTCTATAGCCACCCTTGCGCAGATTGCCCTTAGCTAGATCTGGAGTAATATCCTTTTGTAGATGATTGAGATACTAATTTTCAAAACCTTTATTTATTGACAAATAAATGATGAAACCGACTATGAAACCAACGGATCCAAATCATATACATACCTATGATGCCCAGGGCAATATGACCTGTTGCTCTCTGGAAGAGAAAATCTATCAAAAGGCAGATGCAAAGAATCTGCTCCATGAAGAGCATTCTGCGGATGATGGACACGACCACGACCACGTGGACGAAGGTAAAGGCAAATTGAAAATATATCTGCCGGTTATCGTCAGCTTGTTTATGTTGCTCCTTGGGATAGCAGTAGATAATTTATTGAAGCTAACATTCTTTACCGGACCTATTCGGCTAGCATGGTATGTCATTGCGTATATACCTGTTGCATGGCCGGTCATGAAAGAGGGATGGTTGGCAGTTTCAAAAGGGGAATTTTTTACAGAGTTCACCTTAATGGTTTTAGCGACCATCGGTGCATTTGCGATTGGTGAGTATCCTGAAGGTGTAGCGGTCATGTTGTTTTATGCCATCGGTGAATTATTTCAAAGTGCGGCGGTCAACAGAGCGAAGAGTAGTATCAAAGCATTGCTGGATATACGCCCCTTGTCAGCTGATGTATTCAGAGACAATAAGTTTCAATCTGTAAAGCCCCAAACGGTGGAGATAGGTGAAACGATACAAATCAAAGCAGGAGAGAAAGTACCGTTAGACGGAGAGATGATGAGTGATGGTAGTAGTTTTAATACTGCTGCACTGACGGGCGAGAGCAAACCAAATACGATCTATAAAGGACAAATGGTGCTTGCGGGCATGCTCAATCTCGACAAAGTAGTAGAACTGAAAGTAACTAAAAAATACGGTGATAGTTCGCTGGCCAGGATTCTGGATATGGTGCAAAATGCTACCGCACGAAAGGCCACAACAGAGCTTCTTATTCGCCGCCTGGCAAAAATATATACGCCAATTGTATTTTTTTTAGCAGTCGCCCTTGTCATTATTCCATTCTTTGTAGTGCCGGATTATGTGTTTAGGGATTGGTTGTATCGTGCATTGATTTTCCTGGTGATCAGTTGTCCATGCGCATTAGTGATCTCTATTCCCCTGGGTTATTTTGGCGGTATAGGCGCAGCCAGTAGAAATGGAATTTTATTCAAAGGTTCCAATTATCTGGAATTGATGACGAAAGTCAATACGATCGTCATGGATAAAACAGGGACGCTGACCGAAGGTGTTTTTAAAGTGCAGGAAGTCGTGACCAGCGGAATCGATAAAAAGGAATTTATAAAGACATTAGCTGCACTTGAAAGCAAATCGACACACCCCATTGCCAAGGCGATTGCCGAGTATCAGTCATCAGAAGCAACACCCTATCAGGTAGAGGATATCCAGGAGATATCCGGACATGGACTCATCGGAAAAGTAAATGGACAGGAAGTCCTGGCAGGAAATACAAGACTGCTGAAAAAATACAATATTGAATATGATGTGGCCATCGATCAGATTATCGAGACGATCGTCGTGGTGGCCATCAATAAAAAGTTTGCCGGCTATGTATTGATTGCCGATAGGATCAAGGAGGATGCCAGTGAGACCATTAAACAAATGCACCGCATAGGCATCAAACAGATCGTGATGCTCAGTGGCGACAAGATGGCCATTACACAAAAGGTAGCGGGAGATCTGGGGATTGATACTGCACATGGTGATTTGCTACCCGAACACAAAGTCGAGAAGGTGGAAGCCCTCAAACAGGACAAATCGAAAATTATAGCCTTCGTAGGTGATGGCATCAATGATGCTCCGGTGCTGGCATTGAGTGACGTGGGGATCGCGATGGGTGCGATGGGCAGTGATGCGGCCATTGAGACAGCCAATGTGGTCATACAAACGGCGCACACTTCAAAGATCGTCACAGCGATCAAAATCGGCCGGGCTACCAAGCGCATTGTGATTCAGAATATCACACTTGCCTTTGCGGTCAAAGTGGTTGTATTGATTCTGGGTGCAGGAGGATTAGCGACGATGTGGGAGGCTGTGTTTGCCGATGTGGGGGTTGCTTTGCTGGCTATCCTTAATGCAGTTAGGATACAGCGAATGGATTTCAAGTAGTAGGAGCGCATAGTTCGAAAACGCTCAGCAAGCAGGGGCTGTCAAGAGACAGCTTAAGCTTGTTATCAATATGGAATAACCAATAGCCAAGGAAAAGTAAGAGGTTTTATCTGAGGACAGTTCTCACTCAGTTTCAAACAAATCGCCTGTAATCAACTTGTGTTGTTTACGAAAACATGCCTCCCCGGGGTTCACATGCGGTAGGATGCGTAAAGGGTGACACAGGGGGCGGGGGCAAAAGGCAAAGAGCATACTTCGACTCACCACCAGGATATCGCAGATACATTTTAAAAAGATTAACGCTAATTTGTTCATGCAATATCGCCATGCAACACTCACATCCTTGATACCATATATATTCTGCTAAAGGTAAGTAAGCAAATAAGTTTTCAGTTCCTCCACTTTAGTATGCTTCCATACCATTGGTAAGTTTTTTTTTAATTATCTTCAAGATATAGGTTGTCTAAACAACAAGCAAATTAAAATGGGTTTTAGTATGAATACATTATACCACGTCATCGTTATTCTTTTGTTGAGTGTGATGGCTATCCCGGATGCAAGCAGTCAAAATGAAATCGGGTTTTTGGATTCTACGTTTGTATGGACAGAAAATCATCAATATCAGAATGGGAGCGAAAGTTTCAAATATACAATCGATGCTATCCCGACTACTTTTTCAAACAGAACCTATTATGAAGTACTTCAAACTACTGATGAACTATCCGAAGATTGGGGAGGTACCGGTGATTTTATTCGCCAAGAAAATAAGATCATTTACCTCTACCAAAATCCCGTTGATGCGGAATTGTATAATTTCAATTTATTGGTGGGCGATACAGTCAAATCCGATATCACAATGGTCGTTGACAGTATTGATACGTATACCCTTTTGACAGGAGAGCAAAGAAATCGATGGAACCTTCGTTGTATTTATGACGATCCTGAAACCGCCATTTTTACAGAATGGGTTGAAGGAATAGGTGATATAAATGGACTATTTGCTGAGAATAGTCAAACAAACTGTAGCGCAGACGCAGACGGATCAGTTATCATGTGTATGTTCAGGAATGATACACTCCTCTATGACCATCCGGATATAAATGGTTGCTGGTTTTTGCCGGTCGCTACAACAGAGATAAAGAATGAATTGGTATTCTTAGCCCCCAACCCGGCCGATGAATCGATTAGAATCGAAGGTTTAGATACGGATGTTTTACCCGTCCAGGTATTTAGTGCTCTTGGAAATTTACTTTACCAGGGAAATGAAAATCGGATTGATTTAGGGGACTTTCCACCTGGATACTATTATGCAGCCATTCTATTGAATGAGCATCAATACATGATAAAGGGATTTCTCAAGCAATGACAAATTGGACATTTGATAAGATCTAAAACCCTGACTATTCGATCATGACTTTCAGGGCATAAACACCCTTGTTTGATTTAACATGCAACAGATACATTCCAGTTGCAACACCTGACACATCAACATTGATTTCCCTCCCTACTTCCTGAAGTGATAAAACCTGGTGCCCGAAGACATCAAAAAGGTCTATGTGAAAGAAGAGGGACCCAGCATTATCAATAGTAATCTTTAATCGATCCTGTACGGGGTTGGGGGATACTTTAAAATCAAAGCTACTCGGATGATTATCAGAGGTGCCGGATGTACCCATGAGGGTGACGGTCGCATTGGTGATACTACTATTGCCGCACTCATCCGTGGCTGTGAAATTCACAGTCACGCTTGAGGAAGCATGACAAGTATCGAACTCTACAGGAAAGTCATTGGTCCAGGCTATACTTCCACAAAGGTCACTTGCTTGTGCTCCGCCCCGGCGGTCCAGCCAGCTTTGAAGTATGGCTTGTGTATTGGGAAGACCACATTCAATGATCGTATCATGAGCTGCCAACGAGATCACTGGAGATGTTTGATCTCCAATTGTAAAAGTGGCGTAAGTGGTCGAGTTGTTACCACACTCATCTGTAGCAGTGAAGATGACGGTTGTATTTCCGGATGAACCACAGGAATCATTCAGCGATGAATAATCGTTTGACCAGGTTAGGGTGCCACCATCATCCGATGCTATTGCACCTCCATGATTAACGAGCCAGGGAATGAGATCGGCTTGATTGCCCGTCCCATTGCACTCGACATTGAGGTCAGTAGACTGACTAAGGAGAACTGGTGGTGAAGAATCAACAACATTTACGATAGCCGTGGTCTCTGTGCTGCCACATTCATCAACCACCGTGAAGGTTACCAAGGCACTACCTGTGGCTCCGCATTGATTACTTAAGTTGATATAGTTATCAGACCATATCAGTTCTCCGCAAAAACCGGTGGCCGTCGCTCCACCATGATTGTCAAGCCACGACTGTATCGCATCATCCTGGTTTTCGATATTGCTTTCAATCGTGGTATCGATGGCTCCCATGACAATAAATGGAAGCATCGGCGGTGCCTGGATCGTGAAATTCATACTCTCATCTTGATAATCCTGGCCAGAGTTATCCTGTATCACAGATACCCGTGCCTGTGAGGTGATGATATTCGGCACAACCCATGAGTAACTCAATGATCCAACAGGAAGATCCATTTGAATTGACGCCCAAGTTGCTCCGCCGTCTGATGAAAACAATACATCCCAATTGAGAGTGTTGTGCGGAATAGCGATATGCCATTCGATCGTTACCGTTTGACCAACGGTGAATGTTTCACCACCCAGTGGATTGTCAAGCTCGACATGGGCTAACAGTGTTCCTGCACAGCATTGCATCAAGGCAATCAATATGATTCTGGAAATGAGCGCTTTCATGATTGTGTAATAAGACATTAAAAGTACGGAATTAAGGTAAGATCTATACACCTCCTGCAGCACCGGCCAATCTCTGGTGATGTACTTGATTCAGTTCACTTCTGTTACTTTTGTTGCAAATCTATCGGATGAAGGCGTTGACTTTGAGAATCCTGATGTTTGTTTTTTTATTTGGTCATGCGTATCATAGCAAGGCTCATGTAGCCTTGGATTATCCACAGGGTGGCGAGACGTTTATTGTTGGCCAGACGATCGTGATTGAATGGCACATAGTGGCACCACACATTACGCTCAATTGGGACCTTTTCTTTTCTGTCGATGGTGGGGAGACCTGGGATACCCTGCAGATGGACATACCTACGAGTCAACTGAGTTACGAGTGGGAGGTGCCGGATAGTATTACTACTCAGGCCAGGATCCAGGTGTTCCAGGATAATGAGGGGCAGAATTATCTGGATAACAGTATGGATTTTACCATCGCACCTAATACTAGTCCGCCAACACTGGATGCACCTGCAACGGACACGCTCATTGAATGTAGTATTGCGAATCAGCAGACAGCCATAGAGGCATGGCTCAGCAATCATGGTGGGGCGTACGCCACCAACTATTGTAGTGAGTTGGTCTGGTCACATGACTACCCCGGTATCAGCAATGAATGTGGTGCAACAGGGAGTGCAGCAGTAACCTTTACGGCCACAGATGAATGTGGTCAGATCACCACCAATGCAACACTGACCATTGTGGATACATCTCCTCCAATGATAGACCTAGCTGCAACCGATATGACAGTTGAATCCAACGCGCAAGGCAATATACCGGAGCTCAACGCATGGCTCAATAGTCATGGCGGTGCACAAGCGACAGATGTGTGTGGCCTGGTCTTCTGGACAAACAACTATACAACATTGAGCAATGCCTGTGGTACCACCGGTAGTGCAACAGTCATCTTCACGGCTACGGATCAATGTGGAAACAGTAACACCACCACTGCCGTTTTCACTATCCAGGATCATGCATCACCAACCTTGCATACTGCTGCACAATCTAAAACAATCGCCTGTGATGCAGTGAATCAGGAAAATGAAATTCAACAATGGCTGAGTAACCATGGCGGTGCTCTGGCAACTGATATCGGAGGTGAAGTAATCTGGTCGCATGATTATACCGGTTTGAGTGATGGGTGTGGCTCAACAGGCAGTGCCGCAGTGATTTTTACAGCTAGTGATGAATGTGGTAACAGTACCACTACGACAGCAGTTTTTACAATAGAAGATCTTTCACCTCCTGCGATCAGCCTTCCGTCTCAGGATGCAATGTTGGAATGCTCGTCCAATCATCAAAATGCAATTCAACTGTGGTTAGACAGTAAAGGTGGTGCGCAAGCAAGTGATGCCTGTAGTGAAGTGATCTGGTCAAACAATTATTCAGGCTTGAGTGATGGTTGTGGTGTGACAGGCAGTGCAAACGTGATCTTTACAGCTACGGATCAATGTGGTAATAGCAACACTTCTTCTGCTACACTGACGATCCGCGATACTGTTGCTCCGGTCATTGATATCGAGGCTCAGGATACAACGATCATATGTGGATCAATCGATCAACCTACCATCATTCTGAGCTGGCTGAATCGACAAGGTGGAGCCAGTGCAAGTGATCTGTGTGGGAATCTAGTGTGGTCAAATAATTTTCCGGCACTATCAGATACGTGCGGTCCGGTAGGAAGTCACACGATCATGTATACAGCTAATGATGAATGTGGAAATGCAATATCCACCCAGGCTGTATTGACGATCATGGATTCTTTGGTGACATCTGTTGCGGATCCACATGAACTCAATTTTACAATCTATCCGAATCCGGCGAGTGATGTCCTCCATGTTTCGTTAGACAACGATAATGTAGGACAGATATATCTCCGGCTCACGGATGCCTTCGGCAAACTGCATTGGAGTGGAAGCCATATATCCAATGAGATACGCATTCCTGTTTCTCATTATCCAAGAGGTGTATATATTTTGGAGTTTAGAACATCGAAGGGAAGATATGCGCGAACTGTGGTGATACCGTGATCCGTAGGCTGTAGGCACAATAAAAGACAGGCGCAGCCTGTCTTTTATAAGGCCAAATGTTAAGCTTAAGTTCACTTAAGCTTGTGCGTAAGCAAGTTTTAACTTGCGTAAAAGGGCACATAATAATTGAACACTATGAATCATACAGCCCTGATGCTTCGTCACCTTTCATGATTTCTATCAGACGTGTCTTCTGATCAGCTTTCATTTGCTTTTTATACTGGATGACATCCTCGACTTTTATCCGGCGATGACGCCCGACCTTTGTAAAAGGAATTTTTCCTTGTTCAAGAATTCTGATCAGGAATGGACGAGAGCACCCCAGCATTTCTGCCGCAGACTGGGTGGTCATTTCTGTAGCACCCGCAACAATGGAGACGGGTCGACCTTCACTCAGGGCACGAAGAATCGTGGCCAGAAACTTTAGGGCTTTAATCGGTATTTTGATTTTTTCGTCGGTTTCCTCAATTTCAATCTCCGGATTTTCAGACCTCAGTTGTTCAATGGTGGAAGCAAGTGCACCATAAGACGCCAATGCCATAAGCTGTTCTTCCTTGGAAGGCCTTTGGATTTGCTGGATGACATCTTTCATGATCGTAGGTTTGAAATACAAAATTATTCGAATCAAACGAATTAAACGCAATAATCGAATATAAATATCTATTAATTTGACTAATTATTTTGCGTAAAGTAGTGAAAAACGCTACCTTACGCAAAAAATACCGTAAATGTCTCGCAAGGGTGATCATACAATTGAGGCTTGGGTGGACCAAAAACTAATGAGGGGAAAGAATGCCTTCTCCTTAGATGAGCTGAGAAAAGATTACCCCAACCACACAGAAGTTGCAATAAAATCTGCTTTGATCAGACTTTCAGTGAAGGCGAAAATCCTTTCGATTCACAAAGGTTATTATCTGATCATCACTCCCCAATATGCTTCACGAGGCATATTGCCCCCAACCCTCTATATGGATGGGTTGATGAACTACCTGGAAAGACCATATTATATGGGATTGATCAATGCGGCTGTTTTACATGGCTCTTCACACCAGGCGCCTCAGGAGTATTTTGTGTTTACTTCGTTTCCGGTGCTAAGGCCGACCCTTAAAAAGGGACTAAAGGTGAATTACATAAGCAAGAAGGAGATACCACTTTCACTTCTCGATCAAAGAAAGACAGAATCCGGATATCTTTTTATTTCGAATCCGCTTTTGACCGCCGCAGATTTAGTTCAGTTTGAAAAAAAAGTAGGAGGTCTCAACCGGGTTGCCTCCATCCTGCAGGATCTTGTTGAATCTATTAAACCGGATTCGATTACAAAATCCTTTGTGGAGTATATACATACCAGCACACTGCAAAGATTGGGATATCTCCTGGAGACAGTGATAAAAGAATTTGTTTTGGCAGACGTGTTATATGATCACATGTCTGGGTATTCAAAAAGATCAAGACCCGTCCTTCTAAAAGCCTCCATACCTTCAAAAAATTTAAACGCCGATAATCGCTGGAACGTAGTGGTCAATACTGAAATTCAACTTGAAGAATGATCCCACAGGCATTTATTACGGAATGGTCAAACCAGGTGCCATGGCAGACCAATGAGCAAGTCGAACAGGATCTGGTCATTTGTCGTGCTTTGGTAGAAATTTTTTCAGATCCATTTCTAGGTGAACAGTTAGCATTCAGAGGAGGAACAGCCCTGCACAAACTTTATCTCCATCCGCAGCCCAGATATTCTGAGGATATTGATCTTGTCCAGATCCATTCCGGTCCGATAAAGCCAATTGTCCTGCGATTGCAGGAAAGACTTTCTTTTCTTGGGATAGCTTCAGTTAATCAGACAGGTATAAATACAACTTTGAAATATCGGTTTACTTCCGAGATACCACCAGCCATTAACCTGAAGCTTAAAATTGAAACAAATGGAAGGGAGCATTTTACAATTCTTGGTTTTCAGAAAATGCCATTTCTAGTTAATTCCTCATGGTTTGAAGGAGCCTGCGATCTTACCACGTATCGACTGGAGGAATTATTGGGTACAAAAATGAGAGCCCTATACCAACGCAGTAAAGGGAGGGATTTATTTGATATGTATAAGGCTTTGCATACTGTACCTGACATAGATGTTGATTCAATAATGTCTTGTTACAAGGCGTACATGGAGTTTTCGGTAGGTAAGCTCCCGTCTTTGAAGGAGTATCTCAATAACCTGGACAGAAAAATGAATAATCCTGAATTCCTTGGAGATACGGTCGCAATATTACGGCCTGCGGAGGCATATGATCCACAGCAGGCATATAGCCTGATCAAGAGCAATCTATTGGAAAGTAAATAAGCTTACAACTGACCAATAGGATCTATTCAATCTCAACCCGATCGATCTCCCCCATCAACCGACTCGTCTCCGTCAACGCTACAATGATCTTCTGATAGTGCAGGATATCCTCAAAGCCAAGGGTGCGATCCTTCCGATCCTTGAGCCACTTCTGCGCAGGCTGGTAGCCACCGATGTAGAAGGTCCAGGCCACCTCCGGCACATGGTCAAAGTATTGCTGATCATTGATGTAGACCTTTCGATCCTGGTACTTGACTTTGCCGACAATGTTGCTGCCATCGTGCGGATAGGTGGTGATGTATTTTTCTACGACCGGACTTTCGAGTAGGTGTATCTGTCTCAACTCACCACCGAGTTTAACAAGTTGCCAGAAGGTGTCCTTATCTTTTGGATAAGGGACACGCGGAAAATCAATCTTCAGAAACTCTTTGTATTTCTCCCGGTAGGTCGGGCTGTGGAGAACGGCGTAGATGTAATCTAACAAATCAATAGATGCAAAAGCACTATTAGAGTTGCTGTTAGTTATGCTAAAGCTAAGATTTATCGACTGCTCTATTCTTGATAAAATAGAAGGGTTAAAATTTTGATGCCTATTTTGAAATTCATCGTCAATGATTAAATTTTCCTTTTGAGGATATATAAATAATGGGAATACAAAACTTCTATCATATACTGTAACAATCTTGTGAGTGCAAACACAATTTGTAATCATCGCAGCAAAAGCTTCTTTGCTCTGCCTTCCTAAAATCAACCCATAGTTATCCTTATTTAAACCTGCCATGAGATTTCCACGATCCCTTGACAATATTGTTGAATTGTATATAATGTATCGAATATCAAATGGCCGAGTTAGGCATTTCTCAAAAGATTTTTTCCAATCGTTATTTTGCCTTAATTCATCAACTGCATGGTCAACTACCCACTCATTATCCCTTAAATCAAATTTTCTCTTTCTTTCGATAGATGAGAAATCGGAAGTCACAAAATCTGTAATTCTTTCTTTCAAAATATTTAAATCAAAGTCGATAGCAAAGTGGTCTCGCTTGGTTTCGATTCCGGATACTCCCTTCATCAATTCATCAACCTTAAATCCTTCATTATAATTTTTAGAATTTTCAAAGTTCTTTGGAATGAAAAACAAATTTGGAATTGTAAGTTCAATTTCTTTCCATGGAATAGTCTGAAAATAAGTTTCTTCTAAAAATTTATATTTAAATTCTCTTTTACCATAGATTTCGCTATGAAACATATTTCCAAAACTGTTATCTTTTTTGTTGTTCTTTGTTTTTATGAAAATGTTGATTGAAACACCTTGCATAATATCAAAAACATTGACATCTGGAGTACCATCAGGTGAAGTTTCTTTCCTATTGGAGTTTCCATGTAAATCAAGAATAAATATTTTATCAAAACTTTGAAGAAGTGATTTTCTCATTTGACGATGAGTCAAGCCATCTATGAAACTATTATTGGAAATGAATGCCAGTATCCCACTCCCATTTTTGTCAATTAGATTCTGACCATACCGGATAAATTTTATGTAATCATCATCCAGATTTATTTTTCTTTCATTTAGATCCTTTTTATAATCAGCAATAAGATTTTGTATCCACTCACCCTTGTTGCTACTACTAACACTATACGGCGGATTCCCGATCACACACATCACCGGTGTATCCCGCTTGATCTGATTGGCTTCATTAGCTTCGGCACTCAGCCAGTTGGCAAACAAGGTGCCGGTATCCGCATGATGCTCTTCGAGACTGTTGGTGAGATAGACCTTGAAGCGTTGATTGGTTGTTGGCTTATAGCCTGTCTCCGTAAGCAAGAGATCAAGCTTCAGATGTGCCATAGCATACGATGCCATCAGGATCTCAAAGCCATTGAGTCTCGGCAGCAGATGTTGCTCGACATAGTTACTCCATATCCCCTGCTGGCCTTCAAACTTAGAATGAACCTGTCGTATGACTTCAGCTAAGAAAGTCCCTGTACCTGCAGCAGGATCGAGGATCTGCACTTTGTGTACTTCCTTCTCCACCTTCTTGCCTTGCTGGTCTACTTTGATTTTGATTTTAGAAGTATCCGCTAGTCCCTGAGGCAGATCAAATTCTGTCTTCAGGATATCATCGACGGCACGCACAATAAAGTTGACTACCGGATGAGGCGTATACCATACCCCACGTGCCTTGCGCAACTTAGGATCATACTCACTCAGAAAGGTTTCATAAAAGTGGATGATCGGATCTTCGGTCTTGGTTGCCTTGCCGTAGTTTTTTAAGATATCCTCTACATCACTGGCCAGGAAGATCTCCACGAGATTGTCTACGATCCATTTGATGCGGTCATCGAGATCAGGCCCCGCGATATACTGAAACAGTTTTCGGAGAAACGGATTGGACTTTGGGATCAGCTCCGCAGCTTCCTGGCGACTAAATGTTGGCAATGTAGGATCATGCAATCGTGCAGCAAACATCCCATAGGCAATCGTCTGCGCATACACATCAGCAAAACCTTTCGGCGTGATATCGTGGATCAGGATTTCCCTGAAGGCACTCATCTGTTCTTTGAGTGTACTGTTTTCATGATTCTCAACATCACTGTTGAGCGCCTTTTCGATCACATCCGATAGTAATCTGGCTTTACCGGCCATCATCTCCGCGAGTTTCTTCGGGCTCTTGATCGTCTGCCCTACATGCGTACAGAATTCTTTAATGAAGTATATGAACGAATTGAAATTAGCTGCAGTCGGTACGATCTTGCCATGTACGATTTCGCCGATCGATAACTTGGTGATGAATTCTCCATTTTTATAAAAATGAAAATGTAGATAATCCGTAAATATCAGATTGCCCAGTGATGCTTTGTAGCGGTCAAATTGTTCTTTGTTGCCTGTCTTCTTCGTTCCATCCAGATCTGTATCCCCTATGTCTTTGGCTTCAATAAATCCGATTGGGATATCCTTGCGGGTGAGGATAAAATCGGGGGCACCGCATGATTGGCGTTTAGGTTCGTTTGTAGCCGCTATGTCCGGTACAATGGATTCAAGAAGTTGCTGCAGATCACCCCGGAAGGTGTGTTCGGTGGCATTTCCAAGGACGTATCGGCGATTTAGGTTTTCGAGGTATTGTTCAGGGGTCATTTAATTCCGCAACTCGGTATTTGGTATAGTGGATGTCCAAGGTAGGGAGACTTACTTGATTTCCAAATGGAGCCCGGATAGGGTCAAAAAAAAATCCCGTCTCAAGGGCCTTTTTTTCTTGCTCATTTCAAAAACATCTCATGAAAGGAAGACATGTGAGGTTTCCCTATACATCTAAACCATCTTAAAAAAGAATCATTTCGAATAGGTACCGGACTGTGACCAAAAACTGTTCGAGCAGCATGGAGGCCTATTTCATGCAAAAACAAGTCACTATCGGTCAAAGGTCTGTAAAAAGAAATAGGGTATTGGAATACAGCTAAGCTGCCAAGCAAACGAGGAAGCCTAACAAATGCCCGTATGAAATAGCGAGTTTTTTTGGTCACGAGCTTTGGTTGGTGAGCTGTAGCCCATGGTTGAGCGCAAGCAGGTCGAACCATGGTTACTTTTTTGGCAATGAAAAAAAGAACACGAAAAAAGCCCCGTTTCCGGGGCCTTTTTCCTTGCTCATTTCAAAAACATCTCATGAAAGGTAGCATATGAGCAAGCTCAGTTTATCTCGATACGGTTACACTCATTGTCTTTCGCTCTCCATTTAACATCACTGACAAGAGGTATATACCGGGTTGCAGATGACTAACATCGATCGCTTGTTGATGTGCACCCTTCTGAACCTCATCTATACGATTATTGAATAGTCGAAGGCCATACAGATTATAGATTTCAATTTGTGCGACACCCTTCTCCTCTAACAGGTATTCTATAAAGATGGTCTGGTCAACAGGATTGTTGTAACGCACCATTTTCACAGTCTGATCTGGCTTAGCGTATTCAGTGACCGCATTCCGCACACCTGCCGGGTAATCATCAAATATAATCGGTTCAAAGCCAAGTTCAAATACCTCGGTTACACAGAAATGATCTTCACATCCATTGGTAGTGTCTGTCATGAACAGGCATACCGTATACACGCCACTCTGATTGTATTCATGCTGCGGATTTTCTTCTGTAGAAGTTTCTCCATCACCGAATTCCCACAGCCAGGTTGTATGCTGGGTCCCGCCGGTAGAATTATTATTGAAGAATACCGTGCCGCCATCGATTTCAAAAGTGAACGTGGCATTGCACTCTGGTTGTCCAACAGTCACTTCATGGCATATATCGCTGACACAACCTGTATTATCAGTGATGATCAGGCAGACCAGATACGTGCCGGGAAGTTCATACGTATGGTATGGACTATGTCCGTCACCTTCGTGGCCATCGCCAAAGTTCCAATGGTAAGAGATGATATCATGCTCACTGGTAGAGGTACTGTTGAAATGAATCTGTAATGTACCTGGTATCTGTTCCCATGTAAATTGTGCATGGCAGCCTTCCTGTGGTTCGCCAACCGTCACTTCGTGACAAATCTCACTGACACATCCTGTATTATCCTCTATCCGGAGACACACCACATATACTCCTGGTTCAGCATACTCATGGAATGGATTTTGATCATTGGAATCATGGCCATCGCCAAAGGTCCAATGGTAGGATATGATGTCATGCTCACTCGTCGAGTGGCTGAAGAAATTAACATTATTGGTTCCTGGATTGAGATCCCAGGTGAAAATAGCATGGCAGCCGGAGGTTTCCCCTTCGACAGTCACTTCGTGGCATACATCACTGACACATCCTTCTGAATCGGTGATGATCAGGCAGACCAAATAAGTACCTGGTTCATCATAGGTATGATTAGGATTTTGTCCATCACCTTCGGTGCCATCACCAAATTGCCAGCTATACGAAATGATATCATTTTCACTGGTGGATGTGCTGTTAAAATGAATGGCCAGTGAATCCTGGAATTGTTCCCAATTGAAGGAAGCGTGACATCCGGATTGTTCACCTTCGACCGTCACTTCATGACAGATCTCACTCACGCAACCTGTATTGTCTTCTATTCTCAGACAGACCACATAAGTTCCTGGTTCGCCGTAGGTATGATATGGATCATTACCATCGCCTTCCGATCCATCACCAAAATGCCAGCTATACGAAATGATGTCATGTTCACTGGTGGAGGTACTGAAGAAATGGATCTGAAATGACCCGGGGATTTGTTCCCAGGTAAAATCTGCATGGCAATCCCCTTCCGGCTCTCCGACAGTCACTTCATGACACACGTCACTGACACATCCTTCTGAATCAGTGATGACGAGGCAGACCAGGTAGACACCAGGTTGATCGTAAGTATGATACGGATCATTTCCATCGCCCTCTGTGCCATCGCCAAAATGCCAGGTATAGGAGACAATATCATTTTGGCTGGTAGAGGTGCTGTTGAAATGGATCTGCAATGTTCCGGGAATTTGTTCCCAGGTAAAATCTGCATTGCAATCACCACTTAATGGCGCGACCGTCACTTCATGGCAGATCTCACCGACACAACCTGTATTGTCTTCTATTCGCAGACATACTACATAGGTTCCCGGTTCGTCATAGGTATGGTACGGATCATCACCATCGCCCTCATCACCATCGCCAAAATGCCAGATGTACGAAATGATATCATGCTCGCTGGTGGAGGTGCTGAAGAAATGAATCTGCAGTGACCCTGGTATTTGTTCCCATGTAAATTCAGCATGGCAGTCACCTTCCGGCTCTTGTACCGTTACTTCATGACACACATCACTGACGCATCCGTCTTCAGTTTCAATGATCAGGCAGACCAGGTAAGTACCTGGTTGAAGGTAAGTGTGTGATGGACTGGCTCCGTCTCCCTCATGGCCATCGCCAAAATTCCAATGAAACGAAACAATATCATGATCACTGGTGGACGTGTTGGTAAAATCGATTTCAAGGGTTCCGCTAAACTGTTCCCAGATAAATGCAGCATTGCATTCAGAAGGAGGAAGAGCCTCCACGGTCACCTCGTGGCAGACATCGCTGACGCAACCTACATTATCCGTGATGATCAGGCAGACTACGTAGGTGCCACCTTCAGTATAGGTGTGATATGGGCTGGAGCCATCACCTTCGTGATTGTCGCCAAAGTTCCAATGATAGGATACAATATCATGCTCACTGGTAGAGGTGCTGTTGAAATGAATCTGTAATGTTCCGGGAATTTGCTCCCAGGTGAATTGTGCATTACAATCAGATTGTACGGCCTCCACGGTCACTTCGTGGCAGACATCATCTACACATCCAAAATTATCTGTTATCGTCAGGCAGACCAGATAGACTCCGGGGGTG
>Ga0138256_10001931_pt1 | contig 22321 bp, 19 predicted proteins | sample KNB2016incub_MG_FD_105486 | JGI IMG/M metagenome (GOLD analysis project Ga0138256, IMG submission 105486) | Active sludge microbial communities from wastewater in Klosterneuburg, Austria - KNB2014incub_MG | ecosystem: Engineered > WWTP > Activated sludge > Unclassified | place: Austria... | reverse complement strand
TCGCGGGCGGCACGGATGAATCCGATGAACAGGGGATGGCCGTCACGCGGCGTCGAGAGGAATTCGGGGTGCGCCTGGCAGGCGATGAACCACGGGTGCGACGGCAGCTCGATCACTTCGACCAGCAGGTCGTCCATGGACTTGCCGCTGATCACCAGGCCGGCGTCCTCGAGCTGGGTGCGGTAGCGGTTGTTGAACTCGTAGCGGTGGCGGTGGCGTTCGCCCACCACGTCCTTGCCGTAGAGTTCGCGCGCCTTCGAGCCGGGCTTGAGGCGCTGGTCCTGCAGGCCCAGGCGCATGGTGCCGCCGAGGTCGGATTTCTCGTCGCGGCGCTCGACTTCACCGGTGGCGGTGCGCCATTCGGTGATCAGGCCGATGACCGGGTGGGCGCAGGCGCGGTCGTTCTCGGTGCTGTTGGCGCCGGCCAGGCCGGCCACGTGGCGGGCGAAATCCACCACCGCGGCCTGCATGCCGTAGCAGATGCCGAAGTAAGGAATGCCCGATTCACGCGCGTACTGCGCGGTCATCACCTTGCCCTCGAAGCCACGGTCGCCGAAGCCGCCCGGCACCAGGATGGCGTCCACGCCCTCCAGCACCTTCACGCCTTCCTTCTCGACTTGCTCGGACTCGATCCACTTCAGCGACACCTTGGTGCGCTGGCGCAGGCCGCCGTGCTTGAGCGCCTCGGACAGCGACTTGTAGGCGTCCTGGTGGTCGATGTACTTGCCCACCACCGCCACCGTCACCGCGTCCACCGGGTGTTCGGTGGCGTCCACCACCGCCTGCCACTCGGACAGGTCGGCCGGTTTGGCGACATCTTCCAGGCGCAGGCATTCGACGGCGATCTGGTCGAGCTGCTGTTCGTGCAGCCACAGCGGCAGCTTGTAGATGTTGTCCACGTCCACGCAGCTGATGACGGCCTTCTCGTGCACGTTGGTGAACAGGGCGATCTTGCGGCGCTCGGACTCGGGCAGCGGCTTCTCGCTGCGGCACACCAGGATGTCGGGCTGGATGCCGATCGAGCGCAGTTCCTTCACCGAGTGCTGGGTGGGCTTGGTCTTGAGCTCGCCGGCGGCGGCGATGTACGGCACCAGCGTGAGGTGCATGAAGATGGCCTTGCCCGGGCCCCGCTCGGTGCGGATCTGGCGGATGGCCTCCAGGAAGGGCAGCGACTCGATGTCGCCCACCGTGCCGCCGATCTCCACCAGGCCCACGTCGAAGCCGTCGGTGGCCTCGAAGATGGCGCGCTTGATCTCGTCGGTGATGTGGGGGATGACCTGCACGGTGCCGCCGAGGTAGTCGCCGCGGCGCTCCTTGCGGATCACGTTCTCGTAGATGCGGCCGGTGGTGACGGAGTTCTTGCGGCTCAGGCGCACGCGCAGGAAGCGCTCGTAGTGGCCCAGGTCGAGGTCGGTCTCGGCGCCGTCGTCGGTGACGTACACCTCGCCGTGCTGGAACGGGCTCATGGTGCCGGGGTCGACGTTGATGTAGGGATCGAGCTTCATCATGGTGACGCGCAGGCCGCGCGCCTCCAGGATGGCGGCCAGGGAGGCCGCGGCGATGCCCTTGCCGAGCGAGGACACCACGCCACCGGTAACGAAGATAAGACGAGTCATGGGTTTGGCAGGCGCTGGAAAACCGCATTCTACCGGGTCAGCCGGCCCTGGGCCAGAACCTTTTTGCTATCAATGGCTTGCGAATGAGGCGCTTGACCACACCCGGCGCCGCGCCCATCCTGCGGCCTCGCGCCCGCGCCCGACCCTCCCCGAGCCACTCCCCGAATGAACACCCGCTACAACGCCGCCGACATCGAAGTCCTCTCGGGCCTGGACCCGGTCAAGCGCCGCCCCGGCATGTACACCGACACCACCCGGCCCAACCACCTGGCCCAGGAAGTGATCGACAACTCGGTGGACGAAGCCCTGGGCGGCCACGCCAAGACCGTCGAAGTGACCCTGTACGCCGACGGCAGCTGCGAGGTGACCGACGACGGCCGCGGCATGCCGGTGGACATCCACCCCGAGGAAAAGATCCCGGGCATCGAGCTGATCATGACCCGCCTGCACGCCGGCGGTAAGTTCAGCGGCAAGAACTACACCTTCTCCGGCGGCCTGCACGGCGTGGGCGTGAGCGTGGTGAACGCGCTGTCGAAGAAGGTGGAGGTGGTGATCCGCCGCGAGGGCCAGGAACACCGCATGGAGTTCCGCGACGGCGACCGCAGCTCGCCGCTGGAAGTGGTGGGCACGGTGGGCAAGCGCAACACCGGCACCCGCCTGCGCTTCTGGCCCGACCCGAAGTACTTCGACACGCCCAAGATCCACGCCCGTTCGCTGCGCCACCTGCTGCGCGCCAAGGCCGTGCTGTGCCCGGGCCTGACGGTGAAGCTGTACGACGAAGCCACCGGCGAGCGCAATGAATGGTTCTACGAGAACGGCCTGCGCGACTACCTGCGCGGCGAACTGGTGGGCCGCGACCTGCTGCCGGCCGAACTGTTCGTCGGCCACGTCAACAAGGACACCGAAGTGGTGGACTGGGCCGTGGCCTGGGTGCCCGAGGGCGAGCTGGTGCAGGAAAGCTACGTCAACCTGATCCCCACCGCCCAGGGCGGCACGCACGTGAACGGCCTGCGCTCGGGCTTCACGGATGCGCTGCGCGAGTTCTGCGACTTCCGCAACCTGCTGCCGCGCGGCGTGAAGCTGGCGCCCGAGGACGTCTGGGACCGCGTCAGCTACGTGCTCAGCATCAAGCTCACCGACCCGCAGTTCAGCGGGCAGACCAAGGAAAGGCTCAGCTCGCGCCAGGCCGCGGCCTTCGTCGAGAACGCTTCGCACGACGCGTTCTCGCTGTGGCTCAACCAGCACGTGGAAACCGGCCTGCAGATCGCCCAGCTGGCCATTGACCGCGCCTCGGCGCGGCTCAAGACCGAAAAGCAGGTCACCCGCAAGAAGATCACCCAGGGCCCCGCCCTGCCCGGCAAGCTGGCCGACTGCATCAGCCAGGACCTGGGCCGCACGGAACTGTTCCTGGTGGAAGGCGACTCGGCCGGCGGCAGCGCCCGCCAGGCCCGCGACAAGGAGTTCCAGGCCATCCTGCCGCTGCGCGGCAAGATCCTCAACACCTGGGAAGTGGAGTCCGGCGGCGTGCTGGCGTCCAACGAAGTGCACGACCTGGCCGTGGCCATCGGCTGCGACCCGGGCGTGGAGGCCATCGACGGCCTGCGCTACGGCAAGGTGATCATCCTGGCGGACGCCGACTCCGACGGCCTGCACATCGCCACCCTGCTCTCGGCGCTGTTCCTGCGCCATTTCCCGGCGCTGGTGCGCGCGGGCAACATCTTCGTGGCCATGCCGCCGCTGTTCCGCGTGGACGTGGGCAAGCAGGTGTTCTACGCGCTGGACGAAGAGGAAAAGCGCATCCTGCTCGACCGCATCGAGAAGGAAAAGATCCGCGGCCAGGTCAACGTCACCCGCTTCAAGGGCCTGGGCGAGATGAACCCGGTGCAGCTGCGCGAATCCACCATCCACCCCGACACCCGGCGCCTGGTGCAGCTGACCGTGGACGATGCCGACGCCACCCGTTCGCTGATGGACATGCTGCTGGCCAAGAAGCGCGCCGGCGACCGCAAGGCCTGGCTCGAGGCCAAGGGCGACCTGGCTTCGCTGGAGGTCTGACCCCGCCGGCCACGCCCGGGTTTTGGCTATAGTCGGGGCGTAGTCGACCCCTCGGAGCCGCGCCTTGGACCTGACCGCCCTGCTGGTGATGATGGCGCACAAGAATGCGTCCGACCTGTTGCTTAGCCCCGGGGCGCCGCCCACCATCAAGATTGACGGCCTGAGCCGGGCGTTCAGCGATGTGGCGCTGAGCGTGTCCGACGTGCGGTCCATGGCCTTCTCGATCATGGACGAACACCAGCAGCGCGATTTCGAGGCCAATTGGGAGATGAACCTCGCCATCGCCATGGGCGACGTCGGCCGCTTCCGCATCAACATTTACCGCCAGCGTGGCGAGGTGGCGATGGCGGTGCGCTACATCACCAACAAGATCCCGTCCATCGAAACGCTGAACCTGCCGCCCCTGCTCAAGGACATCGTGATGCTGCCGCGCGGGCTGGTGCTGGTGGTGGGCTCCACCGGCTCGGGCAAGTCCACCACGCTCGCCTCGATGATCGACTACCGCAACAACAACCGCACCGGCCACATCCTCACCGTCGAGGAGCCGATCGAATACGTGCACAGCCACATCGTCTCGGTGGTGGACCAGCGCGAGGTCGGCCTGGACACCCACAGCTACGCCAACGCGCTCAAGAACGCCATGCGCGAAGCGCCCGACGTGATCATGATCGGCGAAATCCGCGACCGCGAGACCATGCAGGCCGCCATTTCCTACGCCGAAACCGGGCATCTGTGCCTGTCCACCCTGCACGCCAACAACGCCAACCAGACCCTGGACCGCATCATCAACTTCTTCCCCGAATCGGCGCGCGAGCAGCTGCTGATCGACCTCTCGCTCAACCTGCGGGCGGTGGTCGGCCAGCGCCTGCTCAAGGGCCTTCGCACCAAGCGCATCCCGGCGGTGGAGGTGCTGCTGTCCACGCCTTTCGTCGCCGACCTGATCGCCAAGGGCGAAATCGCCGCCATCCGCGAAGCGATGAAGCTGGGCAGCGACGGCATGCACACCTTCGACCAGGCCCTGTACGACCTCTACGCCGCCGGCGAAATCAGCTACACCGAGGCCATGGACAACGCCGACTCCCGCACCGACCTGGCGCTGCGGGTGCGCCTGCGCGGTCCGGCCCCCGGGGGCGGCGAAGTGGACGAAATGCAGCTCGAGGAAATGCCGCTCCCCGCCGCCGCCCGGGACGAACAGCGCCTGTCCTGACCCGGGATCCGACCGCGCAGGGGTGACGCGCTACGTCAGTGTGCGCGCCCTGCGGCAGTCAGTGCGCCACCGGCGCCACGGGGGCCGACGACCCCGGACGGGGCCGGCGACCGCCGGCCGGAGCCCATTTTCCCGCGCCCGCGGACGGATGCTCCACCCGCCCCGCGCGCCGCCGCCGCCGGCACCGCCCCTGCCAAAAAATGGCACGTTTCGTGCATGACCTGACGGATGTCCGGCACCACACCCCATCCCAAAGGCCTGCTGCTGCAGCTGGCAGGCATCGTCCTGGCGACCGCGGTCGCCCTGGGCCTGCAGGCGCGCGAGCGTGCACTGCAGTCCGAAAACCTCTACGTGTACACCGTGGCGGAAAGCCCCGCCGCCGGCGTCTGCGGCTACGACTACATTGACATGGGCCCTTCAGGCGGCCACGTGCCCCTGGCCCCCGGACACGCCAAGGCCGTCGCCGACGACGGCGGGGCCGTGGTGAAGCTGGCGCAGCCTTTCGAGTTCTACCAGTTGCCCACGCCTTCGCTGGTGGTGTCAGGCAACGGCTACCTGGCCGCCGCCGACTCGCTGGCGGTGGACGACGGCTCGGATTTCAGCAACGACTGCGCCCTGCCCTCGCGCGCCGACAACCCGGCCGCCAGCCAGAACCGCATCTACGTCTACCACGACGACCTGCGTCCCCGGGCCGGCGGCACCGTGCGCGAGGCGTACTTCGCCACGTGCCCGCGCCCGGGTGCGATGGGCGCAACGCAGGCCTGCACCGTGGTGGAATGGGACGGCTTCGAGCGCGCGGGCCCGGTGCCCAGCACGCAGCCCCTGCGCGCCCAGGCCGTGCTCTACCACGGCAGCTACGAAATCGCGCTGCAGTACGCGTCGCTGGACGACAGCCAGGCCTCGCAGGCCACCGTCGGCCTGCAGGGCTTCGACGGCCGCACGGCGCGCGAGGTCAGCTGCAACCAGCCGCGCCGCATCGCCGCGCGCCAGGCCATCTGCTTCTTCGACCCGCGGCACACGCCGGCGCGCGCCATCGCCAGCCGCTAGGCGCGGGCGCGGCCCGGCGGCCGTCAGGCCAGCGCGGCCTCCAGCAGTTCGGCCAGCAGCGCCTGCACCTTGGCGGCGCGATCGGGCTGGTAGCGCCCCGTGGCTTCGTCCATGTACGTGCACTGCGCCAGCTCGAGCTGCACCGCATCCACGCCTTCGCCGGGGCGGCCATGATGGCGGGTGATGTAGCCGCCCTTGAAGCGTCCGTTGGCCACCCAGGTGTAGTCGCGCTGCGCCGACAGCACCGACTCGATGCGTGCCTGCCGCGCCGGCGAACAGCTGGCGCCCGAGGCGGTGCCGAGGTTGAGGTCGGGCAAGCGCCCTTCGAACAGGAAGGGCACGGTGCTGCGGATCGAATGCCCCTCCCACAGCACGGCGCGACCGTGTGCGGTCCTCAGCCGCGCCAGCTCGCCCGACAGCGCCTCGTGGTAAGGGCGCCAGTAGCGCTCGATCCGCGCCGCCACTTCCTCGGCGGTGGGCTCCTGGCCCGGCAGGTAGACCGGTTCGCCGCTGAAGCGCTGCAGCGGGCACAGCCCGGTGGTGTTCTGGCCCGGATAGAGCGACAGGTCGTCCGGCGGCCGGTTGAGGTCGATCACGTAGCGCGAGTGCACCGGCACCAGCAGCGAGGCGCCCAGCCGCCTTGCGAAATCGTAGAGCCGGCTGACGAACCAGTCGGTGTCCGGCACGCCGCGCGCCTCGGGCGTCAGCCGGCCGGCCAATTCCTCGGGCAGCGCGATGCCGTCGTGCGGCAGGCTGATGAGCAGTGGCGACGTACCGCGGTGCAGGGAAAAGATGTCCATGGCTCAGGCCTGGGCTGCGAAGCGTGACGGCGCGTAGGGCGCCGGGTCGATGGGCGGCGCGCGGCCCAGCATCAGGTCGGCGATGATGCGTCCGGTGCCGGCCGACATGCCCATGCCCATCATGCCGTGGCCGGTGGCCAACCACAGGTTGCTGTGTCGCGGCGACCGGCCCAGCAGCGGCAGGTCGTCCACCATCATCGGCCGCCAGCCGCACCACTCCTCGCGCTTGACGGGTCCCGCCGGTTCCACCAGGTACTCGGCCGCACCGCGCTCGAGCGCCGTCAGCCGCGTGGCGTTCAAGGTGTCGTCGTAGCCGCTGAACTCCATGGTGCTGCCCAGCCGGAAGCCATCGTCCCAGGCGGTGACGCAGACGCTGCGCTCCTTGAGCACCAGCGGCCGCCGCGGCGCGAGCATCGGCCGGTCGTAGGTGATCGAATAGCCCTTGCCGGGCTGGATGGGGATTTCCAGCCCCAGGTTGCGCGCGAACCGGGGCGACCAGGCGCCCAGCGCCATCAGCACCTTGTCGCCGGTGCGGCGCCCTTCGTTGGTGTGCACCGCCTCCACGCCGCGGCGCCCGCTCTCGAAGCCGGTGACGCTCACGCCCTCTTCGATCACGCCGCCGGCCTCGCGCACCACGCGCGCCAGTTCGGCGGTGTAGCGGTCGGGTCGCAGCTGCGCGTCGCCGGGGAAATGGATCGCACCGGCCATGCCGGGCCGCAGCGCGGGCTCGTCGGCGGCCAGGGCGGCGGCGTCCAGCACGCTGGCGCGGATGCCCATCCGGGCCAGCAGCGGCAGGTCGCGCTGCTGCTTCTCCAGCGCCCGCGCGCTGCGGAACACGTAGTGGAAACCGCTGGCCTGGAAACCGCAGTCCAGGTCCTGGCCGAACACCAGGTCCTCGGTGAGCGCGCGCGAGAGCTGCAGCAGCGCGCCCTTGGCCAGGCCGCTGGCGAGCCAGTCGGTGCCGTTGCAGCGCCGCGCGGTGGCCATCAGCCAGCGCATCAATGCCGGATCCCAGCGCGGCTTGATGTACAGCGGCGCCGCCGGGCTCAGCATCCAGCGCAGGGCCTGGCCCACCATGCCCGGCGCGGCCAGCGGCGGCGCGTGGCTGGGCGTGAGCGTGCCGCAGTTGCCGTGGGAGGCGGCACCGCCCACCCGGCCCTGCTCGATGATCCGCACCGATCGGCCCTCCGACAGCAGGTAGTGCGCGCAGGCCAGGCCGATCACGCCGCCGCCCAGGATCAAGACTTCCGCGTCGCTGTCGCTCATGCCCGCATTCTACAGGCGCCCGGGGCCGCCGCCCGGCTCAGCCGCGGCGCATCGGCGGCCGCTGCAGGTAGGTGGCCGCCCGCCACAGCCACTCCATCGGCCCGAACCGGAACCGGGCCAGCCACCAGTGGCTCGCCAGCACCTGCAGCCCGTAGAAACCCAGCACGAACGGCACCTGCCAGGCCCGCGGCAGCTGTTCGAAATAGCCCAGGCCGTAGCCGGAGAAGATGAAGGTGCACACCACCGACTGCACCAGGTAGTTCGTCAGGGCCATCCGCCCGGCCGGCGCCAGCGCCCTCAGCCCCGCCCCGGTAGCGGGCGCGGACAGGCCGCGCACGATCCAGGCCAGGTAGCCCAGGCACATCAGCACGCCGCCGGCCATGGCCAGGCACATGGCCGCGCTTTCGCGCAGGCCCAGGATGCCCATTTCCACCGTGGGGGAAAGCGCGATGGACGCCGCCATCATCACCATGCCCAGCGGCAGTGCCACCCAGCGCAGCCGCGAGTGCAGCACCGCGTGGTCCTGCGGCCGGGCGATGGCGCCGCTGCGCACGAACCAGCCGCCCAGCAGGAACAGGCCCAGCAGCTGCCAGCCCCAGGCGAACAGGTAGGTCAGCATCATCACCAGGTCGTCGCCGCGCTGCGCCACCGCCTGCGCGTAGCTGCCCGAACCCTGGGCCTGCCGCTGCGCCTGGAGTTCGGCGGCCATTTCGGCGCTCATCTCCTGCTTCATCCCGGCCATCTCGAGGGCGCCTTCGGGCGTGAGGCCCGCGGCATCCACCATCAGGCCCGACAGCATCATCAGCGCTATGGGCAGCAGCATGAACGCGATACCCCAGCGCGGCAGTCGCGAGGCCGGGGTATTGCGGAAGAACAGCAGCAGCAACAGCGCCACCAGCGCATAGGTGGTGAGGATGTCGCCCGACCACACCAGCAGCGCATGCGCCAGGCCGATGGCCAGCAGCGCCAGCACCCGGCGCAGGTACAGCCGAACGAACGGGCGGCCGGCGTCGGCGGCGCGCTGCATCATCACCGCGAAGCCCATGCCGAACAGCAGCGAGAACAGCGGGTAGAACTTGCCCTGCACGAAGAAGTAGATCAGCGCGTCGGCCCAGCGGTCGGCGCCGGTCAGCGCAGGGTCGATGCCGGTCAGTGCGCCGTTGAGCGGGCCGACCATGGCTTCGATGTTCATCAGCAGGATGCCCAGCAGGGCGAAGCCGCGCAGTACGTCCAGCGCGTCGATGCGCTCGCTGCCCTGCACGGGCCACAGCGGGTTGTGATCGGTCATGGTTCCAGGCCTCCCCGCCCGTTGGACTTCGATCATGGTCGGGTGCGGCGGGCACCGCAAGCGCGGCGCCAAACGAGGACGGCCCGCCGAAGCGGGCCATCCGGAAAGCGGCTGCAGGCGCGTTTCAGTGCTGCGCGCCGCCCTCGCCGTGCACGTGGCCGTGGTCGATCTCGACCTGCTCGGCTTCGCGCACCTCGACGATCTCGACCTGGAACTGCAGGGTCTTGCCGGCCATCGGGTGGTTGAGGTCCACGTCCACCACCGTGCCGCCCACCTTCACCACGGTCACCGCGCGCGGGCCCATGGAGCTGTTGAGCACCACCTGCTGGCCGGGATGCAGGCGGGCTTCGCGGAAGTGCTTCTTGGGCACGCGCTGGATCAGGCCTTCGCGGCGCTCGCCGTAGGCCTGGTCCGAAGCCACGATGGCTTCGAAGCTGTCGCCGACCACGTGGTCGAGCATGGCGTCTTCCAGGCCCGGGATGATGTTGCCGTGGCCGATCAGCACGGCCAGCGGCTCGCGGTCCTTCGAGGTTTCCACCGGCGGCTGGCCGGGCTCGGAGACGGTGTAGTGGAAGCGAACGACGCGGTTCTTTTCGATCTTCATGGAGTTTCCGGGAAAGGGCCGGTGACGCGACCGGCGGGATCGGGCAGACTCGGCCCGTGAAAGCGAGCGCGCATTATCCGGACCTGTCCCTTCCGGCGCCAGTTCCCGGCCCCGGGGCGCGGGCTGTCCGCCGTCGCGGGCCGCGCGCGGTGCTGGTCCTGCTGGTGCTGGCCCTGGCGGCCTGTTCATCGGCGCCCAAGCGCGCGCCGGCGCCCGCCGGCGGCCCGGGCCTGGCCATCCGGGACGTAGCGCCCGCCGACCCCTTCCGCGCCAACAACGTGCTGATCCGCGCGCTGGGCCTGGTGGGCACGCCCTACCGCTGGGGCGGCAACACGCCCGAGGGCGGCTTCGACTGCAGCGGCCTGGTGGGCTACGTGTTCCGCGATGCCGCCAGCCTGGTGCTGCCGCGGACCACCGGCGAAATCGCCCGCTTCGACGCCGGCACACCGCCGCGCGACCGGCTGGCTTCGGGCGACCTGGTGCTGTTCGGCAAGGGCAAGTCGGTCTTCCACGTGGGCATCTACGTGGGCGAGGGCCGCTTCGTGCACGCGCCCAGCACCGGCGGCACCGTGCGCCTGGACCGCGTGGACGGCCCCTACTGGCGCGACCACTACGCCGGCGCGCGCCGAGTCCTGGACTGAGTTTTTTTGCCACGGATTTACGCGGATAAACGCGGATAAATCCAAGAACCCAATTGGTTTCCGCTTTATCCGCGTTTATCCGCGTGAATCCGTGGCCAAAGGCTTTGGCTCCGGCCGGAGCCACAGCCACGTCCCGACGATGGCCATGATGGCGGTGCCGATGGCGGCCATCCACCAGCGCGGCGCGGTGGCGAAAAAGATGATCGAGCACGCGGCCATGGTGCCGATGGACCAGCGCTTGGCAGAGCGGCTCACGGCGCCGCTGGCCTGCCAGTCGCGGATCATCGGCCCGTACAGCCGGTGCGCCAGCAGCCACGCGTGCAGTTTTTCCGAGCCGTTCGCCGCCGCCCAGGCCGCCAGCAGCACGAAGGGCGTGGTCGGCAGGCCGGGCAGGAAAATGCCGATGATGCCCAGGCCCAGCGCCAGGTAGGCCAGTCCCAGCCACAGCCAGCGCTTGGCGCGGCGGCCCGGGCTCATGCCTGGCGCAGGCTCGCCACGGCCTGTTCGATGTCCTTGCTCAGGGCCATCACCTTGAGCGCGTAGTCGGCCAGGCGCTGGTCGTCCGGGTCCGCGGGTGTCCACGCCGGCACCGCGGTGGGCCTGCCTTCGACGCCGTCCAGGGCCACGAACACGATCACGCAGTGCGTGCACAGGCGGTCGCCGCCGTCCTGCATCGGGTCGCGTGCGCGCACGTCAATGGCGAAGTGCATGCTGCTGGTGCCGGTGTAGACCAGCTTGGCCGTCACTGTCACCAGGTCGCTGGTGCGGATGGGCGCGACGAAGCGGATGCCGCCCACGGCCACGGTCACGCTGTAGCGGCCGCTCCAGCCGACGGCGGCGGCGTAGCCCACCTGGTCTATCCACTTCATCACCACCCCGCCGTGCACCTTGCCGCCGTAGTTCACGTCGGTGGGCTCGGCCAGGAAGCGGAAAGTCAGTTCACGCTGCGCACCACTCATGCGGCCATCCCCTCGCCGCGTCGCGCGGCGTCCGGGGGATTCTAGCCCTGAAGCGACGGCGCGCCGGCGATGCCGGCCATCGCATCGCGCACCGATCGCCGGCGCATGCGGGCCTGCAGCCGGTCGCGGTGCCGCGCCAGGGCGCGGGCCAGGGCGATGCGGGCGGCGCTGTCCATGGCCAGGGGCAGGCGGCCGCGGGCCTGCACGAAGTCGCCGTAGGCGGCGATCACGTGGCGCAGGTGCTTCATCAGCAGCTCGAGCATGATGGCGTCGTCCAGCAGGCCGATCACCGCCACTTCGTCCGGGATCAGGTCCTCGGGGTCGCTGAAGTAGGCCAGCAGCCGCAGCACCTGGGCCCGTTCGACCTGGGGCAGCGCCCAGGCCTCGTCCTCGAGCATGTCCAGCAGGCCCGCCACTTCCTGGATCTGCCGGCGGATGTAGCCCGGTGCCGTGGCGATGGGCAGGGTCTCGAGCGCGTGGCGGGCGGCGTCCACGATGTCGCACTCCTCCGCGCAGGCCACCCGCCGCTCGGCCCGGGCCAGGGCCTCGTGGAAGCGTTCGATGTCGCCGGGCTCGAGTTCGAAGGTGATCTTCATCGGCCCGGATCGTACGCCAGCCTGAACACTTCCTTCACCGTGCCAGAGGTCCCGCTGGCCGCCGGAGCCGGTTTCGCGTAGTCTCCGCCCTGTTTGCTGCACGGCTGACCGTTTTCCCCCGGTATGCCCGCCACCCAGGTCTCGAGCCCGCTCGTCCTGCGTCTGGCCCCACTCCGCACGCCTTTCGCTGCGCAAACCCGTCAGGCCCGACCTGGGACCTGCCGTAAAACCAGCTTCACCAGCTCGCAGCGCGGTTTCAGGGAACGCTCCGGGTTACGCAACGGAGTACATCCATGTCTTTTGAAACCCTTGGGCTCGCGCCCGAGCTGAACCGTGCGCTCGCCGAACTCGGCTACGCCAACCCCACCCCGATCCAGGCCGAAGCGATCCCGCTGGTCATGGCCGGCCACGACCTGATGGGCGGCGCCCAGACCGGCACCGGCAAGACCGCGGCGTTCTCCCTGCCCCTGCTGCACCGCCTGGCCCAGGCCGGCCCGCAGTCCGGCCCGCGCAAGCCGCGCGCGCTGGTGCTCACTCCCACCCGCGAGCTGGCCGTGCAGGTGCACGACAGCCTGCGCGCCTACGGCAAGCACCTACGCCTGAACAGCGCCACCGTCTACGGTGGCGCCGGCATGCAGCCGCAGATTGATGCGCTGCGCCGCGGCGTGGACATCCTGGTGGCCACCCCGGGCCGCCTGCTCGACCATCTCGAGCGCCGCAGCGTGGACCTCTCGCACGTCGAGATCCTGGTGCTGGACGAAGCCGACCGCATGCTCGACATGGGCTTCCTGCCCGCGATCAAGCGCGTGATGGCCAAGATCCCGTCGCGCCGCCAGACCCTGCTGTTCTCGGCCACCTTCGAGGACGCCATCAAGAAGCTGGCGATGGAGTTCCTGCGCGAGCCGAAGGAAGTGCAGGTGTCGGTCCGCAATGCGGTCGCCACCAACGTCACCCACATCGTCCATCCGGTGGACGCGAGCCGCAAGCGCGACCTGCTGCTGGACATCCTGTCCAAGCGCTACCAGGACCAGGTGCTGGTGTTCGGCCGCACCAAGCACGGCTGCAACCGCCTGTCCGAGCAGCTCGACAACGCCGGCATCAACTCGGTGGCCATCCACGGCAACAAGAGCCAGGCCCAGCGCCTGAAGGCCCTGCGCGACTTCAAGTCGGGCAAGGCCCGCGTGCTGGTCGCCACCGACGTCGCCGCCCGCGGCCTGGACATCCCGCTGCTGCCGATGGTGATCAACTTCGACCTGCCGATGGTCGCGGAAGACTACGTGCACCGCATCGGCCGCACCGGCCGCGCCGGCGCGTCCGGCGAAGCCATTTCTCTGGTGTCGTCCGATGAAGGCGGCCTGCTGCGCGCCATCCAGCGCGTGCTGAAGGCCGACATCGAGATGGTGGTGGTGGAAGGCTACGAGCCGCAGCGCCAGATCCGGATGGGCAACGACGCCCCGTCGGGCCGTCCGGCCGGCGGCCAGCGTCCGCCGCAGCGCCATGCGCGTCGCCCGCACGTGGCCAACGGCGAGCGCCACGCGCACGCCGGCCCGAAGGGCCCGCGTGACGGTGGCCGCGGCGACGGCGGCCGCGGCCGCAGCGACGGCACCCGCACCGCGCGCTGACCCCCGAAAAAACGAAAAAGGGGTCAGAGAACATTAGCGTTTGAAACGCTAATGTTCTCTGACCCCTTTTTCTTTCATCTTTCAGGCGTTCGGGGCGGTGGCTGGCTTGCGGACGCTGAGCCAGGCGCCGCCCAGCAGCAGCGCCACGGCGACGGCCTGGGTCCAATGCGGCGTGGCGTGGCCGAACGCCAGCAGCAGACCGGTGGACAGCAGCGGCGCGGCGTAGGACAGCGTTCCCAGCGTGGCGATGTCGCCGCGCTTGGTGCCGATGTCCCACAGCCAGAACGCGATGCCCGTCGGGCCGAGACCCAGGGCGATGATCAAACCCCACTGTGCCGGCGTCGGCGCCACCGTGGTTTCCAGCGCGAGGTGCGACAGGCCGCCCAGGATGCCGACCACCAGGCACGATCCGGCCATGGCCGCGCTGGACACCGCCTCGAAGCGTCGGTTCAGAACCGAGTACAGCGCCCAGATCACCGCGGCACCCAGCGCAGCGGCATAGCCGGGCACGTGCGCGGGGTCGATATGGAGCGAGCGGCCGCGCGTCACCAGCAGCACGGCCGCGCCCAGGCCCAGGAAGGTGCCCAGCCATTGCCCCGCGCGCACCCGCGTGCCGCCCCACATCGCTGCGAACACCACGATCAGCAGCGGCCACAGGTAGTTGATGAGGTTGGCCTCCACGGCCGGCGCACGCTTGAGCGCAATGAAATACAGCGCGTGGTATCCAAACAGCGCACCGATCCCCAGCGCGCCGGCCGCCCACGGCTGCCTGAGCGCCGCCGCACCCGGCCCACCGGGCCGCAGCAGCAGCGCCACGCCGGCCACGCCGGCGGTGCCGAAGCCCATCGCCAGCAGCTGGAACGGCGGAATCGCGCCGGTGGCGGTGGTCAGCACGGCCAGCGACGACCACAGCAGAACGGCCGCGAAACCCGCCATCGTGGCGCGGCGGCGCGACGTCATCCGCGCGGCGCCCCGCCCTCGAGGCCGATGTCGGTGGCCGCGGCGTCGTACACGGCCTGGTCCAGCAGGCCGGTTTCCTTCGCCACCAGCACCGGCACCAGCACCTGGCCGGTGACGTTGGTCATGGTGCGCATCATGTCCAGCACGCGGTCGATCGCCACCAGGTAGCCGATGCCCTCCAGCGGCAGGCCGGCCGAACTGAGCACCACCGTGGCCATCACCGTCGCCGTGCCCGGCACGCCGGCGGTGCCGAAGCTGCCCAGCACCGAGGCCAGCAGGATGATGAAGTACTGCGACGCCGACAGTTCGATGCCGAAATACTGCGCCACGAACACCGCCGTCAGCGTCGGGAAGATGGCGCCGCAGCCGTCCATCTTGATGCTGGCGCCCAGCGGCACCGCGAACGCGGCGTACTCGGGCTTCACGCCCAGGTTGTGGGTGGCCGCGCGCAGCGACGCCGGCAGCGCGGCGAAGCTCGACGAGGCCACGAACGCAATCTGCATGGCCGGGAAGGCGCCGCGGAAGAACTTCAGCGGGTTCAGCCCATGCGCCAGCAGCAGCCCGCCGTAGACCAGCACGATGTGCAGCGCGCAGGCCAGGTACAGCGCGAACACGAAGCCGCCCAGCGGCAGCAGCCGCTCGAAGCCGTACGTGCCCACCAGCGCGGCAATCAGCCCGAAGGTGCCGATGGGCGTGAACTCCAGCACGAAGCGCGTCACCTGGATCATCGTGTCGCTGGCTTCGCCGGCCAGCGCGCGCAGGCGCGCGGTCTTCTCACCCAGCTTCACCAGCGCGAAGCCCACCAGGCCGGCGAAGAAGATCACCTGCAGGATCTTGCCCTCGGCCAGGGCCATGAAGGGGTTGGCCGGCACCACGTCCAGCAGCACCGCCACCGGGCCCGGCACCACCTTCTCCACGTAGCCTGCGTCCGGCACCAGGGCACCCAGGCCCAGCCCCGGCTGCAGCACCAGCGCCACCGCCAGGCCCACGCCCACGGCCAGTGCCGCAGTGATGGCGAACCAGGCAAAGGTGCGGCCGCCCAGCGCCGCCACCGACTGCTGGCCATGCAGGCTGGCCACCGCATTGATCACGGCGAAGAAGACCAGCGGCGTGGCGATCATCTTGATCAGGGTGACGTACAGCGTGCCCAGCGGCTGGAACCACGGGCCGGCCTGCGGACCCACCAGCCAGCCCACCAGGCCACCCAGCAGAAAGCCCGCCAGCACGCGCTGCCAGAACGGGATTCGGAACCAACGGGTCAGCAGGGACATGGCCGGGCTCGGCAGGGACGATGGCCGACCATACCCAGTCCCCGGCCGCGGGTCACCCGCGCCGCCGCCAACGCACCGTTGCGGGCGATAATCGCGCGTCTTTTCCGGAGCAACCCATGATCGTCATCACTTTCCTTGCGGGCCTGGCCCTGCTGATCCTCGGAGCGGACCTGCTGGTGCGCGGCGCATCGCGCCTGTCGCTGTCGCTGGGAATCGCCCCGCTGGTGGTGGGCCTGACGGTGGTCGCCTTCGGCACGAGTGCTCCGGAGCTGGCGGTGTCGGTGAAGGGCGCGCTGGATGGCCAGACCGACATCGCCATGGGCAACGTGGTGGGCAGCAACATCTTCAACGTGCTGTTCATCCTGGGCCTGTCGGCGCTGCTGGCGCCGCTGGTGGTGGACCGCCAGCTGATCCGGCAGGAGGTGCCGATCATGGTGGGGCTGTCGGCGCTGGTGCTCTGGATGGCGATGGACCTGGGCATTTCCTTCGCGGACGGCGCGGTGCTGCTGGGCGCGCTGCTGGCTTACATCGTGCTGCTCTACCGGCAGGGCAAGAACGCGGCGCCCTCGGAGGTGAGCGATGCCCTGCTGTCGAACGCGCCCGGACTGCTGTCGCGGCTGCCGGTGCAGCTGGCGCTGATCGTGGTGGGCCTGGCGATGCTGGTGCTGGGTTCGCGCTGGCTGGTGGACGCCGCCACGACGTTCGCAACGATGCTGGGCGTCAGCCCGCTGGTGATCGGCCTGACCATCGTCGCGGCCGGCACCTCGCTGCCCGAGGTGGCCACGTCGGTGATCGCCGCTCTGCGCGGCGAGCGTGAAATCGCCGTGGGCAACGTGCTGGGCAGCGGCATCTTCAACCTCGGCGCGGTGCTGGGCATCAGCGCCATGGTGTCGGGCACCGGCCTGCAGGTGCCCCCGTCACTGCTGGCCTTCGACCTGCCGGTCATGCTGGCGGTGGCCGTCGCCTGCCTGCCGGTGCTGTTCACCGGCCACCTGATTGCGCGCTGGGAAGGCGCGGTGTTCCTGGGCTACTACGTGGCCTACACCGCGTACCTGGTGCTCAATGCGCAGCAGCACGACGCGCTGGAGGAGTTCACGCTGGTGATGCGCACCGTGGTGATCCCGCTGACCGTCCTGACGCTGGCGGCCGTGGCCTGGCGCGAGCTCAAGCGCTGGCGCCGGACCCACCCCTGAGGCTCAGAACGGCTTGAAGTAGACCAGCCACAGCACCGGGATGGCGAGCACCAGCGGCACCTCGTTGAACCAGCGCAACGCGGTGGCCGACGGCAGGGCCGCGCCCGCCGCCGCGCGCTTGATCCAGCGGCCCGTGAAAATGAAGTGCGCCAGCAGCAGCGCCACCAGGGTGAGCTTGGCGTGCACCCAGCCGCCCTTCATGCCGAAGTGCATCCACAGGGTGAGGCCCAGCAGCAGCGCGATGCCGAACATCACATGCCCGAAGCGGTAGAGCCGGCGGCCCATCAGCGCAAGTCGGTCACGGACCGCGGGTTCGGCGCCGGCCTCGGCCAGGTTCACCAGGATGCGCGGCAGGTAGAACACCGTCGCCATCCAGGCCATGACGAACAGGACGTGGAAGAGTTTGGTCCACAGGTAAGCCATGCGTTTGCTCCGTCGGGGAGGCGGCAGGATGCCACGGCGGCCGCGCCGGGCACCACGCCGCCGGCGAAGGCCGGCAAACACGCCCCGGTTCAGGCACTTGCGGGGCGTTTGGGGTACAATCGCGCGCCTTCTTCGTGTCCGTGGTGTGCCGGTATGCGAAGTCTTCCCGATTCAGTCGGACCCAGAAAAACGGACCTCCCATGACCGCCCAGACGACGCAGGCGCCCAGCGCGCCGATGCAATTCCGTGAACTCGCCCTCAGCGAGCCCCTGCTCAAGGTGCTCGGTGAACTGGGCTACGAGACGCCCTCGCCCATCCAGGCCGCCACCATCCCGCACCTGCTGGCCGGGCGCGACGTGCTGGGCCAGGCCCAGACCGGCACCGGCAAGACCGCGGCGTTCGCGCTGCCCATCCTGTCGCAGATCGACCTCTCCCAGACCAAGCCCCAGGCCCTGGTGCTGGCCCCCACCCGCGAGCTGGGCATCCAGGTGGCCGAAGCCTTCCAGCGCTACGCCACCCACATGCCGGGCTTCCACGTGCTGCCCATCTACGGCGGCCAGAGCTACGGCCCGCAGCTGCAGGCCCTGCGCCGCGGCGTGCACGTGGTGGTGGGCACCCCCGGCCGCATCATTGACCATCTCGAGAAAGGCTCGCTCGACCTGTCCCTGCTCAAGAACCTGGTGCTGGACGAAGCCGACGAAATGCTGCGCATGGGCTTCATTGACGACGTCGAGGCCATCCTCAAGAAGATGCCGGCCGTGCGCCAGACGGCGCTGTTCTCGGCCACCATGCCGCACGCCATCCGCCGCATCGCCCAGACCTACCTCAAGGACCCGGTGGAAGTCACCATCGAGGCCAAGACCCGCACCGCCGAGAACATCCGCCAGCGCAGCTGGGAAGTCAGCGGCATGCACAAGCTCGACGCGCTCACCCGCATCCTGGAGGCCGAGAACTTCGACGCCATGATCGTCTTCGCCCGCACCAAGCTGGCCACCGACGAACTGGCCGAGAAGCTGCAGGCCCGGGGCTTCGCCGCCGCCGCCATCAACGGCGACGTGGTGCAGGCCCAGCGCGAGCGCACCATCCAGCAGCTCAAGGACGGCAAGATCGACATCCTGGTGGCCACCGACGTGGCCGCCCGCGGCCTGGACGTGGAGCGCATCAGCCACGTGCTGAACTACGACGTGCCGCACGACACCGAAAGCTACGTGCACCGCATCGGCCGCACCGGCCGCGCCGGGCGCAGCGGCGAGGCGATCCTTTTCATCGCCCCGCGCGAACGCAACCTGCTGCGCGCCATCGAACGCGCCACGCGCCAGCCCATCACGCCGATGGAGCTGCCCACCGTCGCCGACGTCAACGACGTGCGCAAGTCCAAGTTCAAGCAGCAGATCACCGACACCCTGGCCGCCGGCGAACTCACCGAGTTCCGCAAGCTGATCGAGGACTACGAGCGCGAGATGAACGTACCCGCCATCGAGATCGCCACCGCCCTGGCCAAGATGGCCCGCGGCGACGTGCCGCTGCTGATGGTGCCGCCGAAGTTCGAGGCCAAGAAGCGCGCGTTCGACCAGGACGTGGCCGCGGCCACCGACAAGTTCGCCCGCCCGTCGCGCTTCGACAAGCCCGAGCGCGGCGAGCGCCCGGCGCGCCCCGAGCGCGGCGACCGCCCCGAGCGCCCGGCCTTCCCGAAGAAGCAGCGCGAGGCGCGCACGCCCGACGCGGGCAAGGCCACGTTCCGCATCGAGGTGGGCTACGACCACGGCGTGAAGCCGGGCAACATCGTCGGCGCCATCGCCAACGAAGCCGGCCTGGACGCCAAGCACATCGGCCGCATCGAGATCTTCGAGGACCACACGCTGCTGGACCTGCCCGACGGCATGCCGGCCGACGTGATGTCCCACCTCAAGACCGTGTGGTGCGCCGGCCAGCAGCTGCGCATCACCCGCGACGGCGAAACGCCGGACACTGCGGGCAAGCCGGCCGGCAAGAAGCCCTTCGCCAAGAAGGCCTTCGGCGGCGACAAGAAGGAGTTCGGCCCGCGCAAGTTCGGCGACAAGCCGCCCTTCAAGAAGCCGCACCGCAAGGGCCCGCCCTCGGCCTGAGGCTTCGGCGGGTCGCAAATGAAAAAGCCGGGGAGTGCCCCGGCTTTTTCTTGGGCTCAGCCCGCCGGCCGGCGGCGCCGGCGCAGCAGCGCCCGGATGATCCAGACCATGGCACCCAGCACCAGCGCGAACGGCAGGACGGCCACGATGACCGTCACCAGCACGGCCACGCTGGTGTCGAGCACCGACAGCGAGTCGCGGATCGCCTCGCCCACTTCCGAGCTCTCGGCCGTCACCCGCGAGGACTCGAAGCGCAGCGTCAGCAGGTTCGTGCGCAGGCGGCGCTGCTGCTGCGCGGCCTCCTGTTCGGAGGCCTGCAATTCGGTTTCGATCTGCGCCAGCTGGTTGCTCAGCGCGATCAGGTCTTCGGCCTTGATGTCGCGACGCGCCAGGAACTCGCTCAGGCGTTCGTGCTGGATGCGCAGGCGCTGCTGGCGCAGGCCGTTGTCGCGCACGGCGTCCGCCAGGTCCTCGGCCTCGGTGGCGCGCTGGGACAGTTCGCCACCCTGCGCGGCCATCGCCACCAGCGGCTCGATCGCCTTGGGCTCGGCGCGCAGCTGCAGCTTGCCGCCGGGCCACTGGCCGCTGCTCTGCTCTTCGCCCAGCACGGTGCAGGTGCCGTGGCGGCCTTCCATGCAGGCCGTGCGCACGGCGGCCACCCGATCAGCGATGTCGGCGGCCTCCAGGCGCACGGTGGCCTCGTGCGAGTACGCCAGGAAGTTGCCCGGGGCATTGGCTTGGCCGATCAGCCCGCCGGGAGCCGCTTCGGCGGCGGCATCGGCCTGGGAATAGCCGTCCGTCTTCGCGCAGCCCGCGGCGGTCACCAGCAGCAGGGCAAACAGGAAAGCAGCGATCCGTGGCATGTGGGGTCCAAGCTGGAAGGGGTGTACAGAAGCGTATCCGAAGCCGTGCCCGCCGCGAGGCCTGCGCCGCTATCATTCGCGGCAGATGAATCCGACCCACCTCTCCACCGGCTGCTGGCCCCGATGAGCACCCCCACCACCGACGTGCTGGTGATCGGCGGCGGCGCCGCGGGCCTGTTCTGCGCGCTCACCGCCGGGCGCCGAGGCCGGCGCGTGCGCGTGGTCGAACACGCCAACCGCTGCGGCAAGAAAATCCTGATGTCGGGCGGCGGGCGCTGCAACTTCACCAACACCGGCACCACGCCGGCGAACTTCCTGTCGGCCAACCCGCACTTCTGCAAGTCGGCGCTGGCGCGCTTCCGGCCCGAGCACTTCATCGCCATGGTGGACGCGCACGGCATCGCCTGGCACGAGAAGGAGCTGGGCCAGCTGTTCTGCGACGACTCGTCCAAGCAGATCGTGGCCATGCTGCTGGCCGAGTGCGCCGACGCGGGCGTGCGGGTGGACGTGTCGTGTGCGGTGGAATCGGTGGCCGCGGTGCCGGGCGGCGGCTTCCGCGTGGCCACGTCGCAGGGCGTGCACGTGGCGGAATCGCTGGTGGTCGCCACCGGCGGGCTGTCCATCCCCAGCATGGGCGCCACCGGCTTCGGCTTCGAGCTGGCGCGCCAGTTCGGGCACGCGGTGCTGCCCACGCGCGCCGGCCTGGTGCCGCTGACGCTGTCGGGCAAGCATCAGGAGCACTACGCCGAGCTCGCGGGCGTGGCCTTCCCGGTGGAGGCGCGCTGCGGCAAGGCCAGCTTCCGCAACGCCATGCTGGTGACCCACCGCGGGCTGAGCGGGCCGGCCATCCTGCAAATCTCTTCGTACTGGGAACCCGGCAAGGCGCTGCTGCTCGACCTGCTTCCCGGGCGTGACATCGAAGCCTGGCTGCTCGAGCGCCAGGCCGCCAAGCCCGCCGCCGAGCTCAAGACCGTGCTGGCCGAGGTCTTTCCCCAGCGCTTCGCCCAGCGCCTGTGCGAGGTGTGGTTCGCCAACAGGCCCCTGCGCCAGTACACGCACCGGCAGTTGCCCGACATCGCCCGGCAGCTGGCGCACTGGCCCATCGTGGCCAGCGGCACCGAAGGCTACCGCACGGCCGAAGTCACCCTGGGCGGCGTGGACACCGACGGCCTGTCGTCGGCCACGATGGCCTCGAAGCACGTGCAAGGCCTTTATTTCATTGGCGAAGTGGTGGACGTCACCGGCTGGCTGGGCGGCTACAACTTCCAGTGGGCCTGGGCCTCGGGGCACGCGGCGGGCCTGGCGGCCTGAGCCTCGTCACCCGGCCCGTACGGGCCGGTATGGTAGAGTCGCGGCTTCCCCACCCACCCGGTCCACCCCCATGCCCCAGTACACCGCGCCGCTGCGCGACATGCACTTCGTCCTGTTCGAACTGCTCAAGGTGCAGGACGAGCTCAAGGCCCTGCCCCGCCACGCCGACCTGGACCGGGAGACCATCGAGGCGGTGCTGGAGGAAGGCGCGCGCTTCGCCAGCCAGGTCATCCAGCCGCTCAACCAGGTGGGTGACCGCGAGGGCTGCACCTTCCACGGCAACGGCGTGGTTACCGCGCCCGCCGGCTTCAGGCAGGCCTATGCACAGTTCATCGAGAACGGCTGGCCGGCGCTGGGCTGCGACCCGGCCTACGGCGGCCAGGGCCTGCCGACCATCGTCAACAACCGCCTCTACGAAATGTGGAACTCGGCCAACCAGGCCTGGCTGATGTATGCGGGCCTGTCGCACAGCGCCTACGAGTGCCTGCACGCCT
>Ga0138256_10001930_pt1 | contig 22328 bp, 18 predicted proteins | sample KNB2016incub_MG_FD_105486 | JGI IMG/M metagenome (GOLD analysis project Ga0138256, IMG submission 105486) | Active sludge microbial communities from wastewater in Klosterneuburg, Austria - KNB2014incub_MG | ecosystem: Engineered > WWTP > Activated sludge > Unclassified | place: Austria... | reverse complement strand
GAAAGGCGCGTATGATCGCGGGAGTCGACTGCGTATCCTGCGGCGACTGCCAGGCCGCTTGCCCTTCGGATTCGATCCGCATTGCGAATTTTTGGAATATTCCGACGGGTGCTTACCGCACAACCGGGCGCCGGCAGGTTGCGGGTGTAGCCGCATACCCACGCCTGTTCCCGGCCCCAGTGGGCGAAAAAACAGGAGGAGAGTAAATCATATGAGCAACGTCTACGTCGTAGAAACCGCTATCAACAAGTTCGGCAAGTATCCCGATAAGTCTGAAAAAGATCTGACCGGCGAGGCGTTTCTGCCTTGCCTCAAGGGAGCAAATCTCGACAAGAAAAATATAGAAGCGATCTGGTTCGCCAATTCGGGTTGGGGCACGCACGGCATGCAAACCTGCATTCGCGGACAGGTGGCGCTGCGGCCTTTCGGCATCGACGCAATACCGATCATCAACGTTGAGAATGCCTGTGCCAGCGGATCGACCGCATTTAATCAGGCATACCTCGCCGTCAAATCAGGCGAGTTCGACATCGTCATGGCAGTCGGTATGGAAAAAATGTCGGGTTCCGGCAAGTTCCGCACCTACGCAACCATGGTCGGCGGTATGGACGTCGGCAATCTCGACAAGACATTGAAGACGCTCACCGATTTTGCCATGACCGATGCTGACAGAGCATCTCTCGAAGCACATTTGAAAAAATATCCGCCCAACGGCTTTCATCCGGGTATAAAAAAGGACTCCGCAAACCCGGTGATGAAGATGCTGCAGACGGCAAAAGACGTGGTAACGACCTCGATCACTCTTACCGAAAGCATGGGATTCGATACCGTGCGCGATCTCGCGAAATCCTTCTCGGGCGAGCATTCGCCGTGGATGGATATCTACGGATACCTTGCGCGCAAGCACATGACGAAGTACGGATCGACAATTGAAGAACTTGCGGCCATCGCTGAAAAGAATCATTACCACGCCTCGCTGAACGACATGGCGCAGTACACCAACCGCATGAGCAAAGAGGAAATCCTTACCGACCGTATGGTCAGTTGGCCGATCACGCGGTCAATGTGCGCTCCGGTCGGCGATGGCGCGGCGGCGGCGGTACTCATGAGTGAAAAAGCTGTGAAAAAAGCGGGGCTCACCGCTCAGGCTGTGAAGGTGAAAGCGTCGCTTCTGGGTACCGGTATGGCGGTGCCGCGGGTGCCGATCACCGAACGGCTGGCCAATAAAGCGTATGAAACCGCGGGCCTCGGCCCCGATGACATCTCGCTCGCTGAGGTGCACGACGCCACAGCATTCGGCGAGCTGCACCAGAGCGAAGCGCTCGGTTTCTGCGCGCAGGGAGAGGGCGGAAAATACGCCGAAAGTGGCGCAACCCGTCTTGGGGGAGCCCGACCGATCAACACTTCGGGCGGTCTCGAATGCAAAGGGCATCCGATCGGCGCAACCGGTCTCGCCATGATTCATGAGGTCGTACTGCAACTGCAGGGACGTGCGGGTGCGCGTCAGGTTAAGGACGCGCGATTCGGTCTGACGCAAAATGGCGGCGGCGCTTTGGGCGTCGAAGAAGCGGCTATGGGGCTGAATATTCTTGAGAAACCATGACAGCGCAAGAAATGCAAATCCGGGAATACGACCGAGCGACCGATCATGCGGATGTCGTGCGTGCGCTGCGTTCTGCTTTTTCGCATAATTTCCGACCTTTCTCGGAGAACGTCACCGGCGGGTGGTCGGGTTGAAGCAGTCGGTTCTAAAAATCTTGCGGCGCCATGCCCCAATGTCGCTGCCTTTTCGGTCTCGAAGGCAGCCATCAATCAGCTCATACGCGTCGCGGTCCTCGAATGGGATTCAGACGGCATACGCATCAACAGTATACATCCGAATGCCGTATTCGATGCCGGAATCTGGTCTCCGGAAGTCATTCGGAGCAGAGCGAAGAGTTATAACCTGACGGTCGAAGAGTACAAGAAGAACAATCTCCTGAGGACGACGGTGACGGCACAGATGTGGCAAAAATGGCCTTCGCTATGAGCTCCCGCCGTCTTTGATAAGACAACCGGTTCCGGCGTGCCTGTCGATGGCGACTTCGGATGGGCCGCAAAAAACTAAACAAATGGAAATAGTTTTGGTTGACGATTTGTTCAGCTTCGGAGTGTCTATCCGTAATAAAAGGATAAATTGATCGTTTTATTGATTATTAGAGCAGCGATTGGCATTTTTTTGCCGAAGGCGGTACCGTGCAGGCGAGTTTATTTGAGGGCATTGAACAAAACGAAATCTATATTGGCAAATCGGCAGTTAAATCGCCGGTGTTCTATCGCGACCTGACGTTCGACGCCTATATCTTTGCCTGCGACGAGCGCAGCGCGACCGCAAGACTGCCGTCTACCGCATATTCGCCGATCAGGCTGCCGTTCGGCAAGTGCTTAAGCGCACTCCTGTGCCTGGAGCACCGCGATACCGATCTCGGAGCGTATAACGAGGTTGCGCTTTGCCTGCCGCTTGCGGCTTTTGGCCCACACCTGCTTCCCGACTGGCTGACGGCATTGCGTGAAGCCGGGCACAGCAAACTGCATGCGCATATTCTCCATCTGCCTGTATCTTCCGAACTCGCCATGCGGGGTGGCGTGGATTATTTCGGATACCCGAAATTTCTGGCGGGTGTCGCGTTTCGCCAGGCGGGAAACACGCGCATCTGCGAACTCACTGATCAGGATAACAAGTTTCTGTCGCTGCGCATATCCAGCGACAGCGGGCGCGGCTTTGCGCTGGGCCAAAAGCGCATGTCTTTTTTTTCCTATCCAATCAAGGATTCAAGGACTCTTTGCGGGAAGTTTGAAATCGAATTCGATGACCTGCAAATCAACCTGTTTCCGCACCTTCAGCATCTCGAAATCGGCAACAGCGAAATGGCCGAAGCCGCGTCGCTGCTGCTGCAACACCCCGTCGCACATATAAGCTCCCGCATCGCGCGCGGAATTCTGCATTTACCGGAGGAAATCAATGAATAAGAAAATAGCCGTTATTGGCGGCGGAGTCGCTGGTCTGACCGCGGGCTACCTGCTGCACAAGAAATATGAGGTCTCACTCTATGAGTCGTCGGGTAGGCTTGGCGGTAACGCATATACGCATACTCTTCCCGACGGTACACAGGTCGACATTGCGGCAGCGGCTTTCAGCGACAAAGATACGTATACCAATTTCAACGCGCTGCTGGAAAAACTGAATATTCCGGTGCGCACGCTCTTCGGCGCATTTATGGCGTGTCGCGATCTGGAAACCAACAAGGCCCTTTACATCAGCCCGCTGAGCGCGAAAGGGCTGTGGCTGCAGAAATTCGAGATGTTCTGGCCCAATCGGCTTCTGGAATATGGCCGGCTCTTAGCTGGCATCCAGATCGGAATCAACGAACACAAAGCCGGCAAACTTGCGGGAAAATCGTTCCAGGAGTTTCTCGATACCAATCTCTTTATTTCCGGTTCAGACATGTCGAAAGTCCTGTTTTTGTGCGCTATTTGCCTTTTGTCCTCGATGAGCGGCAGGGAAGTGCTGGATGCGCCGGCGGATTTTGTGCTCGGCAAGTTCTCATGGATGAACCTGCTTTCGCCGGCAATGTTCTACAAAATTATCGCGCCGACCCATCGGACGAAGAGTTATGTCGACGCGCTTGCGGCACCCCTGGCAAAGAAAACTTTTCTAAACAGCAAGATTGCATCGGTTGTGCGCGAAGGCGGCAAAGTGACCGTTGTGCACAAAAACGGCGACAAGGAAGTCTTCGACCATGTCGTCTTCGGTTGCGCGGCCGATACGGCGCTGAAGCTTTTAGACAAGCCGACTGAAAAGGAAAGAAAACTCCTCGGCGCCTGGAAATTCCGCGACGGTACGATCACTCTACATAGAGATCACTCGAGCTTTCCGGCGAAAGAAATGATGACCGGTTTCATGTTCTTATACAAAAGAAGGCCCGGCCACTTTGAAACATCGGTAAGCGGCGGAATGTGGGCCTTGCCCGGCGTTCCGTTTGAATGTGATTATATCAGCTCGCAACACGCAAATTTCCCGATCAAAAAGGAACTGATCGAGCTCGATACATTTTTCAGAACACCGGTGTATGACAACGCCTCGTACGCCACACTCAAGTATCTGCCCACACTCAATGGCGGTTTGAATTCCTACTACTGCGGCAGTTACTTCGGATATGGACTGCACGAAGACGCTGTGACTTCAGCTGTCAGGGTTGCTGAAAAACTGGGGGTGCCATTTTGACCTCCACTTGCGCTTCGGTCTTGGCGGGGACAGGGACACTCGTTCCCGACCGTACCTCAGTGCGTGTGTACACTTTCGCTGAGGGCTTTTTTGCGGCCTTTGGGCATGATCTCGAGCTGCACGTGGAGCGGTTGAGCGGTCTCGCCGAGTACGGTTCTGTCTCTTCGGTCGAAATGACAGCACCCGTTTCTGCCATCCGGGTCGCGGGTGTTGTGCGCAAGGGCAGCGTCGATCGCGCAATCCTTTCGGTATCCGACGTTCGTGAAATTAACCGCAAGATTCAGCGCGAAGTTTTCAGCGGGCTCGAATATCTGAATATCCGGGCCGATTTTGACGGACAGAAGGCGAGGCTGATGATCGATCAACGCATGGGAATCTCAATTTTCCCGGTCGAGAATTTTTCGCTGCAGGAATATCAAGATTCCATCGGCGTATCCGGCGCGAGCACGCTCTGTCTGAAAAAAATGCACATCCCCGAGGTGGGCGCTCTCATGGGAGCATTCCGCATTTCAAACCGCGTAGTCGTGCGCTTCGACGCGGTATTCAGGAAAAATAATTAACAATGAATAACGCAGGGGATCACAGATGAAAGAAAACAAATTCGATTTTATCGTTATCGGCGCCGGACACCACGGCCTCTCGATGGCTGGCTACCTGGCGCAAGGCGGATTCAAAACTCTGCTGCTCGAACGCCGCCATGAAATGGGCGGCGGCTTGTCGACCGAAGAAGTTACCCAGCCTGGTTTTTACCATAACTTGCATTCGAATTTCCACGGCCTGATTCCCTTCATGCCGTGCTACACCGATTTTGAGCTCGAAAAATCCGGCGTCCATTATTACCATCCGGAGGCCAACCTCGGCATGCCACTCAAAGACGGCCGCGCGCTCGTGCTCTATTCCGATGAAATCAAGAGTTATGAATCACTGGAGAAATTCAGCAAAAAAGACGCCGACGCTTACGCGCGTTTCAAGAGCTCGATTTCCGATCATATGGACGAGCTTTTAACCTACGTTTATTCTCCCCCGACGAAAGCCAATGAGGATGGCTCACACCGCTTGCTCACGAATCTTTATGGGGAGGAAATTCTTGGGCAAAGCCCTTACGATTGGGTGAAGAGTTATTTTGAAAATCCGCATGTGCAGGCACTCTGCCTTTTTCACATGGCAATTGCCGGTTTCGACGTCACACAAAAGGGTATGGCAAAGGCCGGGATCGGTTATCTCGGCTTTGCGACGAACTGGCAGCTCTGCCGCGGCGGCAGCCACTTTCTCGCGCACGCGCTCGGCGGCTATTTTCTGCGCCAGGGTGGCTTTCTCGAAGAGAATGCGCCGGTCAGTAAGATCATCCTCGACGGCAAGCGCGCAGTCGGGGTCGAAACTGCTGACGGTGAAAAATTTTATGCGGAAAAAGCAGTGATCAGCGCGATCGACGCGCACCAGACGCTGCTCGATTTTCTGCCCAAAGATGCGCTCGCTTCTGAGCTGCGCGAAAAAGTCGCCAAGCTCGACTATGGTACAGGGGACTCGCTCTTTGCCGTGCATCTCGCGCTCAAAGAGGCTCCGAAATATACCTCGGCGGCGTATAACCCGGATATCGACCGGACATTCAATCTCAACATCGGCTATGAAACTCCCGAAGACGTGGCCGAACATTTTGTCGAAACGCGGGCCGGTGAAGTGCCCAAGGTGCCGCGACTCAACTGCAGCATCAATACGCTGTTTGACCAGACGCAGGCACCGGAGGGATTCCACACCGGGCTTATCTGGCAGTTCGCGCCGTACAATATTGCCGGTAAGGGAGCAGAGCACTGGAACGATATTAAAAACGATTTTGCGAAAGAGTGTATTAAGGTGTGGAGCGCTTACGCTCCGAATCTCGCCGACAGCGTCATCGATTTCTATCCGTACACACCTCTCGATATAGGTGAGAAAATGGTGAATATGCGTAACGGCGGATTTCATTGCGCCAGCGTTATGCCTTCGCAACTGCAGAGTCTCAGACCCACAGCCGAGCTTTCCGGTTACAGGACGCCGATCGAAGGGCTCTACATGTGCGGCTCGTGTATGCATGCGCATGGCGGCATCACCGGTTCGCCTTCCTACGCGGCATTGCAGGTGATCGCCGACGATTTCGGGATTCGCGATAAGCTCAAGATTGGCAACAAATTCTGGGAAAAATCGGGAGCAAAAAAGTGAGCGCACAGGAATTCGACTTCATCGTCATCGGCGCCGGCCACAACGGTCTCATCGCCGCCAACTATCTCTGCCGCACCGGCGCATCTGTGCTGCTGCTCGAACGCCGCCTTGAAGCAGGTGGCGGTCTCACAACAGAAGAAGTGACGCTGCCCGGATACCTGCACAACCTGCACTCGTATTTTCATGACACGATAGATATCATGCCACCCTACAAAGACCTTGATCTCGAAGAACACGGCGCAGTCTATATCAAACCACCAGTGCAGGTGGCGACGATTACCCCTGACGGCAAAGTGCTGCTCTCGCACACCAACGTGCAGAAAAGTATCGCATCGCTCAAACGCTTTTCTGCGACCGATGCCAAAGCCTACGCCGATTGCCACGAAGAATACCGCGAGTATATGGAGACGATCGTCGTGCCGGCTCTTTTTTCGGCACCGTCACACCCTTCAGAACAGATCGCCGCAATGGAGGAGACCGATGAGGGGCTCGCCTACCTACGACTTTGCCGACAGACGCCCCAGCAGGTGGTGAGTGAACTTTTCGAAACCGAGATCGCCCGTGCGCACGTGCTGTTTCAACTGGCAATTCCGCGCGGCGCGGTCTTCGACAGTGCAGGCACCGGCTTTTTCGCGCCGCTCATTATTTCGCAGATTGAAGATTCGCAGATCTGCCGGGGCGGATCGCACAAGATGGCGCACGCGCTGTGGAAAGCGCTGTTGAAAGGCGGCGGCGCAATCCGCGGTGTACGCGAAGTTAAGCGGCTGACTATGGAAAAAGGCCGCGTCACGGGTGTTCTTCTTCGGGATGGTGAGAAGATCCGTGCAAAAAAAGCCGTGGTCTCGGCGATCGATATCAAACAGACATTTGAAGATTTTCTGCAAGACGAAAAAATCGATGCCAGAATCACGCAAGCCTCACGCAACTACCAGCTCGATGAGTTCTCCCTATTCAGTGTCCACTTGGCCCTCAATGAACCGCCGAAGTACAGCGCCGCGGCCTTCGATGCCGATGTAAACCAAGCGGTAAAAGTTAACTTGGGTTTTCACGACATGGCGGCGTTCACCGAACACTGGGCCGATATCCGCGCGGGTCGCCCGCCGCGCCTGCCGCGGATGTATTGCTCTGCGCCCACCGTTTTTGATAAGACACAGGCACCGGAAGGTAAACACACCGCGCTCGCCTGGATTCCCGTGCCGTACGCACTCAAAGACGGGACGCAGTGGGAAAAGATTAAGCACGAATTCGGCGAGCAGTGCATCGCCTACTGGAAAACCTTTGCACCGAATCTCGATGAGAAGAATATTATCGCCAAAAAGTTCATGCCACCTACAGACATCGACGCCAAGTTCAGCAACATGCGGCAAGGGGGGATTTTTATGGGTAAGGTGACTCTCGACCAGATTGAATATTTTCGCCCGCACCCGCTGCTCTCGCAGTATAAGACGCCTATCGAAGGTCTCTACCTCGCAAGTGCGGGTTGCCATCCGGGCGGAGGTATTATCGGCGGAGGCGGCTACATCGCCGCATCGGTCATTGCAGATGATTTTGAACTCGAAAAATGGTGGGAGGCCTGAATAAGCATGCAAACTGAAAAAAAAACAGCGAAACCGGTAAAAATTTCCAATACACTGTTGGTCAATAAACCGATCCAGGAATTGTGGGACTTTTTTGTCGATATCGAGCGCTTTGCGGGCTTTGTTCCAACCGTTAAGGAGTACAAAATGGAGGACGATGTGACCTTTTCGGGCAAGGTCGGCGTCACTCTCGGCAAGATTCCCGTGCGCAGCAAGGTTATTTTCAAAATCACGAAGAAAGAAGGACCGTTTTATCTGGAAGCGGAGGGTATTTCGTATATGGGTGAGACCATTGTCGAAATGAAAAAAAGCAAATCCGAAGCAGGCGAAATCAACAAGAAATCGGTCGGCCGCATCTCGACAACATTGCGCCTCACTGTCGAATCAGAGCACTCCACACGACTTGAGTTTGTGGCTAACGTTGTTGCCGAGGGAAAACTGCGCAATATCTATAACAGTATTGTCAAATTGAAAGTCCCGGCGATCAAGAAAGAATTTGTCGAGAATTTGCGCCGGGCTTTTTCGGTCGCTGTTGAGCAAATTGAAGAAGTAGCCATACCGGTTGCGGACTCTGAATCCCCCGCTGGGGAGAAGAAAAAAGGCAAAATCAGAAGTTTCTTTTCTCGCAAAAAGAAGGTCGAAAATGAAAGTGCAGTCTAAATTTCTGAACGGCGATGTCAGGGTCACCTCGATCAAGCCCAACGGCGATTCGATCAGGGTCGAGGGCACTATTAAAGAACTGTACCCGATAGAGGTGGAGTTATCGGCGACGGATCTTATCGAAATTCTGCAAGTGAGTTTTCGCCCTGAGCTTTGGCTACATTCGGCGAAGCTTCTGGCGGAAAATATTTTGAAAACGGGAGATTCTGAGGATCGTTCAAAACACAAGGCATCATGAAATAATCTGAAATATAGCGTAGAAATCCCAGTCGGACACTGGTCTTTGTATTGATTCAGAAGATTTATAAAAAAGAGAAACAAATGACTGCAAAAGCAAATGAGAATTCACAAATACACATTATAGGAGGAGGTATTGCGGGACTTTCGGCCGCCGTATTTGCGATACGGGACGGTAAGATTCCCGGCAAAAATATCCACATCTATGAAGAACTCGGCGTTTTGGGCGGGGCAATGGACGCGAAAGGCTCAATATCCGAGGGTTATTCAGCGCGCGGTGCCCGAATGATCAACAAGGTCGCATATGAATGCATGTTTGATCTGCTTTCGACAATCCCTTGTCTCGAAGAAATCGACCAGATCGAAAAGCAAGGCGTTTCCACCGCTGCGCCGTTCAGCTACACGCCGAAAAAAACAATGAAAGATCTGGTGTTTGAGTTCAATGAAACGCATAAGCTGAACACGATCACGCGGCTTGTCGGCAAAGACCAGCGGAGAATTGATAACACGAAAATGGGTTTCACCATGCAACACCGCCTCGATTTTCTGCGCTTGCTGGCAACGCCAGAATCCATGAATCAGAATAAAAGGATAGATGAGTATTTTGACGAAGCCTTTTTCACAACAAATTTCTGGTACATGTTCGCTTCGGTGTTCGGATTTGAACCGTGGCACAGTCTCATCGAGATGCGGCGCTACCTGCACAGATTTCAGCACGATGTAAACAAAATTACACGGCTTACTGATGCAGGCTGGAATATGCCCTATAACAATTATGACGGAATTATTGTTCCGATACAGAAATGGCTGGGTTGGAATGGAGTCAACTTTCACATGGATTGCAGCGTGACGGACATCGATTTTACCGTTCCTCTGCCGGAAAAAACTGTTACAGGATTCATCTATAGCACCAAGGGCAAAGAATCAAGAGTGAAGGTCAATGACAGTGATTTTGTTTTTGTCACCATCGGCTCCAAGATTGCCGACTCAAGGGAGGCAAAGCAGACCAAAGTTCCGGAATATGTGAAAAATAAAAAAGATTTTTCCTGGACATTGTGGGAGCGCATGGCTACGAAAAAACCCGGATTCGGTAGTCCTGCGGCGTTCAGCGGCAATCCGACGCAGACGCGTTGGGTGGTCTTCACCATCACGTCGAAGGGGCCGCTGCTAAAGGATCTGGTGAACAAATTTACCGGAAACAGCGTTCTCGGCGAGCAGCACCTGATCACCTTCGTTGAATCTTCATGGTTCTGGTCTCTGCATCCCCCTTTTCAGCCGTTTTATAAAAATCAAGACAAGGACACTTCTGTGATCCTGGGATACGGTTTGTACGCCAACACGCTCGGTGATTATGTGAAGAAGACTATGCCCGATTGCACGGGTGAAGAACTTCTGACGGAAGCCTGCTACCATTTTGGTTTCATGAATGAACTCCCCGAGTTGCTGAAAACCACAACCGTGGTGTCGAACCTGATGCCGTACGCGACATCGCATTTTCAGGTACGCAAAGCGGGCGACCGCCCGGACGTCATTCCGCAAGGTTCAACGAATCTGGCTCTGCTCGGGCAGTTTGTCGAAGTGCCGGATGATTGCGTCTTTCTCGTAGATTACTCGGTGCGCTCCGCTCAGATGGGGGTCTATAAACTCCTTGGTGTCGACAAACCTGTTACAAAAGTTTACCAGGCATTTTTCCAGGAACCGTGGAAAGCGCTGAGGCCCATGGAATTGCTTCTCAGTTGAGATGAGGAATCGCAGGCCGGAGGCCCCTATGGATTATCTCCGGGAAATAGCTTTTCCGTCAGGTACTCAGGGTGCACACTGCAGCTGCCTTCATATTCGCCCATGCGACTGGTTGCGAAGATGAATACGCCTTCAGATAATGGCCCTGAAAAAATTGAAGCAGTCGATACACTCGCTTTTAAAGAAGAAACTCTAACGGGGGCAATACTGCAGAAAATTCTGCGGTCGATCATTTTGCCGCTTTCCGATCCTGCGAAAAGGGCCGCGTACAGTGGACAATTCGCCGAAGCAAGTCGCAACGTCGAAATCGTTGTCGAAAAGTTGTTCGCGCTTGCGATAGGTAAACCCGGAATCGCGTGGATGACCGGAGGCGTGATAGTCGACTGGTTATTCAGTTATCACGGCGCTCAGCGCACATCGCTAGATCAGGCGCGTTATGTCGTTTATACTGAGTATGATCATCGGATCCCTTTTTTCCCCGGTGAAGACACAATGTATTCGTACATGATTTCGCAGGCTGTTTTTTTTGCCCATGCCTTATCCGGTATTGTGACCCACGCACAGTTCACAAACATTGTTGCGGTTTTTTGCGAGGCCAACAGGCTCGGGAGCGAAATCTACAACAATGAGCAGACGATAATGCCGAGATTTACCGTACACGACAGACTGAGCCTTTCAGCCGTGCAGATGCTGGATAAACCGCTGAACTGCTGTCCCAGCCTGCACATCGCATATTCCCTGCTGATCGATAACTTCGCCTCGATATACATCCAGTCTGTTCACGGGAAAGAGAAGCTGTTTGAATCATTACGCTATTCAACTTTGCGCATGTTCAATTCGGTTCTGTATACAAAACAGCACGCGTTGGTAGATGTCGCTTTCGGGATGCTCTGTGCGAAAAAGGCTTTTGAAACAAAATTCGACAGGCCATTCGACGATCTTTCAGCGCATTTTCCTGCGCTCAGTCGAAAAAATCCAGAAATCGACTATGAGAGAATTCTCGCGATTTACCTGGATATAAGTCACAGCGATAAAGCTGGCACCGGATATCTGCAGACGGTGCGCGAGTATTTTGCTGCGTGTGGTTTCATTAAAGTGCCGGCCGACACGGACGTAAACAGGATCTACTTTGAGACCAGTAAGAGAAATCTGGTTGAGTTCTGAGCTGTTTTCAGTTTTTCCGACAGTGCAGCCTCGTTCAAAGGCGAACCGCTCGTGGCGGCGGTTCTCACTCCCGACGTGAGCGACGAACTGCCCCCCAATGACCTTCCGTTGGGCGGAAAATTCGAAGGCGGCATCGCCCCGCTCGGCACTTTCGCCGCCCAGCCCGGGCCGCATAGTATTGTTGAGGGACTGGACGGAAAACTGTACATGACTTGCTCGCTTGCCGCTGAAATTGGCATATTTGATCCCATCTCGCGAAAATTTGAATTCGTGCCGACAGGCGGCGATACCCTCTACCCTCACACACTGCGGTTCGACCGGAAAGGAATTCTCTGGTTCACTTTGGCTCTGTCTCATCACAAGATCAGCGGCGAAGGTCATCATGTTCTGAATCTTCCCTACGGTATCGACATCAACCCGATCGACGGTTCCGTCTTTCGACGAAGGGTATCTTCTCAAATTCAACGCTAGGGATAATAAGTTTGAAAAGGAATACAGGCTTCCACTTCTGGCACCGAATCAGTATGAGACACCGTATGCGATCGGCATACATCCGAAGACGGGAGAGATCTGGATGACGTCGAATCTTTCTGACCGTTGGTTTCGCTTCAACCCGACTACGGAAAAGTTCGTCAGCTATCCCAGCCCAACGCGGGTGACGTTAATGAGGGATTTCATATTCCTTGAAGACGGTGAGGCCTGTAGTTCGAATTCCAATCTCCCGGAAGTGGAGACTCCGATGGTCGTGTACGAGAGAACAGTCAGACCAAAAGCAACGAGTGCGCTCAAGGCTTTTGCAGGCGCGCTGAGCGTTCAAGAAGCAGTCACAGCGATTCTTGCGGGACTCAGAAAAGAAAAATGCATGATCATACCCGGTTTTCGGGCAAAGCTGACCCATTTTCTCGTGCGTTTCGCGCCGCTGACGGGCCCCTCTCTTTACACGTCAGCCGTATTCTTTGCAAATTCCTTTGGTTTAAACAGCGTAATCAACACCGCCGGAGTGATGATGAAATCGGCCAAAAGCGCGAGCGCGATGATGACCGCGCTGAGCCCTCCCAGGTTGGCGTTGATGCGGAAGCTGCTGAAGATGAGAATGCCAAAACCCGCGACCAGAATGATCGAGGTCATCATCAGCGCGCCGCCGGTTTCGCGGAATGTGTGCAGAATCGCCTCTTTGGTGTTGTTCTTCTTGTGAAACGCGTGCAGAAATTTGGCGAGAAAATGGATCGTGTCGTCGACGGCGATGCCCAGGGTTATCATCGCGACGACTGCGATACTCAGATCGACTGCGTAGCCCATGAGACCCAGCGTACCGTAGAGAAACAGTACAGGCCAGACGTTGGGTATCATCGATAGCAACCCGAGTTTTAAGCTCTTGAACGCCCAGATCATCGAAGCGGTGATGAGGCCGAGCGACATCAGCATCGAGAGAATCATTCCCGGAACGGCCTGCTGCATAAGAAGACCGAACATGACGGGAACGCCGATGGCGCGCGCCTTGACCTCGGGCATTTCTTTGGCAAGCCAGGCGTTGATCGTCTGTGCGTTGGCAACCTGCTTGCTCGACGGCATCGCGCGCGCAAACGCCGTCACGCGCAGCATCGAATCGTCGGAATCGATCATGTTCGTCATGTCTGAGCCCTGCGGCAGGTTTGTCTTGTAGAGAAACATATACTGTGCGATGAGTTTACGCAGGTCAATGCCCGTTTTGGGGTCGGGAATTTTATACTCCTTTGGATTGTCGCCGTTCATCGTCTTATTCATCCGCTTGACAATATCGAGCACGCTCGACACATGCGTGACTTCAAATTCGGGTTTGGATAGCAGGTATGCGTGGAATTTCTCCACTTTCTTCAGAAAATCCGGCTCATAGATCTGCCCGCTGCCCGTAGCACGCAAATTGAATTCGAACGGCATCGAACCGATAATGTTATTGTCGACATAATCAGAGGCGATGCGAAACTCTGATTTTTTATCGAAGTATGCCATGATGTTGTTATCCACGACGATGCGAAACAACAGAATCCCTGATACGACAGAGGTCACGAGCCAGAAGACCACAATAGAACGTTTATACTTGAAGATAAAGTCGACAAACTTCTCGTATCCCTTTGTCGGAACGCCATCGTCGAAATCTGCGGTCGAGGCTTTCGGATATTCTTTGAATGGTATGACGGCCATCAGCGCCGGCAGCGTAAATATAGAAGCGAACCATGCGTAGAGGGTGCCGGTACCGCCAAAAAGTCCCAAATCTCTGAACGGGGGCATGGTTTGCGTCAGAAGCGAATAGAAACCGATGGCTGTCGTGACCGAGGTCAAGAGGCATGCGAGATAATTTTTGTCGAGAGTGTCGAGTATCGCCTCTTCGCGCGTCATGCCATGCCGCATATTGCGCAAAAAAACCGCCATGATGTGTATCGAATCTGCAATGGCGATTGCCACCATAAGCTGCATGGTGTTGACCGAGGCGTTGTTGAGCGGGTAGCCGAAAATGCCTACAAACAGCATTATCGGGAAAATAATCGAGGTGATCAGAATAAGCATCGGCAAAACCATGCCCATGAATGATCTGAGCATGAGCGTCATCGCGAGAACGATCAACAGAAACATCAGCGGTACCAGCACCTTCTGGTCATCGAGAGCAAATTCGATGAATGCGTTGTTGATCATCACCGTACCGGCGAGGTATATCTGTATGTCGGGATTTGCCGCCGCGTGTTTTGCGACAACCTGCAGTACCGACGATTTTGCCTCGAAAAATGCATTAGGAAATTCGGGTGGTGCTACGACCCTGAGCGTAATCTGCGACATATCGAGTTTTGGCGAAATCAGAAATTTCGTCAGTACCGGATCTTCGAGCAAAAGTTTTTTCTTGGATTCGAGCTTTGCGGCGTCGTAAGGCAAATCGGAAAGGAATTCGCCGACAATAAGTTCATCCCCCTTGGCCTGAGTATAGTTGAAATTCGCCAGACCATCGACGCGATTTGTGTAGGCCACTGTCCAAAGATCTTGCGTGAGTTCCCTCAGGGTCTTCAGATTTTCGTTCTTCCACATGGTGCCTGTTTTTGATTTCACCAGCACGATAATCATGTCTTCACGGTTGTAGATCGCCTGATGGTCATCCATCTCTTTGAGGTTCGGGTCAGCACTGTCGAACCAGATGCGGTAGTCGGCATCGAAGAGCGGGCGCTCCCCTTTGTAGCCTTCGATGCGTTTCGCCGGATCGTTACGCGTCTCTTGCATATAGTTCACGTGATTGTTATACCGTTTGAGACGAAGCCCCATGCCGCCGATGACGATGAGCAGCATCAATATGTTGACCGATATTACGTACCAGCGGTATTTGATAACGAATTTGGCAATTTTACGGCCAGTGGATTCTTTTTTCATGTTAACTCCGATTGTTCAAAAATGGTAAGAAATGAGCATGCTGCCGCGCATTGTGTGCTCGAAGGGGCGCAGCTGACTGTTCGCTTCGGTCGAGAAGCCCAAGAACTGCGCCTTCACTTTGATCCTTTCGAAAAAGCGTTCTTCATACTCCGCGCGCAAAATCACATCTTTATTTTTGTAGTTAGTGAAACTTCCGACAAGCAGCGAGCGATCGCCGGTATTGTTGAAAGTGTACCTCAGCCCGCCGAAGATGTGGTTCTGAAACGGGCGAAAAACATCCAGTTCTGTCGAATTTCTTCCCGTATCGCTGTCGCCTATGGCCTCAACGATTAAACCCAGGTCTTGCTGGTCGACGAAGAGACTATTGAGCGTGTATTCAAAACCCACCGTGTACTGGCCATAGGGCCTGACCGTCGTCTTGTTGTCGATAGCGAGCGTGGGATTGACATATTGAATATAAGCAACATCGCCCTTAATGAGAAATGCCCCGATTGTGCCCTGCCAGGTGAGCCCACCTTGGTGTATGGGATTATACGCATGCGCAAACTGCTTGGGAAACTTGGTCGGAATAAATGGTGAAATTTGAACCTCTAATTCAGGTATCGAGTAAATAGCGGGAAACCTTTTGTAACCATTGAAATAGTATGCGGATAAATCCACCTTCCCGAAAATTTGCTTTTGGTAGCGAATCGCTCCTTGTGGGCGCCAGCGATTGTACGGGGTTTCGTAGCGGTTTTTGTCGGCGTCGTTGACGACGATGGGCTCGGTCGGGTAGGGAAAAGCGTTTGAAAAATCAAAACGGTTACCCGTCGTCGGCAGGCGCGTCGGTGAAAAATAGGCGAGATAGTAGAGCTCTATCGTGTGCGGGCTTTCTTCGCCGAAAATGAACCGCGATCTGAGCGCCGGTTCGCCCACTTTCGGTGCGTCAAAGAAATCGAGCGACAAATCGGTCTGGTTGAGCATGTCTGAATGTGCGACCGACTCGACAGTTTTCCAGGAAAAGACCTGATAGCCGGCTCGCAGTTCAAACCTGCTTGTGACAAAGTCGGCATAAATATCTTGCGGCAGAAAACGGCGGCGATTCTCGTCTTTGACGTCAACCATGCCTCGCGGATTGGCCCTGAACTCCCAGTACTTACCGGTTTTAAGATTCAGATCTATTTGTCCGTCGAAAGTGCCGACATGCGTCGGCATCGATGGCTTGGGAGCATCTTTCGGAAAATACCAGTAGTGCATGCCGATATTCCCTTTGTAGTTAAGTTTCGTATTTTCTGAAAAATCGATCGATTGGGCGTTGGCGGCACCGGTTGCCGCAAGAAACAATGCGACAAGTAGTCGCACCATGACTTTTGTTCCCGAGTTTCTCATTGCAATCCTGGTGCGTCGAACGGCGACTATTGCAATCGCTGCAGGTTGCGCTCGGTGAAAAGATCGGCGGAAAGGCCCGACCGCATTTTCCGGTTTGTAAAATCTATAACGCTTTTCTTTTTTGTCTGCAGATTTTCGACGGCGATCTTACCGCTGCGCCAAGTGGTTCCGTATTTCTGGTGCCCGTCAAAGGTCATGACTTTGAGCAGTGAATTTTTTCGGTCAAAGAAATCCTGACGCAATACGAGATTATTGTCTATAGAAATCCATACCTTGATTTTTGTGTAACCGCTGTTGGCGTAGTTGGGAGTTTTTTCGAGCACAGAGCAAGCTTTTCCCTTGTATTGTTCATCCGCCAGCTTGGTGTACTTGAACTTGTCGAGTGTATTACCGCCGATATCTTCATACGTGAACTCGCTGCCCATGAAAGAGCCGGTTTTTCCGGTTGAAGAGATGCGTTTTACGCGGCGCAGCTCAGGCAGGTACAGCCATTGGCTGTCGTCGCCTTTGGGGTCCTGGTGCGTCAAGAGTGAGGTTCCGCGCACATCCGCCGGTTCGAGAAACTGGATGAGCTGGTGGTCGCGGCTACCGGGCCTTTCGAGCGTAAAATTCTTGGTTTTACGAATTACCACCGAACCATTGGCAGCAATAAGCTGCATCGTCGATTCGACAGTCTCATCGCCGAAATTGCGCTGCGTTTTTTCGGCCTTAGCCGCGATATCATAGGCTTCGTCGGCAAAGAGCGAAACGGACACGAATAACAGGGGGAGTGTTCTTTTAACCATTTGGTTGGCAAACCCGGAGAAACAGATGTTCCGTCATTATAAAAACTATTTTCATCTAAATAGTTTCCTGTAAGGCGGTTAGCCCGTTTGTCGCGAAAGCCGCTCGCACGCCTTCAGCATAATCTCATGGTCTTTTATCAGCGCCTCGCGGTGCGACCCAGCGATTGCTTTGGCTACCGTGTTACCCACCAAGGGAACGCTGATATGCACATGCACTTCATATTCCCTCACTGTCGCGTTCTCGCTGATCGCGAGGTAAGGACAAGTAGCGTGAATTTTCACTTTGTCGGGAAAATGTTCCGAGTGCATTGTGAACCGGCTGAGATAGGTTTCTGTGTTGAAATAATTGGTATCGACCATTTCAAGCATCTCGGCCGGTACCAGTTTCCTCACGATCTCGGGGATTCCGCCACCAAATTTCAAGAGGCGCCGCGTAATAACAATCGGTCCGTCGCGTTCGACGCCAAGAAGTTCGTGCGATTCCAGTCCGGGTCGATTCTCGTCGTTTTCGAAGCGTAACTCGCGCGCTGCGACGACGGTTTTGATGGGGTATTGAAATTCTTGCCTGAGTTGAAAGCGCATGATTCAGGACTTCTTTAACCTATATTCTTTCTTTTTGGCCATTTCCACCAAAACGATGGAAGAATTGCTCATGTCCAACAGAAACTATATATGAGAATATAGCTTCTGTGTGCAGTCCGTGAGAAAACAGATGGGAATTTAAGGAGCGCAGACGTATCCCCCCGCCCGATTGGAAAACGCGGTTTACATTTTAGACATATCCAAGTGAACTGGCTGTAGAATGCAAAGCGCAATTTCTTCCGACGTAACCACGAATTGGTCGCCATCCGAGCTTATCCTGAAACTACGGCGGGATCACGCGAGTGCGCAGCCTGCTCTCGGCGCCGAGCGGGCGATCCATTACACCGAGTTTTTCAAAAAGGAGGCCAGGCACTATAAAGACCCGCACATTCGCCTCGCCAAAGCGTTTGCCGACCACCTTGAACGGCGGGCAATCCGCATTTTTGATGGCGAAATTTTTATCGGCTCGCATACCGAACACCGCATTGGTGCTATCTGCTATCCAGAACTTGCCGGCAGTTTTATGCTCGAAGATCTGGGCCGGTTCGAGAAAAGAAAAACTAATCCGCTCCACGTCGACAGGAAGCACAAACGCAAACTGCTGCTGGGCGTGATGCCCTACTGGTTCACACGCAACATTGTGATGAAGGCATTTTCGTTTATTAACCGTATCCGCTACTCTGTCGATCAGCTTTCGGCCACCAGTTTTATCATCAACGAAGCCGGTGGCGTAGCACATTTTGTCCCTGCTTATGACGAGCTCCTGCGGCTGGGCACAGCGGGCATTAAAGAACAGATCGCCGCCAGAAAAAATACGAGTGGGATTTCCCCTGTGCAGTTGAATTTTCTCGAATCGGCGCACATCGCCGTAGAGGCGCTCGAAAAGTTTGCCGCGCGTTACCGCAGCGAAGCCGAACGCATTGGCCGGCAGGACATGGCTGACATGCTCGGCCGCATTCCGGTGCAGCCGGCGACGAATATCCGCGAGGCGCTGCAGACGATCTGGCTCTATCAGGCTCTGATACAGATTGAATCTCTCGATCAGGGCATTAGTCCCGGCAGGCTCGACCAGATTTTGTGTCCATATTACCTCCGCGAAAAGGATGCGGGGACTTTCGACGCCGATGAGTTCCGCGATCTCCTGTGCGCATTCTGTCTCAAGCTTTCCGAAGTGATTCCGCTGTTCTCAGACCGGCTCACCCGCTACTATAGCGGATTACCGACCGGGCAGGCCGTGATTATCGGCGGCCTTGACGCACAGGGCAACTGTGCCGCGAACGAATTGACATACCTCATACTCGATGTCATCGAAAAATTTCAGGTCCGGCAGCCGAACTGGCATGCGCGCATTGGCCAGCGCTCGGACAAACGCTACGTCGATCGCGTGATGCAGGTCGTGGCACAGGGCGGTGGTTCACCGGCGCTCTACAACGACGACGTCATCATGCCTGCGCTCGAAAAGCACCATCTCGACGGCGGGGAGGGCTGGAACTACGCGACGGTTGGTTGCGTCGAGCCTGCAATCGGCGGCAAAAGTTTCACTTCGACCGACGCCGCGATTTTTAACGTCGCACTATCGGTGAACAATATTCTGAAAAAATACGAAGGTGGATTAATTTCGGGTATAAAGAATATTTTCCGAAAAAAACACGTTCCCGCTGCCATCGAAGAGCTTATTGCCGAAATTGAGACCGATCTTTCTAAACGGCTCAATCATCTGCATTTCTGCCTCTCGAGTATCGAACGCTCGCACCAGAAGCACCACCCGACACCGTTCTCGTCCATCACCATACGTGGCTGCATCGAATCGGCGACCGACTGCGTGAGCGGCGGCGCGCTGATCAACGGTTCGGGTATTCAGGCTGTGGGTCTCGCCGACCTCGCCGATTCCGTCGCCGCGCTCGACGATCTTGTATTTCAAACCAAACGTTACACGCTGAGAGAGATCGCCGGTCTTTGCAGAAAAAATTTCAAGTCGGCTGAAGCGGCGCTGGCAAGAGTGCGCCGTGAGGCAAAATTCGGCAACGACAACGCCGCAGTCGATAAATATGCCGCACGCTTTGCGCAGATGTTCCATGATCTGATCGTGCAAAAACACAATACGCGCGGCGGGCGCTGGACTCCCGGGCTCTACTCGATGACCTGCCACCGGGCTTTCGGCTCGCACATGGCAGCGCTGCCTTCGGGGCGCCTCAAGGGGGCAAGTCTGGCTGACGGCATCGCACCCTCAGACGGTAGCGACGTGCTCGGGCCGACTGCGTCACTCGCCTCGGCGTGCGCCGTTGACAATACGCTCTTCGCGAATGGTATTAACCTCAACATCAAATTTTCTTCCTCATCGGTCGCTTCGTCACGCTCACCGGAGATTCTGGGCAACTTGATCGGAACGTTCTTCCGAAAAGGGGGAATGCAGGTGCAGATCAATGTGCTCGATCTGTCCGTACTGAAAGATGCCATAATGCACCCTGAAAAGTACCGCAATCTGCTGGTGCGGGTTTCGGGCTACTCGGCCTATTTTACCGACCTGACGCCTGCGATGCAAGAGGAGATTATTGCGAGAACATTCCATTCGGTGTAAAAAATAGCCTCATGAATGCCACGGCAGTTACGGCACCCGTTTTCGACATCCAACGCTTTTCGCTGCACGACGGCCCGGGTATTCGCACGACGGTCTTTCTCAAAGGCTGTCTGCTTGATTGCGTCTGGTGCCAAAATCCTGAGTCAAAGAGCCGAAAACCGGTCATCGCCTTCTACGCCAATCGTTGCCTTAAATCTTTCGAATGTCGCGCCATTTGTCCGGCCGATGCGATTCTCGACGGGGATTTTCGCATAGACTATGACAGGTGCACCAACTGCAATCTCTGCCTCGATGCCTGCCCGAGCGGCGCGCTGAAGAAGATCGGCGCTTACATGACAGCAGAAGAGTTGTTTGCCGAAGCATCGCGCGACAAAGAATATTTTGCAGATGGCGGTATTAGCGTCTCAGGCGGTGAACCGACCATCCATGCAAAATTCCTGATCGAGTTTTTTACGCTCTGCCGGACAAATAAAATACAGACCTTGTTGCAAACCTCGGGTTATTTTCGCGCTGCGGTGCTCGAAGATGTCGTGCCGCTCGTCGACCGCATTTGGTTTGACCTGAAGCTGATGGATGAAAAGCAGCATATTGCTTTCACACGACGAAAGAACCAGGTTATTCTACGCAATGCATCCGCTCTGATCGAAAGAGGAGCGCCTGTCGAGTTTCGTATTCCTCTGATCGAAGGCATCACCGATACCGATGACAACCTGACGCGCACCGCGGGATTTTTGCTCGACCATGGTGTTACCTCTGTTCAGGTGCTGAAATATCACAACATGGGCGAGGCAAAAATCGACATTGTGCAGAGCCGGCAGAGAAAATTGCACAAAGGTGCTTATTCCGAGGCGCGGTTCACCGAACGAAAAACCTTTCTTGAAAACCTCGGTCTCAGCGTTGTCGCGTAAGTCGTCTCAGCTTGCGGTTGCAACCTGCGGCGAACATTCTCCGGCCGCGACGGTGGCAAATATTTCCCCCGCCGGCAATATGGACTGAAAGTCATGGCTCACAGACATCGCCAAAGGTTTTTTGCCGTCGAGTTCTAATTTCAGCAAATGCCGCTGCATGCGGTGGTCGCGCTGGCCCACAGACAGCTTCATGTTCGGTTTAAAACAGTACCCTGATTTTCCGCGCGTGGTCACATGAGTCTTCAGTATCTGGTTGTCGAGGTTAGTCCACGTCGTGAGATCGAAATTGGGCAGATGCAATTTTTCGTCATATGCACCCGAGAGAGTCAAAATCGGTTCTTTAGGTGTTTCAGGATGCATCACCTGCAACTGCATTGCTCCGTCGCCCCACGACAGCGGAATCGTAGTCACAAATTTCGGGTATCCCCAGATTTCACGGCCCGCGGCGTTGGCAGCCGCGGTCGTTACCGGTAAATCGGCGATATAGAAACCCAGCTTGCGCATGCCGCCCGGCAGAAAAACGTCGAGTGCCGACAAAAGCGGCAGCGACACGCTCTCAGGGACTGTTAACAAAGCTAATCCGACCTCATTGTACACCCCGACCGTTGTGGCGCGATATTCATATGCAGCTATTCCCGCCAGCGTGCGGCCGCCCGGCAGGTTCACTGGCTGAAGCCCTGTGCCTGCCAGAATAGAACGCGCCGCTTCAAGCGGCACATCAAAGAATGCGTAGAAAACGGTCGTGTCATAGTAGAGAATGGGCAGATCAACCCGCCCTTGGCTTGTCTGGAAAAAACTGTCTTGTTTTGGAAAAAAATTCTTACTCATATAATCCTCCTTTGTATGAAGCCTCTCCGGCATTTTCAAGCTCATCCCACT
>Ga0138256_10001928_pt1 | contig 22344 bp, 14 predicted proteins | sample KNB2016incub_MG_FD_105486 | JGI IMG/M metagenome (GOLD analysis project Ga0138256, IMG submission 105486) | Active sludge microbial communities from wastewater in Klosterneuburg, Austria - KNB2014incub_MG | ecosystem: Engineered > WWTP > Activated sludge > Unclassified | place: Austria... | reverse complement strand
TGATAGCTGATAGCTGATAGCTGATAGCTGATAGCTGATAGCTGATAGCTGATAGCTGATAGCTGATAGCTGATAGCTGATAGCTGATAGCAACTTACTTTTTCATTAACTCCGCTACCTGCAATTTCAATTCATCAATTTCCTTTTGTTGCTCCTTCACTGCGCCAACAAGTATGGAAATGATTTCAGTGTAGTTAACCGCATTGAATTCCACTTCATCACTCAGTTTTTGGCCCTTGTTTTTTCCATGATGCTCATACTGTGCAGGCTGGACAGCTTTCTTTACAATCCCCGGAATGACCTGCTGCACTTCATCTGCGATTAAACCATAGTGCGTTCCTTCCGGAAGTTGCATCTGCTTGTACTCATTCGTTTTGTACGTATACAAGGTTGGATGGAGCTGTTGGATAATAGACATCGCATTGTCAAGTGATTGGATATCTTGTTTTAGTTTTCGGTCAGATGATGAATAACTTGTGGCATAAACTGCACCGGAAAAATAACCGGCCCAATTCGTTCCTGATCCACCTGCGTATCCGTATATCCCGGTTGCTGTTGTTCCATCTGAACTTTGAGCAAATCCTTCAGTGCCATAATTAGCATCCCCACCGAACGCCCAACCGGAAACTCCAACCCGTTCGCCCACACCTACTTGAATAGCTTCTCCATACACCCCGATATTCCCGCCTACTCCATACACTCCTGTACCATAACTAAGCGTGGTTTGACAATTACCTAACAACCCTATTCCTTCGAGAGATGTACTGGTACTTATAAAACTACCGGTGATTAGCGTATTACCTGTTACATCTAAAGGGGAAGCCGGGTTAGACGTTCCTATACCTACCCTGCTATTGAGTGCGTTATAAACAAAACCCCATCCGCCTGGGCCACCATAGAAACCAATGTTCTGGCTGTTCTGCGTACCCATAAAACCCAATAGCTCACTATTATCAGAATTGTATAGCCATAGGCCAGGTGAATCATCCGGATTTAGGGGGGATGATCCATTTTTCAAATAGATTCTTCCAGATAATTCCATTCCGATGGAACCGGAATTTACGATACGCATTCTTTCTGTCATTACATCACTGCTTCCATACCCAAAAGCGATATCGGCATATGGAACATCTGTATGGATCTGCAGCAATCCACTTTGAATGCCAAATCCATAGCTGTTGGAAGAATTGCTCCAAAGGGAAATTTTATCACCCAATAACTGACCAAAACTTAATGGAGACAAAGGTGCAGCGATGCCAATGCCTACCTTACCATTCCCTTTTATACGCACGGTTTCAGTGAATGCCCCACTAGTTCCAAAACCAAAAGCCACATCTGAAGAAAGACCATCGGTATGTATCTGCATCAAATTACTGGCTACTCCGATTCCATAATGCGGCCCTGAATTGCCTTTGAAAGAAATTTTATCTCCAAACGTATTCGCAAAATTTTGAGGAAACCCTGGATTTGAAATTCCAATACCCATATTTCCATTTTTCAGCACTACTAATGCATTGGTCCTGGCCGTATTACTGTCACCGTTACCAATAATAAATATTGGTGATGTAGTCGAAATGGATAACTCATCAGCCAAAAGGATTGAGTCATTGAATATTCCTAAAACAGTAGAGCTATGACCTTTTGCTATTGTTGCATAACCCAAAGCCGTGGAAATATGTCCACTGGCTGTCGAACTCAAGCCCATGGCTGTAGTTCTGATCCCAATGGCCTTCGTACTTTCTCCCATTGCTGTTGAAGATTCTCCAGATGCTTTTGTAGATTTTCCAAAAGCCAGGGCAAAAATTCCACTGGCAAGATTGGTATGTCCGATCGAAACAGAAGCATAACCAGTGGCAGTGGTGCCTTGTCCCATTGCCGTAGCATAATCTCCGGTGGCGCTGGTATAATCTCCCGTTGCAGTGGAGACATTCCCACTGGCTATAGATTGATTTCCCAGCGCTGTAGCTATGATACCAATTGCATTCATGTTGTTTCCGATTGAAATTGAATTATACCCACTGGCCTTGGAATTGAATCCTGCAGAGAATGAATAGTTACCAATGTTGACCTTGTCCCATTGGTCAGCTGATACGTACCCAGCTCTAAACGCAGCTTTGTCCGCATACCACATCATTCTTCTTCCTGCACCGGTAATGGGTGTATTTCCCGGCATGGATAAAGCCAACCCTGCCGCAGAGAAAAGAACACTGCTATCTGCCACATGCAATCCAGCTAAAGGTGAAACCGTACCGATGCCTAATCTACTTTTAAAATATCCATTCCCATTGGTAAAATTGGTAAAGAAAACAGGCTCGCCTAAAGCATTCCGATATTCCATTTGCCCGGTAGTACCCCCGCTATTATTGTAAAACAAACCATCTGCTGCAGCAGAATGCTTCATGAGCGCTTGGGTCACAGGCACAAAGAGATTGGCATTTGACCAAACAATTTTACCTGACAGTGTATCAAAGGTCATGTATGAAGTTGCTCCCCCGATTCGCTGATTGCCCTTAACATCAAAAGTGGATTGTGGCGTAGTGGTTCCAATACCAACGTTTTGAGCGCACAGGGTGTGCGATAGAAGCACAACGAGTACCCAGAGTGACTTTTTCATCATCATAAGTTTACTTCAAACCTATACTATAGAGCAAAGCCGGACAATAGAATGAAAGTTATCAGGAGGGAAAACCTATTTTTTTCCGTACGCTTTATTCAGCGCTTCTGTCCTGTTTTCCACATGGAGCTTATCATAAATCTTATGGATATGCTGTCGTACGGTAGCAATAGAAATGGAAAGCTGATCAGCGATCTCTTTGTATAAAAGTCCATCGGACAGCAAGACCAAAACTTCATTTTCGCGTGGACTCAATGATTCAATTTGCGATTTTACTTTTGCTTCCTGATGAAATACAGAAACTAATTTTCGGGCAATATTAGCACTCATCGGTGAGCCACCCTCATGCAACTCTTTCAATGATGAAATCATCTGCACTAAACCTGTATTCTTCAGTAAATAGCCTGACGCACCTGCCTTGAGTGCTTCAAAAACCTTTTCATCATTTTCATACACCGTAAACATCATGAACTGCGTACCTGGTGTTTTTTCCTTTAACTGCCTGATACACTCGATTCCATTCATTCCCGGAAGATTGATATCCATGACCACAATATTAGGTTTCAGCCTCGGAATTTCCGCAACGGCTTCTTCGGCGGTCCGGAATGCACCCACCACTTTAAATTCTGAATTGAGTGATATGAACTGGCTTAACCCTTCTCTCACTTCAACAAGATCTTCTACAATGCTTATACTGATACTCATGATTGGCCCGAATGTAGTTTTGTTTTGTTAACTCACCTATAGAATGAAAGTTATGCGGGGAGTGGTGCTGTCAAAACAACCTTTGTTCCTTGTCCTGCTGTAATCTCTACACTACCTCCCAGCTCCGTCATCCGTTTCCTGATATTGCTCAATCCATTGCCAACATGCTGAAATTTCTTCTCATCAAATCCAACTCCATCGTCCCTGATCGATATCACAAGCTTGTCGGAAATCAGAAATTGGACGAAGACGTTATGGGCAAAAGCATGTTTGATCACATTATGAAGGGCTTCCTTGACACTGAGGTAAATATTTCTCCTGAACTCACTGTTCACCATCACTGTGCCGATCGGGGGCAATTTGTCGATCTGGCTCTCTATCCCGTTTTCCGCCAGGTATTCCATGGCATAAGCACGTGTATAGGAAAGAAGGTCGCTTAACGAATCGTTCTTTTCATTCAGGGCCCAGACTATTTCGCCCATTTTATCAATCATTTCATGGGAGTAATGCCGGATCGTATTGATTTCATCTTCGATCGGAAGATGCTGTTGTTGTTTGATACCAATGGTTTCACTCAGAAATTTTATCCTGGAAAGCCCTGCACCCAGATCATCATGCATATCCGTTGCAATTCTCGTCCTTTCTTTTTCAACAGCTTGTTTTTTCTCCAACATCATCTTTTGTTTTTCCAGTTTCCTGGCATAATAGTATCGAATTAACGAACCCAGCAACACCAATATAATTAGTATGACTGTAGATACAAACCACCAGGTCGACCAGAAAGGTGGTCGGATCGTAAAAGCATAAAGCATGGTTTGTGCAGGGTAACGATCAGCAGGGAAATCAGCCTTCACATTCAATCTGTACGTGCCTGGAGCCAGATTAATTAAATCGAAAACCGCATGGTTCGAAGGCTCACTCCATTTGTCTGCACCGCTACCTTCAAGGTGATAACTATATTGTATCGCCTTTTCATCTATGAAAGAAGGAGCGGCAACATGAAATGAAAAATTATTCTGATCATGAGTAAATCGTGAGACAGATTGGTCTGTCTCCTGGCCATTGACCGAAAAGCGTGTGATGAACAGTGTAGGCGTAAACGAAAAAATTTCAGTCTGATCAGATGAGATCACCATCCGGTCTCCATTGGAAGACAGTGCCCAATAACGATTCTTTTCCACAGGGATGATCTTAAAAATACCCTGGAAAATATTTTTGCTCTTCGTAATATTCTCAATCACATATTTTCCCTCCTTGAATGAAATCTTATCTAATCCTGTTTGAGACCCTGCCCAGATTTGATCATGCGGATCGCAATACAAGTAATAATCGAAATTATCCGTAAGACCTTGAAGCGTTGTAAGATGTAGCAAAGAGTCCAATGAATTCTCCCTTCTTTGGAATTGAAAGATGCCCTGATATCTGGTTCCGATCCAGATCTTACCGGTATGATCAATAGTTATAGACCTGGGTGACAAACCTGCTATATCCGCTGAAAAATCATGAACCAAACGGAGGTAGTTGACTGGATCTTCCGGATGCAAAGAGAACACCTGTAGTTGGTTGTCGCGTGTCGGGACCCATAACTGGTTCTTATCATCCAAAGCCATCTGATCACAAAGAAATCTTATGTGCTGAAGAATATGAAGTTGATGATCAACAATGACCGAGAGGTAATAAGAGGTATCCCCCATTTGAATGACTTGAATAATATTGCTGTAGGGATCAGTGATTCCACTGCCCACTTCTATCACACGTGTCTTAGCTGTAAATAATGAATCAGGATGTTGATAGGATGAAGGAAGGTTACGATTGTTGACCCGATATATATTTTTTCTGTTTGTAAAATACAGTGCATTTCCCTGTATAAAAATGGCGGCTGCTTTGGAAAATGTTAACGGTAACGGAAACGATTGGACATTGTCATCGTGAATTCGATAAAAGGAATGGTCCGTCACGTTAAAAAGCCAAATGGTATCCGCGTGCTGATGCAAGACAGCAATATTGGAAGAAATCTCTGCGCTGAGTGATTTAAATACCTGGAGATTTGTTCCGGGCATTTTGATCACCCCATTGCCATCCGAAGCCATCCAGGTGATACCTTCCCGGTCGACAAGGATATCTGAGAGATAGCTTGTTTTAAGGCCATGATCCGAACCAATAACTTTTTCTTCACCCCTGCGCGATTTGAAAATGATTTGGTTGAAAGAAAAAATCCATGCATTACCTGGTAGATCAAAATAGATACTGGCGTTCTTCAGGAGATTTGAGCCTGCAACAAGCTGTACCAGTTGGCTTTTAATTTCGCCTTTCATCAGTGCGTTCGTATCTAATGTTTCAATACCATCTGATGTACTCATCCAAAGCACTCCATCCTTGTCGACAGCTGTACTAAAAACCCTCTTTTCTGTATAGACTCGAATTAACGCCTTTTTATCCCTATCGTATATAAATAATCTTTCAGCTGGATTATCCGTCCAGGGAAGGATGATGAAATAGTTTTTCCATTCTGTTATCCTATCCAGATGATGACCAGGATCTACCCCATTTGATGTAAGAAAAGGAAGACGTACAAACCGATCATTAACAAGCTTAAACAATCCATCATCGGCGGTCACATAGATAGACCCATCGTTGCTTTTAAGAAATCTATTGATAACAGGATAAAAGTGATCAGTTGTTTCGAATTGACCAATTTTTCCATGTACCAGCGTATTTAAGGCGGCAACATTTGAGGCAACCAAGAAAGAATCGGGAGTTATTTCGATCACATCATTGACTAGCTCATTTGCGAGGCCATTCTGTTGTCCATAATTCGTAAACCTGGTCCCATCATACACACTTAGTCCGCCATAGGTAATAAAATACATGCGGCCCTTGCTGTCTTGCCTGATGCCCCGAACCCTGCTATTGATGAGGCCATCCCTGGGTGTATAATAGACAAAAGGATACTGTTGTGCCACGATATCAGCACAGAAAAGAAACAGGATAATATGTAGAAAATGTCTGCGAATTACTAAAGTTATTCAATTAGTCCATTCGGAGTATGGTTGTCTGGAAGTGGTAAGATCTTAAACCTGTTAACCATGCCCGAAAATCTAACCTATCTTTGACAGATGCAAGAAGTGTTGACATCCGCTGAGTATGTTCCGGGAAATTGTAATATCGGTCCCGAAGAAATCTACAGGCGACGGCGTATAGGGTATTTGGGGCTTGCCGGGATGGCCATTTTTATCATTATTGATATAAATTTCAATCTTCCGCAGGTATGGAAACTTGTTTTGTTTGCTCCGACGGTGTATGCGCTATCCGGATTTTTTCAGGCAAGGCATAAGTTTTGTTTTTTATATGGCTTTATGGGCTTATCGAGTATTTCCGGACGTCGCAACTTTGCTAAAACAAAAGACAACCTGATGTTGCGCAAAGACCGCACCAGAGCACTGCTGCTTGTGGCACAGGTTTTCTTTGGCAGCCTGCTTATCACCGTGTTGTATTATTTTCTTTCCTAAAACTGGAAGTAGATAAACGATGAACTGCTCTCCTGGCTAAGCGCTAATGCCATTAACATCAATGCCCATACAATAGCCAAAACCCACCAGGGAATTTTTTGAGACAACTGCAATACAGATGTGTTACGCATCCACCAATGCACTATGACCATTAAAGAAACAATTACCCATACTTTAATAATCGCAAGTGTAGTCAACAGCGGCTCTCCATCTTTAATAATACCAAACATAGATCCAAGCATAGTCCAGGCTTGGGAAAAGGTACCGGCCCTGAAGAAAACCCATGTTACATTGATCAGGAAGAAGGTAAATAAGGCATAGATAAACGCCATCGATGTATTCGACCCTGATATACCCGCCACCGCGACATTCTGGTGCCCATTTTTCTTTGACCACACATCGCGGACAAATTTTTCAACCCACAGGTAAAACCCATGAAGACCTCCCCATACGACAAAGGTCCAGTTAGCACCGTGCCACAGGCCACCTAATAGCATCGTCAACATCAGGTTGATGTACGTTTTGAGCTCTCCTTTGCGATTGCCACCCAGAGGTATGTATAGATAATCTCTCAACCATGCAGAGAGCGTAATATGCCATCGGCGCCAGAAATCAGAGAAGCCAACTGCGGCATAAGGATATTTGAAATTTTCGGGCAGAATAAAACCAAGGCATAATGCAGCTCCGATCGCACATGTGGAATAGCCTGCAAAGTCAAAAAAGATCTGGCCCGAAAAAGCAAGTACGCCTATCCATGTATCTATTGCTAAAAGTGGCCCTGTAAAACCAAATACATCATTGGCCGTTGGGGCTAACTGTCCATCTGCCAACGCAACTTTCATGAACAGACCAAGTGTAAGCAAGAGCAAGCCTTCTGTCATCTGCTTTAGGGTTGCAGTGCGTGGTGCTTCAAACTGTGGTACCAATTGCGGTGGCCTGACAATCGGACCAGCAACGAGGTGCGGGAAGAAAGTGACAAACAAAGAAAAGTCCAGCATAGATTTGACAGGGGTACTCTTCTTCTGGTACATATCAATCGTATAGCATAATGTCGTAAAGGTGTAAAACGATATACCTGCAGGAAGAATGATATTGGGTTTAGCCGGATGGAAATCGATACCTATGAGGTTAACTAAATCCACAAAATTGTCAAGGAAAAATCCACCATATTTAAAGAAGCACAGCATGCCAAGATTACCAATAAGACTAAGTACGAGAAGTAATCTTTTCTTTACTAAATTCTCTTGTGTATATAAAGCCTTGCCCACAAAGTAGTCCACAACAGTCGATAGCCATAGTAAAAGAATAAACGGTGGATTCCATGCAGCATAAAAGATATAGCTCGCCAGCAATAGGTTGATCTTCTTGGCTCGCCAGGAGATAGGAAGATTGTGCAGCAGCAAGATGATGAGAAAGAAAGCTATGAAGGTGTATGAGTTGAATACCATGAGTAGAGTGTAAAAAGGTAAACAGTAAATGCGGTAATCAGTAATCAGTAATCGGTAAACAGTAAAGTGGTAATCAGTAATCAGTAATCAGTAATCAGTATTTCCAGGACTTTAGATGTTGTTCATGTTTGGAAATTTCCAGTTGTGCTTTTCTTGAAGGATCCTGATAAAATGTTTTGTAAAATCAATGGCATCTGTTGGTGACAAGTGTGAGAATTCGGGACATTCATATTGACTGATTTCAGAATAGTCCAGGTAGTGGATACCGGGGCATCCGGTTGTAGTCAAAATCTTTTCCCAATATTGGTCCCTGGGAAATCCTAGTCCTTCTTTTTCTTTGTAAGGACCACTGGAGGGTGTTCGTATAAAAAGAATCGTACCTCCTCGTGCTATGATTTTGTCAGTTGCTATTTTAACCGTGTGCAATATCGAATCAAGTGGAGCTCCATTGATGGGAGGTTTCTTATTGAGGCTTCCAAACAACGCCCAGATCGAACGTTGTTTATTGATTTGACTTGTGTCCGCCAGAAAGAGAGGTCCCATATATTCCTGCCGACTAAATTTGACGCGGTCAAAATCCCGTGGGAAAATAGGCCCCATCCAGACACCGGGCCTGCTGGGTATTTCCCATTGGTCCATGAGTGCATTGAGAGAGATATCCTCTCTGTCGAGAAATACAAATGTAGATTCGAGGCCTTTGTTGAGTACAAAACTTGCCCGCTGTGCCGGTGTAAGGTCATGGTAATACTTCAATGCTTTGTTCGGCCTGAAACTGTTGCCAGGATTAGTGGAAAAGAATAGTCCTTCGGTCACATCAATAATCAATTTCCCTTTGAATCCGGGATCGTCTGCCAGATCATATAAGACTGGTAATGGCGTACTGCCTACACAAGCAAGTTGGACTGCATCTTCTCCGGTCACAGAATTCCAGGTATCAATATCGAGGTCAAACTTGATCCTGGAGGAACCAATAAAGACAGTGGATTTATCAGAAGGTTGATAAACTCTGTCCCTATGGTAAGCCCAGAGTGGTCCATCATCATCGAAGGAAATGTTGACACCTTCTTTGCGCATATACATTTCCCAGGCAAGGATGCCGAGGATAAATAGCACAGCAGCGGCTATGGCTGGCCTCGTAAGTGGTGTGGAGGACATTGGTTCAGTTTTGTTTGAATCTAATAATCCAAATAAAGATCAGAAATATTTTTTGACTGATCACTTTCTTCTTGTATTACTTCAGAATCTTACCTCTAAGCTGGATATGCATTTAAAAAATTGAGGTTTGTGGCAACAATTTGAAATAAATAGAGTTAAAATTATATAGGGTTCATCTTCATACGTATGACCGATGATAAATTACTCATGAACCTGAATTATACATATTCTGGTATATTATTATAAATCCAGGTAAAAATAATACTATTCAATATGATACTACCCTTTACTACTAACGAGAAAACACTAACCCTTGGCGTTGAAATGGAAGTCCAAATCCTCGATCCTATTACATTAAGACTCTCCCCCAAAGCCCCTGAAATTCTTGGAATGATTGAGCATCAAAGGCTGACTAAAGAAATGTTCAGAAGTACGCTTGAACTGGTTACCGGAGTTTGTGCTGATGTTCATGAAGTACACCATGATCTTGGTTATACACTAAAAGAAGTAAAGGTGGCTTGTAATGCAAAGAACCTTTTCCTCGCCGGAACCGGAACACATCCTTTAGCAGATTATAATAATAGGATACTTAGTGCTACACCACGATATCACGAATTAGTAGATCGGAACCAATGGCTCATCCGGCGAATGGCTGTATATGGCCTTCATGTGCATATCGGAATGCGTGATGGTGATGAATGCATTCGTTTCAACAACTTTTTCCTACACTTTATTCCTCAAATGATTGCATTATCAGCCAGTTCTCCTTACTGGCGTGGGAAGGATACAGGTCTTGACGCAAGCCGGCCAACAACGTATGAAGCTCATCCAACCTCAGGGCTACCTGTAATAGTTGAAGATTGGAATGAATTCAATACACTATATGCGCACATGGTCAGGACAAAATCTATTCAGAGTATGAAAGATATCTGGTGGGACATGAGACCCAGTCCTGGTTATGGAACACTGGAAATACGGATTTGTGATGGTCCTGCTTCAATGCTTGAATTGGAGAGTATTGTGGCCTGGATTCATCTTCTGGCCCATTGGTATCAGGATCATGCTGAGGAATTTGCAGCAAAGAACGATCTCAAGCCTAGAGAGTGGGTGTTACGCGAAAATAAATGGCGAGCAATCCGATATGGAATAGAGGCTGAAATAGTCAGTTATGAAACACTTGACCCCATCAAACTCTGTGACCAAATCAATTACTGGCTTGATAAAGTAAAACCCTATATCCAAAAACTTGGCTATCAAAAGTACGAAGACAGCATCCGGAATATACTTGAAAAAGGAAACAGTAGTTCACGCCAACGTAACGTAATGAAACAAACCGGAAACCTGCTTGATGTTGTACGTCACAATATCCTTGAATTTGAACAAGGAGAACCTGTCTGGAATTAACAGGTATTTTTCTTAAAATGTTATTGAGTATTCAGATATAGATAAAGCGTGTTTGTCTTGAGACTCACTACTATCACAGGAGAGATTGTTGAACGATATATGTGATCGCACCTGCAATAAATCCAATGAGGGCAAGCCATGATACATTTTTCAGATACCAGAAAAAACTGATCTTCTCAATCCCCATCGCTGCAACTCCCGCTGCGGATCCAATAATGAGCATGCTACCTCCGGTTCCCGCACTGTACGCGAGGAATTGCCAGAAATAATGATCTACAGGATACTGGCTCATATCATACATTGACATCGACGCAGCCACAAGTGGGACATTGTCTACAATGGCAGATAAGAATCCAATAATAATAACGACCAGGTTGATATTGCCTACATGCAGATCAAGCCATTGCGCAGTAAGCGTTAATACCCCGGTAAGCTGCAAAGCACCGATGGCCAGTAATATCCCAAGAAAGAACAGAATACTTGGCATATCGATTTTTCGCAAGGCGTACAATACTGAAAACCTGTCCTTATCGTGATCTCCCTTTTTAGAGTGTATAATTTCTGTGAGGACCCACATCACGCCCAATGCGCCAAGAATACCCATATAGGGCGGCAGGTGTGTGATGGATTTGAAGACAGGTACAAAGATGAGGGACACTAAACCGATACCAAAAACCAGGTTTCTTTCTCCTGGTGTGGATTTTAAATGCTCGGTTTTGATTTCAGGCATTTCTCCTACAGTTCCTTTCATCCGAATACTGATCAGTCCAAGGGGCACCGCTGTACATACTATGCTTGGAATAATTAAATGTGTGATGGTGGCCATGGATGTAATTTGTCCCCCTATCCAAAGCATGGTGGTCGTCACATCCCCTATAGGTGACCAGGCTCCTCCCGCATTAGCCGCTATTACAACAACCGAAGCAAAAAGCAGACGTGTGTTTCCGGCAGGGAAAATCTTCCTTACCAGGGATACCATCACAATGGTTGTGGTCAGGTTGTCCAGGATGGCTGAAAGGATAAAGGTGATGCCGGAAAGGAGCCACAGTAATTTCCGTTTATTTCTGGTTGTAATCCTGGAGGTAATGATTTCAAACCCATCATGGGTATCAATAAGCTCTACGATAGTCATGGCTCCCATCAGGAAAAACAGAATACCTGAAATTTCACCCACATGTTCAGCAAGCTGGTGGGAGACCATGTGCGCGTCCGTCTGCGTATATACATAGAGGGTCCAGCACAAAACCCCGGTAAGCAAAGCGGTTGCTGCTTTATTGATTCCAATGGAATGCTCAACCGTGATGGCCAGGTAGCCAATTAGAAAGCTAAGAACTATAAACGTAGTTAACATAACAATATAAAATCATTACTGGAATTCCTCAAAACAGAAAGGAGATCAGACTACAGGCATCACTCTCGCCCGCAATAAGTCTTCCGCTTCCTGCTGGCTACTGAACGTATTGTCAATATTGACCAGGTTGTCAGCAAGTTTATCAAAGCGCTTGTTCATCACCCAGAAAAAAATATGGAGGTAATGGATGCCATCGAAAATGAAGGTTTTGTTCTTTTTGAAATTCTCGATATTCTTTAAAAAGGTACCTGGAATTTCGGTGTAATGCAAACCCGGATTTAGGTGGTGGATTGAATGGTAACCATCATTCCAGCAATTCTGGTTGTACACATTGTTGATACAATTAAACACGCTGCTGAAGTGTCCATCCGGGTCGCTTTTATCTATAAAGCAGTGTTGAGTCCAGTTGCCCATCATACTGATAAAGCGTCCATAGATTACAGGAACGATAAAGATCATGAGCGTTGCTTTGAAATTGACGAAGCTCATGGCAACACAAAAAGCATAAAAAGAAAATTCACCTATGGTAAAGCGTGTGTAGACTTTCTTTCGTTTCCGCCGAAAAAGATACATAAACGTATCAACTATACCGAGCAACAAAAAACGAAAAAGATATTGCAAAAAATGAAATGGGTTGTCCCGGCGATACTTTAGGGTACTGCTGGCATCATCTTCCATATTGTTTTCCACGTGGTGCATTACAATATGATGGGCAAAATATGTTTCAGGGGTGCCTCCGAAAAAAGGAGCGACGATCCACGTGGTATATTTATGAAGCCACGCATACTCTTTCTTGAACATGGCACGATGGCACATGCAATGAAACATAAGCCCAAACCTTCCTTTAAAGTAGGATTGTGATACATAGGCATAGGGAATGAAGGCAAGCCACCAATATATCCCTTGCAGTAAAGGTGTGAACAAAAGAATAGCCCAGGGAATCACTATCAGATGGATCCTGGTCAGCAGATGGACAAAAGGCAAATCCCTTTCGTCATTTATGTACTTGAGCCAAAATTTTTCGTAAGATGTATATTCAGCTTTGGGTTGATATTGGGGGTCGGTGATTGTGCCTAATAATTTCATACTGTGCGTTAACCTTTTATGCGGTAATAAATTGTCCCATGTATCCACCAAAGGTCAATTTGAACACTGGCGTTACTCTGTTTGAGTCCGCAAATTAAGCAAATTCCGCTACTCAGGAGAAAGGAGGGTATACAACTGCCGTACATCTGATATACTTGTTGAATTCTTACACTTCGAAAAGAATCGTTCAGTCTCTTTTCTCTTCAGATACTGATGCAGATGTTTCAGGATCAGTAGCATGAAAACTAAATCCACCACGCCTAAAACTATAGACAATGCCGAAGAGGGAAACACTCGTTGAAATCAGGTAAAATAAGAATCCGATCGCAACAGCTTTCTCTGCATGTATATCGAGGAATTGGGATCCATATAAAAAGGTGAGCTCACGTGCACCAGCACCACCAATGGTGATAGGAATCATCGCAACAAACGAAGAGATCAGGAAAAGAATAAGGTAATCAGCCCAGTGCATACCTTGTCTGAGAGCCAACACCAAACCTAATGTAGCAATAGCCTGTGATCCCTGTACACCAATTGATTGAAATGACGTTTTGACCCAGGCAGTCCTAAGCCCCCCTCCTGCCCATCGAAAGATGCTCCAACCTGCAAGGCAACTTATCAGCAATACAGGAAAGACCCATAGCCAATAGGGTTGAATAGCAGGAACCCAAAGTAATAAAATCACACTGAGTTGCACCAAGGCAATCAAACCCGATATCCTGTCAATAAGTGTAACTGTGGCAATGCGTTTAAATGGGCGGTTAAACTGTTCCATCAGTACTTTAATCTTGTAACCATCCCCACTGATACCTCCAGGCAAAAGAAGATTGTAATACATGCACAGCCAGTACAAGCGCAAATTCTGCAAATGAGTCAGATGAATATCTTCTGTTTTTAAAAGCACATTGAAACGGAGTGCCGCAATCATCTTGGAAAAGATAAACCACACCAACGCCCAGATAACCCAAAGCGGATTAGCTTCGCTGACAACATCCAGTAAAGCCCGCTCATCAATCTTGCGTATGATCAAGACAATGATAGCCACAGAGATGGCAAGTTTGATCATTGTCTTGACCGGACCCGGAATGTGGATTACGGGAATTTTGAATTTCATAAAGCGCTTTTCGGGCGGAAAAATAGCGAACTGAAAAGGATTGCTCCTGTATTATATTTCATATCCACGCATTAGGGTTTGACACGCATTAAAGCTAATTCTTGTCCGCTTTCAAGCCTTAGGGAATCAATCATGGTGCCGGTGAAATCAGGATACAACGTACGATCGACCAGGTAATACCCTGATGAATCTATGACTGTATCAACTTTTTGAATTATTTGGTTGGTGTAACCGGAGGTGTAAAATCGCGCCACCTCGTGTGGAAAGGTTTCGCCGAAGAGGTACCATCGACCATTCATATGCTTTTCTGCAACGCGACGACAATCATCACGACAAATATTAACCTTGTGGTCGATCTTTCGTAAAGGCAATACCACAATATCAAATATGACTAATCGAACAATTAACAATGCTAACGCAAACCAATAAAAAATACGACTGCCATCCACCAACATACATAAGAAGCACCCTGTGATTAAAAAAGCACCAACGATCCAGAACAAATGAATATGCGGAAGTGACCGGATTTGTCCTGACAAAGGCATTCCGATGATGAATAGGGCTGACAATAGTGTAAAAACCAGGAACACATAGCGAAATAGTTTCCAGAGAGTTTGATTGTTTTCTTTCGATTGTTGCAGGACATAATACCCTACCATATTGAACATGGGCACGAACATGAGCAGGTACCTGGGATATACCTGTACCGATAACCAATAGACAGGAAGATTAATCACTAACATCCAGAAATTGAAACGGATAAAGTCATGTGCACGCATCCATGTTTTGAATTTTGGATGAAAGCCAACAACTAAAAGAAGCGACCAGGGTAAAAAATGATACGATTGTTCAAGCGGAAAAGTAAAAAAGTGTGTGACTGTTTTCCACATGCCATGGTGCGTAGCCGTGCGTTGCATCGATTGATCAAGAAGGATGCTGAATACTTTATCCAGGGGAACCATGGTGGCATAGACAGCATAGTATGCTAAAAGCGGAATGATACCGATTCCAATCCCGATAAAATGATCTTTCGAAATAAATTTCTTCTTTAGCGTTCCATGGAGTTGCAAAGCAGTAATTACGGAGATACCTTGAAAAACAACTGCCGGCAGTCCTTTGAGTAAAAAGGCAGTGGAGAAAAGCAGATAGGAAAGGATAAATAATATTCTCCAACGTTCGGCTTTTGCCAGCTGGTAGAGAATCATAAAATTGAGATAGATAATCCACGAAAAGCAGATATCTATCAATCCAAGCATGCTGTCCCAGAAGAGGATACGTCCACTGGTAAGCAACATCAACGCAAGGGTGAGTGCCGTGAGCTTGTCAAATTGTTTGCTGACAAAATAATATACAGTCCACGCAAACGCTCCGAGAAAAATCAAGGTAGTCACACGTGTTGGCCATTCTCCGAAATAACCAAAGACAGTTGAAAGCAGGTATATAAACCAGTTATACAAAGGAGGCTTATTATAATATCCTTCCCCATTGAGCGTAGGAACGATAAAATTGCCTGACAGTTTCATTTCTAAAGCCACCAGGGTGCGGATGGCTTCATCGCCTATAAAGGCTATCGTATCCAGGTTGAGAAGAAAAGCAGGTATGGATATTCCTATAGCCAACCAAGTCAGCCGGGTTACAGATAGATTTATGACTTGTTGCGTGAAGGATTTTATCATCGGGCCCCGGTAATGAATGCACAAAGATGACAATTAAGTGAAAAGTATAGCCATATGCCAAAGTAAACTTCAGTTCCAGATGGACTTGTAACTGATTTGCTTTGTTAGGATCAGGTTTTTATTCCTAAAAGTCATTGTTTTATGTTTTTTTAGTTTAACCGATGAAAATAATTTGGAATCGGGGAAAGCAATATGTATATTTGGTAACCCTTACTAATTCTCCTGAAATCCTAAGGGTATTTACTAAACTTCTTTTTCATCCCAGGATGCACTATCCGGGACGCCTAAAGTCGGCAATATTCCGAGTTTGCCGCTTACCGATCAAAGTGTTGCACTTTGACGGTGTATACCTTTCAACGTGTAATTCAAAACAACTATTTATATGAAAAACCTATTTATTGCACTTAGTTTATTGATCGGAATGTGTACCTCCGGCTGGGCCCAGAACGATTACCAGCAATACGAGACCCACCGGTTTAAAGTAAAGATGGGCCATGAGGACGATTTTGAAAAAAGTCTTGCTGCCCACAATAAAAAATTCCATAATACGGCTCCTTACAAAACAGCAGTTTTTAGTCTTCATACCGGTCCTAATACGGGTGAATACGAATTGGCATTAGGCCCTATGTCATTTACCGAAATGGAAGGACGTCCCGGAGGAAAAACCCATGACGATGATTGGGCGATTGTTTTGTCCCATGTGGAATCCACGGGTGAGACTGTATACTGGAAAGCGGATAAGAATATAGATTACCGACCTGCCGGGTCAGATGCATTCACTGCCTTGCGTTGGAGGTATTTTACAGTCCGTCCCGGACAAGCAGAAAGAGTTAAGAACATGTTTGCTCAGGTAGAAAAAGTTTTTGAAGTTAAAAAAATGGGAGCCGGCTACAGAACATATTGGAGATGGGGAGCTTCACAAGGACCACATGTATGTGCTGAAATGAGTATGGCCAGCTGGGGCTATTTTGATCAAGCCAATACATTCGAAAAGGATTTTGATGAGGTACATGGCGCAGGTGCATACGATCGTTTTTTAGATGATATGGAAATGGCGATCGACAGAACTAAGACCTATGATGAGTTAGTTAGGTTCATGCCTGCCTTGAGCAGCGATTATTAAAATGCCACACTTTATTAAACTGCATTCCATTATTGGTTTCAAAAGCCGGAGAAGATTCTCCGGCTTTTTATTTTATGGAAACCAAAACTTTCTGATAAAATAAGCGTTTCCCCTTTATCATCCTCATCTATCAGCATAAATTGCTGAGCACCATTTGCCTGAGTTTCACGCGCCCTGCCTGGTGTTTTTTTTCTAACCACTAAATTCAGAACGAATGAACAAGTCGTATTTAATTTGCTATGTAGTGATAGCATCTCTGATCATCACTCCATCTTGTAACACTAGTAATCAAACCAAAGGAGCCGTTATCGGTGCAGGCGCAGGTGCAGCAGCCGGAGCGATCCTGGGCAAGGACAATAAAGCTGTAGCCATTATTTTGGGTGCTGCTGTTGGTGGAGTCGCCGGTGGGTTAATTGGCCATTATATGGACGAACAAGCTGCCAAAATAGCAGCGGATCTTGAGGGTGCAAAAGTTGAGCGCGTAGGGGAAGGCATTCTGGTTACGTTTGATTCAGGTATTCTCTTCGACATCGATTCCTATGCCTTAAAATCTGCTACCAGGGACAACCTTTCAAAGTTATCTGAAACACTTGGAAAATATGATGAAACCGAAGTACGGGTACTCGGACATACAGACAATACCGGAACAGAAAAATACAATGCAGAATTATCAAAGAAAAGAGCCTCTTCTGTCCATGACTATTTGATTGCCAAGGGAGTCGCAGGTAGTAGATTGTCAGACATCGGTTATGGGGAGTTAGACCCAGTTGCTACCAATGAAAGTGTAGCCGGAAGAGAGTTGAATCGCCGTGTGGAAATCGTTATTGTAGCTGATAAAAAACTACAACGCGATGCCAAAAACGGTGATCTGGGGAGTAATTAAAGATTGTACAGGTAACATACTCCAAAGGAATTACCTTTAGTCAGATGGCGGAAAACTATCCTGGCACCATTTCACAAAACCAAAACATCAATACTATGAAACAAATTGTCGGAATTATTTTAGTTATTGTTGCCCTTGCACTTGGCTACGCTGGGTATGACAAAATGCAAAACAGTAAAGCCGGAATTAAAATCGGTGATCTTGAAATATCAGCTACTGATAAATCTTCAAACAATGAATCGTACTTATTTTTTGGATTGGGTGCTGTTGCCCTGATAGGTGGATTGGTTATGCTCTCCAAAGGTAAAGACTAACGGCTCGGCGATTAGCCACATTTTAGAGAATAAGCAGGAAACAGATTAAACATCTGTTTCCTGTTTTTTTTCTAATAATCTCAACGGAGCCTTACCATTCACTCATAAATCATAACCGGTCAATCATTTTCCCATAGAGGAATATTCAGGCAGTATTACGTTTGTGTGGAGAAATACATAAATCCCAAGTTAGACTGGCAAGGAGCTACCAACAGGTAGCTTTTTGCATTTTAAGCTAGCAGTTAATTAAATAAAAAAAGGCGTTTCAACGAAACACCTTTTTTTATTTAAACTCGAAACTCGAAACTCGAAACTCGAAACTCCCGACTTACTGATGAACAGCTTTTAATACAACCCTCGAATCCTCGTCCTGTATTAAGACTAAGACCACACCGGAAGGCAGATGATCCGCATTGATTTCTTTCAGCACCTGGCCAGAAGAATGGATCCATTTTTCGGTAGAGATGAGTTTTCCATGAACATCAAGCAACGTTATTGTAATAGTGCCATCGACTAGCGGTTGGCCAAAGATGGTGAGGATATCTTTGAAAGGATTAGGTCGTATTTGCCAGCTCGCTGTAGTAATGGATGGATTGTTTGTGCTGACAGTAGTTACCGTCACTAAGACAGAAGATGTATCTGTTCCACATGCATTGTACACAACCAATGAAATCAGGTATTGACCGGTAGCCGTGTAAAATATTGTTGGATTTGGGCTTTTGTCAGTACGTCCATCACCGAATGACCAATGAAGACTATCATAATCAATCCCTAAATATTCAAGTGCAACTACATTTTCAGATTGGCTGATATTGAATGCAGCATCAGGCGCTCCGGCAAGCAGAAGATCGAAATTGGAAGAATCAACACAATCTTCGAGGAGAACATTTCGTATAAACAACAAACCATAAGGTCCCGCATCAGCATTGGAAACCTGGAAAGTACTTCCGGTAATAGTGGCCGGATTAACTCCAGGAGGAGCGCTTACGATCTGCCAGGATCCTTCAGCAGCAGGGCTTTGAAAACCAGATAGATCTACATTACCCTGATCAGAACAAGCATTAGAACTGCCTATGGTTAATAGAGGTGGACAACTGCAATCTGGTGCTTGTTGGAAATTAGTGGAAGAACATCCGGTTGCTAAGTATTCAAGATGTATCTGTACATCACTGCCAAATGGTATGGATAGAATGGAGACACTGTCGGTACCCGGAATTTGTAATAGCGTACCTGCATCAGCCATCACCACATCTGCATCTGTCGTAAAGAAGATATCGTAGGTGAATGTTTCATCATTGCATAGGATTGTATAGTCATTGATCACCGGTAGCGGATTGGCAGTAACCACCACAGTATCCCTGCTCTCACAATTGCCATTGGTGGTCAGGAATGAATAATACCATGCTTTGCCATCCTTTGGAAATTGAACACCGGATAATGGTTGACCGGTAATGAGATCAAACCAACCACCGGTTCCAGGTATACCATTCAATACACTGGGCACAAAGACGGAAAGATCGATAGGTTCAAATGCACAAATAACTGGATCAGCAAGGTTTGCAAGTATAGCCAAAGGGAAAACATCCAGTGTGATAGCCGTTCTGACACTGTAGCATAGTGTTGATGGATCCACAGCTTCGACATAATAGATTGCACTTGTGGCTTGCGTTGGTTGGAAGTCAAGACTATTAAGAAGGAATGGCGTACCACCACTTGGTTCTGTATACCAATTGGCCTCCAAACCGGGATCAACAGTGACAGAAATAAGTGGCAATTCTTCATCTTCGCACAGTTGATACACAGCTGCAGCAGGCGCAGGCTGATTGATCAGCGGGCAATTGCAAACAGGGGCTAGAATCAAGAAGGTATCAGCACACAGCCCGGTACTATTCAGGACTTCAATAGTGACATCGACATCATTTGGAATACCAGAGATTGAATCCTGACCTGCAGGATTATTGAAGACCATACCGGCACTGGAATGAATAGAATCAGCAGAGGTTGTAAAAAGTATGGAATAGGTACCTGCATCGATATCGCATGGTTGGGCATCTACAATTAAACCAGGGAATTCTTCAACGATAATTTCAATCGGCACGGTATCGTAGCACATATGTTCCGTTGTAGCTAATACATAAACGGTAGTAGAGGCTCCTGGTTGATAGTAGGTTGGATCAAGTAGATTCGTGGAATCGGGCGGCAAGCCTGCATGAAATGAATACGTAGCCATGCTGTTGCTTGCATCGTTGATAGTTATCGATTCTAATACCACAATTCCTCCCTGGCAAATTGAAATGGCTGGAATAGAGTCTAGGTGCGGCTGTGGGAATATATTAAAAGGTACCCGGACCGAATTCTCACAATAATCATCGGTCACTTTAGCCCATAAATCAACTACATTTTCAAGATTAGCGCCGGTTGGGCTTGAAATAGCTTCACCACCTTCAAATGGATTTCCATCGTACCAACTGACATCATAAAAAGGACTTATGTCTAAATCATATTCTGTGAGATCAATATTCAGCGCCTCATCCCTGCATAAATTCAGCGTGGTGGTCATGGCGACCGGAAGATCGTGGATATACATAAAGACTTCGTCTTCAACCAGTATGGCGGTACAATTGTATTTATCATATACATCCACCAAATTAAAAATGATATCTGATCCGCCAAGAAATGCCGGCAAAGTGAGAATTCCTGAAAGTGCATTGTAACTCGGAGCCGGTACGGTATCAATACAAACCCGAATCTCCTGATCTGCACCAACAGGTATCCCGCTAAAGGACCATAAAGGCTGATTCGGGGCATCGAGTTCGAAATCTATTTTATATGGAGGCGTACCTCCTGATATTTCAAGATTGATAATGCCAGGATTGTCAGGACAATTTTTCAGACATATATCTTCATCTCCCGATATGGTGGCTTCCATTTCATAGTCACACGGATCAGAACAGAAGCCAGGCATGGTAACGGGATACGTAAATATGCAGAACGGAGCCTCGAGCATCTGAATAGTTACTGTTACAGGATTAGTCCCAAGTGCAGATCCTGATTGCATAGTAAAGACATTGGGAACACCTGAAATACCTGTGCCAGGTGAAATGGAACCAGATGAGACAGCAACCGTATAGGAGCCCCCAAAATGATCTCCGCCCGCATTGATGGTAAGGACAGTCTGATCATCAAATATGAAATTAGGCGTTCCATTTTGAGAACATGAGACATCAATCGTGGTAGCGTCAGAATCAATGAAATGGACGGTGAGCGAAGCGGTGTCCGGAGGACAATTCAAATATTTAAAGTAATAGACGTACGTGCCCGGACCCCATGCACTGTAATACACTCCACCAAAAGGAGTAGGTGTTAATGGGGGGGACCAGTTTCCTCCCGGGTCGGGGTTGCCTTCGAGAAGAAAGAACAATGGAAATACCTGGTTGTCAGTTGGGCATATCCAGATATCTGTATGAATTCCGGGATTGTTGTATGGAGCAGTGATGTTTACCTGTTCATAAAAATGGGAATAGACTTTACATCCACCTACCTTTTCTACTGAAACTAACCAATAACTCACTGATTCAGTGACATTCAATATTACGGGATCTAAATTATGCGCACCCAGCACTTCGAACGTATCAACACCATTGGTGTATACTACATTATACGCACCTTCATCCGGCAAATAAAAAAATACAGTTTTTTCAGCAGGGGGACAAATTTCATCGGGACAACCGAATGGACACCTTAAAGCCATATTATCTAATATATCTATGGATGCACCAAAAGTCCATGAAGGAGGGGTATTAATCATGTTGATGCATGAATCGAAAACATTCCAGTAAGGTTGATATTGCATTCGTTCGAGCCATCCGAATATATCGGTGACATCGGTAGGACCATTGTACTCCAGGAAGTTCATCCAGGAAAGGCCGGTGGAAATAACATTATAATAGCAACCTCCCGCT
>Ga0138256_10001927_pt1 | contig 22345 bp, 22 predicted proteins | sample KNB2016incub_MG_FD_105486 | JGI IMG/M metagenome (GOLD analysis project Ga0138256, IMG submission 105486) | Active sludge microbial communities from wastewater in Klosterneuburg, Austria - KNB2014incub_MG | ecosystem: Engineered > WWTP > Activated sludge > Unclassified | place: Austria... | reverse complement strand
CGCGGCTACTGGGGCGACTACTTCGGCATCACCCAGTTCCAGCGCGTAGGGTATTCCCTGAACCCGGGGCAAGCGGGGACGGTGAAGGATCCATGGCTCAACGCATCGACCTTCTCGGTGTCCTCGTTCAAGCCGGTGACGACTGCCTCCTCTTGCGCCGCGGCCACCAAGATGTATTCGGATCCGGTGGACATCGAGGGCTACACCTGGCCGAGCTTCACCTTTGTCTTTGCGCCTTACTGAGCGCCTTGCGTGCGGGCTGGCCGCCATTGGCGCAGCAGCTGCGCTAGGCGGCGCGTGTGCTGGCCGAACCGTCGAGGCTGGCGCCGGGTCGGGCGCCGGCGGAGCACAGCCGCGACCCGACGCGAGCACTGGCGCCGGTGGCCAGTGGGCGGGGGGCGCTGGCGGTGGACAGGCGCCCGCAGACGCGAGCCACGGCGGCGCTGGTGGCTCTTCCGCCGACACGGGCGCGCCCGGCGACGCCGCCACCGGCCCACCGGACTGGGACGCCGGTCCGCAGAGTTGCACGGACGTCGGGAAGTTCCCAGGTCAGGCGAAGTGCTGCGAAGCCAACTACTGTGCGGGGTCGTGTTGGAACGCCGCAGACAAGTGCAGTTGTGGAGGCACCCTCGGCGGCTGCATCTGGCCAACCGTGTGCTGCAACGGCATGTGCGTTGGCCCCTGCAACGCCAACTGCATGGGGGAGTATTGTAAGTGAGGCGAGATCGCCTGGCGGTGCTGGTGGCGTTCGCCGTTCTCCGGTGCGGTGCGCGGGGTGACCTCGCAGCCGCGGGCGGGGATTGGGGGAGCGATGCAGGCAGCCCGGCGGCGGGAGGCGCAGAGGCGCCCGGCGGGCACGGCGGCAGCGGCGCGAGCGGAGGGGCGTCCACCGGCAGCGGCGGCCAACCAGACGGCTCGCCCGGCCTCGATGCCGCGATCGCAGATGCGGCGAGCCCCGACGCCACCAGCGGGGGAGGCAAGAAGCTGAAACTCCCGGTGGCCGATGCAGCACCGCCGAAGGACTCCGGCGGGCCGGGCTACAAGGTGATCGACGGCGGGCACGACTGCGAGCTGGAGGACATCGGCGCCGTTTTCGCCTACCAGACCTGCTGCAACGGCAAGCTGTGCCGGGAACAGTGCGTGGTCTTCGACGGCCAGACCGCACCCGTCTGCTACTGCGCGTCGCTCGTGGGTGGGTGTCCGGCGCCGCACCACTGCTGCATGGGCACTCACTGCAACTGGTCGGACTATTGCACATGACCCGCAAGGGTCGCCTCTCGGTCGGGCTCGGGCTCGGCGCGCTGATAATTGCCGTTGCCCTTTGGCCGCGTGCTCCGCAGCCCGCAGCGCTCCGCAAAGCGGCCCGGGCCGGGGCCCCCCGCATCGAGCGCACCGAGCGAATCAACGGGGCGCCCACTCACCGCCCGGACCGAGAACTTCGGTGCGGCGACATCGAGTGCAATGCGCGAACAGAGCGCTGCTGCGCGGGGTACCTCGCCGCCGACGGCGCGTTCGGGACGGAGTGCGCACCCAGCGCGGCCGGGTGTCCCCCGAGGGCCCTGCCGATGAACTGCTGGTCCGACGCGGACTGCGCCCCCACCGCCACGGCCTGCTGCTTCGGCGCCGAGGGTACGCACTGCGCGACCGAGTGCATGCCCGGTGAACGAGCGCTCGGTGCCAACGGACCAAGCGGCGGCCCGGTCCCCGGGAAACGCCTGGCTCGACGGCTCCGCCTGCCTTTTCCCTCTCGGCCCGTTCCGCTCGATTCGGCGCTGATGGCGACCACCAGGGACAAATGAAGCACGGCCGCCGACCCTGGTGCGTCGCCGCGCTGGTCTGCCTCTGCGCCTACCCCGCGCTCCAGTGCGCGCGCGAGGCCAAGGGGCCCAGTGCGACCGAACGCGGCGCGACCGAACACTCCGACGCGGCAGAGGCCACTCCCGGCGCGCCTGAAACGCCGGCCGCGGGCGTTGAAGCTGGTGCGAGCGAGGCTGGCGATGCGGAGCCCGGTGCGGACGTCTCGGCAAGACCGCGGCGCCTGTCGGGGCTGCCGGTGGCCCCCGCGCGAGACGCGGGAGCCCGCGCCCCGCCCGAGTACGAGCGCGTCAAGATGGACGAGTCCTGCGGGCTCGAGTCGCTGCCCGCCTCCTACGTGCATCAAACCTGCTGCAACGGCAAGCCGTGCCGGGGTGACTGCGTACGCTTCAAGGGGCAGCAGGCCCCGGTGTGCTACTGCGCCAGTCTGGTCGGCGGATGCCCGGCGCCCCATCACTGCTGCCGCATGACCCATTGCACGTGGGCCGACCGCTGCCTGCCGCACTGACCGGTCAGCGGTCCGCCGCATCCAAGCGAGCACGCAGATCTGCGATGTCGAGCTCACAGCGCTCGACCCGCGGCCGGAGCTCGCTTGCGTTCCTCAGCACACCGGTCATTTCGCGGACGGTCCCCGCAAGCTCGGCGATCGCGGTGGCGGTTCGGATCTCGGAGTGGACCACGCGCTCGGATAGCTCCTCGAGCCGCTCGTTGGTGACGTCGACGCGCTCGGACAGCTGTTCGACTCGGACGTTCAGCTGGTCCAGGCGGCCATTGGTCTCTTTCGCCTCGTCTCGAATCGACTTCAGGATCTCGATGGTGAGGTCGGTGGGATTCATGCGGAAACTCCTTCGGAGTGTACCTCGGGCGGCAAGGGTGGCCAGTTGCCCGAAAATCAGGCGGCGCATGCGCCCACTTGGCGGCGCTCGGCCGCTGGTCTACGCCGCCGTGTCATGTCGAGCGCCTTCGAGACCGCAGTCAAGACCGTGCGTTTTCTGTCCGTGGACGGCGTCGAGAAGGCCAACTCGGGTCACCCCGGCACGCCGATGGCGCTCGCCGGGATCGGCGTCGAGATCTTCACGCGCCACCTGCGCTACGTGCCCACCGAGCCGGGCTGGCCGAACCGCGATCGCTTCGTGCTCTCGGCGGGGCACGCCTCGATGCTGCTCTACTCGCTGCTCCACCTGGCCGGGTACGACGTCACCCTCGACGATCTGAAAGCGTTCCGGCAGTGGGGCAGCAAGACGCCGGGCCACCCCGAGGTCGGGCACACGCCGGGCGTCGAGACCACCACCGGCCCGCTGGGCCAGGGCGTGGGTAACGCCGTCGGCCTGGCGCTGGCCAGCAAGATGATGGCGGCGCGGGTCAACCAGCCGAGCGACGCCCTGATCGACTATCGCGTGTTCGGCATCGCCGGCGACGGCGATCTGATGGAGGGCGTGGCCAGCGAGGCCGCCAGCCTGGCGGGGCACCTGGGGCTCGACAACCTGGTGTTGGTCTACGACGACAACAAGATCACCATCGACGGCCCGACCAGCCTGTCGTTCAGCGAGGACGTGGGCAAGCGCTTCGAGGCCTACGGCTGGTACGTGCAGCACGTGGACGGTCACGATGCGGCCGCGGTGCAGAAGGCGCTCGACGCCGCCGTGGCCGAGCCCAGCCGCCCGAGCTTGATCGTGGCCCGCACGCACATCGCCATCGGCGCGCCCACCAAGCAAGACACCTCGGGCGCCCACGGCGCGCCGCTGGGCAAGGACGAGGTCCTGGGCGCGAAGCAGAAGGCCGACTGGCCCGCCGATCCGTTCCACGTTCCGGCCGGCGCCACCGAGCCGTTCCGCGCCCGGGTGGCCGAAAACCAGAAGCTGCTCGCCGAGTGGCAAGGGCGAGTGCAGAAGCTGAGCGGCCCCCGCGCCGAGCTCTGGCAGAAGCTCAGCTCGCGCCAGGTTCCCGCGCAGCTGTTCGACGAGCTGGTGAAGCTGGTGGACGGCAAGGCCGACGCCACGCGCTCGCTCTCGGCGAAGCTGGAGCAGAAAGTGGCCGAGCTGGTGCCGTCGCTGGTGGGCGGCTCGGCCGACCTGGCCGAGAGCTGCAAGACCACCATCAAGGGCAGCGGCGAGGTGAAGCGTGGCGAGCACGCCGGGCGGAACCTGGCCTTCGGCATCCGCGAGCACGGCATGGGCGCCATCGCCAACGGCCTGGCGCTCTCGGGCTTCTTCGTGCCGTTCGGCTCCACCTTCCTGGTGTTCAGCGACTACATGCGGCCCAGCGTGCGGCTGTCGGCGCTGATGGGGCAGCCCGCCATCTGGATCTACACCCACGACTCGGTGCTGCTCGGCGAAGACGGCCCGACCCACCAGCCCATCGAGCACGTGGCCGCGCTGCGCCTGATCCCGAACCTGGACGTGGTCCGCCCTGCCGACGGGCTCGAGTGCGCCGCCGCCTGGGCTCACGCCGTCGCGCGCACCAACGCGCCCACGGCCGTGGTGCTCACCCGGCAGAAGACGCCGACGCTGGCGCGCCCGGCGGGCTTCGATCCGAAGCAGATCCTGAAGGGCGCCTACGTGGTCGACGATGCCGCCGATCCGAGCCTGGTGCTGATCGCCACCGGCAGCGAGGTGGGCGTGGCGGTAGAGGCCAAGAAGCTCTTGGGCGATGCGTTCCGCGTGCGCGTGGTCAGCGCCCCCTGCTGGGAGGCATTCTGCCGCCAGCCCGAGGGCGAGCAGCGCGCGGTGCTGGGCGCGGGCATTCCGCGGGTCACGCTCGAGGCCGGCCGCACCAGCCTCTGGCGCGGGGTGACCGGAGAAGCCGGGCTCGCGCTCGGGATCGACCGCTTCGGGGCCTCGGCACCGGCCGAACGCATTGCGGAAGAGCTGGGGCTCACTCCCGCCAAGGTCGCGCAGGCCATCCGGGCTCACTTCGGCGGGGGCCCGCGATGAGCCTGCCCATCGTGCTCGTGCCGCACCCTCACGTGCGGGTCGACACGAAGGTGCTGGGCGGCAGCCCCCACGTCGCCGATACGCGCATCCCGGTCCGCCGGCTCTACGCCTTCTACAAGAACGGCACGCGCATCGAGACCATCCTCAAGCGCTACCCGCAGCTCGAGCCCGCCAAGGTGTTCGACGCCCTGGCCTTCGCCCTCGACAACCTGGAGGTGATCGAGGCCGACCTCGAGCAAGAGCGCGAGATGCTGGAGCGCACCGGGGCGCGCTCGCCCCACCCGCGCAATCCGTCCCAGGTCGAGCTGCCCTTCGCCGAGCCCGCCCCCGCCACGATGCGCGCCGCGCGGCAGGGCAAAGGCAACTCGGGGCAGCGATCCCGGTAGTTCTTGCCGTGCCCGGCGCCGCCGGCACTGAACAAAAGTCTTTACTTTCCCCGAAATCGAGGCGATATGCCCGGCGACGTGAGCCGGGATGTGCCCGGCGAGCGTCACAGGATGGGCTCGAACCGACTCTCGGCACGGGCTCGCGGAAAGACCCAGGCGGGCGACACCGGACCCTCAGACCGCGCTTCCAAAGCGTGGGCTTCTGGGTGTAGCGTCCCCCGCGGCTTTGGAATGCAGTGCTTCCGAGGAGGAATTGAAGATGGTCGGTAATCGTTGGCGCATGGTGGGTGGTCCGGTGCTCGGCACCGCGGCCCTGATTGCAGCTCCGCTGCTCATGAACTGTGGCGGCATGCCGGGTCTGCCTGGTCTCCCCGGGTCCTGCCCGGCGGACATCAGTGATCCGAGCGCGATCATGAAGGCCAACTTCGGCCTCCAGGCGGAGATGGAAGGCAAGATCAAGGGCGCGCTCGCTGCGGGCGCGAACTTGAAGAACCTCGCGGCTCAGGTCGAGGGCGACGTCACGCTCGCGTGCGCCAACCTCGCCAAGGACCTCGGCGCGAAGGACGAAGACGTCGCGGCCAAGGAAGAGGGTCCCGGCAAGAAGGCCGAGGCCGCCTGCCAGGCTGCGGTGAAGATCCTCGGTGAGGTCAAGGCCAAGGCGAAGATCAGCGGCAAGCTGGACGTCAAGGTCGTTCCCCCGAAGTGCTCTGCCTCGATGAACGCCATGGCCGAGTGCGCTGGCTCCTGCGACGCGAGCGTCTCGGGCGGCAAGGCCGAGGTCAAGTGCGAGGGCGGCGAGATCAGCGGCAAGTGCGAGGGCGAGTGCAAGGGCGGTTGCACCGTCGAAGCCGGCGCCAAGTGCGAAGGCACCTGCGGCGGCTCGTGCGAGGGCAGCTGCGAAGCTGACTTCAGCGGCACCTGCGGCGGCGCTTGCGAAGGCAAGTGCGACGGCCAGGCCTCCACCGCCGGCGACAAGAACAAGGGCGCCTGCAAGGGCAAGTGCGAAGGCAAGTGCTCGGCGAACGCCAAGGGCACCTGCAAGGGCAAGTGCTCGGGCAAGTGCTCGGCGTCGTGCGAGGTCAAGGGCCAAGCCAAGTGCGAAGGCTCCTGCTCGGGCGGCTGCTCGGTGGAGATCAAGGAGCCGAAGTGCTCCGGTGAGGTCGTTCCGCCGAAGATGAGCGCGGAGTGCAAGGCGAACTGCGACGCTGAGGTCAGCGCCAAGCTCGAGTGCACCCCGGCCTCGGTCAGCGTGAACTTCTCGGGTGCGGCGGACGCCGAGGCGTCGGCCAAGCTCAAGGGCGCGCTGGAGAAGAACCTCCCGGCGCTGCTCAAGGTCACGCTCGGCATGAAGGCCCGCATCGAGGGCGCCATCGCCAACGTGAAGGCCTCGATCGAGGGCGTGCAGGCGGCGGTCAAGGGCGGCGGCCAGGCCGCGCTCAAGGTCGGCGGCTGCCTCGTGGCATCGCTCAAGGCTCAGGCGGACGCTTCGGTCAGCCTGAACGTGTCGGTCAAGGCGAGCGCTTCGGCAAGCGGCTCGGCTGGCGCCGGCTGATTCCAGAAGCCTCTGGATGAACGAGGGCCTCGCGGCAACGCGGGGCCTTCGTCTTTTTGTGCGCCCGCGCCCACGGGTGCCCGGGTTGACATCCCGAATGGCATCCTCCATGGTATCCTAAATCGGGATGGCGCTCGAGCGAATCAACCTCAATGTGCCGGAAGAAGCCCGCAAGCGCCTCCGAGCCATGGCCAAGCGCCTCGGGCAGACCGAGTCCGAGGTGGCGCGTGAGCTGTTCTTGCATGGGCTGGCCCAGGCCGAGCGCGCCGAGTTCTATGAGCGCGCCTCGGCCGAAATGACCCCGGCGATCCGCAAGCGGATGATCGAGATCGCCGAAGCCCTCGAGAAGATCCATGGCTGAGCGCGGGGACGTGCTCAGGGTCAAACGCCGGCTTGGCTTCGGCAGCGATCGCGCGGGGGAGCGGGTGGTGGTGATCCAGGCCAACCCGCTGAACTCGGCATTGCCGACCACCCTGATCGTGCCGCTCGACACCGATCCCAACGCCGCGCCGCCATCCCTGGCCGTGCGCGTGAGCGCAGCGGAGGCGGGCGCCGAAGACGACCACATTGCGCTGCCGACGCTGCTCCAGGCGACGCTGCTCGACCGGCTCGCGCCGGGGCGGGTCGGGCGACTCGAACCGAAGACCTTGGCTCGCCTCGACGAGAAGCTGAGGCTCGTGCTCGATCTGTGACGCGCTGGCGCGCCTGCCTCAGGCGAGGCGGCTGGCGATCTCCGCCTCGAGCTCCCGCGCCTCGCGGCCGCCCACGCCGCTCGCGTCCACGTCGGGCCGGGGCGGGAAGCGCCGGCGAGTCGCCAGCCCGCGGGTCGCGGCCTGCGTGCAGCGGGCCCGGAAGTCGGCGTCGCGCTCGGCCTCGCGGACCAGGGCGGCGTGGGCGCGCTCGGCCAGCGCGAGATCGCTGCACACGAGCAGCGCGTCGCATCCAGCGCGGAGGGCCGCCACCGAGCTCTCTTCCACGCTCATCCGGTCGGCCAGCGCCCGCATCTCGAGATCGTCGCTGAACAGCACGCCCTCGAAGCCCAGCTCGCCGCGCAAGAGCTCGGTCGAGATCCGGGGCGAGAGCGTGGCGGGCCGGTCTGCGTCCAGGCCGTCGTAGACCACGTGCGCCGTCATCAGCGTGGCAACGCCTCGCTTCACCGCGTCGCGGAACGGCGGGAGCTCCACGGCGCGCAGGCGCGCCTCGGGGTGGCGCACGAAGGGGAGCTCCAGGTGGCTGTCGAGGTGCGTGTCGCCGTGACCCGGGAAGTGCTTGCCGCAGGCCATCACGCCGGCGCCTTGCAGACCGTCGAGCAGCGCACCGGCCAGGCGCGCGACCTCGGCCGGATCGGCGGAGAAGGCGCGGTCGCCGATCACCGGGTTGTCGGGGTTCGAGTCCACGTCCAGCACCGGCGCGAAGTCCAGGTTGTAGCCGAGCCTCTGGAGCTCGCCGCCCAGCACGCCGCCAGCGCGACGGAGCAGCGCCTCGTCGCCCAGCGCGCCGAGCTTCTTCATCGCCGGCAGCTTCAGGAACGGCGGGGGCAGGCGGCCAACCCGGCCGCCCTCTTGGTCGACGGCGATGAACGGCGGAAGATCGGCAGGCGCGGCGCCGAGCGCGGCGCAGTTGAGCGAGTGAGCCACCTCGAGGGTCGGCAGGTTGCGCTTGAAGACGATCACGCCACCCATGCGCCCCGCGCGCAGGGCGGCCTCCAGGGCAGGGGGCAGGCTGGTGCCGCTGAAGCCGACGACCAAGAGCTGGCCGCAGAGCTGGGGCAGGGAGAGGGCGTGAGGCATCGGCCCCAGGCTTTACGCGAAGCCGCCCCGTTCGGCCCAGATCCCGCGGCCCGGTCAGCGATCGCGGGTCAGGGCCTGGGCCGGATCGGTCTTGGCGGCGCGGCGGGCGGGGCCCATCGCGCCGAGCAGCGCGAACAGCGACGCGAACCCGATGGCGAGCAGCCAGAGCCACCAGGGGAAGACGAAGAACGACTCCGGCTTGAAGGGGAAGTCGGGAAGATCCTTGGCCGCGCGCCAGTCGGCGATCAGCGCGCCGCCCCGCGCCACCAGCGCGCCGCCCAGCCCGGCCAGGGTGCCGATCACCAGCGCCAGTGACGACAGCCAGAGCCGGATGTCCCGGGCGCTGGCGCCCAGGGCGCGATACAGGCCAATCTCGTGCTGGCGTTCGGCCACCAGCATGCGGAAGGTGTGGGCGATGTTGGCCGCGGCCACGGCCAGGATCACCGAGGCCACCAGCACCAGCAGCGCGAGCACGGCCGAGATGAGCACGCTCACGTCCCGCGCGCGGGTGTCATGGGGCACCAGGCCCAGGCCGGCGGCCGCGTCGATCAAGTGACCGGTGTCGCCGGCTCCGCCGACCCGCACCACCACGCTCGAGTAGCGCGTCGCCGCGGCCTCACCGGCGTACTCGCGGTTCCAGCGCCGCACCACCTCGGCCGGCAGGGTCACCCCGAGATCGATGGCCTTGGGCGAGATGCCGACCACCTTCACCCGCGCCTTGCGCTGCTCGCCGTGGCGCGCCACGCCCAAGAGCGAGTTGCCGAGCGTCAGCTCGAAGGCCACGCCCTGCGCGCGGCCGATCAGCGTCTCGGCCACCGGCGGCAGGCCGTGCGCGGGCGCCACGCCATGGTCGAACAGCTCGACCAGGTAACGGCTGACCAGGGCAGGCACCGGATCGGAGCACTGGCCCTGGGGGCTCGCGCTGGGTCGCTCGCAGTACTGCGGGGCCTTGCAGTCGGCGTCGCTCTGGCACTCGGCGCCGGGCGTCTCGAGCGGGTCGCGAAACCCCGTCACCGTGCCCGCAACCAGCGCGGGGTCGATGCCGTCGCCGACCATCTCGTGGGTCCCGATCTCGGTCCCCAGGATCTCTTTGCCGCCGCGGGCCATGCTCGGGAAGCGGAAGCGGAGCTTGGGAAAGACCTCTTTCACGCCCGGCAGCGCCTTCAGCCGCTCCACGCTCTGGGCGTCGATGCCTGCCGGCTCGTGCACGCCGCCGAGCAGCGCGATCAGCCCCGCGCTGGTCTTCTTCGGCTCGAGCTCCACCTGATCGATGGGGAACACGTCGCCCAGCAGCACCCGACGGGCGCCGAGCCCCAGGGCCAGGAAGAACACCAGCGACGCCACGCCCACGGCGATGCCGAAGCCGGCGGTCACCAGCGGCCCGCGGGTGCGGCGCAGCTCGCCGCGCACCATCTTGCCCAGCGCTCGGAGCCTCACGGCGCGCTCCCCGCTTCCAGCTTGCCGTCGACCATGTCCAGGGTGCGGTCGGCGAGGCGCGAGAGGCGCTCTTCGTGGGTCACGATCACGATGGTGGTGCCGAGCTCGGCGTGCAGCTCGGCGAACAGCTCGATGATCTGCTCGCCGGTCTTGCGGTCCAGGTTGCCGGTGGGCTCGTCGCACAAGAGCAGGCTGGGCTGGTGGAGCAGGGCGCGGGCAATGGCCACCCGCTGGCGCTGCCCGCCCGAGAGCTCTGCCGGCCCCGAGAGCGCCCGATCGGCCAGGCCCACCCGCGCCAGCACCTCGCCCGCGCGGGCCCGCACCTCGCCCTCGTGCCGGTCGTGCCGCGAGAACAGCGCCGGCGCCATCACGTTCTCGATCACCGACAGATGGGCCAAGAGGTGAAAGGCCTGGAACACGAAGCCGATCTTCTCACCGCGCAGGCGCGAGAGCTCCGCGTCCGAGAGCGTGCCCACGTCCTGACCGAACAGGCTCAGGCTGCCGGAAAAGGCCCGGTCCAGCCCGCCGATCAGCGCCAAGAGGGTGCTCTTGCCGCAGCCGCTGGGGCCGAAGATCAGCACCACCTCGCCGGCCGCCACCGAGAGCGAGACGTCGTCCACGGCACGCCGGGCGGCTTCGCCGGTGCCGAAGGTGCGCGTCAGCCCCTGGGCGACGATCACGCTCACCGGGCGACGCCCATGTCCGAGCGCGCGGCGTCGGCCATGGTGCGGACCACCGCCTCGAGCCGGCTCATGTCGGGCCCCTCGACCATCAACCGCAGCTTGGGCTCGGTGCCGCTCCACCGCACCAGCACCCGCCCATCGCGCCCGAGCTCGGCCTCGACCCGGCGGATCTCTCGGGTGAGCTCGGGCATCTCGTCGATCGGCCGGCGCATGGGCAGGACCACGTTCTCGAGCAGCTGCGGCACCTTCTCCATCACGTGGGCCAGCTCGGACAGCGGCCGCTCTTCGGCCACCATCACCGCCAAGACCTGCAGGGCCCCGACCACGCCGTCGCCCGTGGTGGCGTGCTCGAGGAACACCAGGTGGCCGCTCTGCTCGCCCCCGAAGGCGTAGCCGTTCTTGCGCATGCACTCGACCACGTAGCGGTCGCCGACCGCGGTGCGCTCGATCCGACCGCCCAGGGGGGCCAGGGCGCGGTCCAGGCCCATGTTGCTCATCACGGTGGCGACCACGGTGCCGCCGTTCAGCTTTCCGGCCTTCAGCATGCGGGTGGCGCACAGCGCCATCACCGCGTCGCCGTCCACGATCTGGCCGCGTTCGTCGGCGACGATCACCCGGTCGGCGTCGCCGTCGAGCGCAATGCCGATGTGGGCCTGCCGCTTGAGCACCTCGCGCACCATCGCGGCCGGGTGCAGGGCGCCGCAGGCCTTGTTGATGTTCTTGCCGTTCGGCGTGACGCCGATGGCCGTGACCTCCGCCCCGAGCTCGCTGAACACCAGCGGCGCCACGCGATAGGCCGCGCCGTGGGCGGCGTCGACCACCACCTTGAGCCCGTTCAGCGTCAGCTCTTTCGGGAACGCGTTCTTCGCATACACGATGTAGCGCCCCGTGGCGTCGTCGATGCGCTCGGCGCGACCGACGCGCTCGCCGGTGCACGGGCGCTGATCGAGCGCTGCGTCGTCGAGCAAGCGCTCGATCTCGGCCTCGCGCTCGTCGGCCAGCTTGAAGCCGTCGGGCCCGAAGATCTTGATGCCGTTGTCGTCGTAGGGGTTGTGGCTGGCGCTGATCACCACGCCCGCGTCGGCCCGCATGCTCTGGGTCAGGTTGGCCACCGCGGGGGTGGGCATGGGCCCGGTGAGCAGCACGCGACCGCCCATGGCGCAGATCCCGGCTTCGAGGGCCGTCTCCAGCATGTAGCCCGAGAGGCGCGTGTCTTTCCCGATCACGATGCGCGGCGCCCGACCCGCGTCGCGCCGCGCCACCAGCGCAATCGCCCGGCCGAGCCGCACCACCAGCTCGGGGGTCATGGGCGGCACGTTGGCCTTGCCGCGAATGCCGTCGGTCCCGAAGAGCCGCCTGGGGTTCATGCTCAATCCCTGAAGTTCTCGAATGAAAGCACGATGCCGAAGTCTTCGGCCCGGAGCAGGGCAATGACCTCTTGCAGGTCGTCCTTCTTCTTGCCCGTGATGCGCACGCTGTCCCCCTGGATCGACGCCTGGACCTTCAGCTTCTTGTCCTTGAGCAGCTTCAGGACCTGCTTCGCCTTGTCTTGCTCGATGCCCTCTTTGATCTTCACCAAGATGCGGGCCGAGCCCTTGGGCCCGGGCGTGGGGTCGCCCACGTCCAGGTGCTTCAGGCTCACCTTGCGGCGGATCAGCTTCTCTTGCAGCACCCCGACCGCGGCCTGAGCGCGCTCTTCACTGTTCGCGCGGACCACGATGCCCTCTTCGGTCTTCTCGAGGCTGGTCTCGGTGTCCTTGAAGTCGAAGCGCTGGCCGACCTCCCGCGACGCTTGGTCGAGGGCATTCGTCACTTCCGCCCAGGCCACCTTGGAGACGACGTCGAACGACGGCATGCCGACCTCACATGTCCACGGGGGGATCCGCCGGAACGTTCAAGAGCAGGGCCCGCGCGGCGCCCACCAGATAGATGGAACCGGTCACCACCACCAGACCCGACTGCCCGACCTTGGCCCGCGCCATGCTCAGGGCCTCGGCAATGCTCGGCGCCACGGTGCCGGTGAACGCGGCAGCCATCGCCTTCGGATCGGCCACCTTGTCTTCGGGCAGGGGGGGCGCCACGAAGAACTTGTGCGCGGCCACCTGGTCCAGCCGGCGCAGCATCGCCTTCCAGCTCTTGCGCTTGAGCGCGCCGAACACCAGGGCCACGTCGCGGCGGCTCTCGATCTCGCCCAAGATCGACGGGTCGAGCACGTGCGAGAGCGCCACGGTCCCGTCGGGGTTGTGTGCGCAGTCCAGCAAGGTGAGCTCTTGGCCGTTGCGGTGGAGCAGCTCGTTGCGGCCCGGCCACTGCGCGGCCTCGATGCCGTCGGCGATGGTGCGCGGGGCGATGCCCAGCTCTTGGGCCACGGTGACGGCCACCGCCAGGTTCGAGCCGAACATGGCGAATCGCGGGTAGGCGAGGGCGGCGCCGGGGATGGGCTCGGGGCTCGAGAGCGCCACCAGGTGCGCGCCCACCTGCGCCACCTGCCGCTCGACCACGTCGCGCGCGTCGGGGTGGAGCTTGCCGACCACCACGGTCGAGCCCTTCTTGATGATCCCGGCCTTCTCGGTGGCGATCTTGCTCAGCGAGTCGCCCAGCTCGTCCATGTGATCGAAGGCCACCCGGGTGATGGCCGCGACCTTCGGCGGCGGGATCACGTTGGTGGCGTCGAGGCGACCGCCCAGGCCGACCTCGAGCACGGCCAGCTCGACCTTCGCCTCTTGGAAGGCCAAGAACGCCGCCAGCGTGGCGGTCTCGAAGAACGTCAGATCTGGCGCCGCGTCCATCACCCGGCCCAGCACCGACGTCAGCGTCTCGTCGTCGAGCGGCGCGCCGTCGATCTGGATGCGCTCGGCGAAGCGCACCAGGTGCGGCGAGGTGTAGAGCCCCACGCGCTTGCCCGAAGCCCGCGCGATGGACGCGACGAACGCCGAGACCGTGCCCTTGCCGTTGGTGCCGGCCACGTGCACCGCGGCGAACGCGCGCTCGGGGTTGCCCAGCTTGTCGCAGGCGGCCTGCATGCGCCCGAGCCCCAGCTCTTTGCCCTTGGGCACCAGCGCGTACAGGCGGTCGAGGGCCTGGGCGAGATCGGCGCTCACGCGCGGCCTCCGCCCAGGTGAGAGAGCAGAACGGACAGGGTCGACTTCATTTCGGAGCGGGGCACGATGCGGTCCACCATCCCGTGGTTTTGCAGGAACTCGGAGCGCTGGAAGCCTTCGGGCAAGGTCGTCCGGAGCGTGCTCTCGATCACGCGCGGGCCAGCGAAGCCGATCAGCGCGTTGGGCTCGACCAGGTTGACGTCGCCCAGCAGGGCGGTGCTGGCGGCCACGCCACCGGTGGTGGGGTGCAAGCACAAGCTGATGTACGGCTTGCGTACAGCGCGGAAGCGGGACAGGGCTGCGACGGTCTTTGCCATTTGCATCAAGCTCAAGATGCCCTCTTGCATGCGGGCGCCCCCCGAGGCGTGCAGCAACACCACCGGCAGCCGGTCGGTAGTCGCGCGCTCGAACAGCCGGGTCACGCGCTCACCCACCACCGAGCCCATGCTGCCGCCCATGAACGAGAAGACGTAGCAGCCGTAGGCGACCGGGTGGCCGGCGATGTGGGCGCGCCCGACCTCCACGGCCTCGGTCTGGCCGCTCTGCTTCTTCGCCCGCTCGAGCCGCTCGCGGTACCCCTTGCCGTCGTCGAAGCGCAGCGGATCGGCCGGAGCCACGTGGTCGTCCCAGCGCTCGAGGGCGCCGCCGTCCAGCAGCAGCCGGCGCCAGTCCGCCGGCGTCATGGGGTGGTGGTAGCCGCAGCCCGAACACACGTGCCACGTGTCGGAGAGCGCCTCGGCGGTGAGCACCGAGCCGCAGCCTCCGCACTTCTTGAACACGCCCTTTCCGAGCGAGCGCTTTTCGTTGGAAAAGCCTTGGGCTGGGGTCTTGTCGGGAAGGCTGGACACGAGAGTCCGGTAATCTATCAGACCGGGAAGCCAGGGCCGAATGCTCTGCGCCGCGGTCGGCGGAGCGTCGTACAGGCGCCGCCAGCGCGCAACCGGCCGGGGCGAATGCCTCGATTTTGGCCCACCCGAGCCGGTCCCGTTAGCTAGCTGCCATGCGCCGGAAACTACCGACGCTCGTGCTCGCCCTCTCCGTGACCGTCACGGCGGGGTCGGCTGCGCGGGAGAGCGCGATGGCGCCGGCGCCGAAGCGCGCGGCGATCGGCCGGCGGCCGACCGCCCTCTTGGCCCGCAGCATTGGCTCGCCCACCGCCGGCAAGCTGGAGGGCGCAGTGGCCCTCGAGCCGAGCCGCGAGCTTCGCCTGCGCTTCTCCAACGGGGCGCACTATGGTCTGCCGGCCCTGGTCGGGATGCTCGAGCGCTCGGCCAAGCGCCTGACGGCTCGCTTCGCCGGGCTGACCCTGCACGTGGGGGACCTGTCGCGCCGCGACGGCGGCGAGCTGCCGGGCCACCGCAGCCACGAGAGCGGTCGCGACGCCGACGTGGCGTTCCTGTTCGTCGGCGCCGACGGCGAGAGCGTGTCGCCGGCCGAGTTCATGACGGTCGACGGCCGGGGGGTGGCGCTGGAAAACCGGAGCTATCGCTTCGACGACGCCCGGAACTGGGCGCTGATCGAGGCCTGGGTCACCGATCCGGCGGCGCGGGTCGAGCACATCTTCGTCGCCGACCGAGTCCGCGCGCGGCTGCTGGCGTACGCCCGCACCAAGGGCACCTACCTGCCGGTCCTGCATCGCGCGGCCATGGCGATGAAGCAGCCGAGCGCAGGTCAGGTCCACGACGATCACTTCCACGTCCGCATCGCGTGTCCCTCGGGGCAGACGCGCACCTGCATCTCGGCCCCGCTCCCGGCCGACCCCGCGGTCCAGCCGGCCTCGATCCGCCGCGTATTTTCCAGCTCTCGCGCCCTTGTGAAGCACAAGAAAGAGCGCGAGACTGGGCGCCGATGAACGAGGCGCCCGCGACCGAAATCCTGTTCGGAATGAATGACCTACGCGCGCCCCTCTTGGGTCGCGAGGCCGAGAAGCAGGCCCTGGCGGCGGCCGCAGAGGCCGCGCGCACCGGGGGTCAGGCTCGGATCGTGACCCTGGTCGGGCCGAGCGGCATCGGCAAGAGCCGGCTGATCCACGACTTCTTGCAAGAGCTGCGCGCCGCGGGGGGGCGGGTGCCGCGCGTCTACCGCGGCGCCGCCCGCAGCCTTCAGAACTCGTACGGCGTGTTCGCGCGCCTGCTCCGCGCGCGCTTCGGCCTGGTCGAAGGCATGGACGCCGAAGCCGCCAAAGCCCAGGTGCGCGCTCAGGTCGCCACCGTGCTCGAAGATCGGAAGGTCGGCGACGTCTGTTACTTCCTGGGGCAGCTGATCGACCTCGACTTCCTGGGCAGCCCGCTGACCAAGGCCGTGGCCGACGATCCCATCCAGGCGCGCCTGCTTCGGCGCTCGATCGTCAAGGCGTTCGTCGAGGGCGACGCAGGGCAGGGGCCGATCTGTCTGGTGTTCGAGGATCTGCACCTGGCCGACGACGACTCGGTCGAGCTCTTGCGCTACCTGATGGAGAACCTGAGCGGGCCGATCTTGATCTTGTGCGCCACGCGCCCCGAGATCTCGGCGCGGCACGAGGACTGGTTCTCGTTCGGTCGCGAGCGCCACCAGCGGCTCGAGCTCTCGGCGCTGCCCTCGGAGCAGGCTCTGGCGCTGGCCAAGGCGCTGCTGGCGCCGTGCGAGGGCGGGCCGCCCGACGCGCTGGTAGAGGCCGCCCTGTTCATGGCTGGCGGCAACCCCGGCCTGCTCGAGCAGATGGTGCGCATCTTCCACGATACCGGCGTGCTCGACGAGCGTGACGCGCTGGCGCGCGAGCCGAAGTGGAAGGTCGATCTGGACAAGCTGGCCGGCGCGCGTCTGCCGCTCAACGTGGCCGACGCGGTGTCCGCCCGCATCGCCGCCCTGTCGGCCGCCGAGCGAGCGCTGCTCGAGCACGCCGCCGCCATCGGCAGCGTGTTCTGGCTCGGCGCGCTGGTGGCGATGGCGCGCATGGACAAGCCCGCCCCCGACTTCTGGACCCGCGCCGACATGAAGGACTGGGACGACCGCCAGGCCCTGCTCGATGGCCTGGTGGCCCGGGACTACGTGCTGAAGCTGCCCGACTCTTCCTTTTCGGGCGAGGTCGAGTACGTGTTCAAGCACAACCTGGAGCGCGAGCGGATCGCGCAGCTGACCAGCGGCGCGGCGGGCCGGCGCTATCACCAGACCGTGGCCGACTGGCTGGCGCAGAAAGAGGGCGTGCGCTCCCAGGAAGAGTACTGCGCCATGCTGGCCCAGCACCTGGAGAAGGCCGGCGCGCTGGGGCGCGCGGGGCTCACCTATCTGGAAGCCGCCGACCTGGCCCGCAAGGGCTACGCCGCCAAGAAGGCCCACGAGTACTACGCCAAGGGGCTCGAGCTGCTCGGAGACTCGGACGCCCGGCGCCGGATCGACGCCCTGCACGACCACGGAGACGTGCTCACCACGCTGGGCAAGACCGACGACGCGCTGAGCGCGTTTCTCGAGATGCTGGCGCTGGCCTACCGGCTCGCGCTGCGCGGCAAGGGCGGCGCGGCCCACAACCGCATCGGGCGCCTGCACCGCGACACCGGCATGCTGACCTTGGCGCAAAAACACCTGGAAACGGGCCTGGCCCTGTTCGAGCTGGCGTCCGATCGGCGGGGCATCGCCGCCTGCCACGACGACATCGGCAAGTGCCTGTGGATGCGCGGCGAGTACGACGCGGCGCTCACCGAGCTGAAGGTCGGGCTGGAAATCCGCAAAGAGCTCCAAGACCTCCGCAGCATTGCCTTGAGCTTCAACAACATCGGCCTGGTCTGGATGGACCACGGCAAACCCGAGAGCGCGCTCGAGGCGCTCGAGGCCTCGCTCAAGCTGCGGCGCGAGATCAGCGACCCCTTGGGGATCGTGCAGAGCCTGAACAACCTGGGCAAGCTGGCGCAGGACCGCAACGACAACACCGAGGCCTTGCGCCTGTTCCGCGAGGCTTACGAGGTGGCCCGCGAGATCGGCGAGCGTAACCGGCTGGCGGTGGTGCTGACCAACATCGGCGAGATGCACTACCGGCTGGGCGACACCGCCGAGGCGATTCGCGTGCTCAAGCAGGCCGAAGAGCTGTGCGACGAGCTGGGCGACAACCTGCATCTGGCCGAGGCCAAGCGCGGGCTCGCCAAGGCCTATTTGCTGCAGAACGACCTGCGCAAGGCCCGCGAGGCCATCAAGCACGCGGTCGACCTGTTCGCCCAGGTCCGCAGCAAGTCGCACCTGGCCGTGGCCCTCCGCACGCTGGGCGAGATCACCGCGGCCGGCGCCTGGGGCGCGGGCCACGAGGGCAAGGCCATCGACTACTTCATGCGATCGGTGGCGCTGTCGAAAGAGATCGGCAACGAGATCGAGGTCGCGCGCAGCTACTATGCGTTCTCGTCGTACGTGATGGGCAGCGACCACTACAAGAACAACGCCGACATCCAGCGCGAGGCACACAAGCTCAAGGCGATGGGCGACGAGATCTTCGCGAAACACCGCCAGGCGACCAGCAAACACGCGTGAGCCCCATGTCGAACGACCTCTCTTCCCGTCTGCAACGCGTCGCCGAATCCCTCGACTCCCAGTTCTTGGGCAAGAGCGAGGTGATTCGGCTCTTGCTCATCGCCGTGGTCGCCCGGGAGCACGCCGTGCTGATCGGGCCCCCAGGCACGGCGAAGAGCGCCCTGATCCGCACCCTGGCCGAGCTGATCGACGCCAAATACTTCGAATATTTGCTGACGCGCTTCACCGAGCCGAACGAGATCTTCGGACCGGTCGACATCGCGGCGTTCCGTGATGGCCACTATCGCCGCAAGACCGAGGGCATGCTGCCCGAGAGCGAGGTGGTGTTCCTGGACGAGGTGTTCAAGGCCAACAGCGCCATCCTGAACTCCCTGCTCAGCCTGCTGAACGAGCGCCGCTACACCTCGGGCGGGCAGATCATCGAGTGCCCGCTGATCAGCGCCTTCGGCGCGTCGAACGAGGTCCCCAGCGACGAGTCGCTGTCGGCGATGTTCGACCGCTTCTTGCTCCGGATCCGCTCCGACCATCTGGACGCCTATCACTTCAACGAGCTCTTGCAGCTGGGCGTCCAGCACGAGGTGAAGAAGCTGCGGCGCAGCAAGCCCCAGCCGCTGCTCTCGGCCGCCCACATCCACGCCATGACCGAAGATCTGGCGCGCCGGCTGTCGTTCTCCGAGGCGTTCCTCTCCAGCTACAAGGGGCTGGTCTTCCAGATCCGCGCCGAGGGGATCAGCATCAGCGATCGCCGCGTGGTCAAGATGCTCAAGCTGTTCGCCGCCAGCGCCTACATCGACGGGCGGAGCGAGGCCGACGTGAGCGACCTGTTCGTGCTCAAGCACATCTGGAACGCCGAAGATCAGGCGCCGATCCTCGAGCAGATCGTGCAGCCGGTGCTCGAGGCCTTCTACCGCGAGCACCCCGACCGGCGACGGGTCGGCGCCCTGGGCGTCGGGGTCGAGGCGCTCTCGGCCGAGATCGAGCGCATCCGGCAGGTGCTCACCGGGGCGGCCCCGCCCAGCGACCTGCAGCTGTTCAGTCAGCTCAAGGCGCTGGGTGAGATCAAGACCGCGCTGGCGCAGATCCCGGACCCGCAGGCGCGGGCCCTCGAACAGCGCGTGCGGCAGCTGCTCGACGCCTCGCTGAAGAGCGGAAGGTTCGCCCAGCTGTGACCCCGCGGGTGCGGGTCAAGCGCGTGGGCGCGGTCGCGGTCCCGTTGCCCAGCTACCAGACCGCGGACTCGGCGGGCCTCGATCTGAGCGCCGCCCTCGAGGCACCGGTGAGCCTGGCGCCGGGCGAGCGACGGCTGATCCCCACCGGGCTCTCGCTGGCGATCCCGCCGGGCTTCGAGGGCCAGATCCGGCCGCGCTCGGGCCTGGCGCTGCGCCACGGCATCGGCATGGTCAACAGCCCCGGCACCATCGACGCCGACTTCCGCGGCGAGGTCGGGGTGCTCTTGGTGAACCACGGCGCCGAGCCGTTCGCGGTCGAGCCGCTGTGCCGCATCGCCCAGCTGGTGATCGCCCCGGTGGCGCGGGCCGAGCTCGCCTGGGCCGACGACCTCGACCCCACCCCGCGTGGGGCCGGCGGCTTCGGCTCGACCGGGCGCTAGGTCCGAAGCGCGTCCGGACGAATTCCGGACGCGGGCCGCGCGCCTACATCCTCCTACCAGCGCGATTCTGCTGAAAATTCAGGCCTGCGGCCCACCCCAGCGGGCGGCACATGGCTTGCTGATGGACGCCGCCATGAGCGTCAGGATCTGGGCAGGGCTCTTCGTGGTTGCATCGGGCTTCGTGGGCTGCGCGCCGGCCAATGCGCCGCTCGACTCGGAAGAGCTGACCGAAGACGCCAACGTGGTCGGCGAGGGCCTGACCGGCCCGATCGCCGCCGGCAGCCAGCTGCGCACCACCGGTAATCTGAACCTGCGCTCCGGGCCGTCGTCGTCGTCGGGCGTGGTCCGGGTGGTGCCGAAGGGCGCGATGGTCACGGTTGTCTCGTCGCAGCCGACCAACGGGTTTTACCGGATCGACCACGATGGGACCACCGGCTACAGCTACGGCAGCTACCTCGAGCCGATCGGCAGCACGGTGGGCGGGCTGCCGGCCGGCAGCGCGCTGAAGGCCACCAGCGACGTCAACCTGCGCTCGGGCGCGTCGACCTCGCACTCGGTGATCACGGTGGTGCCCGAGGGCGGGCAGGTGACGCTGCTTTCCCCCGACCCGACCAGCGGGTTCTACAACGTGAAATACGGCAGCAGCTCGGGCTGGAGCTCCAGCAAGTACTACGATCTGCTCAGCAGCCCCGGCGAAGAAGAGCCGACGAATCCCCCGACCGGCAGCGACCCGCCGGCGGACGCCCCCACCAGCAAGGTGGGCGTCGCCATGCAGCGCGCCGAGGTCGGCGTGGGCCATTCGTACTGGTGGGGCCACGGTCGCTTCCGCGAGGGCGGGCCCGGCAGCCAGGGCGGCTCGTGCTCGGGCGCCTGCCCCAGCTGCTCGCACAGCGGCAGCTACGGCGGCGACTGCTCGGGCTTCGTCGCCAAGGTCTGGCAGGTGCCGTCGAGCAACGCGAAGATGAGCGTCGACAGCCACCCGTACACCACCGCCGACTTCAACTCGAGCAGCAGCGAGTGGTCCATCATCTCGCGTTCGAACATCAAGCAGGCCGACGCGATGAACTACCGCTCGGGCGGCTCGGGTCACGTCTTCATCTACTCGAAGGGCGACCCCTGGGGCTCGATCTACGCCTACGAGTGCAAGAACTGCAAAGGCGGCTGCGTGAAGGGCTATCGCACCGCCGGCAGCGCGTACAAGGCCGTGCGGCGCAAGGGCTTCTGAGCATGAAGAAGCGCACGCTCGTGATCGCGCTGGCGCTCGGGGCCAGCGCCACGCTGTGGTGGGGGCGGCCGGCGGTCTCGTCCAGCGCGCCGCGCTCGGTCGCCGCCCTGCGGGCGCCGAACCGGGCCGCCGCGCCGGCGCGAACGGTCAGCGCGGCGACCGCGCCGGCGCCCGCAGCCCAGCCCCAGGGACCCGTGCTCACCGCCAGCTGGGGCGGGGGCCGCGATCAGCTCGGCCGTGATCGGCCCGCCGAGGGCAGCCCGGTGGGTCCGATGAGCTTCGCGGCGGACGCCCGCGGTCGGCTGCTGGTGCTCGACAACGTCAACGATCGCGTCGTGCGTCGTGGCCCCGACGGAAAGACCGAGGCAGTCGTGCCGATCCAGGCCGGTTATCCGGAAGACGTCGCCTGGGCCGACGACGGCAGCATGGCGGTGCTCGACCGGTTCCGCGACAAGTCGGTGTCGCTCTACGACGCCGACGGCAAGCCCCTCGGCACGCTTGCGCTCGAAGGCGCCGGCATCCCCGACGCCGGCAGCGTCACGGCACTGGTGGTGGACGGCAAGGACGTGTACGCCGAGCGCGCCCACGGCCCGCTGGTGAAGCTGGGCTCGACCTCGGGCGAGCCTGCGGCCGAGCGGAGCGAGATCCCGGGCCGCCCCAGCCGGGACGGCCGCTCGTTCCTGAGTGCCGGCATCGTCGAAGCACCGAACGGCCGCGCCTACGTGAGCTCGACCGACCGGGCGACCCGCGCGCACCGCTACACCCGTGAGCTGCGGCTCGAGCTGCCGATCCGTCACCTGTCGCTGCTCGACAGCGACCGCGCAGGCACCGTGTACTTCGCGGCCGAGCTCGAGCGGAGCGACACCGAATCCGAGATCCGCATCGTGTGCCTCGAGCCCGAGCACGGCGAGCCCACCGGAACCGCGACCGTCCCGGCCAACGTGCTGCCCGAAGAGTCGCTGCGCGACCTGGTGGCGCTGCCGGGCGGGGGCGTGCTCTACGCGCTGCGCACCGAGCAGGGGGTCTCGTACTCGAAGGTGGAGTGCGAATGACCAAGGCGTGGCTCGTTCTCTCGGTGTTTGCCCTGGGCTGTGCCGCCGGCAGCGGTGACGACGGCGTGAGCGCGCCGGACGTGAAGCCGGTGGTCGGCGCGGGCGAGCAAGAGCCCCCGGACGATCCCGGTACGGGCGGCGCCGAGGGCAACGAGCCGGGCGCCGGGGGCAGCGCCGCCGGGGGTGCAGCCGGCAGTGGCGACAACGGCGACGAGCCGCCGGCCAGCGGCGGGGCCGCGGGGGCCGGCAGCGGGGGCGCGCCGGGCGGCGG
>Ga0138256_10001926_pt1 | contig 22347 bp, 20 predicted proteins | sample KNB2016incub_MG_FD_105486 | JGI IMG/M metagenome (GOLD analysis project Ga0138256, IMG submission 105486) | Active sludge microbial communities from wastewater in Klosterneuburg, Austria - KNB2014incub_MG | ecosystem: Engineered > WWTP > Activated sludge > Unclassified | place: Austria... | reverse complement strand
TGAGGTATTTATTATACCTCAGTTCTTCTAAAGATTTTTTTTAGTAGTCATGATTAATTATTTTTAATGAATAATAAAATTACGAATTAGGAAAAAAGGCTACCGAAGGTTTAGTTCAACATTGGTATTGCCAATAGTGGGGCTTGACATTGAAACAATCATCAGCGGTAATTCTGCTGTACTGCGGTTCAGGGCTCGACGAATAAAGCCCAGCTTTAGTTCTTAATATTTAACTTTATCAAAAAGCCAGGCAGCGGTTCCGGCGGACGAATATAAAATTCCCCACCATCGGCAATACCTGTTCGTTGGCAGAAATAAGCAGAAACACCATCTAGGCAAGAGTCCGTATGAGAGATGGGCGAATACGAAAACTGAAAACCTGCAAAAGGCGGAAAATTCTGACACAGCGCCTCAATTCTGAAGGTAGGAATATAATTAATAAAAGTGAATTATGAAAACGCTTTGGCTTACTATTTTGTCATTTGCATTATTTGCAAATGACTTATTTGCTCAAAAAGACATTATCTACACAGATGACGAGCTAATTCAAAAACTTTCAACAATTGGTGAACTTCACAACAAAGGATTAGACTACGCATTCGAGAAACTTCACAAAAAATATGGAAACACTTATTCTGGTGGAAGAACTGAAAAGGACAGGATTGAAATGAAAAACTTTCTTGAAAAAACTGCTATAGAATTTTGTAATTCCTCACTCAGTCCCAATGACATTTGTTTAGATGCTATTAAAAAAAGTCAAAATGGACTTGACTATAGACTGAGTACTTTGGACTTAGTTTCTCAGCTTAAAAACGAAAAAGTGGCAGCAAATATGTCACAACAATTCTACGACCTCATAAATAGTCTTGACCAACTTGTTAATGATGATAGCAGAAATAAAAATAAAACGGAGGTTGACAATCTTATTAAAAATGGTATAGGAAGACTAACGAATTACAGTGAAAAGGTTAGTTTGGTAAATTCTGTAAATACTGCATATTCTTCTGTTTCTTACTGGAGTTCTAATTATGATAAATGGTCTGCTTTTTTTCCAAAAGGGAGCTCGGAAATGCAGGCGAGAGAAAATCCTGGCAAAAAAATAGGTAAAGCCGATATTGTTGGAATAATTACTGGTGGTGTGGGTGGTTGCGCCTATGGAGCTATAGGTGGCACAGTTGTAGTTCCAGGCGTTGGAACATTAGCGGGATGTGCTGCTTTGGGAGCCGGTGGCGCTATTACTGGTGGGTTGGGTAATTCTGCAAAAGCTGCAGTTGAATCATTTATTGATTGGCTTGTAGGTTGATTAATTATTATATGTCCAAAATGATGAAAAAGTCAATCATTATAAAAAAGCTTTTGGTAAACATTATTGCAATCATCACGTATATATTGCTCGAAAAGTTTTTTTTAAAAAATCAATTCTCTTTCTGGAGTATTATAACGCCTATTGTTTTACTATTACCAGTTACATTATTGGTAAAATTTGATGACAAGGCATAAAGCTTTGTTAAGTTGAGCGGTTTGAGATAATTGACCGCTCAACTTTTTTTGAAGAATTTCCCTAATTTACTTCTGCCAATAACTAAGGTTTCGTGTTGCCCGCAGGGCAAGACATGAAACCGATGTTGAACGAAACCTTTGGTAGCCGCCGTCAGATTATGGAGTTGTCGTTGGTAAATTTATGGTAGGAGTAGCAGATGAGGGCGGTCTGCTTTTTTTATGAAGGATATGAGCTGGAAGTAGTTTCTAAAAACATTACGCTAAAAACAAAATTTGGCACTTATTCTATTATATCAAAATTTGAAAATAATAAGATCAGCTATTCAAGAACAATGGAACAATATGCAGGAAGTTATCCGGCAGGCGATCAAAAAGAACTTAACCAATTTTACAATGATATTTATAAGGCAGACAGGGGCCGGATAGTTTTGGTTAAAAAAGCTGGAGTGGAGTAGCATGTAAAAGAAAAAGAGCTACACCGGGTACAAAGAAAACTCTCACAAATGTGAGATATTTACAGCAGTCGTGTACAAACATGCTTCAAACAGAATTAATTCAACTGATGTGTAAAAACCGGAAAACATTCAGCAAGTATTTATATATACCTTTCCATTTCTGCCTGGTATTGCCTGGCTATTAACGCTGCTTCTTCTGCAAAATTTTCTTTATCTCCTGCAAAAATGATGGTACGGCTTACATTTACCAATAATCCTACTTCACTGTTCATTGCATTTTTACTTATGTTTTGTAAACTGCCTCCCTGGAAACCTACCCCAGGTACCAATAAAAAATGATCGGGTACAATCTCTCTTATATTTTTAAATTCAGTAGCCTGTGTGGCTCCTACAACAAACATCAGGTTGTTGGGATTGCCCCATGCTGATACTTTTTTTAAAACCCGTTCATATAAAAATTCAGCACGCAAATGGCTGTTTTCATCGCCATTTCTTAATCCCAGCATTTCAAAATCAGCAGCGCCTTTATTGCTGGTAAGCGCCAGCACGATCGCCCATTTATTTTCATATTCTAAAAAAGGGCGAATGCTGTCTTCGCCCATATATGGAGCCAATGTAATGGCATCGAAATCCAGCGTTTCAAAAAATGCTTTTGCATATTGGTTGGATGTATTGCCAATATCTGCCCGCTTGGCATCTGCAATTTTAAAATGAGTTTTTGGGATATATGCCAGTGTTTCTTCCATCGCATCCCAGCCTTTTGAACCCAACGCTTCATAAAAAGCGGTATTCAATTTATAAGAAACACAGTAGGGCAGGGTAGCATCAATAATGGCTTTATTAAATTTTACAATCGCATTGGGTTGCTGCTGTAAATGTGCTGGAATTTTATCTATATCCGTATCCAGCCCAACGCATAGGTAAGATTTCTTAGTTCTTATTTGTTCTACTAAAATATTTCGATGCATAATTATAATTGCTTTTTCATGTGATGGGCAATAAAAAGATCGCCGGGTTCTTTTCTTTTTTCTAATTGAGCTACAATAGAAGCACGGTCTTCAGCATCGTAATTTTGGCTGAGCTTAAACACATGGTCCAGTTGCGTAACTTCTATTCTAAATCCAATAATTGCTTTTATGTTTTGTTGAATATAATCTTCGGGTAAATTATCATAGGATGCTTCGGTATTTTTACCGATATGCTTATCCGTTATTTGTTCAATGGTTTTTCGGGTACCTGCTTCATCTAAAAAATGGATGATTCCCTGTGCATGTACTGCCATGTAATTTACGGTACTGGCTTTTGCTTTCTTCTTATACCAGTTAGCATCAATAAATGCATGTGGGCTGCTAAAGATCGCCAATACATGATTGTTTTTTTCAAATGCTTTATGGTGATCCGTATTTCTCATCAGGTGGCTGGTAAGCCAGGTTTTTCCATTTTCCTGTGTTACCTCAAGGGGCAATTGCGAGGCAGCAGGAAACTTTGATCCCATACCTATTACCATGGCAAAAGATTGCTCCTTCATAAATTCGATAACTTTATTTTCGTCCGGCTCCCGGTAATAAGAAAACTTATACATGGTTGGTATTTATTTTCTGTAACATCGCATCTTCCACCTGTTGGCTATCCCAAATATCTTGAATGCCGGGCATTCTCATGATTTCTTCCATGATAGCTTGTTGCCGGTTCCCTTTTTCAAGCGCCGTACTGTAACGCAGGTCCGGCCTAAAAGTTACCAATCCATAAGCCGGCGTCCAGATCTCCGGATACTTACTGCTAAAACGATTTTCAATTTTCTTTTGCAATAAAAAAACAGGATCTGCCACTTTATCTCTCATTTCTATAAAGTTATTCAGTGCCAGGTCTGCAATGGCATCAGCGTCCGGCTTACGTAATTCCTGAAACCGGTCTAATATTTTTTCCCAGTCTTCTTTTTCTTCATCAATCAGTTTATCTAATACAGAGCAATCTTCAAAACCACAATTCATTCCCTGGCCAAAGAAGGGAACCAGTGCATGGGCTGCATCACCAATTAACGTAAAATGATTTTTACGCACCCAGGGAAAACATTTTACAGTAACCAATGAAGAAGTAGGGTTGTGTACAAAATCTGCTGTTAGTGTGGGCATTAAGTTACAGGCATCGGGAAAATGCTCAGTAAAAAAATCCTGTATCTTTTGTTTTGTGGTTAAGCTGGCAAAAGAAGGTTCGCCATCAAAAGGAAAAAATAATGTGCAGGTAAAACTGCCATCGGTATTTGGTAAAGCAATGAGCATATAATTTCCTCTTGGCCAAATATGCAATGCATTTTCTTTCATCATGAATTTTCCATCGGCTCCTGGCGGAATATGGAGTTCTTTGTAACCATAATCAATATAATATTGATGATACTGAAACCTGTCATGCTGTAACTGATGATTGAGCCGGGTAGCAGAATAAGCGCCATCGCTGCCAAATAAAAGATCAAATTTTTTTATGATGGTACTTTCTCCATGCTTAAAATGAATTGTTTTTTTATCCCAATCAATAAAATCACAAGTCTGGTTAAAAAAAATATCAACGCCATAAGATGCTGCAAGATCCATCAGTTTAATATTAAGTTCGCCACGGGACACTGAATTAATAAACTGCCCGGCTAATCCATACGGTTGGTAAGCACTGCTCCCATCTTCATGGTGCATTTGCCTGCCATGCATAGGGATGGTTATGGGCCGTATATCATTCATGATGCCCACTTCTTCTAATGCACGAATACCCCGGTCGCTCAATGCCAGGTTGATAGACCGGCCGGCTGAAATTTTCTCTTTACGCATATCTCCCCGGCGTTCATATATGGTTACCGGGTATCCTCTCTTTGCCAGGTATATGCCCAACAGTGAACCTACCAAACCAGCGCCAATAATGGTTACTTCTCTTTTCATGATAAATTTATGATGCTGTTATAATGGACCGTATGATCTCATAAAAACGAAACACTTCTTCAAAACGGTTGTATAGTGCAACAGGCGCTACCCTTATTACATTTGGCTCACGCCAATCAGCAATTACACTTTCTTTTTTTAATGTTTCAAATATTTTTTTTCCATCTTTAAGCATTAACATACTTACCTGGCAACCTCTTTCATTTTCGTTGGATGGTGTTATTATTTCTATATATTTTTCGGGTGAAAGTGAATTAATATCATTTAACAAATACAATAAATAGCTGCTTAAATCTTTTCCTTTTTTTGCAATATGCTGCATCCCGGCTTCATCAAAAATATCCAATGAAGCTTTGTGCGCCGCCATACTTAATATGGGTGCATTACTCAGTTGCCAGCCTTCGGCAGTGGGAGTGGGTGTAAAACCTTTCTTCATTTCAAAACGGGTTTCATCGGGGTAGCCCCACCAGCCTGCCAGGCGGGGCATACTGGTATTTTGTGCATGTTGTTCATGTATGTACACACCCGCAACGCCACCCGGGCCGCTATTTAAATATTTATAACTGCACCAGCAGGCAAAATCTACATCCCATTCGTGCAGCTTTAATTCTATATTGCCTACTGCGTGTGCCAAATCAAAACCTGCATAAGCCCCTGCTGCATGGGCAGCTTTTGTGATGGCCTCCATATCATACAGCTGACCATTATAATAATTTACAGCACCAAATATTACCAACGCAAGTTCATCTTTATGCGTGTCAATTGCGGCTAAGATGTTTTTTAATTTTACGTTGTGTTCACCGGGTTCAGGTCCAATTTCTATCACTGCATCTTCATACTTAAAGCCATGCAGGTTCACTTGCGACTCCAGTGCATATTGATCAGAAGGAAAAGCTTTGGCTTCGCATATAATTTTATAACGCTGTTTTGAAGGCCTGTAAAAACTTACTAAAAGTAAATGAAGGTTTACTGTAAGTTGGTTCATAGCCACCACTTCGGTAGGTAATGCGCCTGTAATTTTTGTGAGTGGTTCAGTAAACATTTCGTGGTAATACATCCAGGGATTGCGTGCATTCAAATGCCCTTCTACGCCATAATTGGCCCAGTCTTCCAGTTCATTCAACACATAATCCTGGGTGGTTTTAGGTTGTAAACCCAAAGAGTTTCCGGTAAAATAAATCGCATCTTTACCATGCAATAGCGGGATGTAAAATTGGTCCCGGAAACTTTTAAGATGATCTTTTTCATCTAAATATTTTGCATATTCAAGTGTGTTCTTAAATTGTAAGGGTAAGCCCGTATGTTGTTCCATAGAAAAATATTTTATAGAGTAGCAATTACTTTTAATTCAATAGCAATGGGAGTGGGCAGGCTTTTAACTTCTACCGTTGTTCTGCATGCATTTATTCCCTGGAAGTATTTGCCGTAAATTTTATTATAGATTTCAAAATCCTTTTTCATATTGGTTAAAAAAACAGTTACATCAATCATGTTTTCCCAGCAACTGCCGCTTGCTTCTAACACTGCTTTTACATTGGCAAACACAGCGTGGCATTCGGCTTCAATATCATACTTTATAATTTTGCCATCAGTATCTAAAACAAGTCCTGGAATTTTATTATCAATAGCCTGCCGGGAACCAATGCCCGAAAGGAATAATAAATTTCCTGCTTTACGTGCATGGGGATAAGCGCCCAAAGGTTTTGCGGCTTGTAAGGTACTAATAACGGCTTCTGGTGAAACCATATATTCTTTACCAGGCTTCCTGCTGCCGGGGTTGTGATTCCTTGTTACATCATCTTCTTGCAAAGTAAAATCTAATTCTTTAATAAAAGCATCCATTTTTGTGGTAACATCATCTGTGGAGGCAATCAATTTATCCTGTATTTCTTTTGAAATATAATTCCGGTTATAGCATCTTATAATTTGCGATTGCAGTTCGGCAGCAGATGCTTTTGAAAGACCAAGGAACCGGATGAACTCAAACTTATTATCGCAACCAAAACCTGCTGCAATATGATCTGCTATTGCACCAACTGATATGGTCATTTGATCTTTTATTGCAGGCTCATTTGTAAAAGATACAAGGTTTAGGATTGAAAATAGTTTATTCCCCAATTCATTGGCTGCCTGCCAAATTTCCAAATCAGTAAATTTATTGTTTGATGTCATTAAAGCATAATTAGAAATGTAAAAGAAAAAAAATAAAACCTAACCAATGAGTAATATTTTTTAATATTCAATACAAACATTTTTTGCTTCAGTAAAAAATTTCAACGCTTCCCACCCGCCTTCTCTGCCAATACCACTATTTTTTATACCACCAAAAGGGGTACGCAGGTCCCGTTGCAGCCAGCAATTGATCCATACGATGCCTGCTTCTATACGGCTTGCAACGTTATTCGCTTTGCTGATGTTGCTTGTCCATATACTACAGGCAAGCCCATATTGTGTTGCATTGGCCAATTCTAATGCTTCCTCCACATTATTAAAAGCCTGTAAAGTTACTACGGGCCCAAAAATCTCATCGGTATTGGTTTTGCAACCGGGGCCTAGGCCCTCAATAACGGTAGGCTCTATAAAATATCCATTGGCAAAATCACCACCGGGGTTTATTGAATTACCACCACATAATAATTTACCCCCTTCATCTTTTGCTAATTGAATGGCATGCATTATTTTTTCAAAATGTATTTTACTTACAATCGCCCCCTGCTGATTTTCGGGTTGCATGGGATCTCCTGTTTTTAATGCTTTCGTTTTTTCAACAAATTCTTTTTTAAATTTTTCATATACGCTGGCTTCTATTAAAATGCGGCTACCGCAAAGGCATATTTGCCCCTGGTTGCTGAAAGAAGATTGCAATGTTGTTTTCAACATCTTTTCCCAATCACAATCTGCAAAAATGATATTAGGGTTTTTGCCACCCAGTTCTAAAGAAAGTTTTTTAAAAACAGGTGCGGCAATCGAAGCAATTTGTGCCCCGGCACGGGTACTCCCGGTAAAAGAGATGGCCTTAATACCCGGATGTTTTACAATGGCCTCTCCACAAGTGGCACCTTCACCATGTACAATATTTAATACTCCATCAGGCAAACCGGCTTCCCTGGCGATCTTACCTAAAAGAAATGCAGTAACGGGTGTTACTTCCGAAGGTTTTGCAATTACACAATTACCGGCGGCTAATGCCGGGGCAATTTTCCAGGTGAATAAATAAAGTGGCAGGTTCCAGGGAGATATACAGCCCACAATACCGATGGGTTGCCGCAAAGTGTAATTAATATATTTATTTTCGCTTGCATGGCTTTCAGAAGCAAAATGCATAATGCCGGTTGCAAAAAAACGGAAGTTTGCAGCTGCCCGGTAAATATCCACTTTGCGGCTAAGCCACAAGGGTTTTCCATTGTCTTTTGTTTCGGCTTGCGCCAATACTTCTGAATTTTCATCTATCAGTGCTGCAATTTTATTCAAGATTAAAAAGCGTTGTTCCAGGCTTGTGGCAGCCCAGGAATGTTGTACTTTTTTTGCAGCTTGCACCGCAATGTCAACATCCTTTTCATTGCTATTGGGTATTTGTGCAAATACGGCGCCGGTAGCAGGATTTATATTATCTATAAATTGTCCACTCAGGGGGCCAATAAAATTTCCGCCAATAAAATTTTCCAGGTGATAGGGAATATCCAGTTGCATGGTTCAAAATTAAGCATTTCATCAAAAAGGGGATGGCAATAAAAATAAATGCAAAGGCTTAACTTTACGATATCCGCAAATAAAACGGCGATCCGGGTAACAGCGGTTTATTTTTTCAATTAAAACTTTTGTATATGTCAATAGCAGCGCCTTTCAACTTAAAAAAATGGATTGACGAACACCGGGATTTATTGAAACCTCCCGTTGGCAACCAATGTATTTATAAGGATGCAGAAAACTTTATTGTAATGATTGTAGGCGGCCCAAACTCCCGAAAGGATTATCATTACAATGAAACCGAAGAATTGTATTACCAGCTTGAGGGTGATATTGTAGTTAAAATAATTGAAGATGGTAAACCCAGGGATATCCATATCAATGAAGGCGATATGTTTTTATTACCTCCCCAAACCCCACACTCGCCTCAAAGAGGGCCCGGAACCATTGGACTGGTAATAGAGAAAGTAAGAGAAAATGAAAAAGATGGCTTCCTTTGGTATTGCGAAAATTGTGGCAATAAATTATATGAAGAGTATGAAGTGATAAATGATATTGTATCTCAATTACCGCCCATTATGGAAGGTTTTTATAAAGATGAACATAGGAGGACCTGCACAAAATGTGGCGACATTATGGGCGCACCCATCAAGAAAGGATAGTAACAACAGGTAATTAGATACAAAAAAGGCAACGGAACCAAAATGAAAATAGACATCCACACACACATCATGCCCGATAAAATGCCCAATTGGATCAGGAAATTTGGATATGGCGATTTTATTCACCTGGAACATAGGAATTGCCAGGCCTGCATGATGAAAGGCGATACTTTATTCAGGGTGGTTGAAAATAATTGTTTTGACGCAAAAGAACGACAAAAAGAAATGGATGAAACCGGGGTAACCATGCAGGTTTTGTCAACCATACCCGTTTTATTTAATTATTGGGCGAAACCAAAAGATGGTTTGGAAACGAGCCGTTATTTTAATGATCATATTGCCGATACGGTGAGTAAGACACCCGATCGCTTTATGGGTATTGGAACTTTGCCCATGCAGGATATTGAACTGGCCATACAGGAAATGGAAAGATGCGTAACTGAATTAAAAATGCCCGGCTTTCAAATAGGAACCAATGTAAATGGCGAAAACCTGGGTGAAGAAAAATACTTTCCTTTTTATAAAAGGGCAGCGGAATTAAACTGTGCATTATTCGTTCATCCCTGGGATATGATGGGCCAATCGCAATTACAAAAATATTGGTTGCCATGGCTGGTGGCGATGCCGGCAGAAACTTCAAGGGCTATCTGCTCATTCATTTTTGCAGGGGTGCTTGAAAAATTCCCGGCGCTAAGAATTGCATTTGCACATGGCGGTGGTTCTTTTCCTGCAACACTCGGGCGTATAGAACATGGTTTTAATGTACGCCCCGATTTGGTAGCCATAGACAATGCCATAAACCCAAGAAAATATATTGGTAAATTTTGGATTGATAGCCTGGTACACGACCCGGCAGCATTACATTTTATAATTGATGTAATAGGCCAGGATAAAATTTGCCTGGGCAGTGATTATCCATTTCCATTAGGGGAACATCAGCCCGGCAAATTAATTGAAACCTGTATTCCCGAAAAAGAATTACAGGAAAAATTGCTGTATAAAAATGCAATGGCCTGGTTGAATTTGCCTGTATCGTAAACTGAACTGCATCACATTCACAGGATGGCCATTTAAATCATTACATTTATTTTTTCACTTCTTTAGCCCAGGCATCTTTCAATGTAACAGTACGGTTGAATACTAATTTTTTTTCTGTACTATCGGGGTCTAAACAAAAATAGCCTTTGCGTAAAAACTGGTACCGCTTTTCGGGGCTTGCTAATAACAAAGAGGGTTCAATAAATGCATTGATCACCTGCAGCGAATTGGGATTGATGTAATCTTTAAAATCTCCTTCTTCACCCGAAGGGTCTTCTACTTTAAACAAACGGTCATACAGCCTTACTTCAGCAATGGCTGCATGGGCGGCCGATACCCAATGTATGGTTCCTTTTACATGCAAGCCACTGGTATCTTGTCCGCTCTTGCTCTCAGGAAAATAAGTGCATTGTATTTCTATCAAAATCCCATTTTCATCTTTTATAAAATGATCGCAACGTACAATGTAAGCACTCTTTAAACGTACCATGGCGCCCGGTGCCAGCCTAAACCATTTCTTTGCCGGCACTTCCATAAAGTCTTCCCGTTCTATCCATAGTTCTTTGCTAAAAGGAATCGTACGATGGCCATACGCTTCATCCGGCCCGTTTTCACTTTGCAAATCTTCGCTGCCCCCGGTGTAGTTTGTAATTACAAGTTTTACAGGGTCCAGTACTGCCATGGCTCTTAATGCAGTCTTATTTAAATCTTCACGCAAATGAAATTCCAGCAAACTAAAGTCCACTATATTTTCTCTTTTGGCAACACCAATTGTTTCGCAAAAATTCCTGATGCTTGCGGCTGTAAATCCACGGCGGCGCATACCACTAATGGTAGGCATACGGGGATCGTCCCAGCCATTTACATATTTATCAGTAACCAATTGCAACAATTTTCTTTTACTCATTACGGTGTAAGAAAGGTTACGGCGGGCAAATTCATATTGATGCGATGGATAGATTTCTAATTTCTCAATCAGCCAATCATATAACTCCCGGTGCGGCACAAATTCTAAGGTACAAATAGAGTGTGTGATATGTTCAATAGAATCACTCTGGCCATGTGCAAAATCATACATCGGGTAAATGCACCAGGTATCACCGGTGCGATGATGATGTGCATGTTTAATGCGGTACAGCAGCGGGTCACGCATCAGCATATTGGGATGTGCCATATCAATTTTGGCACGCAATGTACGGGCGCCATCGGCAAATTCTCCCTGCTTCATCCGTTCAAATAAATCAAGATTTTCCTCCACCGAACGGTTCCTGAAAGGACTGTCTTTACCAGGTTCGGTGGGGGTGCCTTTGAGTTGTGCAATTTCTTCACTACTTAAATCATCTACATACGCCAGCCCCTTTTTTATTAACGCAATGGCATAGTCATACAAGGTTTCAAAATAGTCCGATGCATAGTGTTCATTCTTCCATTCAAAACCCAGCCATTTTATATCATTCTTAATATTTTCTACATATTCAATGTCTTCAGTAACCGGGTTGGTATCATCAAAACGAAGGTTGGTATAACCGGGATATTTTTTTGTAAGCCCAAAGTTCAGGCAGATACTGGTCGCATGGCCCATGTGCAGGTAACCATTGGGTTCCGGCGGAAACCTAGTAACAATTGATTTGTATTTTCCATCGGCCAGGTCTTTCTCAATGATTTCCTCTAAAAAATTGAGGCTTCTTTCTTCACTCATATAATTATATTCAGCTTAAGTATTATTTTTTTTGTTACCGGCATTCTGCAAAGCCCATCTTCATGGGTGTCACTCACTTGTACTTGAGTGCATCATGCAGCAAAAAACAAAGGTAATGTTTATTCATTTTTAGCTGCGTATCATTCATAAAAATAGCCGCTTGGTAGCGGCTGTAAAATTTTATTTTTTAATAAGAACTAAGCCACACCCATGTGCTTTAAATGCAGCACGTGCGATACAATGGCCTGGCGTGTATGTTTAAATTCGTTATACTTTACATTAAATTCTTCACAAGTGCTTTTAATGATCTTGCTTATGGCAGGGTAGTGTACATGCGAAATACGGGGAAATAAATGATGCTCCACCTGAAAGTTCAGCCCGCCAACCATCCAGCTTACAAACTTATTTTTTGTAGCAAAATTTGCGGTGGTTTCCAATTGATGTATGGCCCATTCGTTTTCTATATTATGGGTCTCTTCAGATCGTTGTGGAAATTCAGTGATCTCTACGGTATGCGCTAGTTGAAATACGGTACTCAATATTAATCCTGCCGTCATGCTGATGATTAAAAAACCAACCAGCCATTCCATAAAACCAATCAGCATGATAGGCAAAACAATCATAAAGAAATAATAACCCAGTTTCGCAATCCAAAATGCAAAGTGATCGTAAACACTTAATTTTTTAATGGGTACGGGGCCTACTTTCTTACGGAAATACTTTGTATAATCGGTAGCAAATACCCAGATGATAAGCAACAAAGTGTACAGGAACCAAACATAAATATGCTGAAACCGATGGATCTTATATTTTTTTTGTGTACTGCACATCCGCAGCAAAGGTTGTATTTCTATATCATCATCTATCCCTTCTATATTGGTATAAGTATGGTGTACAATGTTGTGTTTATTGTTCCACATCAGCCCGCTGGCACCCAATGCATTTACAGAATAAGCAGCAATTTTATTCCAAACTTTACTTTCGCTAAAACTCCCATGGCCGCCATCATGCATTACATTAAAACCAATTGCAGCAGTAAGGCCGCCCATCACTAAACATTCAAATGCAGCAATCCACAAGTTGGGTGTAAAGAACATGACGTGCACATACAAGGCAATGTACAAAGCCCATAAAAGCCCGGCCTTAAAAAATAAAGAGAAGTTGCCGGTTGGTTTCTTATCATTTTCTGTAAAGTAATTGTTTACTCTTTTTTTAAGCTCCTGGTGAAACGAAGATTTTGAAGAGTTCACAAACTTTGGTGTGATTGATATTTTCATAAATATTTTTAAGTGTCTTTTAAAATAAATGCTTCCAAACCGGTGAGCCCTACCATCTTGGTAGAAATAAAACCTTCGGCGTATGTTACCCCAATCATCTTCCCAAACATTTTGGCCCGGTTCACAATGCCCTCTAAAAAGAACGGGGTAGAAATATATGTTTCGGGTTCATCATCCTGTTTTTGCTCATTATAGAACTGTGTGTTATATGCTTTTACAGATTCCATCTTTTGGGCAAACTGATCCGAAACGTCAATTACAAAATTTGGATCCAGGTAATGGTCCTGTATGTAGTTCAAAACATATTTAGGCCTCCACGCTTGTTGTGGTTCTCCCTCATCTGTAGTTTCCACTTTTTTTAATCCTGATAAAAATGCAGCATCTGCTACCAGCCTTGCACTGCGCCCATGATCCGGGTGCCTGTCCTGGGGTGCATTGCATAAAATTATTTCGGGCCTGTAGCGGCGTATAATTTGAATGACCGCTTTTTGATGCGCTGCATCATTTTTAAAAAAGCCATCTGCCATTTTTAAATTTTCCCTTACATCAACCCGTAAAATTTTTGCTGCTCTTGCTGCTTCATTTGCCCGGGTCTCTGCGGTACCTCGGGTTCCCAATTCTCCCTGCGTTAAATCAATAATCCCGGTCTTTTTTCCTTTACTTTTTTCTACCAGCAATGTTCCGGCGCACCCAAGTTCTACATCATCGGGGTGAACGCCAAAAGCGAGAACATCTAACTTCATAAAAAACTTGTAATTGCGGTGCAAGATACGCTTAAATCACCGTATTTCTTTGATTGTGCATATTTAATAAGCAATGGTGAAAACAGGTTATCCCAACATTCACAACGCATAAAACGGTAAAAATTTAAAATGGCTTTTATAATAGTTTTGTATTCCTGATCTCGGAATACCCATACATACGCTGTACTTCTTTTACAAAATGCTCTATATAAGCATCATCAGTATTTTTAATATCGTAAGGTTGTTTTAAATTACTGTTAAAGAAAAAGGCAACCGTTTGATAAAACCGGGCAGTAAGCCCTCCTTTATATTCTTTAATGATCTCGTAACAATTGTTTCCCGTTTCCCGGTTTATGAGTTTCATCAACACCTTTCCCTGGTACACCGAAAGATTGGTAAGCGGATCGGTAAATTCTTTTTTGAGTTCCTTTTCTCTGGATAAAATATATTCTTTTCTCGATTTCCTGGGATCCAGTAAAGCAAGCCGCATATTAATATCATTCATTACCATACCGGCACGCCGGGCATAAGGATAAGTTACATATACTGCATTGCGCAACCGGTTATATTTTGCAAGCGCCGCCAGTTGTGCTTTTGATAATTTGCTATACAGCGAAACATTTTCAAGTGTTTTAGCTTCTATGGTATCACCATTATAAATTACGGCAGCAGTGAGCAGGGTATCGTTTATACCATGCCCGGTATTGTCTTGTGCTTTTGAATAAAGTATACCCAGCATCAAGGTAAATAGTAAGAGTAGTTGTTTTTTATGAACGCACATAGGAGTAAACCAGCAACAGCATTTTTAATTTTATACTTAATAGACTAACAAAGTAACCCAAAATGTTGCTTCAATATAATATAAAAACTGTTAATTAGCCAGTAAGAACAAGTAAAATAATGCCATCGCAAACGGTACCAGTGCCAGTAAGGTTTGGGTACGGCTTAGCTGCAGCCTGTGTAAAAGGCTTAGTATTACGCCTATGCCCATTATTACGAGGCCGAGCCAAACTAAGTTGATGCCAGGGAAAATATATGTTTTCACCGTTACAAAATCTATGGGCTCGTCCGATTCTTTGATGCCGATCTTAATCGCTGAACTATCTGTTACACCAGCAAAACGTAGAAATAAATTTTGGGCATAAATGGTATCATCTACCAGTTGTACCTGGTTTAATGTATCAATTTGAATTAATGGCATGGCAGGGTAGTGCATACTGTCTTTACTTACCACGGTAATATCTGCCATAAGCGCCATATCATCGGGGGCAAAATGATATCTTTCATTTACCGGGTTTTTCTTTACACTGTTTAATATAATATAACCCCTGCTGTAAAAACTACTGTCACCCGGCCGTAAGGTTACAATGTTATATTGGCTGGTATCTTCTGTATTTTTTCCGCTTAATGCGTACGAGATATAAGTAAAAATATCTTTGGTTAAATATGATTTTGTATCCGGGTTGCTGCTCATGTTATTGTCTTTCATCTGGTACACATCGGGTTCCAGTATAAAAGATTCAGTACTTTGTTTTGAGCCTTTTTGTTTTTTCTCAAAATGAAGCCTGTAAAATTTTCTTCCTTTTTCATGGCCGGCGCTATCACTGCGATAAGTAACTTCGTAAAGGCCCATGCGGGTGGGTACATCCCGGATAAGCGTTAGGTTCTCCATCGGGTTATCCTGTTGCCTGGTCATCGGGTCAATCATGCCGGGCATATTGATACCGTTTACTAAGCTGCTGCTGATTACTTCTTTGTTTGAGGAAGAGATAAGCATCCCCACAATCATCAATGCAAAACCTGCGTGGGCAATAGAAGCGCCGGCATTTACGAGTTTGCCTTTTAGTACCAGCCAGATATATAATACGTTGGCAAAAAATGAATAAATGGTAGCAAAACAACCCAGGTAAATGGCGCCTAAAAATCCGGTTCCGTGTTTATGAAATTCCAATGGATAAAATATTGCCAGCAGGATTGTTACCAGCACTGCCAACATAGTAGGCCACATTAATTTTTTAAGAAAATAAGCACGTGGGGTATTCCGGTATTTTAAATATTGTGTAAAAGCAGTGAGCAACCCAATGATGATCGCAATCATCAGCGCCACTTTATTATAAGAGAATTCTACATCCTGCGGTGCCGCAATAGAAGTACCAAATACTTTGTTGTAAACAGGCAGCGATGTTTTGGCAATAATGAATAAGGCAGTAAAGAAAAATACAAGCGAGCCGATAAACATCCAAAACTCACGGGAATTGGTACTCTCTTCTTTTACAATGGCTGGTATTTTTTTATAACGTATAAAAAATAAAGTAAGGGCAGGTAAAATAAATGAAACTACAAATAAGCCAATCATGATGTTGATGGCCTTGCCCGCCTCAGTAAAGGAGTGAACCGAGGTATCGCCCAGGATGCCGGTACGGGTTAAAAAAGTAGAATATAAAACAAATGAAAAACTCAGGATACTAAAAAAATAACTGGCCCGTAAAGAATGCCCGGTAGCTTTATAAATGAGCATGGTATGCAGGCCTGCAACCATGATGAGCCAGGGAACCAGGGATGCATTTTCAACCGGGTCCCATGCCCAATAACCACCAAAACTTAAGGATTCATAAGCCCATTTTCCGCCCATCATAATACCGGTGCCCAATACTGCGGTTGCTGCTAAAGCCCATGGCAGTGCGGGTTTTACCCAATCTCCATATTTTTTTGTGAGCAACCCGCTATAGGCATATCCAAATGGAACTAAGCAGAGTGCAAATCCTAAAAACAATACAGGTGGATGAATCACCATCCAGTAGTTGCGGAGTAAAACATTCAGGCCCATCCCGTCTTTTATAAAAACCAGGTAATTGGGTTGGCTGAAGATGGGGCCGTTAATTTCATTGCGGGTAAGAGAAAATAAGCTGTTGCCTATACGGGTATCGCCTGCATAAATGCCCAGTATCATCAGCATCATAAAGAATTGTGCCAGGCTGGACGCTGTAAGCACCGGCGCTTTTGAAAGTGCATTTTTCCGCATTAAAATCAACCCGATCAGCGCATTCCAAATACTCCAAAGTAAAAAGCTACCTTCCTGCCCTTCCCAGATACAGGCGAGCAGGTATTTGGGTTCCAGCTCTTTGGATGCATGTTTGTAAGCATATAAATATTCATATAAATGCTGCGAACAAATATAAAATACAAGGCCAAATATGATGAAGATGCAAACGGCCTGGGTAATAAATGCTGCTTTTCCCAACTTAAGCCATGATAATTTTTGAATTTCGTTTTTATGGGTAGAGGCAAGAAAAAATGAAACGACAGCAATCAGCGATGCCACAAAAGAAAGTATAACAAAAAAATGGCCGAATAACCCGGGCAGCAAATGTTCGCCTATAAAGTTCATGAATAGAGTTTAAAATTTTAATTCAGGGCAGCATCAGAGGTTTGTTCCTGCATGTTTTTTTCTAACTGCTTTTTATCATCCTTGTATTTACTGGGGCATTTTAATAATATTTCCGAACATTCAAAATGATCGTTTTGCATTTTCCCTTTCATAACTAAGCGTTCGCTTTTTTCAATGTCTGTGGGTTTACTGTTTCGGTAAATTACCTTGGTGCTGCCCCCCAGGCTATCTATTGCATAAAAGCTTAAAAAATTGGGGTCTTTTAATGGGTCATATTCCAATGGATGATTATGATCTAGCTTAGCAATAATATGTACAAATTTCCCCTCCTTATGTTTAGCCGATGCAATGGAATCATAAGTTGAAAAATCGGCAGAATATGCCAGTAAACCTGCAATAAGAACAGCGATACCCACTAAAATAATGATGTGTGATTTTTTCATGTTGATCACTTTTTAAAATGCATTTCCCGTAACCCGGGAAAAACTGTTTTTAAATTTTGGCAAAGGTACTTCAATTCGGCTGGAACTCAACTAAAAAAACAGTTTATATTGGGCTTTCCCTGAAAAACAAATCAAGATATTTATTCATATTGTAATTTTTTTTTAGAGCCTGTTTTTTTATTTTATCTGCTTCGTTAAAACCCCCGGCTTCTTGTAATGTGTATATATATTTGCAAAAATTTGTTTACATGAATGATTTAATGCATTTTGATCCTAACTCTGTAGCCAACTCCAACAATAATATTTTTGGGTTACCCACTTCAGAAGAGTCTGCCAGGCTTGTGATTCTGCCCATTCCCTGGGAAGTTACGGTAAGTTACAGGGCTGGCACCGCCCGTGCCCCGGATCATATCCTCAATGCAAGCCTGCAGGTAGATCTGTATGATCCCGATTATAAAGATGCCTGGAAAGAGGGGATATACATGCTGGAAACCAATAAAAAAATATTGACCAAGAGCGACTACCTGCGTAAGGAAGCCGAGCTCTACATCAATTATATTTCTCAGGGCGAAGCCGTAGAAGACAATAAGTTTATGACCAAGAGCCTGAAAGAAGTAAATGAAGGGAGTGTGTTTTTAAATGATTGGGTTTACCAGCAAACAAAAAAACTCTTTGAAAAAGATAAATTGGTTGCTTTACTGGGAGGGGATCATAGTACGCCTTTTGGGTTTTATAAAGCCATTGCAGATAAATATGAATCCTTCGGCATTTTACAAATAGATGCGCATTGCGACTTGCGTAAAAGTTTTGAAGGCTTCGATTATTCTCACGCTTCCATCATGTATAATGCATTAGAGCAATTACCACAATTAACGAAACTGGTACAAATGGGTGCCAGGGATTATTGTGAAGAAGAGCTGGCATATATACAAGAAAGTAAGGGTAGGGTAGTGTGTTATTTTGATAAGGAGATCAAAGAAAGTATGATGGAGGGTGTAACCTGGAAACAAATCGTAGATACCATCATTGGCCAGTTACCCCAAAACATTTACATCAGTTTTGATATAGATGGCCTCAATCCCAAACTTTGTCCAAAAACAGGAACACCCGTACAGGGCGGCTTTGAAGCGGATCAGGTGTTTTACATGTTTAGGAAAATTCATGAAGCAGGAAAAAAGATCATTGGTTTCGACCTGGTAGAAGTGGGTGTAAGCCAAAGTGAGTGGGACGAAAATGTAGCGGCAAGGGTGTTGTTTAAAATGTGCAGCCTTCTTATAACAAGCCAGGGTGGATAATTATATCATACAATTACCCGAACAAAATAATACACTTTATCGTGTGATAACCCTTTGTGTATTGCTGATGTGCATCACAGCTTTTAGTTTCCTGTTATTTGTAAATTTCGGATCGGCAATACTTCCTTATGCAGGTATCGGGGTATTGGGTTCATGCTTCGGCATTTTAGCATGGCTGCCGCGGTTTCATAATAAAAATAAGTTTCCTTTATTCCCGTTGCTTTATTTGATTTTTGCGTTATTATGGTTTTTACTGGGTGCCGGTTGGGTTGCCATTTTATTTTTGTTGCTTGCCGGGGTAGGCATTTTTGCCCGCCAAAAAAAGATGATAAAAGTATCGGCTGCAGGAATTCATTATCCTTCTTTTCCGGCTAAATTCTTTACCTGGAACCAGGTAAACCGGGTACTGTTAAAAGAAGATGTGCTTACCATTGATCTTAAAGACAACCACCTTTTTCAATTTGTGTTACAAGCCGGCGACAACCCGGGATTACATCAAAATGATTTTAATGAATTTTGCAATCAGCAAACAACTCCTCAGCAGGAAATTTAATAATACACTCATCCTGAAATTGTAATTTTACAACATGAATCTACTTACACAATCGCCCTTTTTGATGTATTCTGACGGGGTAGGAAATATTTTTGAAGATGAGAGCCTGTATGTTACCGGCCGTACTGGTTGGGATGCCATTCCGGTTCCTGTTGAAGATTGGATTGAACTCCCCGAAGGCGGCCAGTTATACGAACTACCGGGACGCAGGGGTATTGGCATTGATGTAGCAACAGGAGAAATGCGCCTTTGTGAAAAGGGCTGGGCGGTAGCAGCTTTCATACCACCTGCACATACCGGTTTATACCTATCGGCTTATGAAACCATGCCCGATGCGCCAACACTTCCCTTATTTTGTTATACTGCGGCCGGATGGCAGCATGAAAAATTGTATGTTCCGGCCATTCGGGTAGAAGATGATATCCGGCAGGAGTGCAGTGGGTACGATGATAAACAAATAAAAACCGGGGCTGCCCATTTAATAGAAGTGTATCCGCATAATCGTTTAGTAAAGCATTTAATGGAAACCTGTTGTATGACTTATACCTGCCCGGCAGCAAGAAATTTTGCATTAAGCAGGTGGGAATGCCCCGTTCCGGTATCTCCTGCATGCAATGCCAATTGTGTGGGTTGTATCAGTTTTCAGCCCGGCGACGAAGAAATCGTAAGCCCGCAAGACCGGTTAACCTTTAAACCCAATGCTGCTGAAATTGTAGAATTTACAGTTCCTCATTTAGAAACAGCGCCCTTTCCCATTGTAAGTTTTGGACAGGGTTGCGAAGGCGAGCCTTTGCTCATGTGGCAAACCATCCGGGAGGCCATTATAGAAATAAGAAAGCATACTGATAAAGGGAGCATCAATATCAATACCAACGGCAGCATGCCCCTTGCCGTTAAAGAACTTTGCGATGCAGGCCTGAATAGTATCCGGGTGAGTACCAACTCGGCATTGGAGCAGGTATATATGCCCTATTACCGGCCAAACAATTACCAGTTTACTGATATCATTGAAAGCCTTAAGATCGTACATGATGCCGGTGGCTGGACAAGCATCAACTATTTTACATTCCCGGGCATGACTGACCGGGAAGAAGAATATGAAGCCTTACGGAAACTCATCCGGCAAACAGGTTTAAATATGATTCAGTGGAGAAATTTTAATATTGACCCCGATTGGTATCTCGGCAAAATAGGTATTGCCGAATCCGGCACCAGCATGGGCATAAAACAAATGATGGATTTAATCCGGCAGGAATTCCCAAAACTCCGGTTTGGTTATTTTAACCCGTCTATGGAGAGGATCAAAGGGAATTTCTTAAAAGATTTTGCACATCATTAGCGGCCCTAAAATCTCTGTATCCCTTAGAGGGAATAGCATTTTTACAATTATTTTAAGGATAACTTATTACATAAAAACAGGTTGTGTTAAAAAAAATACAAAATAAATTTGTTTAGTACTTTCTTATTTATATATTTACTGCATTATTTGTATTAACTGTACCCTGTGATATAAATAACAACACTCCGTTACCCTTCTATCCAAATGATCTGATTAAACCAACTGCTTGTCTTTTGTTGCTACTCCCTGTACGTTCCCATTTTAACTTGATTGGTTAATTCCATTCACTTCTTTTTTGAATGATTACAAATTCTTTAAGCTTTTGCAATAGCTATTGCTTTGCATTTGCTCAATGAGAATTGTATTGCCTATATATTTTATTGTTTTTAAACATTTATGACAACTATGAACCTACTTACTAAACACAGCAGGGTGATCTTGATGATGACTCTTACATTGCTAACGAGCCTGGGCCTTTTTGCCCAGGTAGATGTTACGGCAACCGGTGGTACTGCTACGGCAAGTTATACCAACTTAAAAGCTGCCTTTGATGCAATCAATTCAGGAACACATACCGATGTGATCCAAATTAACATTACCGGTACGGCAACAGAAACCGTAACCGCATCTTTAAATGCCAGCGGGTCGGGAAGCGCCAGCTATACCGGCGTTACCATTAACCCGGTGGGTAATGCCGTAGTTACTGGTACTATTGCCGGAGGAGCTCTCCTGGAGTTAAATGGAGCAGATAATGTAGTGATTGATGGGCTCAACTCGGGGGGCAATAGCCTTACGATTATTAATCTTAGTACCGCATCTACTACGCTTACTGCAACCATCCGTATGGTTGGGGATGCTACTAACAATACCATTACCAATTGTAGTATCCAGGGGTCAGCAACAGTAGCTACGACTACAAATGGAGGTGTTGTATTTATTCATACTGCTGCATCGGGTGGGAACGGAAATGATAATAATACCATTTCTAATAATGATATCGGCCCCTCACCATCGGGGTTACCTACTAAAGGGATTTATGGAAATGGATCTCAAACCAATTTGAATATTGCAAATAGTGGTATCAATATCACAAACAATAAAATCCATGATATTTTCTTAGCATCAGGAAGTGCTGCATTTATTTATGTGGGTTTAGGAAATACACAATGGAACATTTCTCAAAATAAATTATACCAAACTGCTGCCCGCACTTTTACGGGTACGAGTAGTTTTTATTATATTTATTTTAGTAACTCTACTTATGGCGAAGGCGTAACCATTGAAAATAATAAAATTGGATATGGCGCTGCAGATGGTACGGGTGTTACTAGTTACGCAGGTACC
>Ga0138256_10001925_pt1 | contig 22353 bp, 24 predicted proteins | sample KNB2016incub_MG_FD_105486 | JGI IMG/M metagenome (GOLD analysis project Ga0138256, IMG submission 105486) | Active sludge microbial communities from wastewater in Klosterneuburg, Austria - KNB2014incub_MG | ecosystem: Engineered > WWTP > Activated sludge > Unclassified | place: Austria... | reverse complement strand
GCTCTGCGGAGTCTTCGGCGGTGCGTCGTTTGAATAGCGGTGTATTGACAAAATCATCCTGTGTAAGTACTTTATTCTTTGATGTGGTGTCGCGGGAATCGCGGGTTGGCAATTGGAGCCGATTCTGCCCGTGCCACCACGTTTTTCCTTTGTCTGTATTCCTGTACCGCAACAAGCCATCATCAATCCATCGCTGTAACCCTGCATTCGGTTTACCATAGGCACTTGTCAGAATGTTGGCGGTTTCGCCTACTGCTTTACCAGTCGCCGTCGTCTTTACAGTAACTTCGCCTGTCCCGATTTTCTCGGTCGAAAACTTGTCGAATCTATGAGGCGAACCGTGCCACGCCACCATCTTCAGGATGCTGTCCTCGTCCGCGTCAAACGTGCCTCGGTTGAAGATGGACTTGATCTGGTTGGGGGCAAAGGCAACATACGTCGTCATACTTCGCCGCGTTCGTGGTGTTGCTTCAGGCAGATTGTATGGGTCAACTACGTTCCTGATAACGAGTCCGTCATGCCCAGCTTTTTTTGCCGAGACAATCGCATCATCCACTTGTCGCCATCTTGCACCGCGCAGATTAAGCATCGTTGCCTCTCGAATATTGATGAATAAAGGCAATGTTTCAGGTTCCGCATTTTGATAATCAGATGAGCGAAGGGGATCGGCATAGGTATCCGCAACTCTTACATCATCAGAGAAAAAGAAACTTTTTTGTGGCTCATCTTGTTGGTCATTAAAAATCGCCTCCTTACGGGTACGGAAGCCATGTTTATAAATACCGCGACTATCAGGCGTCCCGTGATACACCACCAACGGCTCGCCGTTCTCGTCCACGACTTTTGATACGTCGTTTACCGAATACGTCTCATTCTCTGCCTTCTTCTGCGTGACATTCGCGTCAATGACGAATGCCTGACTGCTTTCAGGGTCAAAGATGACGTTTCTCGGCGCTAGATCGTGGACAACATAGTCAGCGTTCTCAAAGGTCTCGCTGTCGATCTTAGTAAAACCTCTGTCTTTCATTGCCCTTTCGATCTCGGCTGGCGTTGAAAGCCTGCCGACAATAAAGGGCTGTGTTGTGACAAATTTCAGTTTCCCACTTGCGTCTCGTGCAAACCCCTCGACCGTGTAGGCAGTCTCAGGGAATACCGCATCAAATGATGTGATGTTGTTTAGATGGTCTAACGGCGTTACGCCTCGATTGATGCTTCGCGGATCGGTAAACTTTCGGACGGTATCACCATTATCATAAACACGAGATTCCTTGCCCGAATTTACAAACTTGCGGCTATCGGTCTTTTCATCAAGCCAAATCTTTTCTTGTTTAGCGTATCGCTCTAGGGCTTCTTCCTGTCTTGCGATCCCCTCGAACCTTTCGCTTCCTCGTGATGCCGTCGGCTTTGTTCTCTCTTTTCCTGTAAGGATAACGGACGCTTCAACATTCCGGCTACCGCCTCGAACCTGTGCTTGTTGTCTTTGTTCATTAGCGGTTTGGACGCTTCCAGATACGATTCCGCTTGCGATTTTCTTTGCTGTGTCATAATTTACCTTTCCATCCTTTCCTACAATAGTATCAATCCCAGTCGCTGCTAATTCCCAGTCCCCAAACCACTTCTTAAAATTCGGATGCCGTATCGTCCGCCACAACTCAAGATTCTGTATCTTCGACGGCCTGCCATTCGGGGCCAGTAATTGCCCGTCCGTATTCCTAACTTCAGGTATCGCATCCCTCTCATTGCGAAACTGCTCAGGATTTTTGGCTTGACATCTGTGCAATATTGTGCTATCTTTGCAACATGGATAGAGATTTCCAACGATTCCTTGGCGGGCCGAACCTGGCGAATGCCAGGCGGCTTCATGTGACGATCAACCCGCAGCGGCTGCTTCGGTTTAACAGCCATACATACCAAATGCTCGGCAAGCCCGACGCCGTGCGGCTGTATTTCAGTGAAAAGCGCGACATGATCGGGGTCGAGGTCTCGAGCCCGCGGCTCAACGACGCGTTCCCGGTCATGCCCACCGGCACGGGTTTTCGCGTAAACGCGGCTCCGTTCTTGCGTCATTTCAATATATGCGTTGACAGGACGCTGAAATTTGTAAACCCAGAGATCTCCGGCCGTGAGCTTTTCCTAAATCTCGGCGAAGTGATCTCAGTCGCCATTAAGAAAAGGAAGAAATAGCGCGAGCGAGTTTGTTAATGCATGACAATTGGGAAATCGCATTACAGCGTCCAACGGCGTCGCGAGGCGTTCATCGCGTCTATGTCAGCATCAACAAACGCGGCGAGATCGCCATGAATGCCGAGGCCTATCGTCGCATCGGCCAACCGGCCAGCGTAACGCTGCTTTACGACGCCGCCAACCGCCGCATCGGCATTAAATTCCCCGTCCCGCTCGACCGAAACTTTTTCCCGGTCCGCCGATACGGCCGCGGACGCAAAATGCGCATCGTCCGGGCCGCCCGATTGCTAAAGCAATTCGGAATAAGAATCGACCACACCCTCATCTTCAACCACTGCCCTACCCAAACCCTAAACGGCCACCCAATGCTTGTCCTCAGCCTAAGTGGCAAAGAATGTAAGACGTAATCTCGATTTTGTGGCTATGAGAGAGATATTGGCCATTGCATACGGCCCCTTGTCGTCGGGTTAGATGAATTTTCGCAGCAAAATTAATCGTCCAATTTTCCCGGTGCTGACATCTAATTTGCAAAGATGTAGAGTCTTTACAAGGTGTAGCTATGAAAAGATCGATCACACGGCTGTTGCCGGCCCTATTTTTGATGGTTTTGGCGAGTTCCCTGCTGGTCGCTCAGTCCCCGACCCCTGTACCGCGAACCGATGCGGAAGACGTGGTAAAGATCACGACCAAACTTGTTCAGGTTGATGTCGTGGTTACGGACAAGAAAGGCGCGCAGGTGCGCGACCTCAAGGCGGAGGGCTTTGAGCTGCTGCAGGATGGAAAACCGCAGAAGATCGTTGGTTTTACCTATGTGCCGGTCGATTCAGCGGTTGTGACGGCGACGGTTGAGAGAAAGATCGATTCGAAGGACAAGAACGCGGTCTTGCCGCCTCCAGCTCGCGTAGATGCAAATAATGCCGGCAGACTAATCGCGATTGTTGTGGATGACGGGGCTTGCGGGTCGTCGGTGTGGGGAATCAATTCTTCGCGCGATGCGGTTATGAAATTTGTGTCCGAACAGATGCTGCCAAACGATTTGGTGGCGATCTATCGAACGCGGGCGGGAAGCAGCACGTTTCAGCAATATACATCTGACAAATCCGTTTTGCTTGCTGCCGCGCGAAAGATCCGCTGGTATCCGCCCCAGGGCCCCTGCGGGACCGCCGACGGCAGTTTTAATGATGCGGCTCGGGCGAATACTTTCAACAAGATCACGCCGGAGGGCAGCGAGACAAAATCCATCGAAACCGAGGCCGAGAAAAAAAGCCGCGAGTATCGCGAAGATTCGATTCAGAACAACCAGATCGTGGGGACGATCGGTGTCTTGCGGTATGTAATTAAGGGCCTGGACCAGTCGCCGGGTAGAAAGATGATGTTCGTCCTGTCCGATGGTTTGGCATTCCGAAACCGGCAAAACCAAACGCTCAGCGCAAAGGATGCCATGCGAGATGTGACTGACGCAGCAAACCGGGCGGGCGTTGTCGTCAACACATTCGACATCAGAGGAGCAAATGTTCCCGGCATGATTGAGGCCCGCGACGAGGTGCTGGTTAAGGACAATTTCAACGCTACCAGCGCAATCTCAACAGCCCGTATCACCGATGCCCGACGGGCACAGGAAGGGCTGGCGACTCTTGCCTACGACACAGGCGGTGAATTTTATCAGGGTTCGGACCGGCTCGATAGGCCGATGGGCGAGATGCTTCGCCGCGAGACCGGCTATTATTTGCTCGCCTACGAGCCGAATGATGACACATTTAAGGGCAAAAAATTCAACTCGATTGAGGTCAAATTAAAGGTGCCGGATCTGAAAGTCGCCTATCGTTCCGGATTTGTCGGCGTTTCGGACGAGGTGGCAAAGCCAAAACGCCGAACTGCCGATAGCGAGCTTTACGAAGCGATCGCGGCGCCTCTGCCGCGTGCCGGTTTAGGGGTTAAACTTTCCGCGTATTTTGCCAATTCGCCTTATGGGAGCGACTTTGTTCGCTCGACATTTCACCTCGATGGCCAAGATCTGACATTTGCCGACGAAGCGGGCGGGAAAAAGCTCGTCCTCGATGTCGTGGCCGTCACGATGAACGAAAAAAACGAAGTCATAGACGAATTTACACGGACCCACACCCTAAAATTTGACCCGGTGACGGCTACCCGGATACAGGCGCGCGGACTCATCTATTCGGCCGACGTGCCGGTCAAAAAGCCCGGTACGTACACTTTTCGCGTCGCCGTTCGTGACGCGGCAAGCAAAATGCTCGGGTCGGCGAGCCAGGTCGTGACGATTCCCGATCTTAAGAAATCGGGCATTTTTGTATCGGGCCTGACCGTTACAGGCGTCGATTCGGCAGGGAAATTCACGCCACCGTCCGCGCCGACAGCTGAAACGGCCATCTCTTTACCAGCATCGGGCGAGGTCCCGGCGATCCGCCAATTTAAGCGCGGCTCGGTCGTTGCGTATCTTTACAACATTTACGGTGCAATACTCGACGCCGGACGCCCGCGGCTCTCGGTAAAGGCCAACCTCTATCAAAACGGCAAGCTCCTCGCCGAAGGCAAACCCGAAGTGGTCGATCTAGCCGGCCAAAAAGACTACACACGGCTCGAAAGCTTCTCATATATGAAACTCTCGGAAAACACAGAACCAGGCGACTATGCGATCCAAATAGTCGTCACAGACCTCGCCCCCGGCGCCAAAAATGCGACATCGAGCCAGTGGGTCGATTTTGAGGTGGTTGAGAACTAGTCTGTCTTTGGTTTGCGAGGCTTGTTTCCTTTTCCGAGGATGTCCAGGTCGTCTTTTGCCTTGTCGATCGGCCTCGTTCGAGAACACGGCCGGTACTGCAATCTATCAGCGGGGCCGCTTGCATATATCAAATACGTGGAGCCTCGGACTAGAGGATAGATACAGCCAAAAAAGGAGCCCTGTGACGAAAGCAACATCGTATCAGACGGCTGTAAAAGCCTTGTCTGATCGGTAATAAGCAGCATTTCCGAAGGCTGCGGCATTTTCCACCAACGGTCAACCTCAAATCTTACGAGCATTGTTTCCCGGTCTTGACCGTCTGTCGGCAGCGATTGGCCCGGCCTTTCGAACAATATTCCCTTTCGGTACTCAAATCCGAGCACCTTTCCGGTAAACACTGCACTTGAACCTTCGATTTCGCCGTTCACCATATCAGCCACTGACGCCTGCGCGTAAGGGCACAAACACGCAAATGCGGGCACAGACGCAAATCCGAGCAGCGCACCAACCAGTATCAAGAAAAAATAGCGCCTAATCATCAACATTCACTTGCCTATTCGGTGCACCCAGCTTCGAATCAGTTGCTTCGCTCACGCATCGATATCCTGCCGCATGACGCCGTCGATATCTAGGACGAGGTCGGGGCCGTAGGCTTTGGCTGGGGTTTGGTAGCCGGTTTTGAGATTGCCGGACATAATTTTTTCGGCGATGTTTAGGGCGGCGTGGGCGGTTAGGGTGTAGCCTTCGGGGCCTTGCAGGCGTGCTTCGACGCGGTTGCCGTTGAGGTCGGTGGCTTCGCCCCAGAGCAGGGTTTTGCCCTTTTCGCGTTCGGCGTCGGTTGGCCCGCCGGCGGGGATCTTGGATTGGAGATAGTTTTGAACCGGCCCGGTCGCGAGCAGCCAACCGAGATAGCGCGAGGCTTTCATCATCTTGAGCTGCGGCGGCGGGACGACGGTGAAAACCTCGATGTTCGGGATGCCGGTCGAGTAAAATGCGGTTGCGACATCGCCCCAGGGAATAGTGACGCCGGTCTTTGTGACCTCGCCAAAATCGATCTCGCGCGTTTTCCACGCGGCGGGGACGCTTGTGATCTTGCCGTCTTTGCGGATAGCGCCGCCCTTTCCGACGTTCATTGTCATTGTCGCCTGCGTGCCGTGCGAGATGCGGCCCATGCCGTAAAATGCCAGGGATAAATGCGTCGCGGTTGGCAGGCGGTCTTTCAGCTGTTTGGCGAGGCAATCCGATGGCACCACATCAAATCCGACGCCCGGCATGACCATTATTCCAGCCTCTTGCGCCTTTTTGTCCAACGCGGCACACGTCTCAAAAACACTGATCTCGCCGGTGATATCGGTGTAATGCCTCTTATTCCGCAAACACGCCTCGACCATCGGCAAACTCGTGATCGAAAACGGCCCGGCGCAATGCAGCACCATATCGACCTCCTGCAAAGCCGCATCCAGCCGATCAGTTTCATCGAGCGAGAAAACGCGGTATTCGAGATGATGTTTCTTAGCGAGCTGCTCGATCGCGATGGCATTGCGACCTGCAAGTATTGGCTCTAACCCGCGTTCCACCGCAAACCGCGTGATCAATTCACCCGTGTAACCGTTTGCACCATAGATCAAAAAGGTATTTGCCATAACGGTAGGATTTTCACGCAAAATAGCCAAGGACGCAAATGTTGGATGCGGCGACTAGAAAAGTGTGAGATTTAAAGCCAGCGTGTCTTCAAGCTTGTCCAAAAAATCGACGCGTGCAATGTCTTTGGCACCGAGCGCCTTAAAGTGCGGCGTCATCACCTGTGTATCGAGCCAGGTCGAACCGCGTGATCTCAGGTGGTCGATGAGGAAAAGCAGTGCGAGTTTTGAGGCGTTTGGGGTTTTGTAAAACATCGATTCGCCGCAGAAAACGCCGCCGGCGTCGATGCCGTAGAGGCCGCCGGCGAGTGAGCCGTCAGGGTTCCAGGCTTCGACGCTATGGGCAAACCCTTCGTCGTGAAGCCGGCCAAAGACGCGTTCGAATTCGGCGTTGATCCACGTCCCGCCCTGTCCCGGACGATAGGCGAGCGCACACTCGTGCATGACACGTGCAAAAGCGTGGTCAATGGTAAATATCAGGTCCGTTTTTCGCCTGATTTTTTCGAGGCTGCGGGGAACCGTCAGATCGCCAAATTCGAGAATCGCCCGTTCCTCTGGACAGTGCCAGGGCAGCGGCAGGCCTCTGGTGTTCCATGGGAATATGCCCTTAAGATAGGCTTCGCGTACGTTTTCGACCGTTAATGGCGTGCCAAAAGAGACCACGTCATGCGAACGGATCAGATACTCACCGATCTCGACCCAGTCGGGAAAGTCAAAGGTTCGCGGATCTGGAAACGCATTCGACGACACGGCATATTTTACCGCAGAATCGAAAACTGATTAGCCATTTAAACCGCAGATGAAGCAGATAACGCAGATTGAAAGAAATAAATTGACTCTTATCTGTTTTATCTGCGGTTAAGTAACAGTAACGATTACACGACCTTCAGTTTCCACTTGCCGCGGCGGAAGAGGATAGCTGACACAACCGCCAGCACTGAGAATGCGAGGGTGATCGACCAAAAAACACCGTGCGGGCCCATGCCGGCCTGGTACGAAAGGTAATATGCGAGCGGCACCTCGAATGCCCAAAACACACCCAGTGCGATGTAGGTCGGCGTCCAGGTGTCGCCGGCGCCGTTGAACGCCGTTTCGAGCACCATGCCGATGGCATAAAAGAAAAAGCCATACGCGATAATTCGCAGGGCGTCCGTCGCGAAGGAGCGAACCTGCGCATCGTCGATAAAAAACGCGGCGATCTGCTCCGCGAAGATCACGAACAGAATACCAATAGACGTTTGTACAATGGCGTTGTAAAAGCAGGCTGTCCAGACGGCCTTTTCGGCACGTTCCGGTTTTCCCGCGCCGAGGTTTTGGCCGACCAGCGTCGCGGCGGCATTTGCCAAACCGATCGATGGCAGCAGCGCGAAAATAACAACGCGGATCCCGATCTGATAACCCGCGACCGCGACCGTGCCAAAGCCGGTGATGACGCGGACGAGGCCGACCCAGCTCGCCGTTTGTACAAAAAACTGAAAAACCGCCGGAGCCGAAACCTTGACGAGCCGGTTTAGCAACTCGCTGTCAAACGCCCAATGTTTACCGCGAACCGAGATTCGGCGATTGCCAAAAAACAAGTAGTAGGCGGCCAAGGCGGCACCCATTCCGCGGCCGATAGTCGTACCAACCGCGGCCCCCGTGACGCCGAGCTCAGGAAAAAACGAGACACCAAAAATAAAACACGGCCCAAGAATAATATTCAACAGATTTGCAAACCACAGAACACGCATCGCTATCGCCGCATCGCCAGCTCCGCGAAAGATCGCATTTAGGAGAAAGACCATCATGACCGTTATATTGCCGCCGACCATTATTCGCGTGAATGTTGTGCCCTGAGCGATCACCTCGGCAGACGCCCCCATCAGAGCCAAAAGCTCGGGTGCAAAAACGATACCGAAAACGCCGATGACGACGGACGCAGCAACACCGAGATAGATCGAATGGGCAGCGGCTCGCGATGCTCCCTCGGCATCTTTCTCGCCGATTCGCCGGGCAACCACCGCAGTCGCACCGATACTGATACCGATCGCAACGGCGTAGATGATATACATCATCGATTCGGTAATGCCGACGACCGCGACGGCATCGGCCCCCAGGTGCGAGACAAAATAAATATCGACGAGCGCAAACAAGCTTTCTGCAAACATCTCGATGATCATCGGAATCGCCAAAATGAAGATCGCCACGCCCAGAGACCCTTGCGTAAAATCTCGATCCGACCCCCAAATCGCTTCCTTGAGAATCGACCAAAACGAATTATCTACCGCCTCCGCAGACGGAGTTTCCACATTAAAAGACATAAAGTAAAAGTAAGTTTTAAAACTGAAACACGGCACGCGTAGTGCCACAAGATGCCCATTGCGTGGGAACAAACGGACGCGTCGGTGCGGATGGATTAGACAATTGCCGGTCGCATAATGTTCTAGAAACTAACACAACCGATTTTGTTGCGCAAGCCCCGCGCTCTAGCGCGGGCGTAGCCACGCAACTTAATCGGGCACGAGCCATCTTCATACAAATCCCCGAATACGGGACTATGGCAATGCGACGCCGCATGTTACAGCCTTGCTTACGCGCGGGCTTGCGCATAGTTAGCCGAATCGTTTAACCTGACGCTGAAACCTTTGCATCAAACAAACAGCTCCTGTTCGGCGTGTCCTATGGGAAAAATTACACGACGCGATTTTCTTAAATTCCTGGCGGCATCGGCAGTTACTATTGTCGCAAAGCCTGATTTTATATTTGCGTCGGCACGAACAGAGCCGTTTGAGTTCCTGGTTGTCGGAGATTCGCTGATCTGGGGCCAGGGCAATCTGGAAAAGGACAAAATATACACGCTCGTTGCCGATTGGCTGCGAACCACGGCATTTGGCAGGCCGCGTGAGGTCAATCTAAAAGTTAAGGCCCACTCGGGTTCGACGCTGAAGTTTCACCCAGAGGAAGCTGAAAAGTACAAAAAGGCGGGCCGTGATGAGACGTACTATTACAAACCGGAGGTAAACGTCGGTTTTCCAAGCTCGTGGAAGCAGATCGAGGCCGCGGCCGACGAATACAGGGCCGCAGGCAAGGCGGGGGCCGACCTCATTATGATCAGCGGCGGCATTACCGACATAACGACATCGCGGGTTTTTGATCCAAAGGGCGATGACGCCGTACTGCGGGCCGAGATAAAGAAATACTGTGAGGACGATATGTTTGACGTGCTCGAGCTGGCCGCAAGCAAAAACCCAAATGCAACGCTCGCGGTTGTCGGCTACTTCCCGGCCATCTCGCCAAAATCGTCCGAGAGCAAATTGCTCAACGCCTGGCTCGAGGCTCTCAGTTTCCCGCGGGCCTTCAAATGGGTCGCCAACAATCCGATAACTCGTCCGATATACTTTAGCAAGCTCAAGAAACGGGCGATGCAAAGGTCAAAAATCTTCCTCGAAGAGTCGAACAGGCATCTACGTCTCGCCGTCGAGCGAATAAACACAAAATTCGGCGACCATCGCGCTGTCTTTGTTGAATCGCCGATGACCGACGAACACGCCGCAGAGGCGCCGAATACGGTCCTCTTTCGCATGGGCAAAGGGGGCATCGTTAAAGACAACGTCGCCCGCGAGCGCATCGCCGATTGCCGCGCAGCCCTGCCCGAACTAAAACGCACGACCGGCATCGATTATTCCATAAAACTATGCGAAATCGCCGCCGTCGGCCACCCCGACCCAACCGGCTCACGCATGTACGCCGAAGCGATCAAGACGGCCATCTTGCCGCACCTGAGGTAGAGAAAGATCATTTTTGCCCGCGAATTACGCAAATAATACGAATAAAACCTTCTTTATTTCGCGCCGATTCGCGTCATTCGTAGGCAAATTTCTTTTTCGAGCAGGGTGTCAGTTTGAAATGCATCTTCATTTCGCCGCAGGCGGAACCTAACCCCGTCGTTTACGGCGGGGTTAGGTTCGTCGAGTTTTCAAATAGGGCGTTTTAACGTCCTTCTCATCAGGGCTTAAGCCACTTTGAAGAGGTAAGCCCGTTGAAACGGGCTAAATACATCGTTGTCCACATCCGGCCCCGCCGTAAACGACGGGGCTACACGCCGCCTTCAGCGGAAAAAGAAAGATGGGGTTTCAGATTGACCAACTACACTTTTTCGCAGTTTATTTCCAACTCCACAGCTAATCGCTATACTCTAACTTTGAGGCCGGTCGGAACGCAGGGGGACAGTCTGCGTACCTACGGTTGACTCGATTCTTAATTGAGGGATTACACGCAGGCTGGCGGCCTGCGTTCGATGGATGAAGATTGCGGTAGCGATGAGCGGCGGGGTCGATAGTTCGGCGGCGGCTGCGTTGTTAAAGGAGCAGGGACATGAGCTGGTCGGGTTTACGATGCAGCTTTGGAATCAGCGCCGCGGGATCAGTGTCGATGAGAACGGCGATCCGCTTCCCAGCCGGTGCTGTTCACTGGATGATGTGTATGACGCCCGGCGTGTGGCCGAGGGTCTGGGCTTTCCTTTTTACGTACTAAATCTCGAAAAGGATTTTGAAAGGGACGTTGTCGAACCATTTGTCCAGAGCTATCTCAACGGCGAAACGCCGATACCGTGTGTTGCCTGCAACTCGCGCCTGAAATTTGCGTCGCTCGACAAAATGGCGGTTTCGCTGGGCTGTGACAAGGTTGCAACCGGGCATTTCGCGCGGGTCGTTTATGACGAGGCAGCAAACCGCCATCGCCTTTTTCGGGGACGTAACCACGCCAAGGACCAAAGCTACTTTCTCTGGGAATTAACGCAGGAACAGCTTTCTCGTGCCTATTTTCCGCTCGGCGAAATGGCTAAAAGCGAGGTCCGCGACATCGCCCGCGAAGCAAACCTCTATACCGCCGAAAAACAGGAATCGCAGGAGATCTGTTTTGTGCCGGACGGCAAATACTCCGAATTCATCGACCGTTACCTGGATCACGAGGGACGCTCGGCTGAATTGCCCGCCGCCGGCGAGATTGTCAACGCAGCGGGCGAGTCCGTCGGCTCGCACACGGGAATTCACCGTTATACTATCGGCCAGCGCCGCGGCTTGGGCATTGCTCATGAAAAACCGCTCTATGTCGTCCAAATAGAGCGGGCAAAAAATCAGATCATCGTCGGTGACGCTGACGAACTCGATTCGAGCGACTTTATCGCCAAAGGCGTCAACTGGGTCGCCTTCGACGAGCCGTCCGAACCAGTGCGCGCACTGGTTAAGGTCCGCTACCGCCACGAACCCGCCGCGGCCACGCTCCACGCTCTCGCCGGCAACCGGGCCCGCGTCGTATTCGACGAGCCGCAACGCGCCATCACACCCGGCCAGGCCACCATTTTCTACGACCCTGATGGCGGCGACGAAGTTGTCGGTGGCGGTTGGATTGTTCGACATTAGACCGGTATTTTGTCGTATAATCTGACGAGGAGGACTTTGATGAGTACACTTGTCGCGGAAATACTGGAAATGAGCATCGCTGAACGGCTCCGAATCGTGGAAGACATTTGGGACAGCATTGCCGCAGATTCAAAGAATCTTCGTGTCTCTGATGACCTTAGAATAGAGCTTGATAGACGCCTTGCGGCGTACGAGAACGATCCGTCGGCCGGTGTGACCTGGGACGAGCTAGATAGCCGGCTTGCAAGCCAGCGATGAAGTACCGTTTGTTGGTTCGACCTGAAGCCGAAGTCGACATCGAGGAGTCATTCAACTGGTATGAGGACGAATGCCCCGGACTCGGCCATGAATTTCGATATGCGCTCAGATCAACGATTGATCGCATTCGGATTAATCCTAATGCGTTTGCAGTCGTTCATCGGCACGTCCGCCGGGCGATCGTTAACCGGTTTCCGCACGCATTTTTCTTTTTTGTAAAGGACGAAATGGTCGTTGTGACCGCGTGCATTCATCACAAACGCGATCCGAAAGTATGGAAACGGCGCCGGTAATCTTGACTCAGCGCTTGCCAATTAATATATGCCAAAAGAGAAGAAACGCCTTAGTAAAAATGCCAAGGCGGCATTAAAAGCCGTAAGCGAATCAAAGTTACTTGCCACCGCCAAGGCCGCTCAAACAAATTCGGGCGGCGAGTTCAAGACCGCTCTCGCCACTCCTAAAACGAGTACAGCGATCAAGCCGCGTCCGGATAAAAAGCGCGGCTAATTCCGCCGGGCCGATTTGTGCGATGACCAAATCTGAACTACGCGGGATCTATAAACAAAAGCGATCAGAGCTTTCGCGGGCTGACGTGTATGAAAAAAGCCAGCAAATTGCTGACAGATTTTTTGAAAGCGTCGATCTACGCCAGGTCGGCACCTTACATTGTTTTCTCTCAATCGCCAAATTCAACGAAATTGATACCTCGCTCATTCTCGCAAGGCTCTGGCGCGAATTTCCATCTATCCGGACAGCAGTGCCACGAATAAGGCTGGCGAATGATGAACTCGAAAGCGTGTCCATTCACTCGGAAACTGAGGTAGTTGAGAGTCGATGGGGAATCAGGGAGCCGATTGGGGATGACCTGGTCGAACCTGGCGCGATTGATTTGGTCATCGTCCCGCTTCTTTGCTTTGACGTTTTTGGTCACCGTGTAGGCTACGGTAAGGGCTTTTACGACAGACTGCTCGCGAAATGCCGCCCCAATTGCCTAAAGGTCGGCCTCACCTATTTTTCGGCCGTTCCAAGAATTTTGGACGCGGGAGATCATGATGTCGCAATCGACCTGTGTGTCTCGCCTGACACGGTTTTCCGGTTGCCTCTTCCATAGCAAGGCGCCCTCGGCCCTCGGATCATTTCAACTAGTTCTGCGTTGACTGTTTTTCTTTCAGCAGGTCTCGGATTTCCCGCAGCAATCCTTCCTGGGGCGGAGGCTCGCTCTGGGCCGCGAGTTTCTTAAAGTATTCCATAGCCCATTTCGCCAGCAAAAACATTACAAATCCGACAATAAAGAAAGTGATTATGTCGCTGATCAACTGGCCATAACGGACGAGCGGTGCTCCGCCTTTGACGGCGGCGTCGATTTGTTCGGCGGTTGCACCCGCCCCTAGTTTTCCGCTCAGATCCCAAAATTTGGTCTTAAAATCCATTCCACCTGTCAATAATCCGACAAAAGGCATTACAATTCCTTCGGTAAATGTAGTTACAATTTTTCCGAAAGCGGCGCCCATGATGACGCCGATAGCCAGGTCTAAAACGTTTCCGCGTGCAATAAAGGCCTTAAATTCACCTAACATATCTATCCTCCGTGATGGTTACAAAAATAGGCGGGTCGCCCCGCCTGTTGGATTTCCGGTTAAAAAAATACTAAACCGCGGCCGCCTCGGCAGTTTCGTCATCGTCCTCTTCGTTTAGATAAGCGGTGAGGTCGTCGTCTTCATCGTCCGAGGCCAGCGTCGGCTGGACGGGCTGTTCGTATTGGACGGCGGCGGCGACCGCTTCCTCTTCCTGTGTCTCGCGGGCCTTGAGCATGCTGCAGCTGCCTTCGAGAATCGCACCCTCTTCGACGATCAGTCGCGGGCTGTGAATATTGCCCATCACACGGGCCGTGCGGCCCAGCTGGAGCTTTTCCGAGGCAACTATGTCGCCATTTACGGTCCCATTTATCATCGCAGCCGCAACCATTATGTTGGCATCAACTTGGCCATTTGTTCCGATTATCAGAGTGCCGGATTCTGACGAAACCGTGCCTATCAGATGTCCATCAACGCGGAGCATGGCGTGAAACTGCGTCTCGCCGGTCAGTGTTGTACCATGTCCGACGAAGCCGCTCAACCGTCCTTCCTTAATGTCGCGGGCCATCGAATCGCTCTCGGAAATGGCGCGCGAACCGGTCGACGCCTGGGCTTCAGTCGCGTAGCGGTAGGTCGGTTCGGCCACGGCCGGTTCCGGCGAATCCATTTGGTCTCTGTTGCCTCGTCCCATTCTGATCATATCTGTTACACCTCGCTAAAAAAGTATTTCCTACGGGAAAATGTCAGAACATTCGCCTTTCGCACGGCAACCCAATTGTGTCGTTTTTTCCCTTCTCCTAGATAATAGATGAGTTTTCCGGCGTGTGTCTAGTCATATTTTGAGTTGTCAAACGCTTTCGAGCGTGTCAAAATCTAAAGTTTTCGGACGGAGACGTAAAAGGCGTGCAGAGTGAGACAAAAACCAGGGGCAAATTGCTCAAAAAGATCGGCCGCGCGATTGCCGATTTTTCGATGATCGCCGAGGGCGACAAAGTAATGGTTTGCCTGTCGGGCGGCAAAGACAGCTATACTTTGCTCGATCTGCTGCTCGATGTTCAAAGACGTGCTCCGGTAAATTTTGAGATACTGGCGGTAAATCTCGACCAAAAACAGCCCGATTTTCCCGAACACATTTTGCCCGATTACCTGACGGAGCGAAACGTCCCGTACCGCATTGTCGAGGAAGACACGTTTTCAATCGTCACCGCCCACATTCCTGAGGGCAAGACCTATTGCTCGCTCTGTTCCCGGCTCCGCCGAGGCATTCTCTACAACGTCGCCGTCGAAGAAGGCTGCACAAAGATCGCGCTCGGCCATCATGCCGACGACATCATCGCGACCTTTCTGATGAACCTGTTTTACGTCGGCCAGCTCAAGGCAATGCCACCGATTCTGCGTTCGGATGACGGCCGCAACACGATCATCCGCCCGCTCGCCTACTGTCAGGAATCTGAGATCGCAAAATACGCCGAAGAGCAGCAATTTCCGATCATTCCCTGCAATCTCTGCGGCTCACAGCCGAATCTAAAGCGTGCGAGAGTAAAACGCCTCATCACCGAACTCGAAAAGGAAACGCCATTCATCCGCCCCACAATGATGACCGCCCTGACCAACGTCACCGGCTCGCACCTGCTGGACAACGAGCTCTACGATTTTCAAAACTTCGAGCCGATGGTCAAACGCATCCCCGCCGGCCACGGCAGCGTAGAAAAGGAACTGGACGAGATCTTCGACCATAGCGAGTCGCATCTGGCAGTCAGTACACAACTCTCAGCCATCAGCCGATCCATAGTCGCGGCACAGTAGCTCTCGTCTCTTGTCTCCGGTCTCTCGTCTTCTTCCGCCGAACCGTTTTCGCCATTCACCGAACCGTTTTTCTCTGCCTTTTCCAGTTTTTAATTGCGCCATCAATAATTCTCGAGGCGCTGTTTGCATCGTGCTTGATGCACGCGGTCATCACCGCCGCAAACCTCCTGAATATCGTGCCCAGCGATAAGATCATTGTATTTTGATTGTTGCATCTTTGCAACAATACCGCGTATATGCTACTGTTTTAGTACAAGAAAGGAGGAATTACAAAACATATGCGTGCAGAATGGATCGAGATAAAACGGGGCGATGTTCCGCCGCAGCATGCCGGGATCCACGTGACGATGAACCGGCAAGGCAACATCGTTATGAACCGCATCACGTACCGGATGCTTGGCGAGCCGACCGGATTTTTGGTTCTCTACGACAAGGTAAACAATCGGATCGGCCTCAAACCGACCGCAAAAACCATGCGCAACGCCTATCCCGCCCAGCGGAGCAACCGCACCGGAATAATGGTGCGTGGCCACCGGCTGCTTCGCGAGCACCGCATCATCCTGCCGCATACCATGCAGTTCGACGAGGCCGAGATCGACGATGACGGCATACTCATCCTCGATCTGCGCACCGCCCGGCCGAGCCGGCATGCACTCGCCAGCGAAAGAAGACTGAAACCACGAATAGACACGAAACAGCACGAATAGTGAAAAAAGCGTAGGCAAGCTCCCGAAGGGCACATAGCCATGCCATTTATGGCGTGGTCGGAGGGTAATAATGAAAGAGAAGGGCGTTTTAACGTCCTTCTGCCAAATGGCTGAAGCCGCAGGATTTAAGCCCGCTTAAGCGGGCTATGAAACGTTCGTTCGATTGAAACCACGCCATAAATGACGTGGCTATGTGCCGCTACGCGGAAGAGCTATTTTTTATGTACCGAGAATCAAAAAGACCCGCGCGAAAAAAGCGAATGCTCGAACCGTATGCCTCGATCAACCCACGGGGCGAGATCGCGCTTAACCCACCGGTCTTTGACCTGCTCGAAGGACTAAACTACGTCTCGCTCCATTACGACGACGAAACCGGCCACATCGCCATCGCCCGCCCGACATTCACCGGCCAAATCTACAACGTAAAAAGCTTCGGCCGCAAGGGCCGCCTCCGCGTAGTGCGCGCCCGCCGCTTCCTCAAACACTTCCAGATCGAAATACCGCAAACCGTAACCTTCACCGAAATAACCCACCACCCCGGCCCGGTCCTCATCCTAAACCTCCGCAAGGCGATACAAGGGCGAGCGACCATGAAAACTGCACAGACAGTGATATATTCAATGAATGGCCGTTGGTGCGGGAGGCAATTGGACGAGGCATGACGAAGAGTTTGACGAATCGATTGTCAAGCAAACGACCGGAGTGTCATGCATGTCTGCCGCCGGCGAAATGCTTCTCAGACAACGTGGCATCTATGTCTCTCAGGACGAGATCCGAGCTATCATTGGCGAGCCGTCGTATGTAAAGGCGTTAGCCGATTGCCTTAATTCTTTTGACAGGGCGGACGATAACAAGCTATGGATCGGAATCAGCACCGACGAAGAAAGTCTAGAAAAACTGCTGGCCGGAAGCGACTTGGCGATAGTGCTCTTGGAACAACCGCTAACGATGGGTCACGCGGTAGTAATTGCGGGAAGGACGACGACCGGCATGGTAAAAATACTTGATTCATATGATCAAACATCATATAAAATGTCCATAGAAGAGATTTTGGAATACTGGGGCGGCGAGGTGGTAACAAGATGGCAAATGGGAATTTAGTAAAGATAATCGCGATCAAACAAAAAAATGCCCGCTCCGTAAGCCTTAATCTACAACTCGGCAATGAGCGTGGCACGTATGATGTATCAATAGTTAACCAAAACGGAGTCTTCGGTTTGGAACTCCCTGATGCGCTCGGCTTAAAACTACGCCATTTTCCACCCGAGGCGTCCCGCAACCTAGTTGCATCAGTAAAGCATCAGCTTGCTCAAAACCTTGTTGGTGTGTAGTCTGTCAGGCTCCAAAAATGTGATTCTGCGCCGCCCATTGCAAAGAAGACACAACTTCATTCGTGAGAGTTAAACCAACCGAACTGCTTCTTCAAATCAAGCTCGCATTTTGAAAATGAATTTCGGCCCAAAGCCATTAATTTGGTTAGTACTACGCGATCTGAGGTTAATAAATTAGCCGCATATTCATCTTGTGTAAAGGTCTCACTAATTCTAACTGTGTCAATATCTCGAAATAGCAATGCTCTCAACTGCTCAATTGTATTGCTATTTGCCTCAAGCATACGCATTACAAAGCGAACGTATGAAACCTGACCCAAGACCCACTGTTTAAATGTAAGTTTGGGTTCCTTGAAAATGCCGGTTCCAAGGCTAAGCACTTTAATTTTCTCACGGGGAATCTTAAAAGCATGGACAGCATCAGCAATTGCCAAAAGGGTAGGATTGTTTGCGATGAAGCCACCATCGATGAGTAAAACGTCTCCTTGATTCGTAGTTGGTAGTGAGACTTTTTCAAAGAACGGGAACGCGGCCGACGATGCACGAACAGCATCAGCAACCGAGCAACCAAACCCCGGTTGAAACGTAGCAGCCATGCTAAAACTTTGCTTTGGTGAGCTCTTGAAGATCATTGGCTTCGCAAGTTCATAGTTTGTAGCAACAATTCCAACGTTAGTCCTAAAATCTTCGAATCTAGCGCCGTTGAGTATCTTCGTTGAATGATCAAATAAGGCCTGGCTCTTAGCAGCACGTGACGATTGCTTCATTATTTCCGGGACAGTTGCTAAATAGATATTGCTAATCTCATCAACAGGGCGACCCAAGCCGAGCAAAGCCGCAATTATCGCTCCCGTGCTTGTACCGTAAATTAAATCAAATTCTTGATATAATTGTGATCCTGCCAACGCTTCGATCTCGCGGAGGATTCCGAGAGTATAGACGCCCTTTGAGCCACCGCCGTCCAACGATAGGATGTTAAATGTATCTCTCATATCATTTTTGCCAACGCTGCACGGCCTTTAATGAGGGTCGAACGCTTAATTCGACGCATATCTTCGAGTCGTAGGGAATGGTCATTACATTTTTTGATTTTCTTACCGCTTCCACAATAACAAGCGCTGTTTGGGCGGATTTTTAACCCGGCGAGAATTCTATCGACAAGGGCTAGGATTTCAAATTTGGAATCCAGACCAGTGAGTTTGATAAATGTATGTTGCATTGCTGTATCCCAGTTATGTGAATGCTCGCCGAATCTGTACTTCCCATTAATCTCGTAATAAGAATTATTCTGAAGAAAAGGAATGAGAACGTCAGATATGAATACTTCGATTGTTCGAATTTGTTTTCGGAGCAGAATCTCCTCAAGTGGAGGAGTCGTGAAGCATAGTGATCCGTCATCATTGCAATGCCGATCAGAAATTCGAGGTATACGCTCCCTAGTTTCCCACACTATCGGAAAACGGTTCGGAAATTGATCTACAAAGATTTCAAGATGGTATGAATCACCGTCCTCAACAGAAACTTGGAGCGTGCCGTGAAAGCACCGTTTCTCATAGTCGTAGTCGAGCGACGGGTATTTTTCTAATACAAAGTCAATATTCTTACTCATTCACTGAAAACGGCACAGGAGTAATCCGAGCGCCGCCTAACGCTGCTGCAAGACTCTGCGATTTAGCTTGATCATCGGTATCGGCCCCCAAGGGAAATCGATCGCCGAACTGATCGCGCAGAATTTCTGTAGCTCTACGTTGATTTGACTCCGTAGCAGCGTCTTCGCTGGCTATCACAAGCTCTTCCAGCCTGGTTAAAAACGTCGACCTTTTCGCAGCAGAATACGCGGCGAATAAATCCTCTCCTTCAGGCGTTGTCGGCCTTAAACATTTAAAGCCATCAAACTCTGACAACTCGTCTAACATCTTTCTGGCGGTTTTCTCGAAGGCAGTATCATCATTGGAGTTTTGTACGTAATTGTTTGCCGCTAGAATCGTCAAGGGGAGGCTGTTTGGCAGATCAAGATATGAATTCTCGCTTTCCTGAAAATTTTTCCAGGCTTTGAAATAGCGAACAATTCGCTCAAGCTGCTTGGTTTTCAGTTGATTGAACCATTGATAAAATTCTTTCGGATCACTAATTGTCCATCGATCAATGCGATGCGCAATTTCGATCTGGTCCTCGAGTTTATAGTAAATTGGGAGGTCGATATGATGGCCATCGGCAAAAATTACGCGAACGCAAGCGTTATGACGTTCTGGAGGCGTGTTGGTATGTCCGTCCACCGATTCGTAGACCCAATCGTGCCATGTTTCAATTGTCTTCTGGTTAGATTCATCAGGACGTTCGATGAAGTAAATCCCATCATCAAGATCATATTTGATAAGTTTGTTCCCCAAATGGTCATAAACGGGTATCGGGTTGATGATTGTGTTCATCATGAATGAACCCTGACCTCCGAATCTTGGTTGTAACTCGTCTTCATGCTCATCTCGAAAGCATTTTCGGATTTTAATTCGTAAGTCTCGACGCGATGTTTTCAGGCTCTCTCGTCGAGTATCGCTCAACGCTATTTTTGAATTGAAATCGATATATTGTTGATGTAGTGTTGCCATAGTTCATCCCTCACGTTTGTTCGAAAGATATATAAAGTTTGCGATATTTTCAGCAGTGCCGGTATCGCCAAAACCATAATCATTAGCCAGACATCTATAATTTTACTAGGGATGCCGTGGCCGAGATCTCTCCACTAGAGCGAGTTGGTAGTGCGAGGTAAAACGGTTATTGGCTATTTTACGGGTAGAAGTTGCCGGGCTAGCTCAACCACCGAGGTCATTTTCTCGTTTGCCAATTTCGCAAACAATTTGAGAGCAGATCGGATATCTCCGATATAGTCAATTTTACTTCCACGATATGTTGTGTGTCAAGATATTTATTCCGCTAAGTATTGTGGTTAAAGGAGTTTGCGCCACGCGCCACACCGTTGCGCCACGCCAAGAGTACATTTTCTGTCCAAAAGGATTTTGGTAAAATAATAAAAATGACAGCAGATAAAAGCAGCTAATCATTTATCAAACCGACGATGGCCGGACGCGGATTGAGACGCGGCTGGAGGGTGAGACTGTTTGGTTGACGCAGGCGCAGCTGTGCGATTTTTTCCAGAAGGCGAAATCGACTGTCAGCGAGCACATTAAAAACATTTTCGCGGAAGGTGAACTTGAAGGGTCGTCAGTTGTTCGGTATTTCCGAACAACTGGCGTGATGCAATGTTGAGTCGGCGGGCGTTTGGTGGTAAGTTGTGGGGATTATGAGAAATAAAGTTTTTGCGGTGGGGTTGTTTGTTATTTTGGGATTTGTGGGCGTGGGTTACTCGCAGGAGGGTGATTCGGTTCGGGTTGCTAGTGGCGGGATAACTGTCAAAGGGTGGACTGGGAAGGTTGATGCTAAGGAAGCGGCGGCGGGGTTGAATATTAATAATGCCAAGCTCGCGAGCGAGGGCAAGGGGTTGCGGGTGACGACCGGGCCGGCGACGACGTATTGGAATCCGAAGAATACGGCGAAGGGCGATTATACAGTGAGTGCGACGTTTACCGAGGCGAAATATATGAACCTCAACACGCATCCGCATCCGTGCGGGATCGTGATCGCGGGGAACGATCTGGGGACCGACAAAGAGAGCTATTTGTACTGTGCGGCGTATGGCAACGGCACGTTTATCGTTCGCGGGTTTGGGCCGAAACCGTTTCAGTTGAACGGGCGGCCGCAGGCGGATGCGGCGGTCAACAAAGCGGCGGGCGTCGGGCAGCCGGTGACGCAGCATATCGCCATATCGGTAAAAGGCCCGACGGTTGCTTGCTCGATCAACAACAAGGTAGTCGCGACCTATGACAAGTCGGCCGTCGTGACCGAAGGCAAACTAAAATCGACGGACGGCGTTTACGGCATTCGCTTTGCCCACAATACAGACGCGGTCGTGACCGATCTAAAAGTCACTAAGAATTAGGCTCGCCTATTTGGATAAAAAAACCGCCAAAGGTGCGTTTCCCGATGCACTTTTGGCGGCTTTTCGTTTCTTGTTGCAGAGTTGAGCTAGTTCAACTTTTTCGGGGCAAACAATTTGTCTTCGATCTGCACGTTGTGCTTGACCGATTTTGTTGTAACGACGATATTTCCATTGCCGATGTTGCTATTTGTGATCTTGAACGGCAATTTGACGCCGTCAACGTCGCGGTAATCAGAATAGGTGATCGTGTACGGAATCTGCTGCGAACTAGTACTGGATGAGATGACACCCGTGCGTTTTAGTAATAGAAACGTCGTGGTTGAATAGTATTCGGTAAAGGCGGTGCCTTTTTCGGGCTCAAAAGTGACTGCGTAGGCGTCCTCGCCCGCGACTTTTGAGATGTCGCCGACAGTTATCTTTTTGTAGTTCTTTTTCCAGTCGAGTGCACCGTAAAAATCGGCACCAAGACGGACGTCTTCGAGCCGCTTTCCTGAATATTTGTCAGAGGGCGCAAACGAGACCGTATCGGCCCCGCTGCTGCCGTCAAAATATTCCCATTCCGTCGCGATCGTTTTTCCGAGAGCCGTAAATGTCGTTTCTCCGGCGCTCATGTTTGGCGCCTTCGCGTAGGATTTGCCGAATGCCTGCACGCCCTGATTCTCGAGATCCATAGCGAATTCGGTGACGCGGCTCGTTAGCTTTCGCCAATTTGCCTCGCCG
>Ga0138256_10001924_pt1 | contig 22358 bp, 22 predicted proteins | sample KNB2016incub_MG_FD_105486 | JGI IMG/M metagenome (GOLD analysis project Ga0138256, IMG submission 105486) | Active sludge microbial communities from wastewater in Klosterneuburg, Austria - KNB2014incub_MG | ecosystem: Engineered > WWTP > Activated sludge > Unclassified | place: Austria... | reverse complement strand
CGTCAACACCGCAGTAAGCCGGACATCGTAGCAGATCCAGAAATAGTTGTTGCCTTCCAGCAATGCAGCCGATCCATTCGCCGTGAAATTCCCGTTCGGGTTGTTCGCGGTGCTGCCGAATTGCGCGCCGGTGGAAAAGGTGTTGCTCCCACCGGTGAAGTACACCCGCGCGCCGGAGAGATCGGCGCTGGCGTTGGTGCAACCCGTGGTGGAAAGCGCCAAGGACGAAACAGACAACGGGGAGAGGTTTCCGGTGGTGATCACGTTCACGCGGAGGATGTTGTTCAATTGCGATCCTTGGCCATCCACCTGGCCGTTGTTCATGAACTGTGTGGTGCAGGAAGCGAAGACCATCGGTACGGAAGGCGGCGGGGTCCATGTCCAGGTGAGGCCGCTCGCGGGAATGTTCGTTGGCGAGAGGTTGCACACATCGCTGATCAACGTGCCCACTGTGGATTGGATCCAGGTCGAACTGCCGTTGGTCACCTTGCGCAGGTTGAAGTCCGCGGTGGACGAACCCAACAGACCGACGTTGCCCGATTCGGTGTTGGTATCACTGCATGCGTTCGGACCGAGCGTGGTGGCAACGGTGCTAGGGCCGAAGACCACTTGCACGGTATTGCTCGTTTCGTTCAGGATCACCTGGAAGGTGATGTGGTTCTGTTGGCTGTTGCCGTAATGATCGCAGTCCGTCCATTGCACCACGAACTGTCGGTTCGGAGCCGATCCGAGCGTTCCATAGCGCACGCTCGATGAAGCCGAAGCATTGACGAGGTCGGTGCCGTAGCCGGCGATGGAATTCGCAGGGCTGGTCTGCAAGCCGCAATAGACCGTCGTGGTCAACGCGCCTAATGTGATGAAGCCATTGGAGTTGATCCCGACCTGCGTGTAGGGAACGTTGTTGTACGTGAAGGTGAAGGGCAGCGCAAGGAGCGATGAGTTCGTGTCGTCCCACGTTCCAGTCACCAGCGCGGTTCCGGTGATGGTCGTGTAGGTGGTGTTGGAAGCACCGAAGGTGTAATTACCCACGTTGGCCCTAGCACCGAAGGTGAAGGCTGAAAGCACGACGACTGACAGAAGTAGGCGCATGGTGTTGATGGGAATACGTGGGGAAGGGATCTGCCAAAGGTGAAGGATCCTTGCTTCGGTTCAGGCGGAAGATCGATGGCGGACGTGTTGCGCCGATCCACCGGTCGGAACCAACCGGGGCGAACGGTCCGGAGGAAGGTGGATCGCGAAGGAATCAACGCATCACTTCACGGGCATGCAAAAGGTCCACAACGATCCTCCTGCACCCGTGATGCGTGCTGTACATTCACGGCACCAGATCCTGTTGCCATGCCACGCCACTCCCTCCTTCTGTTGTTGGTCAGTGCCCTATGCGCTCCTACCCATGCGCAAACAGTGCATACCTATGTCCTCAACCCGCCCTACATCACGCGGAGCTTCCGTCCGCTTGATCTTGGTGGAGGCCTGACCGCGAACGTGTGCGACCGTGCGTTCGGTTACGACTCCAGCCGCGTGGAACTGCTGTTCACCGCTGCGGACCAGTCCACGTTGAGTTCGGTGAGCTACCGCTTGCAATCGCCCTTGACCTTCTTCAATGATGCGGAGAAGTTGAATGATGGCTTCCTCATCGGCGGCACCAACTACTACAGTTCGCAATCGCTTCCCTGTCTGTTCAAGACCTCTCTCACGGGCGCTGTGCAGTGGTACAAGTACATCGACAACTTCGGCACCTTCGATCAGGACCAAGTGATCCGCATCCTGCCGCGCGGTCCGGATTTCTCACTCTATTCCTATCCCGGCGGCACCTATGATGATCATGTGTACCGCGTGGAAGGTGAAGCAACGGGCACCACATTTTCAGGGACGCGGATCAGCGCTGCGGCGCAATTCAGGGTGTACAACGCGCTGCCCACCACCGATCCGATGAAGCACCTGGTGTGTGGAACCGGAAGGCCGGATGCCGCACCGGATCACCTCCAAGCCATGCTCTTCATGAATGACCCGGGTTCCGTGAATTGGATGAAGTACTATGAACTGGGTGGCGACTTCACGCAGGAATTCTATGGGCTCACGGCGACGGCCGACGGCAACTATGTAGTGTCCGGCTATGCCACACTCGGCTCCGCGTTCTTCGGGGTACTGATGAAGATCGATCCTGCGGGCACGATCATCTGGTGCCGCAAACTGGAGGACATCAGCACCGGGCTATTCCTCGCCGATGTACACGAACTGCCCGGCGGAGATCTGTTGGTGTGCGGGTCGAACGCGAATTATCTGGGGATCCTCGCCAAACTTGATCCCAACGGCCAACCGCTTTGGAGCAAACTGTACATCGATGATCGTTTCGCGCGGTTCGCCATGAGCGGAAGCACGGTACTCGTGAACGGTGCGTTCACCCGCATCGAATTGGATGCGAACGGCGAGGGCTGCGGGTTCACGGACAACGCCAACCTCACGGCCAGCATCTTGGATCCACCAGTAACCACCTTGGCAGCGACGGTCACGGCGTTCACCCCCAGCACTTCTCCGCTGATCCATCATCCGCGTACGCCGGAACTCGGATGGGCACCAACGTGTACGTTCAGCGGTATTGCGGAGGGATCGTCACCGGGCAGCGAACTCGTCGCTTTCCCGGATCCCACCACCGGGCCGGTGCGACTTTCTGGATCGGACCGGTTACCGGGTGCTGCGTACCGGGTTCTTTCGGCAAGCGGGCGCATGGTGTTGCAAGGCCGTTACGCGAACGGCGTTGATCTATCCGTGCTTTCACCCGGTCTGTACGTGATCGAATTGCCCGAGCTCCGTGAAAGGATCCGCGTGGTGCGCGAGTGATCACGAAGCAAGACGGACGACCATGCCAAGGAGCACCGCGGCCATGATCACGGTGTAGATCTCCTTGTTGTACTTCGCCAGCCAATGCGGTAGGTAGATATCGAAGTTGGCTTTGGTGGATGCGGAGTATCTCCGTGCGACCACCGTGAGCGGGCAGGACCAGCGGAAGAGTAACAGAGCCAGCACCTCCAGCCCGATCAAGCCCAAGGCGATCCAGAACCATCGGTCGATACGATCCATGATCACCGCGTACAGCATGTAGAAGATGACCCCGTTGAAGAAGAGCCAGATCGCGGTGTGGAGGCTCTTGATGGCAGTGAGCTTGGTGCGGTCGGTCATTGGTGATCGGTCCTTGATCCAAGGTATCAGGCCCGCGCCAGCGCAGGACTGAGCACCGTCAGCTCCCTCCTACTCGATCACGAAGGGGAACGACCGCTCGTCAATACGCAAGAAGTACAAACCGCTCGGCAACGCGGCGGTGCGGAGTTCCATCCGCTCGCCCTGTTGTGTGAAAGGCACGGTGACGAGCTGTCCTGTTGGACCGTAGACGCGCACGAGTGCAGTGGGAACCACATCAGCAACGTACACCACCTCACGCGCCGGATCCGGCCACACTGTGATCCTTGTGGCGCTACGGTCCGGAGCGATCCCCGTCGTACACGTCCCGAAGGCTCCGGCATCCAACGTCGCATGCATGCAGCGCGTGATGTTGCTGACCGGATGCACGTATTCCTCCCATGCCACCAGCGGATAGCCGCTACTCGCAATGCCAGCGGGAAAACCGAACTGATGCGCGGGTGAAGAGGTGGTGATATGGTAATCATAGACCGCTGGCGAATCGAACTGCACGGCCGCGATGGTGCTCCGAAGGTTGGCGAGCGTATCGATGCTCGTCGGCCATGCGCCCACCATGAAATTTCCTCCACCCGCAAGGATGTTGCTGTAGGCTTTGATGTAGGCCGCACTTGCCACGCTGAAGAAGCTGCCCACGGTCTTCTCGTTCACCAGCGTGTTGTTGATCGCATAGAGTTCGTGTGGTGTGATGTTGGTCAAGCCTTCAAGCCCGTACCCCACCATGTTGCTGTTCTGCCCTTGCGGTCCTTGTTGCACCACATTGCCGATGAGATACGCGGTACCACCGTTCGGCAGATCGATCTCCCGGCTGGCATCGCCGGTGGCTTCATTGCTGAACCGGTTATACTCGATCACGTTCACATGCGCGCGGCTCTTCAACTCATGCCCCACATGTGCGTGGTGACTGTAGTTGTACCTGAAGATCAAACTGTCCACATGATTGATGTAGAGGTTGTGCGAGAAGCCATCACCGTAGCCGTTGTGATCGAACTCCGAGTGCTCGATGCGGATCGTGCTCGGGTTCACATCGCCCGCGAGGATGCCGTTCTCATTATCGTGGAAATAGCAATGCAGCACGGTGAGGCGATGTCCTTCCTGACGGATGCCCGCGCCGTTGTTATCGGGCACGCTGCATTCGCTGAACTCGATCCATTCCACACGCGTGCGATCGCCCTGGATCACCCAGATCGCCTTGCCGCCCCACGCCATGCCGTTGCTTTCCAGATGCGCCATCCCTCCTACTCCGCGCAGCAACAGGTCATTCGCTTGCCAGCGGGCCACATCACTCGGGTAAACTCCTGCTGCGATGTTCACCGTATCACCATTGCCCACCAACGTGGAGACTTGGCTGGGCGTTGTATACGTCTGCCCGGAGCCCACTTGCCATTGCGTGGCGCTCGCCGGGAGCGTGATCGCCATGCATGCACTCAATAGGATCGTCCGGTTGGTCATGCTCCGAAGATAGTCCCGCTCTTTCCCATCAGCACTTCTTGGGGACGAACTGTAAGGATATCCGACGTCTCCCGACAGCAACAGCGCAAACATCGCGTTCCATTACCTGAACCAGGAGATCATCCGCGACCCAACTTGAATGATGGCATGATGATGGTGGCATTTCACATGAGAACGATCACACCTAAACCCCAACGACCATGAAGACCCTGATGATGATACCGGCCATGTTGATGTTCCTGGGAACGACCCAAGCGCAGGACAGGACCACACCTCCGGCGAAGGAGAAACCAGCTGCCACATCGACAACAACAGGTACGGTGGAGTTGCTGAAGGAACACACCTGCACCGCAGCCTGCGTGGATGGCAAGCACATGTATGCACATGGTGAGAAAGGGCACGCCTGTACCGAGGAGTGCATGAAGATGCATCGCGCCGCGATGACCGGACATGAAGGCCACGGACATGGTGAGATGAAGGAAGCCAAGGAGGAAGTGAAGGCGGCAAGTGGTGAAGCGAAGGAGGAAACAATGGAGCAGCAGGGCGAAATGAAGGCCCACGTGTGTACCGCAGCCTGCAAGGATGGCAAGCATGCCTACATGCACGGTGAGAAAGGCCACACGTGCGATGCGACGTGCGCACACATGCGTGAGCGGAAGAAGTAGACCGCACGACACCTCAACGAGCGAAAGCCGGTGAACGCTTGCACAGCGATCACCGGCTTCGTTCGTTCACCTCAAATGATCAGGCGCACGCCGCCGAGATCGGCCACACGATAAGGGAAATGATCTCCGGGTGAGCCGATGAACATGAAGTTCTTCGGGATCTTCCAGTCGTTGCTGAGTTGCTCCACCAGTTCAGGTCCGAAGATGCCGCGCAAGCTGATGAAGTCGATATCGATATCCGGGTACACACGATCGAGCACTGCGATGTCGTTCAGGAAATCCTGTGACACCTCCTGATCATCCTTCAGCACGGTCACGACGCGCAGTTTCTTGGTGATCTCGTTGTCCTCCACGTACATCATCACGCGGTTGATCACGGAGATATCATCCCCTTTGGTGAAGTACACGAACTCCTGCTGGGTGAGTTCCCGGATCGTGCGCGAGAGTCGCAAGCGGCTCGCCGCAGCGAGGTGTTGAAGCGAATCCAGGAAACTGGAGACCACCACCATCAGGTACTCCAGGATCACGTTCCGTTTCAGGAAGATGTAGATGGTCAGCATCGCGGGGATGAAGTATTGCAGGAAGACCACGAGCAGTTCCGGATGCAAGCGCACGTTCGCATAGAGCGCCACCACCACCGCCATCAGTGCAATGGCGACCACGAAGGGCGCAGCGGATTCCGGGCGGGGCAACCGGGACCGGGTGATCTTCAGGAGGAAATTCCCATAGGCGAAGAAGGCCATCACGGTGAGGAAGGAGATGGTATAGACGCCGGCCAATGCGCCGACCTCACCGTTGGTGATCATCAGGACCGACAGGCAGAGCAGGAAGAACAGGATCAGGATGCGCGGTGAACTGCCTCGCTTGTTCTCCTTCAGAAGGAATTGAGGAAGCACGCGATCGAGCGTCATCCGGCGCATCAATCCGCCCACACCCACGAAGCTGGTGAGCACGGCCCCGCAAAGCACAAGGACCGCATCGATGGAGATCGCCGTGGAAAGCCACGGACCACCGATCTCCATGCCCATGAACGAGAGCAGCGCATTGGAGTTCTCACCCACTTTGGCGAGCGGAAGAAGCATCACTGCAAGGAGCGCCATCAGCGGATTGATGATGGTGACCGCGAGCCACATGTTGCGCAGGGTCTTGCGGAAAACACCCGGCGCCTGTTCCTCCACGAAGTTGGCCGAGCTCTCGAAGCCGCTCACCCCAAGCATGGCCGCGCCGAACCCGAAGAACAAGGCGGTCGCAATTCCTGCTCCTCCTGGAAGTGGTGCCGAGAAGTTCAAGCTGGCGATGGACAGATCATGCGTGGCCCGGAAGAACGCACCACCGACCAAGAGCAGCCCCATGGTCGCCAGGTGCGTAATGAAAATGATGATCGCAACGATGGCCGATTCCCCGATCCCCCCGATGGTCAACAGAAGGAAAACGACAAGGACACCGATGGTCGCCTTGATGAGCGGCAGTCCTTCCACCAGGTTGTGCAGGTAGTGCATGGCCTCGGTGGCGCTGATCACCGCTGTGGCCATGTAGCTGAGGATCGTGAGACAGGCAGCCACACTCGCGTTCGTCTTGTTGGTGGTATTGAGCAGTACGTTGTACGCTCCACCGTTCAAGGGTAACGCGCCGACCACTTCACCATAGATCTTCCGGTAGAGGAAGAGCACACCGGCCACAAGCGCCAACGCGACAAAGGCCCATGGCCCCGCGTAGCCAATGGTCAGCGCACTCACGTAAAGGCAACTGCTGGTGATGTCGTTCCCGCAGATGGCGGTTGCCGCGAGAGCACCGAGCTTTTTCGGACTGTGCATGGTTCGATCAGGGGTCATGGTCACGCGGCAACACCTTCCATCGCCCTCCTCACAGCTCCTTCCATCTTCACGAGCATCGCATCCAACTCCGCTTCCGTCCACGTCACGCGGATGTTGAAGCTGATCAATCGGCTCATCACGGCATCCGTCCTCGGGAACTTCAGCGTCTTCAGATCCTGCGGCAGCCCAAGCTCATGTGCTACCATGCGGTAGGGCATGTTCAGATCCTTCAAGTGATCCCACTGCTTGATGTAGTGGTACATGTTGTCGAACCAATACCCCACACCGATCCCCGCCTCTCCGAGGTTCTTCACGCAGGCGCGCGCTGTGGTCTCATCGGGCATCAGCAGGTGGAAGAATGTGGCGCTGTCACCGGCATCGTCGCATTGCTTGCGGAACGAGAGTCCGGGGATCTTCGACAAGCGCTCTTGGATGATCGACTTGTGTTTCCGCTGCTGGCTGATGATGTATGGCAGCTTGCGCGCTTGCGCCAATCCGATCGCCGCGTTGATCTCGCCCATGCGGAAGTTGCTGCCCATGATCGGGTGCGCTTCCATGCCGCGGTTGTTGCCCTCGTGGTTATGACCGTGGTCGCTGAAGTATTCTGCGGTCTTGATCAACGCGCTATCATTCGTGATGATCACACCGCCTTCACCGCAGGTGTTGATCTTGAAAAAGTCGAAGCTGAAGCTGCCCATCTTCCCATAGAGGCCGAGGTGCTTGCCCTTGTAGGTGGCGCCAAGGGCTTGTGCAGTGTCCTCGATCAGCATCACCTTCTTCTCGGCGCACACGGCCATGATCCCGTCGAGATCAGCGGATGCCCCGCACATGTGAACGAGCAGCACCGCTTTGGTCTTCGGACCGCACACCGCGCGGATACCCTCCGCGCTCAAGCACAGTGTCTCATCGATCTCCGCGAACACGGGCAGGGCACCCGCCATCAGCACGCTCTCGATCGTGGCGATGAAGGTGAAGGGAGGAACGACGACCTCATCGCCATAGCCCACGCCGCATGCGGCAAGCATGGTGCTCACCGCGGTGCTTCCGCTGCTCACCGCCAGCGCGTGCTTCGCGCCAGTACACTTCGCGATCTCCGCTTCGAAATCCTTCGACTTCCAATGGCCCTTGCGCGCATCGTCGTGGTTGTATCGGAAGAGCACGCCCGTATTCAGGACGTCCATCACTTCCTTGCGCTCCTCGTCACCGAACAATTCCGTGCCTGGCATGTGGTCTTTCGTTGGTGCGCCAAAAGTAGCCGCGTGTAAGGATGTGTCCATTCGCCCGACACCTCCATACCATTTCCGGAACCTGTTCGTTCCTTATCCTGGCCCCTCGAACATGCGCACAACCATCCTCCTTCTCCTGTTTGCAAATTGCATCCCGTTCAATACGATCAGTGCGCAGGGTTGCAGCGATGCCGGCGTGTGTACAGCCGGACCGATCGGTCAACTGCACACGGACTCCGCCGGAGTTGGAGAACGGAGGAACTATGCGAAGCTGACCTTCAGCTACGCGGTGGGTGAGCAGTCCACCACGATCGTGCAGGTCATTCCGGAAATTGGTTTCGGGATCACGGATAGCTTCGGCGTTCAACTGAAGGTGCCGTACATCAGTGCTTCCGGGAACTTGGGCGATAACAGCGGCGTCGGCGATGTGATCGCTACAGTGTCCTATGCTTTCATAAAAGAGAAAGAGCGGAACGTATCGGGAATGCTGGGCGTTCGCCTGCCAACAGGATCCACCGATGCCAACGCGCCAGGTATTCCCGTGGGCGCGGCTACACTGAACGTGGTAGTGCCCTTCCCCATGCCTTACCAGACCGGCTTAGGCACCACAGACCTGCTCATGGGGATCAATGCCCGGCACGGCCGTTGGGTAGCCGCGCTCGCTTACCAGCATGTGTTCAGCAACGCGAACAACAACCGATTCACACACGCTTCGTGGTTGGACGATGAGAACGCGTCGAAATACTTCGAGTCGAATTTATTGGAGCGAAAGGACGACGCCGTGGCACGGATCCAATACTCCTTCCCGGTGGGTAAGCTTGCGTTACAACCCGGACTGCTCGGCATCATGCACTTGGCCAAGGACCGCCGCAGCCCAACGGGGGATGAAGCGGATCGCGTGGACATTGATGGATCGGACGGGCTCACGCTCAACCTCACGGTGGATGCACGCTACCGGCTCACCGACGCCCTTGCGTTGGAAGCCGCCTACGGTTCACCACTCGCGGTCCGCGAAACACGACCGGATGGGCTCACGCGTTCATTCGTGTTGACCGTGGGCCTGCGCTACGCGTTCTGATCGCTCGCGGTGAGCCCCCACGCGATCGTCACTCCGGAGGCCGGGCGATCATCGATCGCCCTTCCCGGCCTCGTGAGGCTCGGCGAAGCGACGGAGTCTCACAAATGCGCATTCATGAGGGGGCATTGGTGAGACTCCGGGTCTTCGGTCGCAGAGCCTCCCTACGCCCGGCGTGACGTGACCATATTGATCGCATTCCCTTCCATCTTTGAGGCATGCGTGTCCTCATCAGTACCGCTCTGCTGTATTCATCGATCGCCAGCGCGCAGGTGGACCTCCCTGTCTTCGGCCAACAGCACGTGATCAACGGATACGCGAAGGACATCGAAGGCGAGGTCCTCTCCTACTTCAGCGTGTACCCGGAGCACGCCACCACCGCGTTGCTAACGCGATGCACGGATGGCCGGAAGGCGATCGCATGGGAAACAGCACCTGTGCCTGCATCCGAGCGCGAGTCCACCCAGTACTTCTACTTCAGTTGGATCGCCGCGCACAACAGCACCACGAGCGGTGGTGATCGGAGCTTCGATCTGTTCATTGGGGAGGAGAAGGCGCTCACGTTCACTACGCATCATTCCACCCAGCCCGCCACCTGGTCGGTGGACGGGGTTGACGGGGTGAAGTTGGTATTCGAATTCTCGAAGGCCGATCGCCACGGCGATGCGCACGGCTTCGCGCACCTGCGCGTGCTCCGGAAGTATTGCACCCTTGGTCAACCACTGACGCTGAAAGTGGTGGGCCACGCTCAAGACAGCCCGGACTGGTTCATGACCTTCCGGTACACGTTCGAGGAGAAGGTGGAGGTGGAAGCGTTGCCCTTCCTGTTGAACGACGAGCCTGCTGCCCAGCCACTATCGATCAGGGTGATGCATTTCGGGCCTTCGACACCCATGGAAGTTCGCGTCAACGGTGAATCCGTCAAGCATTTCGAGGTAACGAACGGGTTGCATGTTTTCGAAGTACCGGTCGCCGCTGCCCTCGGCACCCGAAAGGATGCCAGGATCGATGTTCATCTGAACGACCGGCTTATGGTGGATACCCTCCTCCAATTGAAACCGATCATCCCGCGCGACATCTACCTCGTCCACCACAGCCACACCGACATCGGCTACAGCCACCTGCAAAGCGAAGTGGAGGTGATCCAGAACAACAACATCTACAAGGCACTCGATCTCATCGACCACACCAAGGATTATCCAGAAGACAGCCGCTTCGTGTGGAATGTGGAGAGCCTCTGGGCCGTGGAGAATTTCCTGGGCATCGCGAGCGAAGCGAACAAGCAGCGCTTCATCGCTGCCGTGAAGAGTGGCAGCATCGCCCTCAGCGCGAACTACGCGAACATCCTCACCGGCCTGTGCACGCCTGAGGAGATGCATTGGATCGTGGAGTACGCCGACTCGCTGCGCGCGTGGTATGGACTGCCGATCAACAGCGCGATGCAGACGGACATCCCCGGCATGAGTTGGAGCATGGTAGATGCCTACGCCGCGCACGGCATCCGCTACTTGAGCCAGGGGCCGAACTACATCCCCGATATGCCCGACGGCGGCGACCGCATCGGCAGCACGCTGCGCGAGCAAGGCGACAAGCCGTACTGGTGGAAGGGCACGACCGACAAGGACAGCATCCTCGTGTGGACGGCCGGTCAGGGCTACGGCGGCTGGCACGGGTTCACGGCTGGCGCGATAGGAGAACGCGGCACGCGGAAGATCGCCGCCTATATGAACGAGCTCGCAGCGAAGGGCTATCCCTACGACATGGTGCAGTGGCGCTATAACATCGTAAGCGACAACGGACCTGTGGACAGCACCATCAGCGATTTCGTACGCGAATGGAACGAGAAGTACAGTTCACCGCGCTTGATCGTCTCCAACGTGAACGATATGATGGCGGAGTTCGACAGGAAGCACGGCAAACAGATCCCGACCTGGAGCGGCGACTTCACGCCTTACTGGGAAGATGGCGCCTACAGCACGGCGAAGGAGGAAGGCAATGTGCGCGTGCTCAGTGCGCGACTTTCCAACCTGATCGACGCGGCGAAGATCCTGAACAAGCCCATCGACCCGCACCTGCTCTACCGCGCCAAACGCAGCATCGTGATGTGGCACGAGCATACCTGGGGCGCGTGGTGCAGCATCAGCGATCCGGACGCGCACTTCACCACGGACCAATGGCGGGTGAAGAAGGCCTTCGCGGATAGTGCGGGGTGGTATGTCGAACGAATCGAGAGGATCATATCCCCCCATGATCCGAAAAGCAGAGAACTTTTAGTAGTCAATACACTTCCTTGGGATCGATTGGGGCTCGTGGAAGTTAAACCTCCAGCTGGCTCCAATATCGAAGCCCTAGAAAGCGACGACGGTTATCGAGTGCCAGTCCAACATCTTTCGAACGGTAATATTGCATTCAAGGTCTATTGGATCAAGGCGAATGGAACTAGGCTCTATAGGCCCGTCCCGTTGAAACCTGGCGAAGAGGTAAATGCATGGCTGCCTTTCTCAAGTCACCCGGAATGTGACGTGCAGGATGGTAAGATCTCGTTCCAAAACGGTGTTGTAGATGATCAGTATGGCAGGACCTTGCTGCGATCAAGTCTGAAGTGGGAGTTCATAAATGGCTCTGACCCTGATAGTTCGTCGAGATGTTCGTTTTCAGACTTTGCCAGAGTCGATAGTGGTCTTATCGTTGAGAGTTGGAAAGTCGAAGCACGATCGAACTTCGGCGATAGCCTGACCTTAGTAGCCATGGACCATGTCAACGATTTGCATTTTCGCTTTACGCTTGTCAAAAATCCGCAACGCTCCAAGGGGGCGATCCATTTGAAGTTCGAGCTAAATCTCCGAAACCCACTGGTACGCTTAGGTATGGGTGAGGATTTGATAACTCCGGAGCATAACAGGATGGTTGGCTCGAACAATGACTTCTTCTCTGCTCCCCGTTGGATTGACGTATCAGATATAGTACAGGGCGTCACCATTGTGTGCCCGCAAGGTGCGCTGTGGGAAGTGGGCGAAATGGTGGATGAGCGCAAGACCATTCCCGGTCGCGGCACCAACCCCGAGCTATACAAGGCCTGGAAGACCGAGGCGCACAGCAGCAGCACCATCTACCTCTACGCCCTCAACAACTACTGGCACACCAACTTCAAAGCCGACCAGGAAGGGCCGATCACCTTCGACCTCTACCTGAAGATGCACGGGCCGTTCAAACTGGAGGAGGCGCGAAGGTTCGGGCTGGAGATGACGCGGCCGTTGATCACGTGGTGGAAGTAGAAGTACCGCAAAGGACACGAAGGTCACAAAGGAGATCCAAGTGCATTCACTTCGTGCTCTTTGCGTCCTTTGTGGTAGACCAATAGGAAAGGAATTCCAAGTGTATTCCCTTTGTGCTCTTTGCGTCCTTTGCGGTAGAACTTTGCACCCATGAAGAAGCGCCCACCCAGCGGTCTTGGCGGCTTGGTGTACAGCACCAACAAGAACACGAGCACCGCGCGGGAACCGGCTACACTTCCTCCTGCACAGCAGGATCTGCGTATCCACCTCGACCGCTTGAAAGGCAACAAGGAAGTGACGCGCATCGTGGGCTTCATTGGCAAACCGAACGATCTCGATGACCTCGGGCGCACACTGAAGAGCAAGTGCGGTGTGGGCGGCAACACCAAGGACGGCGTGATCCTCTTGCAAGGGGACCACCGGGATAAGGTGCTGGCATGGCTATCGGAGAAGGGATACCGGGCCAAGAAGGCGGGCGGATAGAGATCCTCAGACCTCTATCGAAGCACCCGTACCGTCGACCCTCTGGGTCGACCAGAGAATGAAAGCGAAGAAACCCCGGCAGATCTGGAAGTTCACCGCGCCGCTGGAGCGCATGACCGGTCGCTTTGCCTGGAGCTATGTGGAGTTCCCGCATGACGTGGCGAAACTCTTCGGCAAGCGTGGCAACGTGCGCGTGAAATGCCAGATCAATGGGGTGGCCGTGGATCGCGCATTGATGCCCACGAAGAGTGGATACCATATCATCATCCTCGGCGGCGACATCCGGCGTGCGGCCAAGATCAAGAAGGTAGGTGAACCAGTGAAGGTGGAGGTCTGGCTGAACACCGAACCCGCGAAGCTGGACATCCCAGAGGAACTGGCGGAGACGCTGGACTTCATACCCGAGATGAAGGCCGCGTGGGACAAATTGAACCCAGGCATGCAACGCAACATGTGCTATTGGGTGCGAAGCGGAAAGACCGCACTCACCCGCGCAAAGCGCATTGCGGAATTGATGCGGCGCTTGGAGACCGGCGATCCATTCGGTGGCCGACCGACCCGGTAGCGGGCCGCTTGAGATCCCTACGGACCGGCAAACGGTGTGGGACCGATCGTGACGGGACGCTACTTTGCCGATCAATCATCCCGATCATGTCCCTTATCCGTACCACTTCGCTCAGTCTCGTCATCTGCACTACGGCCGCTTTCGCGCAGCAGCAAGAGGCCGCACCGACCACGCAGGAGTTCACCAATTCCCTCGGCCAAACGGTGACGGTGACCACGCCGACCTCCTTCCTGATCTCGCCCCCGGTGAAGGATTGGCCGCATGTGGAGGAAAGGGAAAGCCGCGCCGAGGAGCGCCGCGAAGTGGATGAACGACCTGAGCGACCTCCGGTGGTGAACCCGGCCGCGTTGGATGAAGTGGATCCGGTCGTGCAAACCACGCCCGCATCCCGCATGATGCACGCGCCCAGCGTGAATTTCCCGGGATCGAATGGCACCGGCTATCCGCCCGACCCCACCGGCGCTGCGGGCACGGATTATTACGTGCAAGCGGTGAACACTTCGTACAAGGTGTGGCACAAGACCGGTGTGTCGGCGAGTGCGACTTACAACCTGAGTACGCTTTGGACCGGCAGCACGAACGACGGTGATCCGATCGTGCTCTATGATCGGCACGCCGACCGCTGGTTCATTTCGCAATTCAACGACAACCCGAACCGGATGCTGATCGCCGTGTCCCAGACGAACGATCCGCTGGGCAGCTACTACGCTTACTCGTTCTCCTTTTCGCAGTTCCCGGATTACCCGAAGTTCAGCGTGTGGTGGGACGGGTATTACATGACGAGCAACAGCACCAAGACCGCGGTCGTGTTCGAACGCACGGCAATGCTGGCCGGCGATCCCAATGCGCGCATGGTCGCCTTGAGCGCACCGGGTGTGGTGAGCAGCGGTTTCAAATGCGTGATGCCTGCCGATGCGGATGGTGACCTGCCGCCTGACGGAACGCCGTGCTGGTTCTTCAACCTGGAGGACAATGCGTGGGGAGCACCGGCGGACCGGATCAAGATCTACCGCATGAACACCGATTGGACCAACGTGGCGAACACCACCGTGGTGCAGCACCAGACGCTCAACACCGCCGCCTTCGACACGAACATCGGAACGGGTTGGGAGAACATCGCACAACCCAACACCACGCAAAAGCTGGACGCCGGCATGGGCTACATGTATTTCCGTGCGCAGCACACGCGGTGGGTGGACCACAATAGCGTGATGCTATGCCACGGCACCGATGTGGGCGGCGATCATTGCGGCGTGCGCTGGTATGAATTGCGTGACGCGAACGATGGCAACTGGACCATTTACCAGCAAGGCACATGGGCGCCTGATGCCGCGGATCGTTTCCAAGCCAGCATCGGCATGAACGACCTCGGCGATATCGGGTTGGCGTACAATGTCGCGGATGAACTGAACAGCATTTACTGCGGCATCCGATATACCGGCCGTCTCGCTGGTGATCCGCTCGGCCAAATGACGCTCAGCGAGACCAATGCGATCGCCGGGACCGGTGCACAAACCGGCACGGAACGCTTCGGGGATTACGGCCACTTGAGCCTCGACCCGGACGGCAACAACTTCTGGTTCACGGGCGAGTATTTCGTTTCCGGCGGGAACATCCGCACACGCATCTTTTCCTTCAACGTGGAAGATGAGTTCCTCGGTGTCGAAGAAGGAACCACCCACGGGCAAACCTTCACCGCGTTCCTGGCAGGCGGCATCTTGAACATCAATGCACAAGACCTTCCCTCGACGGACGGCCTCGTGTTGGATGTGATCGCCATGGACGGCAAGCAAGTGATCACCGAACGCGTGAATGCGCAAGGGAGCAGTTGGAACGGCACCTTGGATGTGGACAAACTCGCTCCGGGCATCTACTTCGCACGTATCGGGAACGCTCGCTTCCAACGTGTGCAACGTTTCAACGTAGCGCAATGAGCGGAGTCCTTCTATGACCCGGCGTGATCGCGCTGGCTTCCCTTCTCGGCTCATACTGCGCACCAAAACCCGCGGCTTCCGGGATCAAAGGGAGCGCTCCGACCATGCGCGATCCATCGGTTACCGGCACGGTGACCAACGCCATGCGGCCCATGGCTGTCCGTGGTTGATCGAACTCGGAGCGGGCCATGATCCGCGTTACCTGACCCCTATCGGAATGGATGAGACGTTCCTCAAGAACGATGCGCATATCCGATCCACACACCGCCCGTCGCGCACATCGTCGGGCAGTTGTACCATGGGAGCACCGGCAGTGATCGAGAACGTCGTGGCCAAGTGGATAGCCGAGCGGATCCACTTGAAGTGAAGAAGCCCCAGCAAATGCCAGGGCTTCCATGTGTAGGCGTTAATGCTTACTCAGCAGCAGGAGCCTCTTCAGCGGCAGGCGCCTCAGGTGCAGCTTCCTCAGCAGCAGGCACTTCCTCAGCGGCAGGCGCTTCCTCAGCAGCGGCTTCTTCCACAGCAGGAGCAGCCACTTCAGCGGCGCTCATCGCAGCCAACTTGGCGCTCAGGGCAGCGGCCTTGACGTCGCTCTTCTTCACCTCGGCAGCGATGCGTGCCTTCTCAGCGTCGGTCTTGCCGCTCGCCAATGCAGTGCGCTTCGCTTCGATCTTGGTGGTCTTCTCGTTCAGCCAGATATCGAAGCGGCGGTCGGCCTCTTCCAGGGTGAACGCGCCCTTCTTCACCCCGTTCAGGAGGTGGTTCTTGTACACCACACCGGTGTAGCTCAGGATCGCGCGGCAAGTGTCGCTGGGGCTAGCTCCTTTCTGGAGCCAATCCAAGCACTTGGCGTTGTCGATCTCGATGAACGCAGGGTTCTGGTTGGGATCATAGGCACCGATCCGTTCGATGTACTTCCCGTCGCGCGGGGCGCGGGAATCGGCCACCACCAAGTGGTAGTAAGGCCGGCCTTTCTTGCCTTTCCTCTGAAGGCGGATGCGAGTTGGCATGTCGCTGTTTGTGTTTGTTTCCCCGGAATTGGGGCCGCAAATATGGGCTTTTCCGGTGGATGAGCCAAGGGAGGGAACGAGGAATACAAATGCATCTCACGCGGAGGCGCGGAGGGCGCAGGGAAAAACCATGACGCCTCTCAACTCCGCGTTCTCCGCGCCTCCGCGTGAGACTCCTGCACCCCAGCGCGCTCCTTCCCACCTTTACCCTCCCGCAAAACCGGGACGTACCCCATGCGTTTCCTCCTTCCGGCTCTCCTACTGTTCTCCTCGTGCGCTTCGGCCCAGACCAACCCGGAGCCGCCCCTTATCCCGCGCCCGGCGTCCATGATAATGGGCCAAGGCTACTTCGCGGTGACCAGCGCGGTGAGCATCCTCATCGACAGCAAGGAATTGAAACCCGAAGGGGCCTACCTGAGGGATGTGCTGACCACCCTGCTGCCCGAGGCTCCGATGCTCCTTCCGCAGCGCACGATCGAAGGACCAGTGATCGCGCTCGCGATCTCCAACGATGGCGAAATGCCCGCCGAAGGCTACAGCCTGCACATCGCACCAGAGCGTATCGACCTGCTTGCATCGGATCGCGCCGGGGTCTTCCACGGGATCCAGACCTTGATCCAATTGCTTCCACCGAAAGGAAGCGAAACGGCGATCCCCTGCCTCACCATCACGGACCACCCGCGCTTCGCGTGGCGGGGCATGCACCTCGATGTCTGCCGTCACTTCTTCGGGGTCGAGTTCGTCAAGAAGTACATCGACCTGTTGGCGAGGTATAAGATGAACCGCTTCCACTGGCACCTCACCGATGACCAGGGCTGGCGGATCGAGATCAAGAAATACCCGAAGCTCACCGAGGTGGGCGCATGGCGAAGCGGCAGCCAGATCGGTCCATACGGTCGGGGCGAGTACGATAGCATCCCTTACGGCGGCTTCTACACGCAGGACCAGATCCGCGAAGTGGTAGCGTATGCGGCGGCGCGACACATCACCGTGGTGCCGGAGATCGAGATGCCGGGACATGCGATGGCGGCGCTGGCTGCCTATCCCGAATACAGTTGCACAGGCGGTCCTTTCGAAGTGCAGAAAGGTTGGGGCGTGTTCGAGGACGTCTTCTGCGCTGGCAACGACAGCACGTTCACCTTCTTACAGGATGTGCTGACCGAAGTGATGGACCTCTTCCCCAGCGATTACATCCACATCGGTGGTGATGAATGCCCGAAGGAGCGCTGGAAGACCTGCGCGAAATGCCAAGCACGCATGAAGTCCGGAGGCTTGAAGGACGAGCACGAACTCCAGAGCTACTTCATCCAGCGCATCGAGAAGTTCGTGAACAGCAAAGGGCGGAAGATCATCGGCTGGGATGAGATCCTGGAAGGAGGCCTTGCCCCGAATGCGGCGGTGATGAGTTGGCGCGGGACGGAAGGCGGCGTGGCAGCGGCGAAGAGCGGCCACTATGCGGTGATGAGCCCCGGCAGCCATTGCTACTTCGATCACTACCAAGGCGATCCGGCGAACGAACCGCTGGCGATCGGGGGCTACACCACCGTGCAGAAGGTTTACAGCTACGAGCCGATCCCTGCGGAACTGAAAGCCGACCAAGCGAAGTACATCCTCGGCGCACAAGGCAACGTGTGGACCGAGTACATCCTCACGCCGGAGCATGTGGAGTATATGGCGGTGCCGCGGATGCTGGCACTGGCCGAAGTGCTGTGGACGCCAAAGGAGAAACGCGATGAGGCGGATTTCATCAAACGGTTGGAGTTGGAGTTCGCGAGGTTGGAGGTGATGGGTGTGAATGCGAGCAAGAGCTTGTATCAAGTCAGCATTGTTCCGCGCCAAGGCGACGGTTCAGGTGCGATCATCATTGACTTCAAGAAACCTACGGCACGATTCCCCTTGCTAATCGAATGGTCTATAGGCGACACATTCGTCCAGAACCCTTCTTGGCCTTCATCCATTGAGATACACGACACTAGTCTGGTCCGTGCCTCCCTTGTTGATACCACTGGGGGTGTCTTTCGCGCGCCGTATCCGACGAGTACGCGATACTTCGTATTCAACCTCGCCACAGCGCAGAAGATCACCGCCACTCCCCCGCCTGCCGAGCGCTACAGCGAAGGCGGGGCCTTCACCTTGGTGGATGGCATCACCGCGCAAGAGAAGCGCGTGAACACCGAATGGCTCGGCTGGCTGAAAGATGTGACGATCACCGTGGATCTGGGCAGCGAGCAGGACATCAGCCACATCGGTATCGGCGCGTTGAACGAGACCTACAGTTGGATCCACTTGCCGAAGCAAGTGGAGGTCAGCATCAGCAGCGATGGGAAGAACTATTCGCCGTTGGGTTCTGCAGAAGCAAAGGCAACGGTCGGTCGGAGTGAGTTCGTGATCAACAAGGCCGTGAAAGCGCGGTACGTGCGGTTGGTGGTGAAGCACGCCGGCCTGATCCCGGAAGGGTTTCCAGGTGCTGGCAAACAGAGTTGGTTGTTCCTGGATGAGATCGATGTGCATTGAGCATGATCTTTGTCGGGCATTGGGGCGCTCGTCATTCCGGGCTTGACCCGGAATCTCGCCAATACCTGGAACGACATCGGCACTTGAAAATGAAAACTCTTCTAACCCTGTTCGCGATCATCGGCGGCTTCGCGCTGCACGCACAGAACACAATCTACAGCCACGCCATCGGCAATTGGCGCAACGGTCCCGTCGTCTACATCACGCCGCTGTTCGAGACCACCGAGGCCACGACCAAGACTCAATTGAAAGAGCAACTCCGCGCGCAGTACCCGGAGCTGAAGGACATCGCGGACACGGACTTCGACGTGCTGCTCTTCGGCACGACGGAAGAGGGCGAGGAAAGCCGCCGACTGCTCAAGGTCAAGTACGGCATCCGCAAATTGCAGGTCGTGCTATTGGAAGCGCCGCCTCCTGCGAAAGAGGAGTAGGTTCAGCGATCGCCCGGAGGATCCAACTCCCACGTTATCGTCGGCGATCCTTGTCTGGCCCTGATCTTCGTGGCATCATGCAGACGCTTCACGCCACCTTCATCCTGTTCGTCAAGGACCAACAACGCAGCACGGCATTCTATCGGATCCTGCTGGACCGCGCACCCACGTTGGAAGTACCGGGCATGACGGAGTTCACACTGAACGACGGGTGCAAACTGGGCCTGATGCCGGAGAACGGGATCGCGCGGATCATCTCCGGCCCGTTGCCGCATCCATCCACGGCGCAGGGCGCACCGCGCTGCGAGTTGTACCTCCTGTGCGCGGACCTGCACGCCGCGATACGATCGGCGGAGAAAGCGGGCGCACAAACCGTGGATCCTTTGGCGGATCGCGACTGGGGCCATCGCGTCGCCTACTTCGCGGATCCCGATGGTCATGTGGTCGCTCTGGCAACGGAGATGGCCTGATGGTGATGATCATCACCGGTCGCGCAGTCCGGTTGGCGGATCTTTGTGGCATGAAAGCGAACATGGGTTCCTGGGACCGCATCCTGCGCGTGATCGCAGCCGTGGTCATTGCTGCGCTGTACTTCATGGAGGTGATCACTGGCACGATCGGTATCCTGCTCATGATCCTGGCCGCTGTATTCGCGCTAACGAGTACCATCAGTGTGTGTCCGTTGTACCTCCCTTTCGGTTTCAGCACCAGGAAGAAATGAAACGGAAGTACCTCCTCATAGCGATCGGCGCGGTGGTGGGAGCCATCGGCGGATGGGTATACTGGTCGCAAGTGGGCTGCGCAAGCGGATCCTGTGCGATCACCTCCCACCCGCTCAACAGCACCTTGTACGGAACCTTTCTCGGTGGACTTCTGGGGTCCACGCTGAATGATATCCGCAAACCGAAGAACACGAACGAAAACACCCACTGAACCATGCTACGCTCCCTCTTTGGCCTCGGCCCGAAAGTCGATATCACCCGGATGATCTCCGACGGTGCCCTGATCCTCGATGTCCGCACACCGGACGAATTCCGGCGGGGTCATGTGCGCGGCTCCACGAACATCCCGCTGGACCGCTTGGCAAAGGACCTGAAGAAACTGGACAAGCAACGGCCGATCGTCGCCTGCTGCCAAAGCGGTATGCGCAGTGGTAGTGCGGTTGCCGTACTGGAGAGGAACGGTTACACCGCGCACAATGGCGGTTCGTGGATGAACGTGCAAAGCCGATCACCGAAATGATCAAGGACCGCATCCTTCGGGGTTGGCACGCCATGCGGGTGCTGCGCGCGGTGTTCGCGGTGATCTTCGTGTTCGCCGCGATCTCCAGCAACGAGCCGGTGGCGTGGTTCGCAGCGGCCTTCTTCGGCATACAGGCCGTGTTCAACATCGGGTGTTGCGGGGTGGACGAGTGCCAACCGTCCCCGTCGCGGCGAACCAACGAGACAGGCACAGAACCCATCGTATACGAAGAGATCCGATGAACACGCAAGCAACACCCTCCTCCTTCAAGGAACTCATCAGCGGGAACAAGCCCGTGGTGGTGGACTTCTTCGCGGAATGGTGCGGCCCGTGCAAGGCGATGAGACCGATCCTCGATGAGTTCAAGAAGGCGATCGGTGATCGCGCGGCGGTGATCAAGGTGGATGTGGACCGCAACCCGGGAGCCGCGCAGGCTTATCAGGTGCAAGGGGTACCCACCATCGCGATCTTCAAGAACGGGCGCATCGTGTGGCGCCGGTCGGGTGTGCAGAGCGCCAGCCAGCTACAGGCCGCGGTCCAACCCTTCCTGTGAAATGGAACTCGGCTCCGAAGAGAGGTGAACCTCCACCGCGCCACGCGCCAACGAGACACGACCTCGTGCCTGTAGTTGGTGTAACAAGCGCGTGATCACCTCGCGCGGTGAATTGAGTTCATCCGCGATGTCCTGGTGGGTCGCCTTCAAAATGGTGTTGCCGGTTGCTTGCACGCGTTTGGTGAGGTAGTTCCACAACTGCTCGTCCAATTTCTGGAAGGCCACTACCTCGATGGTCTCCAACAGTTCCCCGAATCGCTGCGCTTGGGTGTCACTTACGAATCGTCGCCATTCCGGATACACCATCCATGCATCCATGCGATCCGATGGGATAAGCAGCAGATCCGCATCCTCCTCCACCACGGCCAACACCGAACTGTTCCGTTTGGATGAACAGCAGGTGAGCGAGATCGCGCAGGATTCTCCGGGTAGGATGTGGTACAGGAAGCGTTCACGCCCGTTCGCATCCTGCGCAAGGATCCGTAGGCTGCCCTTTTCCACGATGGGGACATGCGTGATGACATCACCCGGGCTCATCAGCACGGTTCCCGCTGGGATGTGCCGGCGCATGACCACCTCATTGAACGCGCGTTCCAGCTCCTTGTCCTCGAACATGCAGGCAATGTACCGCGGGCATGGATCGAAAGTGCGGACGATCGTCAGGGGCTCAAGATGTTTCCGTGATGATCCTCACAGGACGGGTCCATGATCGCGAGCAGCTTTGCGCGCAACCATAGCACGCATGCGCCGGACACTTCTCGCCTTTTCCGCCCTCCTTGTCATCGCATCATCCACCGCACAGGACATCGGTGGGCGCACTGTCGAACTCCAGGAAGTGCTCATCCCCGGTATGCCAGGGCTCCAATCCTTTGCTTGGGGCCAGGATGCGGGCCAATGGTTCCTCATCGGCGGGCGGACGGACGG
>Ga0138256_10001923_pt1 | contig 22358 bp, 17 predicted proteins | sample KNB2016incub_MG_FD_105486 | JGI IMG/M metagenome (GOLD analysis project Ga0138256, IMG submission 105486) | Active sludge microbial communities from wastewater in Klosterneuburg, Austria - KNB2014incub_MG | ecosystem: Engineered > WWTP > Activated sludge > Unclassified | place: Austria... | reverse complement strand
TACGACCTACGACCTACGACCTACGACCTACGACCTACGACCTACGACCTTATCATAGACACTCATTGTCTGATCCGCTGTTTTTTCCCAAGAAAACTTTTTTGCTTGTTCTAAACCTTTTTTGCATAATCCTTCTTGAAGACTTTGGGAGTTAAATACCTCAGCGATGCCTTGGCCCATATCTTCCATATCATAAGCATCTACATACTTAACTGCTTCTCCTCCGACCTCCACTAGTGATCCCTCTTTACTTGTGACCACTGGCGTTCCAGATTGCATAGCCTCAATTATCGGCAGACCAAACCCTTCATACAATGATGGCATAACAAAAACCGTAGCGAAGCTATATAGATCAACCAAGTCATTATCCTCCACAAATCCAATTGACTGAATATTTTTTGAACTCGAGATAAGCTTTTGCACCTCAACTAAATCTTTATTCCAAGGATGGCTGTGGTCATAATCTCTCTCAGACAAGGCTTTACCCACCATCACAAGTGGGACATTTTTATTTATGCAAGCCTCAACGAGTCTTGGTAGATTTTTATTCCAGGTAACATCTCCAACATACAGTACAAATTTTTCTGGTAAATTATACTTGCCTGATAATTCTTTTACTCTATCTTGAGATAGCTTATGAGGATTGAACTTCTTGTCTGCAGCCAGATAGACGACATGGATTTTGTTGGCGGGATATGAGAGATATTTAACAATATCTCGCTTTGAGGAGATAGAGTCAGTAATAATAGCTGCTAACTTTTTCATTTGAAATTTATTAATCCTCCAGTTTAAATTTCCCCTCAATCCAACTGGAAAGTGCTTGGCAAATTTAATGGGAATTAGGTCATGGATAGTAACAACTGTTGATAAAGGTAAATTAAAAGGTATAACTCTAGAAAATGGATCAAAATAAGGAAAATGGACAATATCAGCCTCACTTACTTCACTAACTGAACCGAAGTACTGAAAGGAATTATCCTTTTCAGATTTATATAGAGCCTCCTTGAGATTCCTTAGGTAAAAACCAACACCCCGTACTTTATGTCCATTGTCTAGAGGAGAAATATCAATCGCTACTTTCATGATCTTTTTCTTAGCATAGCAGTAATTGCATTTTCAATACCATATGCGTTAATAATATAAAAAATTGGCAGTAGTATGACAAGATATCTACTGGTTATTTGGCCAAAGCTGAAAAAGAGGAGATAAAAACCACTCCATAAGAGCATGAGTTCAACCAAGGGACTTCGAGGTAATCTTTTTGTCAATATAAATATACCAATTAGGATAGAGCCAATAGTAATGATTGGCCAAGTAATCTGCCACTGATTGTCTGTTATCACAGGTTTATCTCCCCACCAGACATACCATTTATTTAAAAGAAGTAATGACCAGATTGAGAATGGAAGAATGAGTTGACTTTTATGATATAAAAATACCCACTTTTGAATTCCCAAAAAGTTTGAGATTTCAGTACCTGTAAATAGTGTATTCACATAAGAAAATAGCAGGACACCTACTGATAATAGTAAGGTAAAAACGTAACTAACTGCAGCCCTAAATCTCTTATAAAGCAGAAGAAAACTAACCGAAGCAGCAACTAGAGTAATTCCTGTAGCAAAAAACTTTACTGATATAAATGCACCTAACAGTAAGGAGGCAATTGAGAAATACCGAATTTGTCTCTTTTTGTTTTCAAATGCAAGAATGAAAATATAAAAAAAACTAAGCAAAAAGAATAACTGAATGATATCTAGTAAAGGGGTATAGATTAGCTGATTTTTAAATATAGGTTCAAATGAAAAAAAGACAACAGGAATGAGTGAAGCTATGGTAGTCTTACAAACCTTCCTAGACACAGCATATATAAGTATAAGAGAGCCAATCGCAAAAAGAAGGTTTGTTATATTCTCATTTCCAAAAAGGACCGTAGAAAGTCCAATAAAATACCTTCCAAGAGGTGGGGTATCAGCACCGATAAAGATAGGACTTACTCCCCTAACATAAGCACCACCTGCATAAGCATTTACTATCTCATCTGGAATCCAACCTTTAGGATGCTTACTAACATACTGTGATGTTTCGTAGCTCACTTTTAAATTAGAGAAACGCTGCCAAAAGTCTTTTCTAGTATAAATATCTCCAGTCCCGAAGAGGGTAAAACTGACATTTATTACTATAATTATGAGAAAAAGTATTACTATGGATTTTTGTTGGGAGGCTAGTATAGCAACAACTCGTTTCATACCTTTTGACTTGTGTGCCATTTCCAAGCAGAGCCTACGATAGTCTCAAGTGCTGAGTGCACCGGCTTAAACTTAAGCTCATTCCTAATCTTGTCGACATCTGCCACGAGTTCGACGGGATCTCCTGGACGCCTAGACTCGACATGAATTTCGATCTTTTTCTGAGATACCTTCTCAACCATACTGACAACTTCTTGATTTGAGTAGCCTATGCCTGTTCCTACATTGTAGACATACTCTCCTGATTTACTCATTATTTTATTTAATGCGAGCATATGAGCCTCAGCCAAATCCAAAACATGTATATAATCCCGAATCGCCGTACCATCCTTAGTCGGATAGTCGGTCCCATAAAGCGTGAAGGGTAGTCCCTCAAGCGCTGCCTTAATAGCATTCGGAATGATATGCGTCTCCGGTAGATGCATTTCCCCCATCTCTCCATCTAAGGCCCCTCCTGAGGCATTGAAGTAACGAAGAGCTACCGAATTAATTTTATGTGAAATAAAGTACCAGTGAAGTAGCCTCTCAACCATTAACTTGCTCTCTCCATACGGACTTTGAGGATCTTTTGGATGACCTTCAGGAATTGGAGTGTGCTTTGGTGTGCCATAGACAGCCGCAGTTGAGGAAAAGATAATATTCCTGACATTACTTTCTACCATCTGGTCCAAAAGATTTAAAGTAGCTAAAGTATTATTTCCAAAATATAACTCAGGCTTTTCTACTGATTCAGCAACAGATATATAGCCTGCGAAATGAATCACACCGTCGAACTGATGCTCTGAAAACAATCTCTTAAGAAATAACTTATCCAAAAGGGTACCTTTTAAGAAAAATGCCCTCTCATCAACTACGTCTTCATGACCTCTTTCCAAACTATCTGCCACAACTACATCTATACCTTCGTTAAGCAACCTTTTTACCATAAAACTGCCAATATAGCCTGCACCACCGGTTACCAAAATCTTCATATTATTATTGTAACAAAATCTACTATAGAAAACTAAATTTTTTCATATTCAGATGTCCACCAAAGAACTGTGTTCTTAAAGACTGTCTCTGGCGAGATCCGGTACCAACCATACTTATTTAAGGTCTGATCAGGGATGCTTTTGAAGTCATAAATAGCTGCACTTAGTTCATTAACGGAAATTTCAGGAAGTTGACAATTATCAAGTGAGTTATTAAAGCCAATTTTCTCACCATCATTAGATAACTTACTTTTACTGTCTAAAATTACCACAACGCCCTGAGCTTTCTCTATCGCTTTTTGCTGGCAGGTATAGACTCTAAATCGTTTTAAAGGAAACACTCTTTCAAGCATCTGTACGTTAGCTCTAGCAACCTCCTGATCATGATTAGATTTTGTTCTCTGTATATTTTGTGTAAAAGATAACACAATAAAACCTAAGGTAACTAAGATTACAATAATTTTACCTAATTTATTTTGCCCTAACAATCTCAAAGGAAATCCCATAACTACAAAGAGTAAAGGCTCTAGAAAAATGAAATAATAGTAGCTACGCTCAGCGTTATAGTAACGAAGCATAATAAAAATGACCGAAAATGAAATAGTCAGGATCAAAATTGCTTTATCATGCTTCTTCATACAAAAAAGGTGATAACCATAGATAAGGACGATTATGCTAGCCATAACAAAACTAATTTCTTGAGGGAAAGCGAAAATATAGCCAAAAAACTTCGGCCAGAAATCAAGTAAATAAATATGCCAGCTATTAGGAATATAGTTATTTGAACCTCCTGAGCTAATAAAATGTAAAATTCCATTTACTGTATACCAGTGATAATTAAAATTAAAATACAAAAGAGGTAAAAAAGTAATAACTAATCCCAGAATAAAAAATAAAATATTTCTGAATGAAGATTTTATATTTAAGAAGAAATATATTCCAGGCAATATAAGAATTGGTATCATTTCATAGTGATTATTTATACCAATTCCCATGACAATTCCCCAGATTAAAGCAAGCCAAATACTCCTTTTCTTCCTGAGAAATAGTATAAAAATAAGGATACTCATAGCGACATGCGGTGCAACTAGATTAGGATTACTAAGGCCTGATGCTGGTCCGACAAATGAGGGAGAAAAAGCAGCAAAAGCAGCTAGGATAATCCCAAAATATTCATCCCAAAGCTCCCTTCCTATAAAGTACATTAGTAAAATAAGAGACAGTGAAAAAAGTGGAATGAAGTAAAATGGTGCAAAAGAAATAGGTACTAAGAGACTAAATACAATTAGTTCGTAATAATACCACGGACCAAATGTAAATGAGGCGATGCCTGATGCGGGCCCGACAAGCGGAAAAGCTAGATGACGCGCTCCATAAAGGCTGACGAGTGCATCTCTTGTAGGATCTTTATCAAAGCCAAATCGGTCAGGTGTCCCATAAAAACGAAAAAATACCCCACCCAAAAATATTGCTATAAAAACCCAAGTAGCTGGTTGTCTAAGCCATTTTACAAATCTTTTAATTCTAGATCTAGACTCAGAATTCATAACTTTGCAAATAATGCCTCTATATAGGAAGCGGGAAAACGAAGAGCTGAGAAAAATGAGAAGACAAAGCCTTGCCATGAGTCCATAAATCCCTTATGTCTAAAAAAAGTAAGTAAAAACCAGTGAGCAGGAAGTAAAATTAGTTGCTTTAGAGCAAAAAGCGGATTAAATAAATGGCCTTCCTTCTTAAGCTGTTGGGCGCTAAAGCTTACATATCTATGCCATTTGGACAGGTAAAATGAAAAATCACTATACGGATAATGCAGGAGTGCCTCTTTTAAGAACCCCACCTCGCCTTCCACCACAGCTTGTTCATGAACATCCACCTGAGGCAAATGTCCTTTTCCTCTTTTATAGAGTCTTAAGGTGTAGTCGGGATACTGTCCTCCCTTCATAAGAAATCTGCCTAAAAACCAATTTTTTCGAGGTAGCCAATACCCATTAAAGTTATTTTCTTTATCATTAATCTTTTCTTTTATTTCTTCTACTAAAGACCTTGAAACATCCTCATCTGCATCGAGTTGTAAAATCCAGTCTTTAGAGGCTTTATCAATTGCTATCTGTTTATTAATATGGAAGTTGGTTTTATTATTAGTTGAAATTACGATTGCACCAAAACTTTTTGCAATCTCGACAGTTCTATCGGTTGATTCTCCATCAACTATCACTATCTCTTGTGCTAAATCCTTTACTGATTCAAGACAGGAAGATAGATTTTTTTCTTCATTATGCGTAGCTAAGACAACTGAAAGTGAAGCCATAAATGTATTGTAATACAGTTGAGGTGACGTTACCACCTAGTTATAAGTAAATATTTATTCTATAGACGACTACTTCTTTATTTTCATAAAGCTTGGTGAATAACCTTGTGTCTGGATTAAAGATCAGCTCTTCTTCTTTATCCTTCTTCAGATAGAGGATATTTATTCCAGCAGCTCTAGCTTGTCCAAAAAATGAGACTGGATCCTTAGATGTAAAAATGTCTTTCAGCTTATTCTCACGTGCGCTAAGTGGTTGATTATGGGTCTCTTGTAGCTGAGTACCTGTAAGAAATGAGAGCCTGTCGGAGAAAAATGCGACATATGGAGTTATAGTATCTTGAGCATTATTAGGATGAGACTGGATAATATAATTTTGAGGAGTAACTTCCCTTATCATCTTAAAAGCAGATAACTCAGCATTGGTTACGAGAAAAGAATTATTCTTAGGATCCATAAGTGCTTGGATGTTACCAACTACTTCATATGCTACTCGAGGTACCGTTAAAATAATTAGAATAAGTAAAAAAATAGTAATAAATGGCTTTTTAAGCGATAGGCTGTAATTATCTAAAAGCATCCCAGATAGAATACTCATCACCACAGTAGCTACTACAAAAAAATTGAAGACATTTAATCCCCCTGATGCTTGAAGAGTAAAAAGTCCCAAGACGTGAAATATAATTAATCCAGGTATTAAGAAAATAACGATCTCCCTACCTAATTTCCTATAGATTTCTCTACTTGGTAGCAGTCCCAGAAGTCTAGTGCCATGTACACAGAAAAGAGTAATTAGGATCGCTAGAGCATCATAAAAAATAATAGCTTTTGAATTATGCGCTGCTTCATAAACTTGCATCCTCAAAAACCATCCCTGCCAATTAAGTACATCTGCTCCTAAGAAAATCTTTGACCACTCAAGGGGATACCAGCCAACTCCCCCAGCACTTTTATTGGCTGGAATAAATATTAAGGCTGAAATGACACAAAGCAAAATCCCAAATAGAGCTAAGTATTTTTGTTCTTCAAAAGTTTTATGGACTCTAACCTTTAGGCCATGACTCTTATTATTTCTGATTAACCAGTTGAGGATAGAAAGAGAAATAACGAGGCCAAGACCTAAAATTACGAAAATACCATAATAGACCTTAACTCCCACAAGACTCGCAAATATAAGAATAGTTACTATCCCCCAAAATACCCTAGCTCTCTCCTCTAGCCAAAATTTAAGACTAATAATCCCACTCAAAAAGAGTAGCCTAGCTAATGCATTTGGCATATTAAGAAATATAGAAGCTCCATTATCAAGAGCAGGAGTCATGAAGGTAAGCTTCTTTAAAAAGATTAAGCCTAAAGCAAAGGTAGCATCACCTGCAAAGAAAAGAAAGAAAATGCTCCAAATGCCAGCACTCTTTGAAAAACCAAGCTTCCTCACGACTAGGTAGCCCGCAAGAGCGGTAAGGCTCGAGATAAGAGGGGGTAAATACTGAAAAAAGGTGTGACTAATTGGCAATCTCCAAACTCTAACTAAATCCGAGATCATCATATCCGACCAGAAATGATAGTTTGTAATTAGATGGCCATACGAACCTGGTTCAATAGGCGGAAAATAATGAGTCATACTTTGGATAAACGCGATATGCATAATTCCATCTGCTCTATTTACTCCAAAGAATCTGACACCCTCCTTATAAAGCAGCCCAGATCCGATAACTGAACTATACTGAACAAGAATTCCAACTAGAACAAGAAGAACTATCAATGGGTTTTTCTTTATCCATTTTAGAGAATCACTAAAAACAGTAAATGAAAATAACTTATATTTGTAAGCTAAGAAAATTACAGTCCCCAAGTATACGTAGGTTAAAAATCTTGTATGTAAAAAACCGAAGATATAACCTTGAAATCCCCAGAGAGCTATACCAAGACAAAATGAGAGTAGTAGCCCAAGTCCAAGCCCAAGCTTTTTTCTAGATAAAATAAGGGCTCCTGGTAAATAAAAAGATATATAAGCTGAAAAAAGAAAAAGAGAAAAGTAAGCGAAAAACTGTAAACTAAAAAAAGGGTAGATATTCATATCAATGGAGTCTAGTCTGGACTATAATTCCACTCGTAAAATGTGTTTCTTTTATAACTTTTCCATCATCTTTTCGCGACTCTAGCCAATCACGTAAGCGACCCTCATATCCTGGATCAGGCTCTAGAATAACAAAGAAAAGTGGTTCATGAGATAAAGTTGGTTGATAATGATACTTCTTTTCTCCATGCCACAGAAATAAATACTGATAAGTGTAATCATGAACTGGCGGAGTATAGACAATCTCATTAAATTTTCTACCCTTTGCTTCATGATAGACATAGTCTACTATCTCCTCTTGATTTCTATAAAGTGATGCATCTCCATATGGAATAGGCTTTGCGTAGTATGAATATACTGCATAAGGATCAAATTGACTGATCAAAACAAAGACTAAAATTAAGACTCCGAAAGGCAAAAGCCTACTATTTTTCCAGAGCAGCCAGCAAGCAGTTGCAAAAATAAAAATATAAATAACAGGCACTCCTACCAAATAATGACCCCAGATATCACCTCCGAAAAAAGCTAGAACGATCAGATAAGTAGCTACAGCAATAAGACTATATTTTATTAAAAGTTTATGGGCACAGGATAATGATTTAAAATAAAAAACTACAATACCAATTGAACCTAGTCCTAAGATAACAGCTATCACCAGAGAATGCATACCAATAGTAAGCTCCCAAAGCTGAATAATGGCCATTAGAGATTTAACAAACTGTGCAGGAATATTGGAAAAAATCCCTAAACTATTTCCGTGCAAATTAGAGTTAATTATCGATCTTGTCATTATAAAGTCATGGCGAAACTCAAAGAAAATCCTCGGAGAAAGAATTATGATAATCCCAAATAAGAAATAGAGATAATTTATTATCTTCTTTTTTAATACAAAGATTCCAAGAAAAATACTTAACGCAAAGGACAATATAAGACCATATACAACTTCTGAATCTATATTTAAACCTGCTAATAAGCCAAGTAGAACTAGGTATCTAATCCTAAAAGTAGAGCGCTGAGCTTTCTCACTATTTATCATAGTTAATAAAACAAGGAATATAAAGATAAGGTACATAGGAGCTACGTTGGGATTCCAGATTTGCGTAGAAGCTGCGATGAGGCTAGGTGAAAAAGATAACAGGGATGCTAAAATCAGGCCAAAACCCTTTCCATTTATTTTTACTCCAACAAAATAGCCAATAATTATAACTACTATTCCTGTCAAAGCCATAAATAAGTTAATGATTTGAGGATTTCCTCCACCAACTATAAAGGCAGGAACTAGCGAGTAGTACCACCAGGGTCCATAGAAAAGACCTGAAAGGCCAGTTGTTGGCCCAATAAGTGGAATTGTAAAATGGTGCACCATACCACCAACTGCTAGGAGATCACGACCGATATCATATGTAAAAGGAAAAGTCTTATCAAGAACGAGACGAACTCTGGAGTAAATTCCAATTAAAAGTATGAGGATGAGAAGAAATAACGAGTACTTTTCAACAAAATTTTGAAGTCTTTTTATCATCTTGAAGCTTCATGGATGAAATTATTTAAAAGGAGTTTCTGGATTATTTCCTCAGTGTTTTCTTTACGAATATAAAGTCTTGAGTCGAGATCAATCTTTTCGGTCATTGGAACTAGGGATTTATATGTTATCCCATTTTTATCATAAGTTTGCAGAGTCACATAATGTTCCTTGAGATAATTTATAAAAAATTGACCATACTGTTCAGGACTCCTTCCTAAAATAAAGAAGTTTTTTTGAAAATAAATTACTTTTGGCTTGGATTTCTCCAACTCCTCAATCATCTTTGACCTGATCTCTGGAGACATACCCATACCTGGAATAAAGATCTGATAGTGCGTAGCTGGACGGCCATTTATATAAAAAAGATCTTTAAAATCAAATGGACCAACCCACATTGGCTCATTTGGAGGAACTAATTTATTAATAATTGGTGCTATCTCTGGATTATCATAAATAAGTGGTGCTTGTCCCATGTACTTGGCATAGGTTCTATTAAAGAATTTCTGACCAACAAAACCGATCGAAAAAATTGAATAAAATCCAATAAGAATAAATAAGACAACTCCAGTAATTCTTCTTCCCATTTTATCTGGCAATTCAAAATCATCAAATAGTCTTGTTAAAACAAATGCTATGGCTATAAAGGACATCATGATATAGACAGCTGACTGATAGTCAGTTTCGCCAGATGTAAGCGGATTACTCCGGCCATTGGCATAGGTAAGGAAAAGATAAAAGATAACTGCAAAAAGATATTTTTTCTTTAGAAGTGCATAAATAATTAAAGAAAAACTTCCTAGGGCCATTGTGATATTTATTGGAAAGCCAATATTAAATGTTGTCGTTTGGTGAAGTAAGGTAAGAAAACTATTATAAAAATTATTTGCAATTACAATTGCAAAACGAACTGGATTAATGCCAGAAACTCCATCCGGACGAGGGTAATTATAAATATAATATTTTTGATTAAATACCCATCCCTGATAAAAATATTCGCTCAAACTCCCAGAAATAACCAAATAAATCAAGAAAATAACGTAAGGAGTAGAAAAGATGATTATTGGCTTAAATATCGCTTTTGAAAAAACTTTATAATTATTTGAGCGAAGATACAGGTAAAAAGTATATGAGTAAATAATTATTGCTAAGTAAAGAAAAGTCAGCGAGCATAGGCAAGTTAAAGCTGTAAGCGTAGAAATAATCGTCAGGTCTCTGATATTTAATTGAGTCTTATAGAAGCTGGCTAAAAGTAAAATTGTCACAACTGGTGCAAAAAAATATGCCGAAAGAGTATCAGCGAGCAGCATATGGAGCCAATAGTAATTTCCCACCAAACTAATTGTTCCTATGAAGATGAGGTAAAAAAGACTTTTATCTTTTCCAAATCCTTTACGAATATATAGATAGGACCAGAGTAAAAAGCCAAAGATAAGGCCCGCAAAAAGTACTCTAAAATGGACGAAGGACCTTCCCCCTACTAACTCAATGAGTCCTGAGAGAAGATAAGCTATTGGGCCATGGTGGGTGAAGAAGCCTGTATAGATTGGGACACCGTGGAGAATATACCATCCTCCCATAATGTTATCAAACTCATCAGGGTAACTCTCATGGAATGCATTAATAAGTAAAATACAAAATATAACTATGAAGAATGCAATATATGGCCAATTTTCTCTTTTTTTACAGTAAGAAATGAAATTACTATAAAAAGTTGTAATTCTTTTTGTTCTATTTATCATAAATTCTTATTTATAGCTATAAACCCTAATTGCCACCTCTTCATTAGGATAGTTAATTTCATGTATTTTGACAAGGTGGTTATCCTTCTCGTCACTAAAAGAAATAAATAGATCGCCATTTTTAATCTTATTAGTACAACTTCCAAAGAAAGTATTATCAATCATAAAGCATTTATTATATATTCGCTTCGATCCACCGCTAGCTATGTAATCCTTTGGCGACACCTTGGCGTAAAACAGATAAAAAATATATGGTTGCTCAAAAGCGCCTGAAAAGTAAACAGAATTTCTCGTATTTGTCTCATAATCCTTCGCATAGAGCATCGCTTCTTTGTAGCCATATTGCCAGTCGTAAGCAGTCTCAAAATTAGTATGTCCAAAATAATTATTTAGATAAAAAATAAAATTAATGCTATACAAAGCTATTATAATTCCGAGTAGAAGCTTAGACCTTAAGAAGTGTTGCCTATATTCAGATATGGAGACTATGCCAAATGCCGCTAGGATCTGCCAGGTCGGAAGGAAAACCAAGCTTCTAGATGCATTAGGTGAGTCAACTGCTAGAGATGAAGCGAGTGGTGATAGCAAAATCCATGCAAATAATATGAGAGCTGTCTTTCTTTGCTTCTTCCAAAGAAGCAAGGCTCCTATGATAATGAAAGGGAAAGATACAAAATAAATATTCCCCATCCCGGGTGGATGATGTCTTGGATTATCTCCGATAAAGAGAAGATAGTTAGGATTAAAGTGTGATAGATAATTAGCTATATATGTATCTAGATAAATGATCCTTCTATTATGTAAAACCTTACCCAAAATATCTCCTTTGGCATTATCAGAGGCTAACTCTTGAACTGAATTTTTTAAGACCTGAGTCTGATTTGAAGTAAATAATACACTTCTTCCTCTTATCGTGGTGCGACCATCAATAATCCAAAATATATTACAAAAAAGAAAAAATCCCAGGACCCCAATTATTAGGAACTTCTTCTTAAGCCAAAACCTTGCTGATAATAAAATAACTACCAGAAATAGAAGTGGCGTGAACAACTTTTGACTATGGTAGGTATAACAGCTAAGAGACATTACTAACGCTCCTAGAAAGAGCTGCCACGCGGTATTTGTCCTGATGGCACGAAGCAAGATTGCTACCCCGGTTATTGTAAAAAATATTCCTACATTTGCTTCGAATGCTACTCGACTAAACTGAATCGACCACGGAGAAATTGCAAATAATAATGCTACTAAAAGTGATAAAGAGTCTCTTTTCTTATGAGTAGGAAATAGCTCTCTAGCTAGAAAAAAAACTGAAAAAATACTCAAACTCCCAAATAATGCAGAGGGAAATCTCACTGCAAATCCTGTCAATCCAAAGAGTAAAACTGGGATAACATCTAGATAAACATATGCGGGCTGCTTAAAATCACCAAACGCTTTAAATGATAAGGGCAAAAAACTACCATATTCATCTTTCCCAGTTAAGCCAACTGAGTATGCATTATATCCCCACGACACCTCATCCCAATTAAGCGAGCTTGGGACTATCCCGAGTTGATAAAAACGCAGAAGTAATCCGACTAAAAAAATAGCTATTAAGCTTATAATTAATTTCTTATTCATAATTTTTCAGAAAGAACAAAAGCCCCCTTGCCGTTGAGAAAATTGACTTTATCAATAATGCGGAAATTCTTTGGAACCTGATCAGGAGTAGTGATATATAAAGCCTTATTAGCATTGGTTGGTGGGTTATCAGTAAATACAAATTTACCAAGACTAGTAACATTATAAAATCCGAAAACATCCCGCTTCATATCAACTTCTTTCCAAAAGCGTTGTGGAGCGAATTCATCATACCAAGCAATATAGATATATGCTCTCCCATATGCATTCGTAAAGTAGATCTTGTCATAATTATTTTCAATCTCGCGTACCTTATTTATTGTCTGTTTATAGCCATACTGCCAATCAGAGGAATACTTAATCTGATTATGATTTAGATAATTATGCCAAAACTGAAAAACAGAAATAAGCATAATAATACTAACTATAATTGGAAAAATAATTACAAATTTTTTAAAATGCTTATACAAAAAAATAAATATTGAGACTACGCCAACAGCCGCAATTACTTCAAAGGTAGGAATAAATGTCTCACCCCTCAAAGCGTGCGGCACCTCCCGTGCAGTAGCAGCAGCAATAGGAGAAAGCAAAAGCCAACCAATAATTACTAGAAATTGTTTTCGATACCAAAAAAGGTTATAGAGACCAATAAGCAATAAGGGAATCATAAATAAGAACAACTCACCATTTGACTGATCTGAAAATCGAGGATTTTGGTCTCCAGTAATAAAAAGGAATTTCGGATCAAAAAAACTAAAATAATTTTCTAAATATTTTTCAGCAAATAGAACTCTTCTATTATCGACTAGCTTTGCAAATAAACTATTATGATCCTCTGCGGTTAACTGGTTAGACTTCTTAATAACACTTATATCTGAAAATATATTTACTTCCTGAAACCTCAACTTACTCTCAGGAGTTGAAAAATATATTGCAAAAGGCAAAAGTAAGATAACTCCGATAAGAGTACCTACCATAGCCTGCTTCTTCATTTTTACAAGTTCTCGATGCTCAACAGCAGCAAGTAATAATACAAGGAGTGGGACAAAAATACGATGTGAATTAAAGCTATAAAAAGCTAAAACAAAAGAAATAACACTTAAAATGATAGTCCAAGGCTTTTTACGTACTGCATAAAAGAAGAGAAATGACCCAAGAACAGTAAAGAAAGTCGCAATATTGGCTTCAAACGAAGCTCTCGAAAGTTGGATATGCCATGGAGAAATACTCAGTAAAAAGGCGGACAACAATGCATACCATTCTGCTTTTTTGTCTTTGAAGAATAAGTAGCTGACAAGAAGATATGTTGCAAGAACAGTAAGAGTACCAAGAATTGCAGATGGAAAACGAACAGCGAAATCAGTTTTACCAAGTGCCAATATGGAAGCTGCTGTTAAATAGATATTTACGGGAGCTTTATAATCACCAAATGCTTGAAATCGAGCAAGAGGGAATGATTCCTGATGCTCATCCTTGCCTGTCTCTGCGATCAAATATGCATTGTAGCCTTGAGAGACTTCATCCCAATAGAGACTTGGTGGAACATCTGTCAGTTGCCAAAATCTGAAAAAGGCTGCTAAGAAAATAATACCAATAAGTAATACTTTTTTATAATTATCCATGTGCAATAAGTATATCACTCCCTGAGGCTACCAACTATAAATACAATCTCTCCTTTATGGTTTTTAATCTGATTTATTTTTTTAATATTTTGTTCTTGTGCTTGATACTCCTCCGGAGACAATGCGACCAGAGTATTTTTACTTCCTGCTAACTTTTCAAGGTCGACTTGCTCTAATCCCTGCCTGTGGAGACGCAGGTCCCACTCAGTTCCTCCGAATATAAATTTACCAAAGCCTGTCTGACTGCCACTTCCCTGATAAAGCTTAGGATCATAATGAGTGTAGAAAAGTGTATACATATAGGGTTGCCAAAAATGACCTGAAATTATGATCTTATCGTAGTCATTAAGCTGAGGCTTTATGGTATCTATCAATTCCTTATAACCATCTCCCCAATCGCTACTTGCCTCGAAAGAATTATGTCTCACATAAGATTTCGCGTAGATCAATGCACTGCCTAACACGACAACAATCATCATTATGGAGAAAGCTAATTTAATTTTTCCTCGACATAACTGATATGCAACATAGAGACCTACTGAAGAAAAGATAATCAGTGGTGGAAGCATCAAAAGACTTCGCAGGGCATGAGGAGAGGGAAGACTAAAACTTGCAGGAATTGGTGACAGGAGAAGCCAAGTACTCAAAAAATATGACTGTGTCCTAAATTTTTTAAGTAAATAGATTAAGCCAATAATTATAAATGGGAATTGCCAAAGATAGAGCTGTCCAATATTCCCCAAGCTATGCCTGGGATTTACATCACCATTTAAGAAAAGAAAATTTGGCGAAAAATGAGAAACATAATTTCCCAAAGCTTCCTCTGCATAAACGATTCGCCTGTTATATACTAATTTTGAAATAAAAATATTTCCTGTAGATTCCTGCTTTAAAATATTTTCTTTGATCTTTGGATTCTCAGATGTAAAAATACTTACCTCGCTCGAGCGGGAATCACCGGCCTTAAGAAACGTAAAAATCAGAGGTAATGACAAAATAGCAAATAGAAGTAATACAAAACCAGTGAATTTGTATCTAGCGGTTTTTACAATACTTCTTCTTAAAAAAAATAAAGAAAGAAAAAACAGAGGCGGTACAACAATTAATGAACTACGATATGTATAAATACTTACTACAAAAGCTAAAGCTGCAGCTAACAAAAACCACTTCTTGTCACGACTTTTAAAAATAAATAAGCTTCCTAACATTACGAAAAATAAAGCTAGATTTGCCTCAAATCCTGCCCTTGAAAGCTGGACACTCCAAGGAACAATGCTAAATGTAAATGCTGAGACAAGTCCCACAAAGTTACTTAACTTTTCTTTTTTAAAAAGCTCTTTCACTAAAAAGTAGCAGACAACTACACTTCCCACTCCCGAAAGAGCAGATAAAAATCTAACCGAAAACTCGCCTAACCCAAATAGAAAGATTGGAATAACTGAAAGATAAATATAAACAGGCATTTTTTGATCATCATAACCTCTGAAAAGAATGGGAAATGATGTCCCGTACTCATCTTTGCCAGTTTGGAGTATACTATAGGAATTATATCCCTCTGAAACCTCATCCCAATAAAGAGAAACTGGAAGTGAAGATAGAGAAGTAAAACGAATTAATATGGAAGAAAATATAATAACAATAAATATAATTGCACTAAGGCTAAAAATATTTAATCTTAATTTCATTTCTTAAATCTATATCTAAAAAGAGTCTTGATTGCCTCGATACCCTCAGGAAATGTCTGAAGCTTCTTTCCCTCATCGTAACCTCTTGGCTTTGTTGTGATTGGAACTTCAAGAATATGATAACCAGATTTAATCAATTTAGCAGTAATCTCTGGCTCAAAGTTAAATCCGTTACCAATAAGAGTAGTAGTACTAAGAAATTTTCTAGGAAAAATCTTATAGCATGTTTCCATATCAGTAATCCATTGTAAATAAAGGGTGCTTGTGACAAGACTTAAGAACCGATTACCAAAGAAATGTAATAGAAATCTAGTTTTTGACATTGTGCCATGGCCATCTAGGCTTGGGAGCTGTTTGAGACGAGTGCCATATACAACTTCAGTTTTGCCATAAAGGATCGGCTTTAGGAGAAGCTTAAAATACTCAGGGTCATACTCAAGGTCAGCGTCTTGAATAACTATATAGTCTCCGGTAGCTTTAGAAAAACCCGTCCTAACCGCAGCACCCTTACCTTTATTCCTTGGATGAGTTACTACGATTAAATCTTTATATGTTATCTCTAGCTTCTTTAATATTCCTTTAGTAGAGTCAGTTGACGCATCATTTACAACGATAATTTCTTTTTTAACCTGCCCTCCGCCTGCCGAAGAATCTGCAATCTTAACTGCATCAACTGCCTTAATCACATCAAGTACAGTTCTCTCCTCATTATAAACTGGAATAACAATAGATAACTTCATAAAGTAAATGGCCTAACAACTTCCTCATCAGTAAGTTTAAATAGTGACATATTCCTTCTTCGATATGCAATAAGCTGCGGGATATATTTAATTATCTTAAATAAACCAATCAGGTAATAACTATCTCCGTCCTTAATAGCACGCAAAATATGTATTGGTAAAAACAAAAAGTATCCCCAAATTATAGAGATATCTGTTGCATTAAGTAGCGTAAAAAAGTTTTGATTTCTATTAACAATTTTCTGAACTTTACTACTTGGTTGAGTTTTTTTAATCACACCATCTTCATGTCTATGGATAACAACACTCTTTTTTTCAAAATATATTTTATATCCTGACTTCAAAGCTCTATAAGAAAGATCATTATCCTCCCAATAATAAGGTCTATATAGCTCATAAAGTCCGCCTAATTTATCCCAAATACTTTTTCTAAATGCTCCGCTTCCCCCACTCACCCATAAAGTATCATTTTTATCCAAACTTCCGAGGCTGTGCTGCATATATCCTTCTCTCCAAACACCCACTCCCCTTCCTCTTAAAACAGTTTTGTCTCCCTCAATACTTTTATCCATACAACCAACTGCAAATGTCTTGTCGTCTTCAAAATAAGAAAGAAGAGGGAGGATAAAATCCTTTTCTGGAGTGACATCGGTATTAAGTAAAATTATGATATCTCCGTTCGCATTCTTTACACCATTATTAACTGTCGGAGAAAACCCAAGATTCTTTTTATTAACTACAAAAGTAATCGGAAACTCTTTATGTGAAGATATAAATTCTTCCATAAATGCTTCGGTCTGATCGCTAGATCCATCATTTACAATCACAATTTCTAAATCAATCTTTTTCTCTGCTTTCGCGAAAAGCATCGCGAAAATAACTTTGGGAAGATTTTCAGAAAGAAGCTTTTGACCATTATAGCTTGGTATTACAATACTTATTTTCATAAAAGTGTATCTCTAAATTCTACAGTATGAATACCACTAGGCACAACTATACCTCTAAAATTAAAGTCAGTTCTATAAATTTTAACTTGCTTTTTATCTATATAGGCTTTCCAAGTCGGATAGTAAGTATCTGTGATTATTAGAAATCCCTTTCCACTATTTTTAGTTTGGATAGAAATATTATTTGGAGTATATCTAGTTATTTTTAGTGACCCCGATGAGTATGAATCTTCAAAATTATCTAGATCTTCTACTATTCCTGTCCGTCTTAAATCGATAGTCTTATCAAACATTAAATCTATGGCACTTTGAGAACTCCCTGCCTTTACAACCCTATCAACAAAAAATGTACGGGGAAAAGAAGCATTATTTTGATAAATCTTTGTCTGACCCTCCTCAAAAACCTTAGTTAGACCTGGGTCATCTCTCTCAGTTAGACTTAAGATATATTTAACTCCGAGAAGATCGACTATTGGCGAACTAATCTTATTTGAAACAACGATGCGATTGAATCCAAAAGGAGTTGAGATATCTGATTTTCCTCTTTCGGAAGCTATCATCATCTGGCCAAAACGCATAAGGTAGAGGGGATCATAACCATCAACGCTCTGCAAATGATACATTGTTGCAATGTTAGGAGAAAAGATTTGACGAGTTGTTGTCATAATCCTGAATTGACCGGGTTGTTTCTGTAGAAATGATATAGTTTTTGTAGTTGGGTAAAAATAATTTTTTGACGCAAAAGGTGTATATTTACTAGCAAAGAAGAGTAAATCCAAAGCTGAGATAGCAATTAGAGATATCATGAGTAAATATTTTTTCCTTTGATCAAAGATGCTTCCAAGAACAAGAATTATTCCAGTTGTAACAAATAGGAATGTTGGAATAATCAAATTATGTTTAGTAACTGCAAAATCAGCCACTAAAAAGCTTCTACTACTAAAATAAGTAAATCCATAAAAAACTGCGATAAAAATTCCAAGGATTATAACAATTTTTGGTAACAATTTCCGCTTTTCAGATTTCAGAAATGTTTCAAAACCATAAGCAGCTAAGATAGCTAATGATATGTCAGTAATAATAAGGAGTCTTGTAGGCTGAGCTGATGAGAAAAAGGGGATAGAGAACTTATAAGGTAATTCAGCAAAAATATTTTGACTAGCAAAAAGCAGGGATAAGACTACAAGCCCTCCCCAAAATAAGACTTCTTTCTTTCTCTTAGAAAAGAGAGCTAATACCCCGAGTATTAGAGGGGCAATACCTATATAGCCAATAAATTCGCCATAATTAAAGACACCCCAGTAGTTGCCTGTTGCGGGATTACCAAAGAAATCTGGGAAGAAGAACTGGACCAGCTGAGCGAGTGGTATAAACCAACCTGATTTTTGCCAACTTAGGTCTACGTTGCGTGCAGAAAGTAAAATAAGATTAAGCTGAGAATACCAAACCGGAAATGTAATGATTAAAGCAATGAATAGAGTAAGTAAACTTAATCCAAGTATTTTTTTATTTCTTATCCCCTGGCACCAGTAATAAAAAAAATAGATTAGAACTAGAGCCAAGCCATAAATAAATGTCTGGAGATGACCAGCCAAAAATGAAAATATAACTGAAACTCCGAGCAGTAAGTACCATAACTTTTTTTTACCGTCCAAAATCTTATCAACTGCAAAAAGGCTTAGAGGTATCCATAGCGCAGTGTGCGAGATGGTTCCCCATTCAAGCCAGGCAATAATAAATCCACAAAAACTGAAAGATAAGGCCCCAAAAAGACTCGCTTCTTCAGATAATTTACGGTTACGTAAATATAAGAACATAAATATCCCCGCCAGCAGCTGCTCAAATATGATAAAAATTGTCCATGCTGGTAAAAATGGAATAAAAAAGAAGATAATATTTAAAGGGTAAAAGGGAGCCGATTGAATATTTGCAAGAAGTGGATAACCTGCCATTTGATAAGGATTCCAGAGGGGTAGCTCCGCTTTTTTAAGTACTTCAATTGATAATTGTCGAGCTGGGATTTGCTGAAGGATTGGATCACCAACTAAAGGATTCTTATAAGGAACTCCACGTGGAAAAGTAGAAGCATAGAAGTCACGAAATGGATTAAAAAGATTTACTAGGGTATCTGTTGGGACTGGGACCTTCGTCAAAGAAAAAATAGGTCTATAAAAAACTCCAATAACAAATACAAGAAAAATAATGCCAATAAAATTTTTTATCTTCATTTGATAAGGTCACTGATTTGACTACTGAAATGAGCGAAAGAAAATATCTCTGCATCCTTTACTCCCTGTTCAGCTAATATCTTTAATTTGGCTTTATCCTGCACAAGCTCGAGAGTCTTCTGCTTAAGCTCTAATACTGTTTCCCAAAGTCTACCGTTCTTATTGTCAATTACAATTTCCTTCTGGCCTCCTAATGAGATGACGACTGGTACCGCCCCAGCGCCCATAGCCTCAACGGTTGAAATCCCGAAGTGCTCAGCTCTATCTGGATGTTCTTTTAAATTTTCCTCAAATCCAGAGGCGTGCCAATAAATGCTGGCGGATTGATATTCATCCCAAAGATCAGAATTTGAGGGATTTGCTAAAAATCTAATCGGAAAAGAGCTGTATTTCTTTTTAAACATCTCAAAAGCCTCACCATCTTTCTGCATTAGACTCATCACAAATACTAACTCCCATCCTAATAAATCTTTATCACACAATTCAGCAAAAGCATCGGCTAGGATATCTTGTTTTTTGAAACTTGAACCTGCTTGATTTATCCCAAATCTACCTACATTTAAAATCTTATTCACCTTTTTACTAGGATCATATTTCCTCTGAATCGTAACTGGCGGGTATAAGACAATACTTTTTTTGGAAAATGTCTTATCTATATATTCCTTTGTATATTTTGAATTAACTACAATTTTTTTAACCCTTGTTAACTTTAATTGATCTTTTAAATTTCTCCCATTGATCCAGTTCATCGGAGATTGAAAATGAAGAATAAGAGGACACCCGATTATAGGGATACTTCCATCACTTAATAAAATAATGAGATCAAATTTCCTACTTAACTCATATCTTGAAAGAAAACTGAAATCTCTGTTAAAAATTGACGGGGTAAATTTAATTTTAGACAAATCATAGCCAAATTTGAGTTGTGCTTTATCTGTGATATCCTTACTAGATTTTATGTCCCAAAAAATACTCACATCATGGCTCTCAGACAACGAAAGTGCGATAGAAAGCATATATTTTTCACCGCCCGACATTGTATCTAGATATGGGTCAAAAATTCCAATCTTCATGATCACTTAGTATTGTAGCAAGTTTTTGCATTTCAAGAATACCTGTGCTACGATCTAGACATGCCTAACATACAGATGCAGATTCTTATTCTAATCCTTAGTGTCTGGTCAGTATTCTGGAAAGCTACAGCACTCTGGAGAGCCTCAAGAAATGAACAAAAAATATGGTTTGTTGTTCTATTTATATTTCTGATAGTCAATTCTATTGGAATATTCGAACTAATCTACCTTTTCAAATTTGCTAAAAAGCGCCTTACTCTAGCTGAAATTAAAACATGGCCAAAAATGATCCCAAAACGAAATAAGAAATAACTACTTAGCTTTCCCCTCTTCTTGCAGCTCCCATAACTTAGCATAAGTAATAAATATACTAAAAGCTTGATAGATACTCTCAACTACACCTGCTGTACCTGCCTTGTATCCTCCCTGACGAAAATATGAATCGTTAAAAGCAGTCATCATCACACGTGGGAATCTCCACCAGCTCATCTTTGGGTGTTTTGAAGCAAGTCTTAGCCTAGCCTCTGCCTCAGACCATCTATTAGTCTTTTCAACCATCGATGCCAAGCTTTGGTGAGAATAATGTAATATTGGAGATTTTAGATCACTGATACTACCTTTGACTTCCGCTGTCTCATGAAGTATACCTTTCCACCCATTAAGACTATTAGCTTTAAATAATCGCTCTAAATGTTCTATTTTAGGCCAAGGATGTAAGCCATAATAGAAATTTTGTCTTGGGATCCTGTAGGCAGAAGCACCCTGACCTGACTCAAGAATGGTAATAATTTCTTTTTCTAAAGATTCACTTACCCGCTCATCAGCATCTAGATAAAAAATATAATCTGTTGAAATCTTTTTAAGAGGATAAGTCCTAAGTTCAGAAAAATCCTGGGAATTTACCCTAATTACTTGAGCTCCTAATTTTTTTGAAATATTCTCTGTATTGTCTGAGGAATCATTATTAACAACAAGTATCTTGTCAGCAAACGCCACTGACCTAATAGCATCTCCAATCATCTGCTCTTCATCTTTTGCTAAAATAACTGCGGTAATACTCAAACTCATACTGAATAACTTCCTCTGCCAAATTTTCTTAAATAATAATCACGAATACCTTTTTTTTGCCATTCCCTGCCAGTAGCTATGATTCGAAGACTCTCTCTAACGAGAGCAACTTTCGTTCGCAATCTACCGTAACGAATACCAAAGAGCATTCGGTTACGACTGATAAAATAATCCTGAAGAACTGACCCAGACCCACCTGTAGCCCCAGCATTAACATGCCACAGAAAAGCAGTTGGTTGATACCAGATTTTATATCCTAGTTTTTTAATTCTTTGATTTAAATCTGCATCTTCGTAATATAAAAAATAACGCGCATCAAATCCATGTGTCTTTCTCAGAACTTCTTTTGGAAATAGTACGCAACAACCAGTAATAAGCCCTACCTCCTCAGGCTTATCATACTGTCCATGGTCGACCTCATCCACTCCCCGATGTGAGCCATTAATATTGTCCCAGTCCATAGCCCCTCCGGCATACCAAAAAACCTTACCCAAGTCGTGGCTGTCATACCG
>Ga0138256_10001921_pt1 | contig 22359 bp, 11 predicted proteins | sample KNB2016incub_MG_FD_105486 | JGI IMG/M metagenome (GOLD analysis project Ga0138256, IMG submission 105486) | Active sludge microbial communities from wastewater in Klosterneuburg, Austria - KNB2014incub_MG | ecosystem: Engineered > WWTP > Activated sludge > Unclassified | place: Austria... | reverse complement strand
GTTCTTCGCAGAGTTCCGTGAATACCGGATCATTAGCCAGCGTCAATGACTGCAGTGGCGTGTTGGAACGGACGCGCACCGTGCAGACTGTGGAGAAGTCCGGCGAGTCAAAGGTGGACAGCAGCGGATACGGTGCGCTGCGATAAAACATCGTGTACATCGTGCGGCGATAACGGTCGGGGCCGGTGCTGGTCGGCCAGCTTTTCTTTGACTGCGTGAAATCATAGATGCCATCCGGCTGCGGCAGGAAAATGCCTGGCCCGCCGAGTTTCTCGGAGAGCAGGCCCGCCGCTGACACGGCCATGTCACGCACGATTTCTGCTTCGACGCGAATGCGATTCTGCCGCGACAGCAGCCGGTTGCCGGGATCGATGGTTTCTAGTTGAGCGATCACAAGCGGATCAATGTCACTCCGCTGACGGTATGTCGCGGAGTTGACAATCAGTCGATGCAAATGCTTCTGTGACCAGCCGTGATCCATGAATTCAGTCGCCAGCCAGTCGAGCAATCCCGGATGAGAGGGCGGCGTGCTCTGAAAGCCAAAGTCGTTTTCCGTTGCGACAAGTCCCCGACCAAAGTACCTCGCCCAAATTCGATTCACGGTGACTCGCGCGGTGAGTGGATTATCACGTGACACCAGCCAACGGGCGAGATCCAGGCGATTGGCAACCCTCGTTGTGCCCGTTGCCTTCAGTGCTTGTGGAACTCCTGGTGCCAACGCGCCGCGATCTCGGTCGGGGCTCAGGAAGTCTCCGCGTTTCAGCAGGAACGTGTCGGGGACTTTGGCGGCATCCTTCATGACCATCTGCTTGACAGGCGCGGCAGTGCTGGGAAGCTCCGACTTCAGTTTCGCAATTCGCTGCCGGAGTTCCCCGATCCGGATGGCCACCGGATCGGATTCTTCCGCCTTGATCACAGAAGCTGTGGAGATATCAAGGGCAAAGTGGCCGATCAGATACGCCTTGTTGAGATCATGCCGCAGAATGACCTGCAGTCGATTGTTCGGCGATCCCGCTGGTTGACTCAGCGCAAAGATCGCTTCATGGGGAGCGTTCATTTTTTCGCCCATCGCCGCTTGTGCGCCGTTGACATTGATGGCCCAGCCAGTGTTGGGTTTGTCATCGACTGCATTTTCCACGGGATAATCCGGCTGGTTGTGGTCAGCCCAGATGGCGGCAAATGTGATCGGTTGATCGTTTGCTCCAAGTGAAAAATCCGTCAACACAAAGTTTCCGTTGCCCGCTGTTCCCGGCCCCATGGATGGCAGGCTTGCGTGCGGCAAAGTTCGCAATCGTACGCCGGTGATTTGCGTCAGATCGCTGCCTTCCGCTGGCGAAACATCAAGCACGATCGTGAAGGCATCGTTGGCGGCATCCTCTTTGGTCGCGAGCACAGAGTAATCCGGCTGTACGGTCAGCTTCGCCTTGCCTGACGACGACGCGCTGACGACTTTTGCGGGTTGCCAGTTCCAGGCAAGTTCGTGCAGAGGCCGAGCGGACTTCATCGTTTTCTGAAGTTCCACGAGTTCTTTTTCCAGCGATTGCAATTCGCTGAATTTCTGCTGTTGCTCGGCCGACCAGCCGAAAATTTCGCCTTCTTTGACGGCAACCGTTTCACTCAGATTGTTGGCGTCCGCGCAGGCATTGAAGAAGGCATACAGCTGGTAGAATTCTTCGTGACTGACGGGGTCAAACTTGTGAGAATGGCACTGCGCGCAGCCGACGGTCAGCCCCAGCCAGACGGCTCCCGTGGTGTTGACGCGATCGATGATCGCTTCATGGCGGAACTGATCGGCTTTGACACCACCCTCTTCGTTGATCATGGTATTGCGATGGAACCCTGTCGCGACCTTTTGCGGCAATGAGGCCTCCGGCAGCAGATCGCCGGCCAGTTGAGCGATCGTGAATTCATCAAACGGCATGTCTTCGTTCAGAGCATGAATGACCCAGTCACGATACGGCCACATCACTCGCGGGCCATCGATCGTGTAGCCGTTCGAATCCGCGTACCGGGCCTGATCCAGCCAGTGCCGTCCCCAGCGTTCGCCATAATGAGGATTGCTCAGGATGCGATCGACAAGTTGACCGTACGCATCCGGTGACGTGTCCAGCAGAAACGCATCCGTTTCCGCCACCGTCGGCAGCAGTCCAAGCAGATCCTGATAGAGGCGACGGATCAGCGTTTCATTGTCGGCAGGTTCCGATGGTCTCAGCGATTCGGCATTTAATCGCTGCAAAATGAACAGGTCAATCTCATTTCGGCACCATGCGGAGTCCGGAAGCGCTGGCGTCGCGGGACGCTCGACACGTTGGAATGCCCAGTGCTCCTTGTAGTCCGCACCTTCGGCAACCCATTGCTTGAGAATCGCGATTTGTTTCTCCGACAATGGCTTGTTGGTATCAGCTGGAGGCATGCGTTCATCGGGATCGGTCGAGCTAATCCGCGTCACCAGCGAACTTTTGTCCGTGTCTTTCGGGACAATCGCCTCCATTTCGATCGCCGAACTGCGGAGATCCAGCCGCAAATCCGCCTCCCGCGTGTCGGCGTCTGCGCCGTGACACTGAAAGCAATGATTCGACAGAATCGGCCGCACATCGCGGTCAAAATCGACCGGGGGACGCGACGTTGCCTGAGGCTCCTCAGCGGTCAAAGCCACCGTGCTAATCAGGAGATGCAGGCCGACGAGGCTGATTCTGATGGCGAGTTTCATGAGATTCCTGTAGTCGGCGCGGGACGGAGGCGAGGTTTGGTCGGGGAAGATTCGACGGCTGCCCGGAAAACGCGACGCAAGTCATTGTCCATGATCGGCGATGCGTTTCAAGCCTTGGTAATCTGCCCTTCGGTTTGCGGTGTCGCGGGACCAGCGCTTCAGACCGTCAATTTCTGCATGTGGGCCTGTCCGCAATTAAGCTCGCGAATTGTGTGAGGCCTGATTCTGTTCTACCACCGGTGAAAATCCCGTCGGTGGAGCGACGGGCGTACAGTACACCCGTCGCTCCGCCGACGGGAGAGCTCAGCGCCGCGAACTTGGCAGCATTCGGGATCGAGAAGTTGATTTTGGACAGGTTCCAAGTGCTGGCACTCGAAGGGCTGACGCCCTGCCGCTCGCCGTTTTGGCTGTGCACCACTTGAATTGTCACTGCGGACTGCAAAAATCGATAAAGGCCATCACAAAACGCGACCGGAGGTGGTTTGAACGGCAAGCGGGCAGCGTCTTTGTCAGTTGCCGATGCGGGGGCAAGTTTACCGACTGGGCCGTGTCAGAGTCGTGCATGATTTACAGCGGGGTCGCGGTTGGCATTTTGAGATAACTGCTGTGAGATGCAGCGATGCATTTCCCATTTTCACAGATGTGGGTATTATTGAGAGACTGGAGATCCTGCTGGGCGAGGGCGTCTTGGGAGCGCACGGCAGGTGGCGGTGATTCGCAAATGAGTGCGACTGATTTTTTATTGTTCTAGAAAGGCCAAACATGGTTCGACATCTTTCCCGCTGCAGATTTTTGGCGGTAACCACATTGATGGCACTGCTGGGAACTCATGCAGTCGCTCAGGAGGCGGCAACGCCTCCCAAGCCCGACTACCCTCCCCACGACAAGATTCTCGAAGGTTATGAAAAGGTCGTGACCAAGCCCAACATCAAGTCGATGTACACCCTTTGGACGCGACAAAAAGACGGGCAGATGTACGCGGAACTGCCACGCGGGTTTGCTCAGAAGAAGTATTTCATCGCCACGACAGTTGCGAGCGGCGAAACGTATGCCGGACTGCAGGCCGGGGATATCTATGTCTACTGGCGCCAGTACGACAAGCATCTGGCATTGATAACACCGGAAATTGAATATCGAGCGACCGGTGACAAAGAAGCTGAATCTTCGGTCAAGCGACTGTTTACCGACCGTGTACTGCTTGAAGTTCCGATCGTGACGATGGGGCCAGGTGGCGGGCCAATCATTGACATGGACGCGATGCTGGTGAACAACCCCGGACTGAGCTTTTCTCCTTCGGCCATCAACCACGGTCTGACTCGCAATGGCGTATATACCATTAAAACCGCGAAGGCATTTGAGAACAATGTCGAGATCGCGTTCGAGGTGCCCGATAACGGCGGCGTACTCAAGATCCTGCACTATTCGATCAGCGACATTCCGGACAGCACTGGTTACAAGCCTCGCATTGCCGACAGTCGAGTCGGATACTTCACGACAACGTACATCGATCTGGCGAATTACAACGACCGTGAGACCCATGTTCGATACATCAATCGATGGCATCTGGAGAAGGCCGACCCGAAGCTGCAGCTGAGTCCTCCGAAGAATCCCATCGTGTTTTACATTGAGCACACGACGCCTGTCCGCTACCGTCGCTGGGTACGGGAAGGGATTCTGTCATGGAACAAGGCGTATGAAAAAATCGGTATTGCCGACGCGATCGAGGTCTACTACCAGGACGACGTCACCGGCGCTAACATGGATAAGGATCCGGAAGACGTCAACTACAACTTCGTCCGCTGGCTGAACAATAACGTTGGCACGGCGATCGGGCCCAGCCGCGTTCATCCGCTGACTGGTCAGATTTTGGATGCGGACATCATTCTGACGGACGGCTGGATTCGTCACTATCAGAAGCAATTCACCGAGTCTCTGCCCAAGGTGGCGATGGAAGGTTTCGGACCTGATACGCTGGCATGGCTGGCTGATCATCCAAATTGGGATCCGCGGATTCGTCTCGCGCCACCTTCGATGAGAAAGTCGATTTCGCAGGAGATTGAAATTCAATCCAGCCTGCCGTACGCGGGCCATCCGATGTCCAATGTTGACACGCGACTGCTGGGTAATGACGAATTCGACGGGCTTGTTGGTCGATCAAGTCAGGTGAACGGCATGTGTCTGGCCGCTGAAGGAATTTCCTTCGATCTTGCCATCATGCGAATGACGTTTGACATGCTCCATGCTTCGGAAGACACACCTGCCGACGATGATAAAAAGGCGGAAGAAAAGAAGGAAACGAAGGAAGAGAAGAAAAAGGAAGAGCCCGGAGAGCAGATGCTGGACGGCATGCCGGAATCTTTCGTCGGTCCGCTCGTCGCTCATCTGGTATCTCACGAAGTTGGGCATACGCTGGGACTGCGGCACAACTTCAAGGCCTCCAGCATCCACACGCTGGCAGAAATTAACAGTGACGCAGTGAAGGGCAAGCAGCAGCTCGCCGGGTCCGTCATGGACTACATCGCCGCGAATATTCGCCTCGATTCCGGCACCGAGCAGGGCGATTACAGTATGACGGGTGTTGGTCCTTACGACTTCTGGGCCATCGAATATGGCTACACATTTGGCGACCTGAAGCCCGTGCTGGCCCGCGTGGCTGAGCCAGAACTTGTGTACGCGACGGATGAAGACACCGGCGGACCAGATCCCCTGGCTCGTCGCTATGACTTCTCCAAAGATCCGCTCGATTTCGCGGAAGAGCAAATGCGACTGGCGAAGTACCATCGCGAACGCCTGCTGTCGACCTTTATCAAAGAGGGCGACAGTTGGGATCGGGTCCGATACGGCTACGAGCTTGTGCTTTCGCTCCAGACGCGGTCGATGTCGATGATGTCCAACTGGGTTGGCGGTGCGTTTGTGAATCGTGACAAGAAAGGCGATCCAAACGGAAGGTCACCAATCGTGGTTGTTCCTGTGGAGCAGCAGCGCAAGGCACTGAACTTTGTCACAACAAACGCCTTCCATGATGAATCCTTCGGGCTGACCCCGGAATTGACGACGGCGATGGGCCTGGACAAGTGGTCGGACAACATGTCGTCGATGATGGAAGAATCGACCTGGCCGATTCATGATCGCATCATGGGGATTCAGACGTCCGTGCTAACAGGGCTGATGAATCCGACGACCTTGAAACGGGTTTATGACAATGAATCCCGCGTGCCGGCGGATCAGGACTGTCTCACTCTGCCGGAGATGCTTGACACTGTGACGAAGTCCATCTGGACAGAACTGGATGCCAAAGCCGAAGGCGAATACAACGCCCGCAAGCCGTTAATCTCCAGTCTGCGACGCAGTCTTCAGCGTGAGCATGTTGAGCGACTGATCGATTTGACTCTGCCCGGGGGTTCATCCGGTGCGGCAGGTCTTGCGATCTCCAGTCTCTCGGCCGAACAGTTACGCGGTATCGTGAAGAAGATCGAAGCGGCGCAGTCAGCTTCCGCCGACAAGCACGATCCCTACACGACGGCTCATCTTTCGCAGGTCAAGGAACGCATTACGAAGGCGCTCGATGCCGACTATATCCTGAATCCAGGCAAGAGTGGTGGTTCCGGAGGAGTAATTCGGCTCATCCTTGGCCGCGACCAGAATGAGCTGCAGACACCGGCGGAACCATAGCCCTCATGCGCAAGTTAAATGGCATAATCACAGGATTCACAATCAGAGGAGTGACGTCCCCGGTCGCCGCAAACCCGGCGAGCGGAGCGGCGTAAGCCCTCCGAGTCAAAAGCGGGCAAACTCGGTGGGCTGACACCCACCGCTCGCCAAGGAATGCCCCAGGACTTACGTATGGTTGCTTTGGCGAGCGGCGGGAAAGGATTTGCCATCGGCGAGTCATCGGGCCGCGCGGACCCGTGCGACTGAACCACGCCAAAGGAAGCAGATCTGAGGACAGATCTGCCTACGTAGTCCGACCTGTCTCAGGTCGGATTCCCTGGGCGGCGCGATATCTCTGGTAATCCTGTTTCTTCCGCTCGCCTTAACTCCCTGCTGATTGTGGCCAATTTAGGGTTCATCGACGCGCGTGATGCGGACCACTAATTGCAATTCAGACGAACCATCGATGTCGTCAGAAAATTCAGACAGCCGCGTGAGCGACGCAATCAGCGTCGGTCGTCCGATTTTTACGCGGCAGGAACCTTCCGCATTGTGCCTGCCAAGGACAAAACGATCAATTTTGCCTGCCTGGTCCCAGTCCTGGATCTTTGCGTCGCGACCAGTGACCTGAGAGCCGAAGTTCAGATCGAGTTGTTCGACAGCGTCCGATTTTTCGCCGGCAGACGGAGAGCCAGGAAGTGAGCTGATTCGCGCCTGAAGAATCAGGCCCAGATGCAGAATCCGCACCTGCGGACTGTCTCCGCTGGAACCAGTTCCAACAACCGGTGTTGAACCAGTGATCACCGGAGTTTCTTTGCCCGACGACATATGCGTCGCAACATGCTCGCGGCACAACATCGTGCCGTGATATCCAGACTCGTTCTGGCAGAGTGTTGAGAGTTGTTCAATGACTTTGGATTCTTCAAGCGGCCCGTCGAGGAGCCCTTTCAGTTGAATCTGAGCGGCCTCATCCAGCGGCAACCACCAGGCTTCCAGCTGGTAAGTCCCCTTTTGAACAGCTATTTCTGTCAGCGATTTCAGAAATTCGCCGATCTCAAGATGCACGGCCGCAGTCTGCCGAACAATCAGGATGTCGCCAAACGACGTGATGTCGCCCGCGCCCCCGTTGTTGCTCCATGTCTCGGGCGCGACGATTGTCTGAATGATGCCTAAGATTATTCCCGCCCCAACGGTATTTCCAGACGCTGCATTTTGGACAAACGGAAGGGTCGAAACACCACCCATGCCTCCGCCGCCCATGCCACCGCCGCCCATGCCGCTGCCTCTGCTTGGGCCGCCTGACGACAAATGCGCAAGCCCGTTGCCAGACGGCGTATTGTTCACCGACAGGAGCGGCTGTTGCGACGCAACCAATAGAGAGACGTCGTAAAATTTTGTGACGAGTGGCTCATTCTGTTTGGCGTCGTCAGCCACCACGGACGTTGACAGTCCCAGCGAAAAATCCTGCGCCCGAGCGGGCGACAGAACCATAGAGAAGACGAAAATAAACGAAATCAACAGCGAATTGACACCGCGAATCATCAAACGTTCCTTTCAGAATGGAGTCATGGAGACACGTATCAAACGGCATCCCCGTGTACTGTTCCGGGAGAATTTCGACAAATAGTCTCTTTTAGGATCGCTCGACGAATAATTGTGCTGATTCAATCAGACTTGGCGCGGGCTTCGCCCGCAACCCAATCTGGGATGTTGAATGGAGACTCGTTCTGACAGATTGTTGAATGCGGCAATCGATCTGCGTTGAGCATTTAGTCAACCGAATGGGGGCAATCGAATATTTCTGACTCTACCGGATTCTATGTGTTGCCCGAGTTCAGAACGAGAACCACGAATAAACGCGAATGGACGCGAATGCAATACTCAAAATTCGCGTCCATTCGCGTCTATTCGCGGTTAAAAAACACAGCACATAGAATCCAGTAGTGTCAGGAATATTTCATAACGCCCCATTCGGTTGACCCCATTCGGCTGACAACCCACATACAAGAATGACATGCTGTCAGTTCAAGACGCGGATATACCTCACGGTCGAAAAATCTTCTCCGCAATACAAGATCTCAAGCGTTTGCGGTGCAAATGGTTTCTCTTTCACACTTGATACGGCCCAACGGCCTGCGTTCCACTGCAATTCAGCCTGCGACTCGGCCCGTTGGGCCTGAAAACCGGGCGTGTGCTCCGGCTGATCTGACACTTATTGATCGAGCGATCCTTAGTCCGACCAAGCATGGACCGCCATCACCGGGCAGCGAGCATGTTCGACGACCTGTTCGGTTGTGGAGCCTCGCAGAGCGTCAAAAAATCCGTGGCGTCCCGAGGTGGTCATGACGATCAGATCGACGGATTCCGTTTGCGACTCTTCAAGAATCGCGGTCACCGCTGAACCGCTGCGGTTGACCCAGCGCCATTTGACTTTGTCTTCGTTTGGCAGTCGCAAAGCTGGCTGAGCGGCGGCATCTCCGACGTGCAGCAGACGAACTTCGCAGGGGCCGTCCGACAACGCTCGAATGAGATCGGTGGTGACTTCCACAGCGGGCGACGAATCAGGATCCAGATCGACGGGCACCAGAATCCGCTTCAACTGACATTCGCCGGTTGCTTCTGATACGAAACCACGGCTGCCAAAGGGAATAAAGAGAGTGGCTCCATCCGTGCGGTTGTTGATTTGCCCGGCTATCGAGCTGTGCAGCCAGCGATCAAGCCCATGCCGCTGATGAGTGGCCAGCACCAGCAGATCTGCCGGTACACGTTCCAGATGATGCACGATGCCGTCAGTGGGATTACCGTCGGCCAGCGAAGACTTGGAAATCTGAACACCCAGTTTCGCGACATCCGTTCGAGCGGCATCCGGCGGCAGCATTTTCCACTTGATCAGCGTTTCCCGCACCGAAGGATACTGAGTCCAGTCTGGTCGTCGCTGCTCTTTGTCGATATGCAAAATCGTAAGTGATCCTTGCACTGAACAGACCAGTCGCAGGGCGTGTACAAACGCCACGTCACTGCCGTGCGAAAAATCAGTCGGATGCAGAATCCTTGTGATCGAGATGCCATAGCGATCATTCATGTTGGTCTCCGTAACGGGCGAGGTCAGGGCAGCGACTTCTTGAGAAATCAGAGACCACAGGTTAATCGAATTCCCAAAAGATCTGAAGGGTGGTCTGCGTTATCGGGCTGTTCAAGGATCGCTCGAAAAATAACTGGCGATTTGGGGGTCGTAGGACAGGCTTCCAGCCTGTCTGTTTGCAGAAGACAGGCTGGAAGCCTGTCCTACCTTATTTCTCGATCGATCCTAACGTTACTTGGCCGCTTTGCGGGACAGCGCGATGCGGCGGCGGGCGGTGTCGATTTCCATGACGGTCACCTTGACGATGTCGCCGACCGATACGACTTCTGACGGATCGCGGATGAAGTGGTCGGCGAGTTGTGAAATGTGGATCAGGCCATCCTGATGCACGCCGATGTCCACAAAGGCGCCGAACTTTGTGACGTTCGTGATGACACCTTCGACGACCATGCCTGGGGCGAGGTCCGTGATTTCCTGGATCGAGTCCGAAAACGTGGCAACTTTGAATTCACTGCGGGGATCGCGACCGGGACGCTGCAGTTCCTGGATGACGTCACGCACGGTGAATTCGCCCGCGTCCGCCGAGACCAGATCCGCGACGCTCAGTTGCGTTACCAGTTGTTCGCTGCCGATCAGGGATTTGACGTCCGTCTTGAGCGTGGCTGCGATCTTTGAAACGAGCGGATACTGTTCCGGATGCACGGCGGAATTATCGAGCGGCTGGATGCCGTCGCGGATTCGGAGAAATCCGGCAGCCTGCTGATACGCTTTCTGACCGAAACGCGGCACTTTGAGAAGTTCGCTGCGAGACCGAAACGCACCATGTTCGTTGCGGAACGCCACGATCTTTTTCGCCAGTACCGCCCCGATCCCGGCGACATACGACAACAGCGACGGACTGGCCGTATTGGCATCGACGCCCACGGAATTTACGCACGATTCAACTTCGCGGTCCAGAGCCTTCTTGAGCAGTGACTGATCCACATCGTGCTGATACTGCCCGACGCCGATTGACTGCGGATCGATCTTCACCAATTCGGACAGAGGATCCTGCAATCGATGAGCGATGCTGACAGCGCCGCGGACGGTGACGTCCAGATCGGGATACTCTTCAATCGCTGTCTCACTGGCAGAATAAATCGAGGCACCCGCTTCGTTCACGACGACTTTGGTTAGCTTCAGGCCATGCTCACGGATCAGGTCGGAAACAAAACGATCGGTCTCACGCGACGCGGTGCCGTTGCCGATCGAAATCAGTGTCGCCTTGTGTTCTTTGATCAAGCGCAACAAAGTGGCGGCGGCCTGCTGTTTGTCTTCGCGAGGAGGCGTCGGGTAAATCGTTTCGTTTGTCAGAAACTGTCCGGTCTCGTCAACAACCGCGACTTTGCAACCCGTGCGAAATCCGGGATCAATGCCGATCGTGACCTGCGGACCCGCAGGTGCCGCCATCAGCAGATCACGCATGTTTTTGGCAAACACCTGAATGGCCTCAGCGTCCGCCTTTGTCTTCAGTTGCTGCAACAGCGTGCTTTCCGCTGCGGGGCGCACGAGGCGTTTGTAGCAGTCGTCGGCGGCAGACTCCAGTTCCGTGCGAAATTCAAAGTTGGGATTGGCGATCACGCGCGACTTGAGCTGCCGCTGATGGGTCTCATCATCGATCGCCAGACCGACGCGCAGCACGCCTTCGGCCTCGCCGCGCTGCATCGCCAGAAACCGATGCGCTGGCATCCGCGAGATGCGTTCGTGGCAGTCGAAGTAGTTTTCGAATTTGGCACCTTCTTCGGCTTTGCCTTTGCGGACGGTCGAGACCAGTTCGCCTTTCTGAACCTGTTCCAGCATCCACTGCCGAGTGGCGGCGTTCTCGGCCCACACTTCGGCCACAATGTCACAGGCACCGCGAAGTGCTGATTCTTCGTCGCTCACGTCCTTTTCAGGATTGATGAACGGTTTGACGGCGTCTCGACGATTGCCCGTCAGACGCTGTTGCCCAAGGAGCAGGTCGGCGAGCGGCTGCAATCCTCGTTCACGGGCCATGGCGGCACGGGTTCGTTTTTTGGGCTTGAAGGGAAGATACAAGTCTTCCAGTACGCGGCTTTCCGTGCAGGCTTCAATTTGTGCTCGAAGTTCCGGCGTGAGTTTTCCCTGTTCGGCGATAGTTTTGAGGATCGTGTTTTTTCGCGCGGCCAGTTCGCGGGCTCGGGCCAGCAGATCTTCGATGCTGCGAAGCTGGCGCTCGTCGAGTCCTCGTGTGGCTTCTTTGCGATAGCGAGCGATGAAGGGGATCGTGTTGCCGTCTTCCAGCAGTCGCACGGCCCCTTCGATCTGTGCGAGAGACACCTTGAGTTCCGCCGCGACCTCGCGACAGAATTCTGCCAACTGAAATTCAAAACCCACAGGTTCGGTTGCTTGAACATCGCTCATGGTGTGTTCGTCCGTGTTGTTCGCGTCTGAATGTCTATCGTACGTTGCCGAGTTTTTCCAGGAAATACCTACCCGGTTTGGCGGGCGGCACAAATAAGTCTACCAAATATGCGACCCCGCCGAAGGAATCCGACCTGAGAGAGGTCGGACTACGTAGGCAGATCTATCCTCAGATCTGCATCCTTCAGCATGGTCGATCGCAATCGGGCCGCCAGACGAGCGGCGTGGTCAAAGGAACATGATAAAAATTTTCACCGCAGCAGGACAGGAATCCACCGATCCGTTTCCCGCTTTCAGATTTCCGTCCATCCATTTTTCTGTCCCGTTTCTTTGCAGCTGGGCGAAGTGATGCCGCTCCGGGTCCCTAACAGCGCAAAAAATGAGGCTGTGATCCGAAGACCACAGCCTCATCCAGAGGGGAATTGCGGTAGACAGGACTTGAACCTGCACAGGTTGCCCCACACGCCCCTCAAGCGTGCGCGTCTGCCAATTTCGCCACTACCGCAAAGCCGTTCAATTTGTGGAATCAATCAGCCGTTGTTGCCGACGAGTCGAGGAAACCCGCCAGCCAGCCTTCGCATCCGCAAATTCGAGGCGAAGAATACCAGCCAGGGAGTCGCAGATTCAAGCCGATTGCCCGAGCAACACACACAGGCTACGAATTCCCGCTTTTTGCTTCCTCAGAATCGACACAAGCGGAGGAGTCTGGTTCACGCCGGGCGATCCTTAGAACCTATCCACGAATAAGTTCGGGGATTTGAACGACGCATGACACTCGCCTGAAAGTTGCGAAAACCGTCGGCGGAGCGACGGGTCTACTGTACACCCGTCGCTCCGCCGACGGGATCGTTTCGCTGCGGCGTTTGATACGTCGAAAAAGTCGAAGTTGAAGTTGAAGTTGAAGTTGGACACTTATACTCCACGCGGCTTAAAATGAGGCTGTCAATCCTCGATCCAGGGCTCCAGCCCTGGAACGCACCGCACTGGAGGCTCCTGCCTCCAGCGAGAATCACGGGAGGCAGGAGCCTCCGGAGCAGCGTGTTCCGAGGCTGGAGCCTCGGAACAAGGGCTCCATTTCAGGCCGCGTGAAGTAGACCCGCTGCAGAGACGGTGAATTTGCTACTGCCGGTTTGGACTTCAGATCGGGAAACAGTTAGCATTCTGGCTCATACTTCCCGCCCAACGACTGGACACGCGGCGCGCGAGTCACTCACTCCTGACAGGCCTTGCGTTCCATGACAGACGATGCCAATCGGTCATCAGCCACCCCTCTCTCCCCATCCGACCTTCGCTCCGCCGACCAGATTGCGGATCCGCCGCGAACGTTTGGTTCGATCCTGCTGCAAATTGGTCCAGGTTTGATCATTGCTGCCAATATCGTGGGATCCGGCGAGTTGATCATGACGACGAAAACCGGAGCTCAGGCCGGGATTTCTTTGCTCTGGCTGATTCTTCTCGGCTGCGTCGTTAAAGTGTTTGTACAGCTGGAATTTGGTCGATTCGCGATCAGCAACGGTGAAACAACGCTCACGTCACTCAATCGAGTTCCCGGCCCGAAGATTCTTGGGATCAGCTGGATCGTCGCGTTCTGGGCGATCATGGTCTCAACATCGACCGGGCAACTAGGCGGAATTTTGGGTGGCGTTAGCCAATCGGTCTCGATCACATTTCCAATCACTGGCGACTATCGGGAGGCGGTCCAGATTCCGGCCGAGAAAGATTTGCGGGATCATGCGGACTGGAAAAACGGAAAGATTCCAGAGACCACGCGGCTGAAGCGAATCGAAGACGAACTGATCGAGCTGGGCGATCGCGGCAAGATTCTGCTGGATCTGACGATGGCGGGCAAAGACCTGAAGGACAAAGACGGAATCAGCCTGGTTGACCCTTGGACGATGGACGACAAGATCTGGGCCATTGTCATCGGGCTAGGCACTGCCGTCATCCTGTTTGTCGGACGGTACAAACTCATTGAGACGTTTTCGGTGGCACTCGTGGTCGCGTTTACGTTCATCACCGTTGGGAACGTGGCAGCGCTGCAACGGACGACATATGCCATTTCCGGAAGTGAGTTTCTGCATGGATTGAGCTTTCATCTGCCGGATACGGGCGACTGGAAAGCCGCGCTTGTAACGGCGTTCTCCACGTTCGGCATTATCGGGGTCGGAGCATCGGAACTCATTAGCTATCCATACTGGTGTCTGGAAAAAGGCTATGCGAGGTCCGCAGGGCCAAGGACGGCAGACGAATCCTGGCTGCGGCGAGCTCAGGGCTGGTTCTACGTCATGAAGTGCGACGCCTTCACTTCAATGGCGATTTATACGCTCGCCACGGCGGCATTTTTTCTGATGGGTGTGGCGGTGCTGCATTCCGAAGGACGCAATCCGGAAGGCATGAGAATGGTCAGCACGCTGGCTCGCAGTTACGTCCCGATCTTCGGGGAGTATGCGAAATGGTTGTTTCTGTCAGGGGCGGTTGCAGTGCTCTATTCGACATTTCTTGTCGCCAACGCAGGCAACGCGCGAATGATCGCGGACTTCGTCGGTGTCATTGGCATGTCTTCAAAAAACGCCGACAGTCAGGCTCGTCGGAACTTGGTGCGTGGACTGTCCACATTCTTGCCGATCCTTTGCATTGTGCTTTACCTGATTTTTCCGAAGCCAACGCTGCTCATCACGATCGCGGGAATGACGCAATTCCTGATGCTGCCGATGCTGGGATTTGCGGCCGTCTACTTTCGCTTCTTTGAAACCGACAAGCGGCTTCGTCCGGGACGACTGTGGGATACGGCGTTGTTTGTTTCGACGGCGGCTCTGATTGTCGCAAGTATCTGGGGTGTGTTTTCATCCTATGAAGAATTCATGAAAGTGATTCACAAACTACTATCTGGTTGAGTTGGCATGGACGTGACTTCAAATCCCTACGCCCCACCTGAGGTTGAGTCGCTCGCCGATGTTGCATTGCCGCCGGACACAGAGTTCCTGTTCAACGACAAATGTCTCGCAGTGGCGGAGCACGTCGAATTGCCGCGATTGTGTGTCATTACTGGAACGCCTGTTCCAAAACAATTCGCCAAGATCACGACTCTGTGGTGGATCCCCGGCCTGATTCGCTTACCGCTGCTGATTTCGAGCGTCATCCTGGCCCTGATCACGCTGGCGTTCGTGGGTGGCGTGATGCAGAACATCGCTGTTGGAAATGACAGCACCACTGTGCTGCGGCGGATGTTGAAAGAGATCAGTGGCGTTTCTGTTGTTGCCGCCGGATTCATGGTGCTACTTGTGCTGTGTCTCGTATATGGACGGCGAATCCAGATGACTTGGTTCGTCAGTCAGCGGGAAATTCGGCGTTATCGTAGGCGTCAGATGGTTTGGACACTGGTCTGGTTGGCTGTGCCCGCGATCATTGTCAGTCTTCGTCATACGACTCGTTATGAATTCGTCGGACAATCTACATTTTTCGCTGCTTTTGCCGCGATCACAATCGCTCGCTGGATTCGCGGCCCGCGACCGCTGCGGGTCATCGGACGATTCAACGGGCTGTTTCTTGTGATGGGCCTGTCAGACCGATTCCTGGAGCAGTTGCGGTCCCTGATGCGGCGGGCGACCGACACCAAATCCGAGATTGAAAATCCAGAAACTGGCACAGATAGCACCGGGATTTGACGAATTTTGCAGATTTTCGTACAGTGCGGAACCGCTTGAACGTCCTACCCGAATTCTAAAGCCTGCCCGAACAGAGAATCCACCCGTTGTAAATCTTCAAAGATTACCGGTGAGCCCTCTCCCCAATTGATGCAATTCCCGTTGGACGATCGCGCAACTACCCCACATACTCCCGCGTTGAGGGACCAACGCTTCAACACGGAATGGAATCTTTGCCGGAAAGGCCGGAGGATTCGATGCGTTGCCTTGTGCTTTTATCTTTACTCCATTTCTCCGCGAGCGGCACCTTCGCTGATTCACTTGAGGTCACGTTGAATGAAGGCGACCAGTTGCCAGCATTCGAGGCGAAGGCTGTGGACGGGACGGTTTGGCGATCAGAAGATCATGTGGGCCAACGGTTTATTGTTGTTTACTTCTATCCGGCGGATCTCACGGGCGGCTGCACTCGACAGGCCTGCGGGTTTCGGGACACGATGAAGGAACTGGAAGAAGCGGGCGTGGAGGTTGTGGGAGTCAGCGGGGATTCTGTGGAGAATCACCAGTTGTTTGCCAAGGTCAATTCGCTCAATTTTTCGCTGCTGGCTGATGAAGAGGGAAAAATCTCCAAAGTGTTCGGTGTCCCCGTCCGGGATGGCGCTACAATCACGCGGATGGTGGATGGCGTTGAAAGGTCATTGCGGCGGGGCGTAACGGCCAGTCGCTGGACTTTTCTAATTGACGCCGAAGGGCGGGTTGTTCAGAAGAATACAGCCGTTGATGCCGAGCAGGATTGCAAAAATATCCTAAAAACAGTTCGACAATTGACTGCTCAGGCCGAATAATCCGCCCACAGCCTTTGAGCATTTGTGGCGTCTGACGCTTTTCGAATGGAATCAGTTTTGGTAAGACTTCTCATTGAGATGGGAAGACTTTTGTCCGGTAACTCAAACAGGAGTTTATGAAGTATGAAGAGTTTTGTTGCAATTTGTTCAATGGGACTGATGCTTTCCGCATGCCAGTTCGTTTCTGCCGCTGACCTCAAGTCAGGTCTTCAGGTAGATGATTACGCACCTGCGTTCAACGTGACTGACGTCACCGGACCTCAGGCTGGAAAGAAACTGTGCTATCGTTGTCAGTATGGAGATCGTCCTGTTGTGAGCGTTTTCGTTCGCAAGATGGACGAGAACACAGCTAAGCTGGTAAAGCAGCTTGATGAACTCGTGGCCAAGCACGAAGACAAGAAAATGGCCGCTTTTGTCACGGTCCTGACGGGAGATCCAGACGCTGAGGAAACAGAGTTGAAGAAGCTTGCTAAGGATCAAAAGATTGCCCACACGCCGCTGACTGTCTTTGAAAACGCCGTTGGCCCAACGAAGTACAAGATCGACGAAAACGCTAGCGTCACCGTGATGATGTGGGTCGATAGCAACGTGAAGGTGAATCACGCTTTCAAGGCGGGTGAACTGACTGATGCGTCAATCGCCAAAGTCATCGAAGATACAGCCAAGATCCTGAACTAATCGCACATTCAGATTTTGATTGAACACGCAGCTGAGGCATCATTTTGATGCCTCAGCTTTTTTTGTTGACTCAGATCCGTTCAAAAACTCCACACGCCAGATGTCCGCCGAAGCCCAACGACAGCTTGGCGGCCGTCCTGGCTGCTGGCATCGCAGCCACGGATGTCTGGAGTGGAATCTGACAGCGTCGGTCGATGGAACGAAGATTTGCAGTCGCCGGGATCTTTCCCCGCTGGAGTGCAAGCAGGGTTAATGCCGTCTCGACACTACCCGCCGCTCCCAGCAAATGCCCGATCGCGCCTTTGACGCCAAAACACAGCGGTGGATCTTTGCCAAATGCCGCCTGGACCCCGCGTGCTTCCGCAAGATCGTTGGATTCCGTGCCGGTTCCGTGCAGACACAGGAAATCGGGACGGCGATTCTTCATTGTCAGAGTGCGTTTGAGCAATTCATGGACGACGGCACCGCTTTCGTCGATCTGAGTCATTCCTGTGGGATCGTTGAGCCAGCCGCCCCCGACAATCCTGGCAATTGGCGTCGCACCTCTGGATTCCGCATGGGCGCGGGATTCCAGAACCCCAACAGCCGCTCCTTCCCCGATCAGAAAACCGTCTCGTGATTCGTCAAACGGGCGGCAGGCCGAGGCAGGATCAGCATTGCGTGACGTGACTCGCAGACGATGAAACGACGCTAGGACCGACGAGCGAAGTCCTGCATCGGCGCTGCCCACGAAGCACACGTCACATTCGCCGCGATGAATCATGGCCGCCCCCTGTAGAAATGCAATCAAGCCCGTCGCACACGCCGCCACTGCGCAGGAACTGGCAACTCGGGCACCCGTCAAAGCAGTGATCGCGTTTGCAGCACAGTCAGGCAGCACGCCCAGATCCCATATCGCCGGAATCGAATTCATCCGATCTGGCGGTTCAGACCGCTCAGTCTTCCGCAAGTTTCCGTCACGCTGCTTGTACTGAACTTCAGCCATCGCCGTTTCCGGGATCCAGCGTCGCGCCTCCGCCATGGAAGTTATCATGCGTTCAGTCGAGCGGAGTCCGCCCTTGCTGCTGCCATAAACAACAGCCGTTCGTTCCGGCACCAGTGAGCAAGGCCGCAGACCGCAATTCCGCAGCGCCTCGTCCAGAGCAACCAAAGACATTGCCACCATGGGCTCGGCGAGCCAGATCGATGCGATTTCCGTCGAAACGTTCGCCAGAAAATCTGACGAAGCCAGTCGATCCGCCACCTCCGAATGATCTACCGGCGCTCCGTGCGCCCGCAAATTGTCGATGTCGCCTAACTCCGGAAAGTGATCAATGTCTTCGGCAGTCAGAATACGCCCAGCTCGGCGGCCGCCAAGCAGGTTTCCCCACGTTTCATCGGTGGAGCATCCCAGCGGCGTAACGACGCCCAGGCCCGTGACGAGCACATCCTGTTGACCGTTGTGACTGGAAAACTCAAGCACATTTCACTCGGGAAGTAAGCGATGGACAGATACCGTCAGTTCCGTTTTCCCCAATCGTAGCGGTTCATCTGTCCAGGATCGAACGAATTCCCGCAGGCAGATTGTGGCGTTCTGTGAATGACCATTCATAATAGGAGCGGACTTCTGATCCCTTGAAGAATCCAGACACGAAGTGTTGTCATGACAATTGAACGTGTTACGATTTAACAGCAGAATTCCGGTTTGGGCAATCCTTGGCGTTTGGAATCGATCTTGCGTTGAGAGACTTCTCAGCGCTGATTCGTGTAATTCCGTTGAATTAAATCGTTCCAGGGGACGACAGATGACTCTTACTGCAACACAGACTGCTGCAGAATCCAGCACTCGTAAACCAATCGATAGACGGTCCATGCCGCAGATTAAGTCTAAAGATGGACTCAAGTCCTTTTTAATAACGTCGCGACTGCTGTCGCTGGACGAGTGGAATTCGGTTGACGAGCAAATCCCTGGGGCGTCGTCACTTGAATCGATGCTGCAGATTCTGGAACGCAGGCAATTGCTGACGCCGCTGCAGACCGGTCGTATCCAGAAAGGTGAGACCGAAGGACTTGTCCTGGGGAACTATAAGCTCCTGTATCGGAACGCATCTGGCAGTTTCGCGAGGGTCTTTCGAGCGTCGTCAGTGGACGACGGTCGCGTTGTGGCCCTTAAGTTGCTTCGTGAACGCTGGGCTGACGATGCGAGAACGGTCGCCAGTTTCGAGCGTGAGGCGCGACTTTGTCAAAAGTTCATCCATCCCAATATTGTGCCGATTTACGAAATCGGAAACGAAGGACGATTTCATTTCTTCACGATGGAATTTGTGGAAGGCGGCAACCTGCGCGACTTCCTCAAAATTCGTCGCACACTGTCTCCGCCGGAAGCGACCCGCTGCATTTTGCAGATCTGTCAGGGACTTGAATATGCACTGAAAATGGGTGCGTCGCATCGCGATCTGAAGCTGACCAACGTCCTCATGAGCAGCACGGGCATCGCCAAACTGGTCGATTTTGGACTCGCTGGCGCGGAATCTCCCAGTCAGGCCGGAACTAGTGACGAGGTTCAGCGAGCCTTGGAATATGCGTCGCTGGAACGGGGCACGAATGCGCCGCGAAATGATCCTCGCAGTGACTTATTCTTCGCGGGAGCTATTTACTACGAATTGCTTGTTGGAGAAGGTCCCTGGGCGCGAACGCGAGACCGGGAAGAAAAGATGCTTCTCAGTCGCTACGCAAACATTCGCCCTGTCGAATCGTGTCGCCCGGATCTGCCCCAGTCGATCGCTCGAATTTGTGGTAGAATGCTGGAAGTAAGTCCTTCGTCACGGTATCAGACGGCGAGCGAGGTGGTTCGGGATCTTCGCGCTGTGATGTCAGAACTGGGTCAGAAAATGGACGACGTACCGTCCGGCAAGAAACCCATCAAGATTGAACTCAAGCCTGATTTCCGACTGCTCGTTGTCGATACGCTCAAAAAACGCCTCTCGAAGATCAAGGAATACTTCGAAAGCAAGGGCTTTGATGTGGCGTTTGCAAAGTCGCCCGAATTTGCCTTCAACTTACTCAAAGCGCAGCCGCCCGATGGCATCCTGTTCCTTGCGGACAACAATACTGAAGAGATTCTGACCCTGTTTCCGCAAGTCCAGGCGTATGCGCGATCTCAGAAAGTACCGTGCCTCGCGGTCTTCCCGGCTGAAGAAGAAGAGGTTGTAAAAAAGAAAATCGTGTCAACGCGATTCGGGACGACCATGTTCCAGCCCGCGACTCTGCGCGACATTCGAATTCACTTCGAAGAAATCGGCGCTGTGACGAAGTAAGGTGCGATCTGTCCAATCCGGAGTGAATGCGGGGATTTTCAGATTCTTGTCGATCAAAATGACAGGAGTCCAGACAGACTCTTTGTGTGGCCCCGCTGGCTTTACGGCGAATGGCGTGGACTTAAGTAAAAATCAAGCGAACACACCCCATCCAGCTCGTCTGGATCGGTGGACAAGATGGTGAGCTAGAACAGCGACAAACCTACGCAGCAAGACCCCATCCGCTTTACGCGGATGGTGAAGAAGAGCGTTTGGTTGGGCCATGATTTCCAGTGAAACGCATGGCTTGATCTCGTCCACCGATCCGCACGAGGCGGATGGGGTTGGAGGTACGTTTGTTGTGTTAGACACTAGCCATCCATCTAGGCTCACCAATCCGGACGAGCCGGATGGGGTCGCAGTGAATGCTTACGTCCACGCCATTCCCGCTTCGGGGCCGGTAGATTCGCTTTCATATCGAACAGTTATTTCTCGAACGATCCTTAATCCATAAACTCCCACGCCGTGCGATAGCTGCCGGTCTCCTCGATCCACTTCAACAGTGACTGGAAAAACCGGTCCGATGCCAGCGTCGCGCTGTCGCCGACAATGATCATCTTTCGCTTCGCGCGTGTCAGCGCGACATTCATGCGGCGGGCATCCGACAGAAAACCAATCTCGCCAATCGTGTTGGAACGCACCAGCGAAATGACCACCGCTTCCTTCTCACGCCCCTGAAATCCATCGACCGTGTCGATCTCCAGCCGATCGTAGATCGAGTTTTCCCGCAGCCAACGCACCTGAGCGGCGTACGGAGCAATTACCGCGATGTCATCCGGCGGCAGGCCCGCTTCGATCAGGGCGTTGACCTGTTTCAAAACCAGTCGGCCTTCTTCCGGATTGCGTTTGCTCAGACCCTCCGGCTCAACTTCTTCCTGCCATCCCGTTCCAGCCGTGTCAATAAAAGTCACGGGATCATCCGAAACCAGATCACTCTGAATCCCTGGCAGGTCCGACAAAACATGCGTGCGGACGGATTCGTCCGCGACCAGCGAGTTGTCGTAGAAATGTTGCGACGAAAACCCCATGATCGACTCGTGCATTCGATACTGCACAGTCAACTGTCGCGTCACCTGATCTCCGTAGAGATTCACCAGTCGCTCCATCATGCTGACCGCATAACCTTCCTGCTTTGCGGCGTCTGAAAGAATTGTCGGTGGCAACTGCAAATGATCGCCCGCCAGAATCAGTCGATTGGCACGCGGCAGCGGAACCCAGCAGCCTGGTTCAACACTCTGGCACGCTTCGTCAATTACCAGAACATCAAACCGCAGGTCGTCGAGGATAGAATCATCCAGGGCCGTGGTTGCACAAATCACCTGAGCGTCCTTCAGCACATCACGAATAACCTGTTTTTCCAGAATCCTCGCCTCTCGCTTTAGCTCGCGAGCTTCGTGACGCTGCTGACCCCGGTGACCATGCGGCGGGCGGCCTCGCGTATAACGTTCCGCTTTGCGTTCGATCTGCTCCGCCTCCCGCATCATCTGATGGACAACCATCATCGCTTCATGCCGCCCGGCAAGTGCATCGAGTGAATGCTGACGCAGATCTTCGGAAACGCGTGCGGGATGACCGAGGCGAATTGCTGACTCACCAATCGCCAGCAATCGCTCCAGCAGATTATCGACCGCCGTATTGCTGGGAGCACACGCCAGCACGCGCTGTCCTCGTGCGACGAGCAGTCGGATCACTTCCACCACAGTTGTCGTTTTTCCCGTGCCCGGTGGTCCGTGAATAATGGCCAGATCATTGGCTGCAAGAGCATGCCGAATCGCTTCGTGCTGTGACGGGTTCAGTTGCGGGGAGATCACTTCCTGGATCTTTGGATTCCGGTAAAACGTCGGCTCGCGATCGCCCAGCAGGATATCGCGAAGCTGAGCGTGCCTGCCGGACGCTTTGCTCGCCGTCTGCATTGCGGCCGCCTGCCGCTTACGCGTCACTTCGTCGGGAGACAAATCCAGGCGGAATCGATCTCCTACCGGCCAGTCATCGACGG
>Ga0138256_10001920_pt1 | contig 22360 bp, 22 predicted proteins | sample KNB2016incub_MG_FD_105486 | JGI IMG/M metagenome (GOLD analysis project Ga0138256, IMG submission 105486) | Active sludge microbial communities from wastewater in Klosterneuburg, Austria - KNB2014incub_MG | ecosystem: Engineered > WWTP > Activated sludge > Unclassified | place: Austria... | reverse complement strand
AGCAGTCCCCCAACGCCGGGAGATTGCTTCCCTTCGACAGGCTCAGGACAGGCGTCGGGACCCCGAAAAACATCGGGGCAGGCGAGCAAGAGCCTCCTCGCAACGACATGCCTGAGTAGTTACCAGGAAATTGCTTATGAAAATTCTTATCGCAACAGACATGGAAGGCATCACCGGCGTTACCACGTGGGACCAGGTCACGCCGGGACATGCGGAGTATGCGCGCTTTCGCCGTTTGATGACGCAGGATGTGAATGCCGCCATCCGCGGCGCGTTTGATGCGGGTGCAGATGAGGTCATCGTTGCGGACGGTCATTGGAACGGTTCGAATATCCTTGTTGAAGAACTTGACCCGCGCGCGAAGTTGAACACCGGTTCGCCAAGTCCGCTTTCGATGATGCAGGGTATCGATGAAAGCGTGGACGGCGTGATGTTCGTCGGGTATCACGCGCGCAACGGAATGCAGAATGCCATCCTCGATCACACGTGGTCTTCTAAAACAGTTGCGAATCTTTGGCTCAACGAAATCCTCACTGGCGAATATGGGTTGAACGCGTCAGTCGCCGGTCATTTCGGCGCGCCGGTCATCATGGTCAGCGGCGATCAAACCGCCTGCGCGGAAGTAGAAAACCTGCTCGGCGATGTGGAACGCGCGGCGGTCAAACAGGCAACGGGTCGTTATGCGGCTGAATGTTTGCCGCCGCACGTGACGCAAGAAATGATCTTCCTGTCTGCGGCGCGGGCGGTGACGCGGCTTGCGGAAGGCGACGCGCCGGACCCGTTCGTGTTGGATTCCCCGATTCGCGCCACTGTGGAATTTTTCACCTCCGACATGGCGGATCGCGCCGCCCTGATGCCTGCCACACAGCGGGAGGCGACTCGCGTTTCGTTGGCAGGGCAGGATATGGTCGCGGTCTATCGCGGATTCCGCGCCATGGTGACGTTAGCCCTCTCAGGCTAGGGAGGCGCGTCCGCAGCAGAATCAGCCGCAAGGGAGGGCGAAGCGGCATTATCCAATTCGGAATTATTCAATTGACTTTTCTCTGAACACTTTCTTATAATCAGACATGCCATATCTTAATTGCGCGTCTGGTGTTCCTATGGGTAACCTGTGGAAGGAGGTGGCGGGGAGGTGGCAAAGCGGCTCACGGGGTCCGATACGATGTTTTCCATTCGTCCTGAAAAAATTCACCTGGGCAAGGTCGAGAGTCAGCCTGAAGCGGATATGGTGTCTGTGGAGGGAGTCGTGCGCGATGTGGTGTATCTTGGCTTGTTTACGCGATACCTTGTTGAAACCGAGGGCGGCAACGATTTGGTGGTGGTCGAACAAAATTTAAAGACAACTTCGATGGATGTGCTTTCGGTGAAGGGGCAAAAAGTGCGACTGCTTTGGCACAGGGATCACATGAACCCGGTGGGAGGCTAGTTCGATGTTGAACCGCGCTTCCACATATTTGTATCGCCGCCCGCGCCTGGCGCTGGCGTTGTTATTGGGTCCGCCGATGATGTACATGGTGGTGGTGTACCTCGGCTCGTTGTTCAACTTGTTGGTCTACAGTTTTTATTCTTTGGAGGGGTTCACGGGTTTGATCGTCAGAAAGTTCACGCTGTCGACGTATGCCCAATTGTTTGAGCCTGCCAACCTCGATATTTTTAAACGCACAACGATGATGGCGGCGGCGGTGACCTTTGCAGACGCGCTGATCGCCTTTCCGCTTGCCTATTACACCGCCAAGTTTGCCTCGCCGCGTTTGAAGACGTGGCTGGTGATCGCCATCACGATGCCGCTGTGGTCGAGTTATCTTGTGCGGGTGTATGCGTGGAAGTTGATCCTGGCGCAGGAGGGCATTCTCTCGTGGTTTATCAACCTGCTTCACCTTGACGGCGTATTGAATTGGTTGCTGGGTTTTGAATCAATCGGCGGTTCATCGCTGGCGCTCTCGCCTATTGGATTGTTTATCGTGTTTGTTTATATCTGGCTGCCTTATATGATTTTGCCGGTTCTCACCTCGCTGGAGCGTGTGCCGAAATCCCTGCTCGAGGCTTCGGGCGACCTGGGAGCAAAGCCGTTGCAGACCTTCCGCGCGGTGATCCTACCGCTGGCGTTCCCCGGTGTGGTTGCCGGTTCGATCTTCACGTTTTCGCTGACGCTCGGCGATTTTATTGCGCCCATTGTGCTCGGCAACTCGAAATTTTTTATCGGCATGGCGGTATATTCTTATCAAGGCACGGCGGGGAACATCCCGCTTGCCGCGGCGATGACGATGGGACCGATCGTCATCATGATCGTCTATCTCCTCCTTGCCCGCAGATTGGGAGCCTTCGATGCGCTCTAATCCGGAAGCCTCGTGGGGTTTGAAGCTTGCCGCGCTGGGCGGGCTGTTGTTTTTACATGTGCCGATACTGATCATTTTTCTCTACACATTGACTCCCGACGAGACCACGTATACTTTCCCACTGCCTGGTATCACGTTCAAATGGTTTGGGGTCGCCTGGCAGCGTGAAGACCTCTGGCGCGCGTTGACTCTCTCGTTTCAAGTGGCGGCAGTGGCGACGGTTGCGGCTCTCATCCTCGGGACGCTTGCCGCGGCGGCGGTGTATCGGAGCAACTTCTTCGGCAGGGAGGCGATCTCGTTCCTGCTCATTTTGCCGATTGCCTTGCCGGGCATTGTGACCGGTATCGCGCTCCGTACCGCCATTGGCGGATTCGATATTCCATTCTCGTTCTGGACGATCGTCATCGGTCATGCCACCTTTTGTGTGGTCGTGGTATACAACAATGTGCTGGCGCGCTTCCGAAGAATGCAAGGTTCGCAGATCGAAGCTTCGATGGACTTGGGCGCAAACTCCATCCAGACGTTCCGCTACGTGATCTTGCCGAATATCGCCACCGCGCTGTTGGCAGGCGGTATGTTGGCGTTTGCCTTGTCGTTCGATGAGGTCATTGTCACCACGTTCACCGCGGGGCAACAATCCACGTTGCCGATCTGGATCTTCAGCCAGCTCGTTCGCCCGCGCGATAGACCCGTGACGAATGTGGTTGCGATGTTCGTGATGTTGATCACTTTTGTTCCGATCTTTTTGGCGCAACGACTCTCCGCGCAAAATTCGGATACCGAAGGTGAGACAAAGTAGCCGCGGTTCGATCAGGCCTCCCGTTGAGGCGAAGCGGTTTTGAATCCATAAAAATTCCCCTTCCAAAAATATTGACAGCACGTCAATCCCTATTAAAATTGCAATCATTATTCTATAAAGGAGCGTTGATATTCTAACGACTCGCACGAGTGTGAATGAGCAAATGCTTGTGCCCTTCATCTAAATTACGCCACGAATAAAATCTGGCTTCCGCCGCCCTCCAACTGATACTTGGTGAGGCGGCGGGACTGCTTAAGGTCTATGCAGTCAACACAGTGGTTAAGAGCTGTTGTTTTGGCTGTTTTTGTTTCCCAGTTTTCTGTCATTCTGAGGAGCGAAGAATCTCCCTCACGATCACGAGACTCTTCGCTGTCGCTCAGAGTGACATCACCCAAGGTTTTCCCTTTGGCGCAGGTTACTGCCAAAGTATCTTTTTGGGCGAAATGCCCTCATCAAAAAAACGAAAGGAAAGAATGACCGGACAATATTATTCCCATCTCAACCCGAAATGTGACTCGGGCGCGTTCGAAGAGAAAGGCGGATACGGTGTGTTTGCGCGTGAACCGATCCGCAAAGGCGAGTTGATCTGTTTGTGGGGAGGGCGCATTGTTGCGGAACATGAGATAGACCCCAACATGGAGTCTTTCACGCAACGGATTTTGCAGATCGAAGAGGGTTTGTATCTTGAAGCCCCGTTGCCGCTTGAACCCACCGATTGCTTTAACCATTCGTGCGAACCGAATGTCGGCTTCACAGGTCAGATCGGTTTGCTTGCCATGCGCGATATTCAAGCGGGCGAAGAACTCAACTTCGATTACGCCATGTGCGACGGCTCGATCTACGACGAGTTCGAATGTCATTGCGGCAGCGCGAATTGTCGCGGTCAAGTGAAAGGCGCCGACTGGATGCGCCCCGAACTGTGGGAAAAGTATGACGGCTATTACATGCCGTATCTCGCGCGGCGGATCGAGAAGCTCAAAGCCGCCTCGCGCGTCACTGCCTAATGCCAACGGATTGCACGGTACAATTGTGCAATCCGTTTTGATTTTAAACGTCCCGCAGGTTTCTGTTTTGTTCTTGGCGCTCCTACGAACTTGCGGGACGATGGTTGAATATGTTTAAATCCTTCGCATTCAAAATTTATGTCGTTGCGCTTATCCTCCGTTTGATTCCCGTCATTGCCGCGCGCAGTTTGGGTATCGGTCTCGACGACATGTTTCAATATGACATGCTCGCGCGCAGTCTCGCGCAGGGGCATGGATTCCGCTGGTACGCCGAATCGGATTTAAACCAACTCGCCTCTTTCGTGGACTTCGACCTGTCTACCGCTAGGGAATATGATCCCAGCCTCGGCGTTGCCACGTCGTTTCGCGCGCCGCTATACCCCGCCTTTCTCGCCATCGTTTATTTTTTCAACGGAATTGACTTCTCGCGTTTCTTCGCCGCGCGGCTGGCGCAAGCGATCTTTCTCGGCGCGCCGCTTGCGCCGCTGACGTATTTGGTGGCGCAGCGGCTTTTCACTTTCAACTCTCCAGCACCCATCAAAATAGAAAGTGGAAAGTTGATTGAACGAACCGCGCGCCTCTCCGCGTGGGTCATCGCCGCCTATCCTCTTCTTCTCGTTTACCCTCTCGGTCTCGGAACGGAAAATCCCTTCTTCGTTCTCCTGCTCGCCTCTTTCCTCTTTCTTCTTTCCTCAATCGAACGACCATCCACTTCCCACTTTCTACTCTCTGGCGTCTTCCTCGCTCTCACCGCCCTCACGCGTTCCGTAATTCTCGCCTTCGCCCTTGCCGCATTCTGCCTTCTCTTTTATCTGCGCGGCAAGCGGGCAATTGCCTCAATTCTCGCTTTTGTCCTTGTCGTTGCTCCATGGACCATCCGCAATTCTCTTTTGCACGGTGAATTGACCGGCATCGAAACCTCGATGGGCTATAACTTGTATCTTGGCTATCACCCTGAAGGCAAGGGTTCGTTTTTCTTCGGTCCATCGCTCGATCTGTTACCCATCCTTGACGACGCCGAGCGCGACAAGATCGGAACAGAAAAAGCGATCGAGTTCATCAAGGCACAGCCTGAGAGATTCGTTCCACTCGCAATAAACCGCCTTGGTTTCTTCTTCGGGTTGGAAAAGCGCGTGCTGATGTATTTTTACGGAAACGATCTTCTTGGCTTTATCCCTCTTCCTCTTTTGTTGACGATCTCGGCGATCTTGCTGTTGCCCTTTGTTATCATTTCCATCTCCGCAGCGCTGGGACTGTCTCTCCTCCGTTGGAATCCGCAAACTTGTCTGCTTGCCCTCTTGCTTATTTGTTACGCCATTCCTCACGTATTCATCCTTGCCGAAGACCGCTTTCACCTTGCGCTTATGCCGTACGTCGCCATCCTCGCCGCATGGTTTTGGGTACATGGATTCGGCGCGTTGTCCCTCCGCTGGCGCGAATCGCAAATAGGCAAAATTCTCCTAATTCTCTCCATTCTCTTTGTGGCTCTCCTCGTAACCAACTGGGGACTCGAACTCGCCCGCGACTGGGATAAAATTGCGCAACTTCTAAGCCCAACTGGAAACCAATCCTACTTGCCCTACTGATCACTCTTCACCGATTACTACTCACTATGACCTACCTCCTCGGCGAACGCCTCAAATTCGATTGGAAGATCGTAACGATCACAATCATCTCGACCCTCCTGTTCATGGCGGACTTTTATCATCGCAAATTTCTATTCGATCAACTTGGGCATTGGTTTCGAGTCGTTTTGTATTTGGTTGTTCCTCTTGTAGTCATTCTTGTTATTTTCCGCGAAAACCCCAAGGAATACGGTTTCGGACTCGGCGATTGGAAGGCAGGGCTTGTCATCACAGCCATCGGGGTTTTGTTCATGGCGCCAGTGATCTATTTTTTCGGCAGCGATAACGCATCCATGCAGAAGTATTATCAGCCGTATGTAAATGGACTGCCATGGACAACCTGCCTCGATCTGATCGGGTGGGAATTTGTCTTTCGCGGATGGATTTTGTTCGGGTATGTTCGCAAGTTTGGTCCCGAAGCGTTATGGGTGCAAGCCGTCCCATTTGCGTTAATGCACAATGGAAAACCCGAGGTAGAGACTCTCTCCACGATCTTCGGCGGCTTTGCTTTTGGCTGGGTGGCATGGAGGACAAAATCGTTTTTGTATCCGTTCCTGATTCACTGGTTCATTGCCACACTGATCATCATCGTCGCGGCGGGAGTTGCGTAATGTCGTTGCGAGACGCCGATGGTTTTCGGCGACGAAGCAATCTCCTCGTTTCACTATGAATAATTACGCGCTCCGCTCTGCTCGCGAGTCGGAATCCCGCCAGATCAAGGAGTTGATTCGAGCGGTGGGAATCAACCCGATGGGCTTGGATTGGAAGCGGTTCATCGTCGCTGTGGACGCCAAGGACCGCGTTATCGGCACGGGACAGTTGAAACCGCACGGCGCGGACCTCCTGGAATTGTCATCCATCGCGGTTGCGCCTGCGCATCGCGGCGAGGGAATCGCGCGCGCCGTGATCGAGCGGTTGTTGAAGGACGGTCCGCGCCCGTTGTATTTGACCTGCATTTCGACGATGGGCCTGATGTATGAAAAATTTGGATTTGTCCGCCTTGAGTACGCGAACATGCCGCGTTATTTTCAGCGTTTGAGCAAAGTGGCAAATGTGATGTTGAATTTCACACGGGAAGGCGAATACCTGCTTGTGATGAAGTTGCAGTAAAATATTTCAAATGCAAACGATCAAATCCATCTTGTACATGGCTTCGGGCGTGTTGTTCGGCTTGTTCATCGCTGTGGTGGTGTGGGTGGTGGCGCGCAACCCCAGCGGGCAGGCGGTGACATTGCGCCCTGTGCCAACAGAAGCCCCGATAGTGGTTCACATCACTGGCGCTGTGCCGAGGCCGGGGGTGTATGCTCTGCCACAGGGCGCGCGCGTGCAGGATGCGATTTCTGCCGCGGGCGGTTTTCTGGCAGATGCCGATAAAACAGGCATCAACCTTGCGCGGCTTATCGAAGATGGGGAGAAACTGGATATTCCACTGGCGGAGGGGTCATCGCTGGTGGTGGAGCCGGTCTCGGTTCCGACGGAGCCGGCGGCTTCCACTGAATTGATCGACATTAATTCCGCATCGCAATCTGAACTGGAGACGCTCCCCGGCATCGGTCCGACAACCGCGCGGAAGATCATCGATTACCGCGAGGAGAACGGTCCATTTCAAGCGATAGAAGATATCATGAATGTTTCGGGGATCGGTCCCGGCACCTATGAGCGCATGAAGGATTTGATCACGGTTGGAGGGTGAGGCGCGATGACCGTCACATTAACGGAACACTACCTGGTCAGCCATTGAACAATAATTGCAAGACATCCTTCGCTTTGATCACCGCCTTTGCCCTGTGGCTGAGGCGGTTTTTTTCGCTGGTGTCGAGTTCTGCCATAGTCCTGCCTAATTCGGGAAAAAGAAAAATCGGATCGTAGCCGAAGCCGCCAGCGCCGCGCTCCTCGGGGATGATCTCGCCTTCGCAGATTCCCTCTACATGTGTTACTCTCCCGAAAGGACGTTGGGACGATGTAAGGTCACGAAGTGACCGAAGAGTCTCCTCGCGAGTAGAGAGACTCTTCGCCGCTTCGCGGCTCAGTGTGACATGAGCGGGAACAGCGACAGCAATTGTGGCTTTGAAGCGCGCCATCCAAGGGCGCGGATGATTTTTGAGTTCGCTCAATAAATATTTTCTTCGTTCCCTAGCAGAAAGTTTTTTGTCGTCTGTTGAACCATAACGCGCGGAATATAAACCAGGCTCACCGTTTAGCGCGTCTACTTCCAACCCCGAATCATCGGCGAGGGAAATTAAGTTACTCGCTTGGGCGAAGGCAAGGGCTTTCTTTGTCGCATTTTCGGCGTAGGTGAGTCCGTCTTCGATAACATCGAGTTCAAGGTGAATATCCGCTGGTGTAAGAAGTTGAAGCCCTGTGTTGTTGAGCAGGTCTTGCAGTTCGATGATCTTATCTTTGTTGTTGGTGGCGAGGAGGAGTTTCATTCGTAATTGGTAAATGATAATTGAGGAAGGTGAGAATTAGAGATGGGGGATTTGAGACTGGAGAGTGGAGACTACTCGCTCACCCTACGCAGCGATGCGATGCCCGTAACGCGAGAGTGCGAAGCGTCTCGCCTTTCTGTTTCTTCTCAGTGAAGGGCGACATAAATGTCGCGTTACCGAAGACACCACCGTCTGCTTTGCGTAAGAGACTGTTTCTTGACTTGCTTTTTTGCCACAGAGCGCGCTGAGACTTTTGAGAAACACCTCAAAAAATCTCTGTGAACTCTGTGTTCTCTGTGGCTAAGGCTCTTTTTCGTGCGTTTCTTAGACTTAAGAAACGCTCTCTCAGGTGAGTTACTCATTTGCTCTTTTGCTGATCTGTTCAATTGCCCACCTTGCATGTTCTCTAACCATCGGTTCACCGTCGTTGAGGGCGTTTTGCAAGACGGGGAGGGCGCGCATATCTCCGGTGTTGCCGAGCGCGACAGCGACGTTTCGCAGGTAGCCGCGTCGCTTGGCGCGCGAGACGGGGGTCCGCTTGAAGCGTTGGTTAAATGCCTCAGGTGTGAGAGTCAACTCGCCCGTCGGGGGAGGAAGCGGTTCGTTATCTGAAAAAGCGGAGTCGCCTTCCGGCGCGAATCGATTCCACGGGCAGACCATCTGGCAGATGTCGCATCCAAAAACCCAATTGCCGATTCTTTCGCGCAGTTCGATCGGGATGTCGTCTTTGAGTTCAATGGTGAGATACGAAATGCAACGCGTCGCGTCGATGGTGCGGTTGGGCAAAATGCAGTCTGTGGGGCAGGCGGTGATGCAGCGCGCGCATGTGCCACAGTGGTCGGTGACGAACGGCGGGTCGGGTTCGAGTTCGAGATCGAGAAAAATTTCGGAGATGAAAAAATACGAGCCTTGTTTCGGATTGATGAGGCAGGTATTCTTTCCGATCCAGCCGATGCCGGCGCGTTGAGCGAGATCGCGTTCAAGAATGGGACCGGTGTCTGTGTACCAGCGGTTCTTTATCGGACGTTCGACCTGCTCCGCGATGAAGCGAACGAGCGCCTCCATGCGGGCGGGGAGGATGTTGTGATAGTCTTCGGCGCGGGCGTAGGATGCTATCCTCATACCCGCGTCGGCTTCACTTGTCTGTCGGCTCGTTCCGCTCAGGGCGGTAGATGGAGGGGAATATGGCGTTGCTAAAACTACAATGGATTTACAGTCGGGGAGTATTTCGCGCGGGTCGGCGCGGCGGGCGCGGGCTTTTTCTGTGGCGAGGTAAGCCATGTTGCCATGATGCCCTTGCGCGAGCCAGTGTTCGAATGTGGAGTAATGCGGGGGTGGGTCAGGAAGAGTCACGCCAGCCAGGAAAAATCCAAGCTGGCGCGCTTTGTCTTTGATGAGTTGTTTCAAACCGGTCACAATTTTTATTGCACAACAACCTTGACGAAAATTCTTTCCGCGAAGAAGACACCCGCCGCATTGCGCATCGACCATGCGCTCACATATATGCCCGCCTGTGAAGGAGCCTTGAACTGGACGGAGATTTCCGCTTCCTGCCCCGGTTGGACGACTTCTGTAAGGGCGATGAACTGTCCGTCCATGTCGTCGTCGTAGCCGGCATACGCGAGCACGTATCCGGCGCCCCATGGGCATGAGCCGGTGTTTTTCACGCGCCAGGTTTTGATAAATTCCTGCCCCGGCGCCATGACTGTGTTGTCGGGCACGTTCACATCCACGGTGGATGGATCGTAGTTGAGCAGATCGCATGGGATTGGTGTGGCGGGTGTGGACGCCGACGTTTCTTGCGCGACGGTTTCCGGTGTGGCGGTGGCATCTTCTACAGCCGGAGGCTCGGTGGCTGGGGCAGATGTGGTTGGGGTGAAAACCGCCGCGGTCAGCGTGAATTGAGAAACGACCGTGCTGGCGGCGGAGGTGCGCACTGCCGCGACATCTGGCGTTGGTTCGGCGGGGGTGGCTTGTCCGCCGCACGCCGCGAGGAGAAGGATGACCAGCAGGGATGTAAAAACTATTTTGCGTTTCATAGCGCCTCGTAGTATTGTTTTTTCAAGGTTATTTCTTTACCGTAAAATAGACGGAGAGAATTGTGCCAAAGAAGTAGCCTCTGTCGTTACGCATTCGCCAATGCCCCTGATAATCGCCCGGGGCAAGAGGGGCAGTCAATTTGACGCCAACGTTGATGGATTCGCCCGGGCTGACGAAATCTTCCGGTTTCTTGAATATGAAGTCGTAGGGGTCTATTGCCCGGTCACCTCCGATGAAAACGAGTGAGAAACCTTCATCCCAGGTGCAGTTGCCTGTATTTTTGAGCGCCCATTGTTTTACGATATCCTGTCCAGGTTTAAGGACGGTGCCATCGGGGATGGTGACATCGCCCTCGAAGGCGCTATTACTGCATTCGTCGCCCAGCGCGGCGGTTGCCCCAGCTTGGGTAGGGGAAGGCAAGGCGGTGAAGCCGGGCAGGGGCGTGCTGTTGAAGGAAATCGTTGGAGGCGTTCCGACAGTTGGAGACGCGCCTTCTACGGTAACGATCCCTGTCGTGGGAGAAGGCTCAAGGGTATTTGTCGGCTGAACGGTTGGGGATGGATTGGCAAGCGCAGTTTGGGTGAATTGTAGGGCAAGTTGGGCAACCGTTGTGCCGGCAATGGATGTAATGGCGGCATTGACATCCTGTGTGGGGGCGGGCGTGGCGCCTAAGTTACACCCTGCAAGGATGAGCATGATCATCAAAGAAACCGGCATGATCCGCTGTATGGTTGGTCGAACAGGCATGTTTGTACCTCCGTGAGACTCGTTCATATCAATGATACTGGAAGGTGTCGGGTGTATTACAACTTCCAGTATCATTATATCGCAATTGTTTTTTGGCTTACGGCGTCGCCGTGGGCGTTTCAGTCGAGGTGGGCGTCGTTGTTGGGGTTGAAGTAGTCGTTGAAGTGGCTGTCACCGTCGGCGTGGAGGTGATGGTCGGGGTCGATGTGATCGTTGGTGTGAGCGTAACGGTGGGGGTTATGGTAAATGTGGCAGTGGCGGGGTCGGCGCTTTGGCGCGTGATGCGAGGGGCAACCCAGAGGGCAAAATCGTCGTGCGATGTTCCATTGGCAAGCACGGTCAGGATGAATTTGACCTTTTCGCCGGCAAGGGCGCTGAGGTCTACGCTCACGGAATTGTATTGTCCTTCGCGCACCTCCTGCCATTGACCGAGGTTTTTCACGTCGCCGTTGCCGATCTGGTATTGCAGGCGGAAGATCACATTACAATCTGTGGCTTGATATTGACAGCCGATCAGCGCCTGGAAGCGGTCGCCTTTTTTGATGGTGAAGTTTGGATATTTTCCTGTGATCGATCCGGTTCCTGATTTATTAGGGTAGGTGAGCAGGGCATCGCCGCGCGCCACGCCATCTTCCATTTTAGGGGAGGATAATGCCCGCGCGAATCCCCGGTCGTCGCCTTGTGAGCCTGGACAATTCAGATTTTTCGTTTCGCTTTTCCAGGCGGCATCGCAGTAGTTGACAACGAAATCATACACGCCCAGGGTGTAGCCGTTGATGCTGACATCCACGTAAAAACTTGAATCTGCCGCGCTGCCGATCCCAAACAAAACCCCGGAGGCGTTCCGTAGAATCCAATAGCCACGGTACCTGCCATTTTGAGTTGGAGCGACAAGGTTGAGCGCGATATCCACAGTTTGCCCGGGCGCCACGTTGCCCGGCAGTGACACCGAGTTCGACGCGCCAAATTTTTCGCCGCTGACATACACAAGGGCATACGAAGTCGTCCATGCGCAGGCGCCGACGTTTTTCAATCGCCAGATTTTTGTGAAGTTGCTCCCGCGTCCGACTACGGCGCCGTCGGCGTAGGTCACATCGCTGACAAAGGCGGCGGCATCGCATCTTGTTAGCGTGGCGATCGGCGGCACGGTGGTCACTGCGCTGAATGGTGTGGAAGTGGAAGCGCCAAACGACAGGGTGTTTGTTGCTGTAGGTAGCGGGGTTTCTGTGAACGCCACCTGTGTGGAGAGCGCGTCTAATGTCTGCGCGGCTGAGGTGTACAGGGCGTTCAATGTCTCTGCAGGCTGGGGAGAGGAATTAGGGGAGAAGAGTCCACAAGCCAAAACGGTGGAAAGAGCGAGCGTCAAAAGTAGAAATTTCGTGAAGCGGGCGGAAATCATGTTGCCTCCAAGGCTATCGTCATAGGTATAAACGCAATTCGTTTCCTCCGGGTTCCCAATGAAAATCGCCGGAGCGGTTCCGCTCCGGCGATTTTGAAAAGTTAGGGGCAGTTATTGGGCCACGTCGCTTTTTGAAATTCTGTGTACTTGGGCGTTAAAACGATGATCTGCATCCAGCGTTCGTTGGGGCTGTCTCCTCTGCCGACCATCCAACTGCGTGAGACGGTCTTCGAACCCGCGGCGGCGAAGGAAAGTTCTTTCACCGCGCTTTCATTGCCGTCTTTTTGCTCCCAGTAATAACTGAGATCCAGCGGGCCGTTCGTGGTGAACGTGGCGTATACCGTGTACAGCACATTGGCGGGACATCCCTCAGCTGGCTCGCGGACAATTTGGTATTGTAAATCGACCACTCCATATTCCTGCTGTGGGCGCTTATCGACCACGATATTTACATAAAACGCCTGGCTGTACTGCCCCACGCCAAACTCGGCATTCCAGGGAGTCTTCAAGCGCCAGTAGCCGGTATAGGTTCCCTCGGTAGGGGGGGCTGTGAGATTAATGGTGATCGATATATCGTCTCCGGGGGCAACGATCTCCGGCATATCGTAGTAGGTCGCGCCGCCCAGCGCGTCGCCGCTCCAGAAGATCAATTTATAGGTGGAATCCCACGCGCAAGTGCCTTCGTTCTTGATCGTCCAGGTTTTTGTAAATGCTGTGCCCGGTTTATAGACCGTTCCATCGGGTGGGTATTCGCCGACCAGATTAGCGTGGATGCAGTCCGGGTCGGAAGGCGCGGAGGAAAGAGTCGCCTCTGCTGTGGGGGTGGACCCTGGCGTGAGTGTGGGTTGCAAAACAGGCGGGATCGTCTCCGGGGTATTGGTGGAGACCGCCAACAAAGGCGTGGATACCGCTCCCGCTTCCACCGTCTGCGCGACGGCGGTTGAGATCGCCGCTTCGTTTCGCGAAGATGTGCCGCAAGCCGCAAGGAGCAGTGAAAAACAAACCACCCATGCCAAAATTTTGTGCGCGCGTAGTTGAACCATTCAAACTTCCTTTCTGTAAACGCATTCGGTCAAAAAGATTATACCTGCTTTGATTACCGTACACTTTCAAAATCAGGACGCTGATTCACGCTGAAAACGCAGATTTTTTCTTTTTGAATCAGCGAAATCAGCGTTTATCTTCGTCCCAAAACCATTGTGTAAGGTAATCAGATACCTGCTACAAAAAACGCCCGACCAGTTCCGCCGGGCGTTCTCACTTTTCATTTATCTGCTTATGGGCAACTAAAGTTTGCCCGCCCGAATTGCTGGTGGTTCGGATCGTCGATGTAGAGATCCATCCAGAAAGATTGACCGGCAGCCGAAACAGACCAGGTGGTACTCACCGATTGTGTGCCTGCGGCCGCAAATACGATCGGCGCATGCGCGGCATTATCCGTGGCGCCATCGCTTCGCATCCATTTATATGTCACGTTACCGGGTCCGTTGGCGGTCACATTTGCAGTGATCGTAAATCCGCCGCATGAGCCGGCAACCGAGAAGTTAACGCTCGTCACCGCGAACGGACCTCCACTGCCTCCGCCCACCTTGACCTCAACGAAGAATGATTTGCCTTGTTGCGCGCCGCCCTGCACGGGGATCAACACGCCACTGGCATTGCGAATCCTCCAATACCCGCGATACGTTCCATTAGACGCGGGAGCTTTGAGGCTCACCGAAACATCCACTTCCTGACCCGGGTTGACCGTGCCGATCGACACCGGTGAAACACCGCTCATCGCGTCGCCGCTATCGAATACCAGCGCATACCCGCTCCACGCGCAGGAACCGGCATTCTTCAACCGCCATGTTTTCGTGAAGGTATCGTTCGCGTTGAGGCTCGTTCCATCGGGGACGGTCACATCTTTGATGAATTGCGCCAGGTCGCAAGTCTGTGTGGAGGTAGCGATCGGCGCGGTTGTGGATGTGGCGATGGCGAGCGTCGGCGGGGCGGCGACGGTATTTGTTGGCGCGGGAGGAGGCGGCAGGGTCGGCGTGCTGAACTGCGTTGCCTGATTCAACAGGGCTTGCACCGTGAGCGCGGCGTTGGTTGAAATGGCGTTGGGGTCCTCTGTGGGCGGTCTGTTCGACGGCAGGTTGCAGGCGGACAAAACAAGGATCACAACCGTTGCGATTAGGGTAAGACGGCGAAATTTTCTCATTCTCATTTCTCTTTCCTCTTCGTAATTTTCAATATTCTACACCAGTCCAGACGGAGAAGAATTGCCCTTTGTTCCTAAAAAAAACAATCCCTCTCGTGTTTTCGAGAGGGATTGCATTGGATGAAAAACACGCGTCAAGCCGACGGGTCAGGCTGGTTCGTGCACCCCAGCCATTAACAAGCCCAATTGCTCGCGCGAGGTGTCCTTGCGGTCCACGGTGGTGACGATCTCACCGCGATACATCACCACAATTCGATCCGACAACGACAGGATTTCGTCCAGTTCTGCCGAAACGAGCAAGACCGCCACACCGCGATCGCGCATGGCAATGATCTGCTTGTGGATGTATTCGATGGAACCCACATCCAAGCCGCGCGTGGGTTGCGATGCAAGAACCAGTTTTACCGGGCGGCTGAGTTCGCGCGCCACGATCACTTTTTGCTGGTTGCCGCCGGAAAGTTTCCCCGCCGCAATATACGGAGAGGGTGTGCGCACATCGTAATCCTCGATCAATTTTCGCGCATTCGCGTCCACTTGATTCTGCTGGATGACGACACCCTTCGAGAACGGCATGTGGTAATAGTCGCAAAGCGCCAGGTTATCTGCGATGGTGTATCCAAGTACCAATCCATGTCTCTGCCGGTCTTCAGGGATGTCTGCCAGACCCGCCTCGGTGATCTGACGCGGCGGCTTCCCAGTGAGGTTGTGCCCGCCAATCGAGAATTGACCGCTTTCACTCGCGCGCAAGCCGCTCAGCGCTTCTGCCAGTTCGGTCTGACCGTTGCCTTGCACGCCCGCCACGCCCAACACTTCACCCGCGCGAACGATGAACGAAACGCCCCGCACTGCTTCCAACCCGCGCACATCTTTGACGCGCAGGTCGTTGACGACGAGCATATCCTCTTTGGGTTCGGCAGGTTTCTTTTGCACAGTGAGAATCACTTCGCGCCCCACCATCAGCGAGGCGAGTTTTTGCTCGTTGCTTTCTTTCGGGTTGGCGCTTCCCACTACGCGCCCGGCGCGCATGACGGTGATGCGGTCGGCAACTTTCAATACCTCTTTGAGTTTATGGGTGATGAATACGATCGAAACTCCCTTGTCTGTCAACTCGTGCATGATGCGGAAGAGATCGTCCGCTTCCTGCGGGGTTAACACGGCGGTGGGTTCGTCGAGGATGAGGATATTCGCCTTGCGATAGAGCGCCTTGACGATCTCGACGCGTTGTTGAACGCCCACAGACAGGTCTCCGACTACCGCGTTGGGATCCACTTCAAGTCCGTATTGATGCGAGAGGTCCCTCACTTTTTGCGCCACTTCCGCGCGGTCCAGTTTTGCCAGCGGCAATTCGTTGGGCGCGGCGCGATGGTCGGTTTCGGCTCCCAGCATGATATTCTCTGTGACGGTGAAGACCGGGACAAGCATGAAGTGCTGGTGTACCATGCCGATGCCGTGCTTGATCGCATCGCGCGACGAGTTGAGAACCATCTGGTTCCCTTCCACAAGCACGTCCCCTTCATCCGGTTTATATAACCCGTAGAGAACGTTCATCAACGTGGATTTGCCCGCCCCGTTTTCGCCGAGCAAGGCATGGATCTCGCCCTTGTGCAGGTCGAAGTTGACATTGTCGTTTGCGAGCACGCCGGGGAACTTCTTGGTGATGCCCTTGGCTTCGAGAATGATTGCGGGTGTGTCAGTCATGTCATTCTCCTATTTTTCGTAAGGCACGCCGTCGGCGGCAGGCGGTGTGGTTTTGCCGATGATGCCGGTCAGGATGATCATGGTCAGGATGTAGGGAATTAACCCGACGATATACGATTGTTGCAGGAATGCCAGATGCGGGGGGATGACGGCGCGGAAAATCTGCATATTGATCTGCAATGCCGAAGACGCGCCAAAGACCAGCGCCGCCGCCCACGCGCCGATGGGGGTCCAGTTGCCAAAGATCATGGCGGCAAGCGAAATGAAGCCGCGCCCGTTCGTCAGCAACGGCTCGAACGACGGCACCGATTCGATGGTGAAGTATGCGCCAGCCAACCCAGCAAATGCGCCGCCGATCAACACGTTGGCGTAACGCATCTTGATCACGTTGATGCCCACGGTATCCGCCGCTTTAGGGTGTTCGCCCACAGCGCGCGTGCGCAATCCCCAGCGGGTGTTGAATAACACGTAATGAGAAACGAACACCAGTATGATGGCGCTCAACGCGATCGGTTTCTGGTCGAAGACGCGGTTGATCGCCGCAATGTTTTCAATGCAGAGCGGCGAATTTGCCCCGCAGAGCGGCGATAGAATTTCAGTGATGGGGACGTGAATGGCTGGCAAAATGCCGGGAGAATTGGGGATGCTCCCTTCAAAGACACTGCCTTTTCCAAAGAACATCTGTCGGTTCAGGAACCCGGTCAGACCCACGGCAAGGATGTTGATCACCGTCCCGCCGATGATTTGGTCCACCTTGAAGGTGATCGAAAGCACAGCGTGCAATAACCCCATCAACATACCGGTGATGATGGCAAACAGCGCGCCGACCGTAATGCTGATCCCGGTGGGGTACTCAAACACATGGAACATGTAAATGGCGGCCAGCCAGCCGAAAAAGGCGGAGGCGAGCATCATGCCCTCGATACCGATGTTCACAACGCCGGCGCGTTCGCAAAAGACGCCGGACAATGCGCCGAGTGTGAGCGGCGTAGCCACAGCGATGGTGGTGGCAAGCATACTTGTGACGATCAACAGCGGACGCTGTTGCGCCTGCCCGACGGCAACCACTCCGCCGAAGAGAACGACGATGATAATGGCGATAAAGCCGAAACGTTTCCAGTCCATGAGGTTGTCCTAGCCTCCCCAGCCACGGGTGAGCACAACACGCTCGCCCGTCGATTTGATGTGGAAGATAAACCGCACGATGGCATCTGCCGCGACAAAAAGCAGAATGAACGCCTGGATCATGGAGATCAGATCCACCGGCATTTGCGTGAGGAATTGCATGCGGGTCGCGCCATTCCGCATGGCGGCAAATAAGATCGAGGCGAGCACCACTCCGATCGGATGCGATTTCCCCAACAACGCAATCGCGATGGCGTCGAAGCCGTATCCTTGTGAAAACCCAAGTTCATGACGATAGTTCAACCCTGTCACTTCGATGGCGCCCGCCATCCCCGCCAGCGCGCCGGAGATGAACATGGTAAGGATGAGCGTGCGTTTGACGTTGACGCCGGCGTAGTGAGCCGCGTCGGGGTTCGCGCCGACCGTGCGGATCTCGAACCCAAGTGTGGTTTTGTTCAACAACCACCAGATAAACACGGCGGTGAATAATGCCAGCACAAACCCCCAATGAACACGGAGTCCCTCGAACATCGGGGCGAAGCGCGCGCTTTCCGCGATCAACGGCGTGCGGGCGATCACGTTCGTGGGGCTGGGGTCCTTCATCACGCCGTTGAGCAAAAAGGATGTGGAGTTAAGCGCGATGTAGTTCATCATGATGGTGTTGATCACCTCATGCCCCCCAGTGTAGGCTTTGAGCGCGCCCACAATCCCCGCCCAAATTCCGCCCATCACCAAGCCTCCTAAAATTGCGAGCGGCAGGTGAATGATCGTTGGCAGATCCACGCCGAGCCAGCCGGGCAGCGCGTACCCGATCAGCGATGAAAAAACAGCGCCGAGGGCAAGTTGACCCTCCGCGCCGATATTGAACAAGCCGCCTTTGAATGCCAGCGCCACCGCCAACCCCGCGAAAATATACGGCGTTGCCCATACGGCAGTTTCACTCATGGCTCGCTGTGATTTGACCGGACCAAGTTCGGCGGAACCGAACGAGCCTTCCAGCAGACCCTTATACGCAAGGATGGGATCGCCGCCGACCGATTTAATGATGATGCCGCCCACGATCATGGAGGTGAGGATGGCGAGCAGGGGAACCAGGATCGGGTCGATCCACTCGATAAACCGCTTCAATGACGAGGTGAACTTCGACAGCGAATTTGTTTGCTTTTCTGATTGCATCCATCGCTCCAGTAAACATTGAATTTAGTTTGATTATATCAACCCCCCATCAAAACAAAAAGGGAAAGAGGCTCAGCCTCTTTCCCTTTCCTTCGAGCGATTTAAAACTTACGGCTTGACCGGCGGAACTTCGGTCTTAACAGAGCCGTCGAGCAAAGCGGCGTTGAGGGTTTCCATCATCGCGGAAACCTCGGCAGGAACTTCGCCCGCAACATCGTGGAACGGAGCATAGCCCGCATGACCGAACACGTTGCCGTAGGTGATCGAGCCATCCTTGGCGGCGGCGATCAATTCAGCCACGCCCGGGGTGATCAGCTTCATCGCGCTGGAGAGCATGCGAGGAGCCGCTTCGGGCAGGGTCAGGTACTGATCGGTGTCCACGCCGATGGCGTAGGAGCCAGCCTGGGCGGCGGCGGTGATGGCGCCGTTACCGGTGATGCCACCGCAACCGAAGATCGCATCCGCGCCGTTGTCCATCATGGACGTGGCGGTCTGCGCGCCCCACTCGGGGTCGGTGAAGGTCTTATCGAAACCGACATCGCTGTGATACACAACGAACACTTCGGTGGTGGTGCCGTTCATGCCATCGGCATACGCGGCGCCGGCTTTGTAGCCTTCACCAAAGCGCCAAACGGGAGGAACCACATCGGTACCGCACACGGCGCCGATCTTGTGGCTCTTGCTCATCGAAGCGGCAAGCGCGCCGACAAGGAAGCCAGCCTGATCTTCAGGGAAGTTCAGACCCGCAACGCCATCGGCCTCGGCGGCTTGGAACTGATCCACGCCGATGAAATTAACATCGGGGTAGGTCGTGGCGGCGGCAACGGTTGCTTCACCGAGCGCGAAACCAACGGTCACGATCACATCGAAGCCGGCATCACCGAACGTGCCGATGTTCTTGGCGTAATCTTTGGCGTCGGTGGTTTCGATGTATTGGACAATGTCAGCCACGCCATCAGTCTGGGATTGCAGAACGCCTTCCCAAGCAGATTGGTTGAACGACTTGTCGTTGATCTTGCCAACATCGGTGACGAGACCCACGCAGAACACCTCAGCCTTGGGGCAGTCAGCGGCGGTCGGTTCGACAACAGGCGGTTCGGTCGGAGCCGCTGTCGGAGCCTCGGTGGGGGCTTCGGTAGGCGCAGGCGCTTGCGTGGGGGCTTCGGTTGCCGGCGGGGTGCAGGCGGCAAGAACCACGGAAGCGATGACCAACAAAGCAATCATCATATTCAACTTCTTCATTGTTTCTTCTCCTCTTTCAGGGTATTGATTTGTAGGGTTTACACAAACCCTTTTCGGCGGCAAGTATACAATCACTTGAAACATTCGACAAGCATGCTTTCCGTCACATTACAGACTTTGCAAAGTCGCCTGACAAACCGAGACTGTGGAACAGAACACTCTATCGTAGATGGGAAGTCGCGTCACTCCACGAGGATGCCTGCTTCTAACCCTCCGCCTTCGCCTCTCCCCGGCGGACTCCCAACATCAGCCAAAATGCGATCGCCATGAACACCGGCGAGATAATCATGATCACGTTATAGTTGTTGTCTGCTAATTGCACTGCCCACCCGTTCAAGTTTGGACCTGCAATCGCCGAGAGCGTGGAGAATAAATAATACAACCCGGTGAATGTGCCGATGCGCGCCGCGCCGGTCAGATCCACCACCATCGGCAGGGAGTTAATGTTGACGAACGACCAACCGATTCCGCCGAAGATCAGCAAAACGCCTGCCAGCGTCAACATGCGCGCGCCGCCTTCCACGAGCGGAATTCCCACCAGCGGCAACGGCGCGATCCCGGTCAACAACGCGTCCACCGGCGTGATGTAGATCAGAATCAACATAAGGATTAGCGTGATCAAACCAATGGAAATGGTGACCCTTCGACCAATGCGGCTTCCGAGATAACCGGCGGGGATGGCGAATAACACAAAGAATAACGGTAGCACCGATAGCAGTGTCGCGCTGTCTCCAACTTCCAAGCCGAGTCGATTCCTGGCGTATAACGTGAAGAAAGTTTCGATGGCCGAATAACCGACGAACCAGAAGAAGATGGCAAACAAGAGGCGCGCGCCGCTTTTCTCCTCATCGGCAAACACTTCTTTCAGACTCGCGAGCAAGCCCGGCTGTTGCTCCGCTTGTTCATATTCCTGCGGCTCTTCGATGAATAGATAAACCACCAACGCCGCCAAGACAACTAATAGCGACCCCATCCAAAATGGGAAGTTGGGACTCATCTTGTACAACAAGCCGCCGGTCTGCAACGCGATGATGGAACCGATCCCGCCCATGAAGTTAATGATCCCATTTGCCTGTGAGCGGAACGCGGAGGGGGTGATGTCTGGCATCAACGCTACCACGGGAGTCCGCCACAACGCCGCGCTGAGCAACGTGGTGCTGGTGCAAGCCACAAACAGCGGAATGACCGACGCGAGGGGAATTAATCCAAACGCCAACGCGGTGATCGGCGCGCCGATAATAATGAAGGGAATGCGCCGCCCCAGCGAGGTTCGCAACCGGTCCGACCACGCGCCCACCGGCGGTTGGATGAACAACGCCGCGATGTTATCCAGCGTCATAAAGAAGCCGATGAGAATGGGCGCAACGTTGAATTTTTCAGATAGAAAGATGGGGACGAACGCGTTGTACACCCCCCAGATGACGCTCACCCCAAAAAAACCAAAACCGAGCAGGAAGGTCTTGCCGTAGTTTAGCCGTGATGTCATGGTTGCCTCCAGGTTGAATCTAACGTCGCAGATTGAAGGTCAAAGGTCAGAAATGTTGTTTTCCTTGACCTTTGCCTTTTGACCTTCGACGAACTTAATATCTTTTTCGCTCAACTCCGCTTTTTCGAGCATATCCGGTCGTCTGCGTAGTGTGCGAAGCAGGGATTGTTCTCGCCGCCATTGATTGATCCTGGCATGGTTGCCGCTTTGCAGAACTTCGGGAACCTTCCAGCCGCGAAATTCTGCCGGCTTGGTGTAGTGCGGATATTCAAGCAAGCCCATCGAGTGCGAGTCATCTTCCGCGCCGGTGGGGTCGCCCAACACGCGGGGGAGGAGGCGCGAGACGGCGTCGATCAGAATCATCGCGGGTAGCTCGCCGCCGGTCAACACGTAATCGCCAATCGAAATTTCATCGGTGACGAGGCGCTCGCGGATGCGCTCATCCACGCCTTCGTAGCGTCCGCAGATTAATGCGATGTGTTCGTGCTGGGATAATTCTTCGGCGACGCGCTGGGTGAAAACGCGTCCCTGTGGCGTAAGCAGAATGATTGGGACAGGCGTCCCCGTGGTTTGAAGCGGGTTTTGTCCCAAGACAGATTCGACCGCTTCGAAGACCGGCTCCGGTTTCATCACCATCCCGCCGCCTCCGCCGTAGGGCGTATCGTCGGCGACGTGATGTTTGTCGTGTGTGTGCTCGCGGATGTTATGGACGCCCACGCTGATCAATCCCCGCTCGCGCGCGCGTTTGAGAATGCTGGATTCCAAATAAGGAGGAAATACTTCGGGGAGGAGCGTGAAGACCTCGAACTTCATGCCGCGATTTTATCATCCTCTTTCTTCTTTCCTCTTTCCATTTTGGCTCTACCATATTTTAACCTGACAACTCTTTTCAAACACAAGGCTCTCTGAGAGTTGCCGTGATTCTGGTACACGGATTACGCGGATACTTCGACAGGCTCAGTACAAGTTTCACGGAAAAACCTTTAAGTCCCATTCTTTCTCCGTGTTTTCCGCGACTTCCGCGTACCAAAAAGGTTTAATCACGGCGATT
>Ga0138256_10001919_pt1 | contig 22362 bp, 34 predicted proteins | sample KNB2016incub_MG_FD_105486 | JGI IMG/M metagenome (GOLD analysis project Ga0138256, IMG submission 105486) | Active sludge microbial communities from wastewater in Klosterneuburg, Austria - KNB2014incub_MG | ecosystem: Engineered > WWTP > Activated sludge > Unclassified | place: Austria... | reverse complement strand
TCGTGTTTACACGACAACCCCGAAAAAGCCGAATTCGGCGATGCGTAAGGTTGCCCGTGTTCGTTTGACCAACAAATTTGAGGTAACAGCATATATTCCGGGTGAGGGTCACAACCTCCAGGAACACTCGATCGTGATGATTCGCGGTGGACGGGTAAAAGATCTTCCGGGAGTACGTTACCACATCATTCGTGGAACACTGGATACAGCAGGCGTTGAAGGTCGCAAACAACAAAGAAGTAAATACGGCACTAAGCGTCCGAAAGCCGGAGCTCCAGCTGCTAAGAAATAATTGAATTAAGAACGATTTATCTACTCAACAGGACTGATATACAATGCGTAAGTCGAAACCCAAGAAAAGAATTCTCCTTCCGGATCCAAAATTCAACGATACACTGGTTACTCGTTTCGTGAATAACCTGATGTATGGTGGAAATAAAAGTACTGCTTATGGCATTTTCTATGATGCTGTAACACGTGTCGAAGAGAAGACCAAAGAAAACGGTCTGGATATGTGGAAAAAAGCAATGACCAACGTAATGCCTACTGTTGAAGTAAAGAGTCGTCGTGTTGGTGGTGCAACTTTCCAGATTCCAAGTGAAATTCGTCCGGATCGCAGAATTGCATTGACAATAAAGTGGTTGATTTCTTACTCACGCAGCCGTAACGAGAAATCGATGGCGGAGCGTCTTGCAGGAGAAATTATTGCAGCTTCAAAAGGTGAAGGTGCAGCAGTGAAAAAGAAAGAAGACACGCACCGTATGGCGGAAGCAAACAAAGCGTTCTCTCACTTTAAAGCATAAGGAGTACCGAGCCGGGCTTGTTCAAGAGGCCGGGTTCAAAAAAATGAATTCACGACGAGCAATCGTCACATCATAATAAGTAGTTCTTTCTTTTCAGGATAACCACTGACTTGCCGCAGCAAAACGAGCAAGGGAAACTACAGGATAACTGAGTCGGACGCAGGAGTACTTGCGGAAATGTAAATACCGATTCAAAGTGTCCCGTTATCGCGAAAAAAGAAATAACTATCGTTATGATTAACGGATAAATAATCAGATGAGCAAAGAACTATCATATACTCGCAACATCGGTATTTCTGCACACATTGATGCAGGAAAAACGACCACCACCGAGCGTATTCTTTACTACACAGGTAAAGTTCACAAAATCGGTGAGGTGCACGAAGGCGCTGCAACGATGGACTGGATGGTCCAGGAGCAGGAGCGTGGAATTACCATTACTTCAGCAGCTACAACAACTTATTGGGATTACCTTAACGAGCAGTACAAGATTAACATCATTGATACTCCGGGACACGTTGACTTCACCGTTGAAGTTGAGCGTTCTCTCCGTGTACTTGACGGTGCCGTTGCACTTTTCTGTGCAGTAGGCGGTGTTGAGCCACAGTCTGAAACCGTTTGGCGTCAGATGAATAAATACCACGTACCGCGTATAGGTTTCGTGAATAAAATGGACCGTGCCGGTGCTAACTTTTTAAATGTAGTACAGCAGGTTAAAGAACGTCTTCATGGCAATCCAGTTCCTCTTCAACTTCCAATCGGATCTGAAGATATGTTCAAGGGTGTTGTGGATTTGATTTCAAACAAAGCCATCATCTGGCATGATGAAACGAAAGGTGCAACTTTTGATGAAGTTCCTATTCCTATCGACATGCAAGCTGACGTGAATCACTGGCGTGCAAACCTGGTGGAAGCGGTAGCTGAATTTGAAGATCATTTGATGGAGAAGTTTTTTGAAAACCCGAATTCAATCACAGAGGATGAATTGCGTGCAGCGATCCGTAAGGCTACGATTGCAATGAAAATTACTCCATTGATGTGTGGTTCTGCATTCAAAAACAAAGGTGTTCAGGCGATGCTTGACGGAGTGATTCAATATCTCCCGGCTCCAAGTGATGTTGCCGCTGTTAAAGGAATCAACCCTGAAACAGATGTTGAAGAAGAACGCAGACCTGATCCAAAAGATAAATTTGCTGCTCTTGCATTTAAAATCATGACAGATCCTTTCGTTGGTCGTCTGGCTTTCTTCCGTGTTTATTCCGGTCGTCTCGATGCAGGTACATATGTATTGAATGCCCGTTCCAATAAGAACGAGCGAATTTCCCGTATCATCCGGATGCATGCAAACAAGCAAAGTCCTATCGATTTTATCGAAGCCGGTGATATTGGTGCTGCTGTTGGTTTTAAAGAAATCAAAACAGGTGATACACTTTGTGATCCGAATCATCCTATTGTTCTTGAGTCGATGAGTTTCCCTGTACCGGTTATCGGGCTTGCAGTTGAACCGAAAACTCAGGCGGATATGGATAAGATGGGAATGGCTCTTGCCAAACTTGCAGAAGAGGATCCTACTTTCCGTGTACACACAGATGAAGAAACAGGTCAGACCGTAATTTCAGGAATGGGTGAATTGCACCTTGAAATTATCGTGGATCGTTTGAAACGTGAATTTAAAGTTGAATGTAACCAGGGTGCTCCTCAGGTTAACTATAAAGAAGCTCTTACTGCACACACAAATCACCGTGAAGTGTACAAGAAACAAACCGGTGGTCGTGGTAAATTTGCGGACATTCAGTTTGAAATATCTCCTGCCGACAAAGAATGGTTGGAAAAAGGACATACTGGTCTTCAGTTTGTGAATGAAATTACCGGTGGTAACATCCCTCGTGAATTTGTTCCTTCTGTTCAAAAAGGGTTTGATCAGGCGATGAACAATGGACCTTTGGCCGGCTATCATGTTGACAGCATGAAGGTGCGTCTGTTTGACGGATCGTACCACAGTGTTGACTCCGATGCATTGTCTTTTGAAATCTGTGCGAAGATTGGTTTCCGCGAAGCGGCAAACAAAGCGAAGCCGGTATTGATGGAGCCGATCATGAAAGTTGAAGTTGTAACACCGGATTTATACATGGGAGATGTGATGGGCGATCTTAACAAACGTCGTGGTCAGCTCGAAGGAATGGACACACGTGCGGGTGCACAGGTGATCAAAGCAAGAGTTCCACTGTCAGAAATGTTTGGCTATGTGACTTCACTGCGTACCATCACTTCCGGTCGTGCCTCTTCTACAATGGAATTCTCTCATTACTCAGAGTGTCCGAAGAGTCTTTCTGAAGAAGTGATTGCAAAAGCAAAAGGCAAAGCAAAAGCAGAAAAAGTAGGTTAATAGAAATTAAAGAGTACACAATTTATATAAACGTTCTTTCATCATGTCTCAGCGAATCCGCATCAAATTGAAATCCTACGATCACAATCTGGTTGATAAATCAGCCGAGAAGATCGTAAAAACTGTGAAGATCACAGGAGCAGTTGTGAATGGACCCATTCCATTGCCAACTGACAAGAAGATCTTTACTGTTCTGCGTTCACCACACGTGAACAAGAAAGCCCGTGAGCAGTTCCAGTTGTGCTCTTACAAGCGCCTTCTGGACATCTACAATTCTTCAGCGAAGACGGTGGATGCGCTTATGAAGCTTGAATTGCCGAGTGGTGTGGAAGTTGAAATTAAAGCGAGTTAATAAACCGAAAATAGAATTTATCATGGTGAATGTTTGAAATAATTTTCAAACCGCTGACCAAAAAACGAACAAACAATGTCTGGAATTATCGGAAAGAAAATCGGAATGACCAGTGTATTCGGTGCAGAGGGGAAGTACATCCCTTGTACTGTAATTCTGGCGGGTCCGTGCGTTGTTACGCAGGTAAAGACAAAAGCAACGGATGGCTACGAAGCTGTTCAGCTTTCGTTCGACGAAAAGAAAGAGAAGCACACAACCAATGCACAGATGGGTCACTTCAAAAAGACCAACACAACTCCAAAACGCAAAGTTATTGAGTTCCGTGAGTTTCCGGAACAACCGGCTTTGGGTTCTGAAGTGAAAGCTGATATTTTTGTTGAAGGCGAATATGTGAATGTGATCGGAACGAGCAAAGGAAAAGGTTTCCAGGGTGTTGTTCGTCGTCACCATTTCAGTGGAGTAGGCGGACAGACACACGGACAGCACAATCGTTTGCGTGCGCCGGGTTCGATGGGTGCCTCTTCTTATCCATCACGGGTATTGAAAGGCATGCGTTCTGCAGGTCACATGGGCGCTGTTCGTGTAAAAATTCAAAACCTTCAGGTTGTAAAAATTATCCCAGAACAAAATTTGTTGGTGATTAAAGGAGCGGTACCGGGACATAAAGGTTCATATGTAATCGTGGAGAAATAACATGGAATTAGCAGTTGTAAATACAGCCGGTAAAGAGACCGGAAAGAAAGTGAAGCTTAGCGACCAGATTTTTGGTATCGAGCCGAACGACCACGCGATTTATCTTGACGTGAAGCAGTTTCTCGCGAATCAACGTCAGGGTACTCACAAGTCGAAAGAGCGTGCGGAAATTGCACGTACTACAAAAAAGTTGAAACGTCAGAAAGGAACCGGCGGAGCACGTGCAGGTTCTATGAAATCACCTTTGTTTGTTGGTGGTGGTCGTGTGTTCGGTCCTCGTCCGCGCGACTATTCATTCAAGCTGAATAAAAAGCTGAAGCACCTTGCTTGTCTTTCTGCACTTAGCTACAAGGCAAAAGCAAACGGTATTTCTATCGTCGAGAATTTCACGATCGATACTCCGAAGACAAAAGGGTATACTGAGATCATGAAGAATCTCAATCTGTCCGACAAGAAAACGTTGGTAGTGTTAGCACAACACGACAACAACATTTATCTGTCATCAAGAAACTTACAAAGAAACAAAGTCACTACAGCCACTGAATTGAATACGTACGATGTGATGAATGCACAAACCATCGTATTTGTTGAAGGATCTGTACCTGTATTGGAAAATAGATTTTTAGCAAAATGAGCATCCTGAAGAAGCCCCTCATCACTGAGAAGATGACCAAAGCAGGTGAAAAGCTGGGTCAGTATGGATTTGTAGTCGATATTAAATCGAACAAAATCCAGATTAAACAGGCCATCGAAAAAATGTATAACGTCACTGTTGAAGATGTCAACACGATGCGTTATTCAGGAAAACGTAAAACACGTTATTCCAAGACCGGTGTGCAGGTTGGAAGTACAGGTTCATTCAAGAAAGCCGTGGTTACCCTGAAAAAAGGTGAAGCCATCGATTTCTACAGCAACATTTAATTTTAGGAGAGAAGCAACATGGCAGTTAGAAAACTTCGCCCCACCACACCGAGTAACCGTCACACGACGGTTGACTCCTATGACGATATCACCGCATCGCGTCCTGAACCGAGTCTTGTTGTCCGCATCAAGAGCCACGGTGGCCGTAATGCAGATGGAAAAATGACGATGCGATACATCGGCGGAGGACATCGCAAGATGTACCGTCTGATTGATTTCAAACGTGAGAAACACGGTGTTGAAGGGGTTGTGAAAACCGTAGAATACGATCCGAATCGTACAGCACGTATCGCCTTGATTCATTACAAGGATGGTGAAAAAAGATATGTGATTGCTCCGAACGGATTAAAAGTAGGTCAGAAAATTATGTCCGGAGAAACTGCAGTTCCTGAAGTCGGAAATGCAATGTTTCTGAAAGATATTCCACTGGGAACGTTGATTCACAATATTGAATTGCGTCCGGGTCAGGGTGGTGAAATTGCACGGAGTGCAGGAACATACGCTCAGCTTGCTGCCCGTGATGGAAAATATGCGGTACTGAAAATGCCTTCCGGTGAGACACGAATGATTCTCATTACTTGTCTTGCAACTATCGGAACAGTTTCCAATGCTGACCATATCCAGGAGAGTCTTGGTAAAGCCGGTCGTTCCCGCTGGATGGGTCGTCGTCCACGTGTTCGTGGTGTTGCGATGAATCCGGTTGATCACCCGATGGGTGGAGGTGAAGGACGTGCATCAGGCGGACATCCGCGCTCACGTAAAGGTTTGCTTGCGAAGGGATACAAAACCCGCAAGAACAAGACTACTGACAAATACATCATCGAGAAACGCAAAAAGTAATCAATTGATGGATTGATGAGAGGATGACAGAGATGCATTCGCACATCAGTTCTAAAATCAAAAAATAAAAATGGCTCGTTCACTAAAAAAAGGCCCGTATATCGCCCATCATCTGGAGCAAAAAGTTGTGAAGATGAATGAAAGCAAAAAGAAGACCGTAATCAAAACCTGGTCCCGTGCTTCGATGATCGCTCCGGAATTTGTCGGTCATACGTTTGCTGTTCATAACGGGAATAAATTCATTCCGGTATATATCACGGAAAACATGGTAGGTCACAAGCTGGGAGAATTTGCTCCGACACGTACTTTCAGAGGCCACAGTGGTAACCGTAACGCATAATATTAATTAATTCATTTAATCCATCATGGGAGTCAGAAAGAGATTAGCAGCTGAAAAGCGCAAAGAAGACTTGAAGTCGACCGCCGTTGCAAAGCTGGTCAACGTACCAACCTCACCGCGTAAAATGCGTGTTGTTGCGGATCTGGTGCGCGGTAAGGAAGTGATGCTGGCGCTGAACATTTTGAAATATAATGCAAAAGCACCTGCTGCCCGATTGGAAAAGCTGTTGCAATCAGCGATTGTAAACTGGGAAACGAAAAGCGGAGATAAAATTGACGAAGGCAAAGTATATGTGAAGTTGATTCAGGTGGACAGCGGCCGGATGTTGAAACGTCTTCGTCCAGCACCACAAGGTCGGGGATACAGAGTGCGCAAGCGTTCGAATCATGTGACTATTGTTTTGGATAGCGTAGCGAACCAGCCGCAATCAGCAAAAGTTGCTGAAGCCACAACGACAGAAGAAGCGAAATAAATAACACAAGCAGAAACCCAATTCAGCCCTAAGGGGTGAAAATAAAAAGATACAATGGGACAAAAAGCAAACCCGATAGGTAACCGACTGGGAATAATCAGAGGATGGGATTCCAATTGGTATGGCGGCAAAAATTATGCTGACAAGCTGGTGGAAGACGAAAAGATCCGCAAATACCTTCTTGCCCGTTTGGCAAAAGGTGGTGTGGCAAAAATTGTGATTGAACGCACGATGAAATTGATCACCGTGACCATTCACACAGCTCGTCCCGGAATCGTCATTGGTAAAGGTGGCCAGGAAGTTGACAAACTGAAAGAGGAGTTGAAGAAACTCACTCACAAGGATGTCCAGATTAATATTTATGAAATCAAACGTCCGGAACTCGATGCCCAATTGGTTGCAGATGGTGTTGCCCGTCAGATCGAGGCTCGTATCTCTTTCCGTCGTGCGGCGAAAATGTCAATCGCTTCTACAATGAGAATGGGTGCAGAAGGTATCCGTATCAAAGTTGGAGGTCGTTTGGGCGGAGCTGAAATTGCCCGTTCAGAGCAATACAAGGAAGGACGTATTCCATTGCACACATTGCGTGCGGATATTGATTTTGCAATTTCAGAAGCACAAACTTCCTATGGTAAAATTGGTGTGAAGGTGTGGATTTGTAAAGGTGAAATCTACGGGAAACGTGATTTGTCTCCGAATATCGGGGCAAGTGCTACCGGAGGAACTGCTCCTAAGAATATGGGTGGTGGTGAACGTCGTGATCGCGGAGATCGTGGTGGTGACCGTGGCGGCCGAGGTGGTCGTGGTGGAAACCGTGGCGGTGGAAATCGTGGTGGCGGTGGCGGACGTGGTCCGAAGAAAGACTAATTAATGCGATTAACATAACTGATTAAACTTCTTTGAAGCATGTTACAGCCGAAGAAAACGAAATTTAGAAAACAACATAAAATGGTGCCGAAAGGAAATGCCACACGCGGACATTCGTTAGCGTTCGGTTCTTTCGGAATCAAATCCCTGGAGACCGGCTGGTTGCCGAGTAAGCAGATTGAAGCGGCTCGTGTAGCGGTAACCCGTTATATGAAACGTGAAGGACAGATCTGGTGCCGAATTTTCCCTGACAAACCAATCACCCGCAAACCTGCGGAAGTACGGATGGGTAAAGGAAAAGGTAACCCTGAATTCTGGGTTGCAGTTGTGAAGCCCGGAACAATCATCTTCGAAGCAGAAGGTGTGCCTGAAGCAACAGCACGCGAAGCAATGCGTCTTGCTTCACAGAAATTATCTGTGAATACTAAGTTTATTATGCGCCGTGATTACGATCAGGCTTAAGCACAAAGAGAGAATCACAAACCTGAAGCGAAATGAAACAAGAGGATATTAGAGAACTCACAACTGATGAGCTTCGTCTTCGACTGGCTGAAGAGAAGACGATGTACACGAAAATGAAAATGAATCATGCCGTATCGCCAATTGAGAATCCGATGAAGATTCGTTCAATCCGTCGCGGTATCGCCATGATCAACACGGAGCTGACCAAGCGCGTGAATGCTGAAAAAAACAACTCATAACCTGGAGTCCAAACCATGGAAAATACAACGATTGAAAAACGAGGCTTACGGAAAGAACGGATTGGCGTTGTGGTAAGCAACAAGATGAACAAGAGTATTGTTGTCGCAGTGGAGCGTAAAGTGAAGCATGCGAAATACGGAAAGTTCATTAAGATGACGACCAAGTTTATGGCGCATGATGAAAAGAACGAAAGTGGAGTGGGTGATCTTGTCAAGATTTCTGAAACACGTCCATTGAGTAAAAACAAAAACTGGCGCCTTACAGAAGTCCTCGAGAAAGCGAAATAAAAAGACCGACAGGTCGAATGTTTCCAAAAGAACATCAGCCTGTCGAATAGTAATAGTGCAAACGTTTAATTACCGATAAACGATGATACAACAAGAATCCAGATGTGTGGTTGCCGACAACAGCGGGGCGAAAGAAGTCCTTTGTATCCGCGTGTTGGGTGGAACCCGTAAGAAATATGCCAGCCTCGGCGATAAGATTGTTGTGACTGTGAAGCACGCATTGCCTTCCGGTAACATCAAGAAAGGCACAGTGACAAAAGCTGTCGTTGTCAGAACAAAGAAAGAAGTGAAGCGTGCAGACGGTTCCTACATTCGTTTCGATGACAATGCGGTGGTGTTGCTAAATGCGCAAGACGAGCTTCGTGGCACGCGTATATTCGGACCAGTGGCGCGTGAGCTTCGTGAAAAACAGTTTATGAAAATTGTTTCATTGGCTCCTGAAGTGCTCTAAACAAAAGAAAAAAGTTCCTATTCAGATGGAAAGAAAATATAACAAGCAGCCAAAACTGCACATCCGTAAGGGTGACATTGTAAAAGTGATTGCCGGTGATTCCAAAGGATCTCAGGGTCGTGTACTGGAAGTTCTCAGTGCAACGCGTAAGGTTTTGGTAGAAGGTGTGAACCTTGTTACCAAGCATACAAAACCGAATGCGAAAAACACCCAGGGCGGCATTATCAAAAAAGAAGCTCCTATTCATTTATCCAATGTGATGTTGGTGGATGGCAAAGGCAACGCAACCCGCGTTGGCCGTAAAGAGGAGAACGGAAAATTAGTTCGTTATTCTAAAAAGTCAGGGGAGGTAATCAAGTAATGGCTTACGTACCACGTTTAAAAGAAAAGTACAAGAAAGAAATTGTACCGGCGCTCACAAAGAAATTTGAATACAAGAGCGTAATGCAGGTTCCTCGTCTGACGAAGATCTGCGTGAATCAGGGTGTTGGCGATGCAGTAAGTGATAAGAAGCTTATTGAATATGCAATCACTGAAATGAGCAATGTTACCGGACAAAAAGCGGTTCCAACGAAATCGAAAAAGGATATCTCCAATTTCAAGCTTCGTGTTGATGTGGCGATTGGTGTACGTGTTACACTTCGTGATGTAAACATGTATGAGTTCCTTGATCGCCTGGTTTCAGTTTCGCTTCCACGTATTCGTGACTTCCGCGGAATCAATCCAAAAGGATTCGACGGGAATGGAAATTTCACACTCGGTGTAACAGAGCAAATCATTTTCCCTGAAATCGATATCGATAAAGTGAACAAGATTACCGGAATGGACATCACTTTCGTGACCTCAGCACAAACTGATGAAGAGGCGATGGAACTCCTCAAAGAATTTGGAATTCCTTTCCGTACCAATTAATATATTTCTGAAACGAAAGAAAATATCATGGCAAAAGAATCAATGAAGGCGAGAGAAGTGAAGCGTGCAAGAATGTCTGCACGTTACGCAGCAAAGCGTGAAGCACTCAAAGCGTCAGGCGATTACCTGGCTCTTGACAAACTTCCGAAAAATGCCTCTCCTGTGCGTATGCACAACCGCTGTAAACTAACTGGTCGTCCGCGGGGTTATATGCGGATCTTCGGTGTCTCCCGGAATGTATTCCGTAAAATGGCACTGGAAGGAAAAATACCAGGAGTAACCAAAGCCAGCTGGTAATTAAGAATTAGTATTTAAGAAACGCAACAACGTTATACCAATGACAGATCCTATTGCAGACTTCATTACCCGGATTCGTAATGCAGTGAAAGCGAACCACCGCATTGTGCAGGTGCCTGCATCGAATCTCAAGAAAGAAATGACCAAGATCCTCAAGGAAAAGGGCTATATTCTCGACTATAAATTCGATGAAGATGATAAGCAAGGTCTTATCAAGATCGCATTGAAATATCATCCGGTTACGAAAGCTCCCGCGATCCGAAACCTGACACGTATTTCAAAACCCGGTCTCCGTAAATACTCAGGTGTAGATACTATGCCGCGTGTATTGAACGGACTTGGCATCGCTATCCTGTCTACATCGAAAGGTGTGATGACAGATAAAGAAGCGAAGAAAGAAAAAGTTGGCGGAGAAGTTCTTTGCTATGTATATTAATCGATAAATAAAACGAACAATGTCACGTATTGGAAAATTGCCGATCACAGTCCCTGCAAAAGTAGAGATCAAGATCTCCGACGATACAGTCCAGGTGAAAGGTCCTAAAGGGGAACTCAAGCAAAAACTTGTAGGTGGGATATCTGTGATTATTGATGGAACTACACTTACTGTAGAAAGAGCGACAGATGGTAAGCAACACCGTGCATTGCATGGTTTGTACCGGTCGCTGATCAACAATATGATCATCGGAGTTTCGCAAGGATTCACGAAACAACAAGAGTTGATTGGTGTCGGTTACAAAGCCAGCACACAAGGACAATTATTGGATCTTGTTCTTGGTTATTCTCACCACTTTATCTTCGAGATTCCTGCTGAAGTGAAAGTGAGCGCAAAGCAAGATAAAGGTCAGCCTCCGATGATCCTTCTTGAAAGTGCAGACAAGCAATTGCTTGGTGCTGTTGCAGCGAAGATTCGTTCGTTTCGTGTTCCTGAACCTTATAAAGGCAAGGGTATTAAATTTACAAATGAAGTATTGAGAAGAAAAGCTGGTAAATCAGCTGCTAAAAAATAATTGTTCATGTTACGTAAACAGCTTAGAAGAAATAGCATTCGTACCCGTATCCGCAGAACGGTTAAAGGTACAGCCGAGCGTCCTCGTCTTTCAGTATTTCGCAGCAACAAGCAGATTTCTGCTCAGTTGATTGATGATATCGCTGGAGTTACGTTGGTAGCTGCATCCTCCGCCTCGAAAGATATGCAGGGTGTAAAAGCGAACAAAGTAGACCTGGCAAAAGAAGTAGGCAAGGCACTTGCAACAAAAGCGCAGAGCAGCGGTATCAAATCGGTCGTGTTTGACCGCGGAGGATATCTCTATCATGGCCGTGTGAAAGCACTTGCTGAAGGGGCGCGTGAAGCAGGCCTTGAATTTTAATTGTACACAAACATTCTGATCGAAGATTACTATGTCAGCAACAAATGTAAAGCGAGTTAAGTCGAGCGAAATCGAACTGAAAGACCGCCTGGTTACAGTTAACCGTGTAACGAAAGTTACCAAAGGTGGACGTGCATTCCGTTTCGCAGCCATTGTGGTAGTAGGAGATGAATCCGGTGTTGTCGGTCATGGACTTGGCAAAGCCAAGGAAGTAACGGATGCGGTTCAAAAGGGAATCGACGATGCAAAGAAAAACCTCGTAAAAGTTCCGGTTCTGAAAGGAACAGTTCCTCATGAAGCATACGGCAAATTCGGTGGCGCATTGGTATACCTCAAACCAGCAGCTCCGGGAACCGGAGTAATTGCAGGTGGTGCGATGCGTGCTGTATTGGAGAGCGTTGGTATTCACGATGTATTGGCAAAATCAAAAGGCAGTTCGAATCCACACAACGTGGTGAAAGCGACAATTGATGCATTGCTTCAAATGCGTGACCCGGCTACTGTTGCTCAACAACGCGGAATTAAAATGACGAAAGTATTTAACGGATAATTGCCTTAAGAAGCAACCAACACATTCAACAGCTATGTCAAAAGTGAAAATTACACTCGTGAAGAGCGGCATCGATCGCCCGGAGCGCCAAAAACGCACACTTGTTGCACTTGGTCTTACCAAGATGAACAGGAGTGTGGAAGTGGAAGCTACTCCTCAGATCAAAGGTATGATCCACAAGGTTCAACACCTCGTTGAGACGAAGGAAATTTAATTTCAAACATTCTTGCAACAACACATAAGACAGTTTAACCCATGAATTTATCCTCACTTAAACCAGCGAAGGGTTCAGTAAAAACCAACAAGCGTCTGGGCCGTGGTACCGGTTCCGGAGCAGGTGGTACTGCTTCCCGCGGACACAAAGGTGCCCAATCCCGTTCCGGTTACAGTTCGAAGCGTGGTTTTGAAGGTGGCCAGATGCCACTTCAGCGTCGTCTTCCGAAATTCGGATTCACCAACCTTTTCCGTGTTGAATACCATGGTATCAATCTGGATACTATTCAGGCTCTCGTGGATTCAAAAAAGATTACTTCTATTGATAAAGATATTTTGGTAGCAAGCGGATTGGCGTCAAGACATGACCGCATTAAAATTCTTGGCCGTGGAGAACTCAAGGCGAAGATTGAAGTGAAAGCACACGCTTTCTCTGCAACGGCAAAGGCAGCAATTGAAGCACAAGGCGGAACCATAGCTATTCTCTAAAGTAAGTATGAAAAATCTGATACAGACAATACGAAATATCTTCAAGATTGAAGACTTGAGAGTGCGAATTCTCAATACCATCTTCTTTCTTTTGATTTACCGTCTCGGTACACATATCGTGCTTCCCGGAGTAGATCCACAGCAACTTGCAAACTTACAAAACCAGACATCTGGTGGAGTATTGGGTTTGCTTGATATGTTTTCCGGTGGTGCATTTTCCCATTCGTCGATTTTCGCATTGGGAATTATGCCATACATCTCCGCTTCTATCGTTATACAGTTGATGAGTATTGCTGTTCCGTATTTCCAGAAATTGCAAAAAGAAGGTGAAAGCGGTCGGAAACGGATCAATCAAATTACCCGATTGCTCACAGTTGCCATCACAGCTTTACAAGCGCCAGGATACATCGTGAACTTACGTGCACAAGTACCGAGCGCAATTATCTCTGTTACCAATCCGGAAATCGTTTCCGCATTTCAATTCTGGTTTACTTCAATCATGATCCTTGTTGCAGGTACATTATTTGTGATGTGGCTGGGTGAAAAAATCACGGATAAAGGAATTGGAAATGGAATATCATTGATCATCATGATCGGAATTATTGCACGTCTCCCGGCATCTTTCAAGGATGAGTTGATGAGTCGTATGAATCAGGGTGGTGGTCTTGTGGTGTTGCTTATTGAACTTGTCGCTCTCGCCGCAGTCATTGCATTTGTGATTCTGCTGGTACAGGGTACGCGACGGATTCCAGTTAATTTTGCAAAGAAAATTGTTGGTAATAAACAATACGGTGGCGTGCGTCAATACATTCCTTTGAAAGTGAATGCTGCCGGTGTAATGCCGATCATCTTTGCGCAAGCAATCATGTTTATCCCTGCAACGATTGCTCAATTCTTTCCTGAATCGAATGCATCACAGGGAATCCTTGCTACGTTTGGTAATTACACTTCGTTCTGGTATAATTTTGTGTTCGCGACATTGATCATTCTCTTCACCTATTTCTATACTGCGATTGCAGTGAACCCGAATCAGATGGCGGATGACATGAAACGGAACAACGGGTTTATCCCGGGAGTGAAGCCGGGACGCAGTACTTCAGAATTCATTGATGATGTGATGTCACGGATCACCTTGCCCGGGGCAATCTTCCTGGCATTAATCGCGATCCTACCGACATTTGCATTGCTCCTGAATATCAACAACAACTTCGCACATTTCTACGGAGGAACTTCCTTGCTGATCATGGTCGGTGTTGTGTTGGATACATTGCAACAAATAGAAAGTCATTTGTTAATGCGTCACTACGATGGATTAATGAAGAGTGGCAGAATAAAAGGCAGAAACACGCAAGTGGCTTCGGCTGTGTAAGAGTGGTTTCAGGATGCTGCGAAGGGTATAAGCGGATTATATCTAAGCATGCGAACTGGATCAACAAACTTCTAAGAGGATGTTGTATTACAAGACACAGGAAGAAATAGAGTTAATCCGCGAGAGTTCTTTACTTGTTGCGAAAACCCTGGCTGAAGTAGCCAAAGCAATCCGTCCCGGGATTACAACCCTGGAGCTGGACCGTTTGGCAGAAACCTTCATCCGCGATCATGGTGCAGTTCCTGCATTCCTGAATTACAATGGATTTCCAAATTCATTATGTATCTCAGTGAATTCACAGGTTGTACATGGAATACCAAACGAGAATGTGCTGGAAGACGGCGATATCTGTTCGGTAGATTGCGGAGTTCTGAAAAATGGTTTTTATGGCGATTCAGCATACACATTCACCATCGGTGAAGTGGATGAGGAAACTGCACAACTTCTTCGCGTTACGCGGGAGAGTTTGTATAAAGGCATAGAAAAAGCAGTCGCCGGAAATCGTTTGGGAGATGTCAGTCATGCAATTCAAGAGCATGCTGAGTCTTTTGGATATTCGGTAGTCAGGGAATTGGTTGGCCATGGGATAGGAAGACATCTCCATGAAAAACCGGAAGTACCGAACTACGGTAAACGAGGTTCAGGATTAATGCTCCGGGAAGGTCTGGTCATCGCTATTGAGCCGATGATTAACATGGGAGGGAAAGCAGTAGTTCATGAACGGGATGGATGGACAGTAAGAACGGCAGACAATAAACCTTCTGCACACTTTGAACACACGGTTGCAATCCGAAAAGGTGCACCGGACATTCTGAGTTCGTTCAAGTTCATTGAGGAATTTCAAAAAGAAGTAATTAAATAATTTGAATTCAAAACGTGTCTAAACAGGCGAACATAGAACAAGACGGAGTCATTACAGAAGCATTATCCAATGCAATGTTCCGTGTTGAACTTGAAAATGGTCATGAGATTATTGCACATATCTCGGGTAAAATGAGGATGAATTACATCAAAATTTTGCCGGGCGATAAAGTAAAAGTTGAAATGTCGCCATACGATTTAACAAAAGGAAGAATAACATACAGATATAAATAAGGAATAAGTTTGGCGAAATGACAAAGTAGAATCGTCAAACTGAAACCTACAACTGGCACCGGTTATGAAAGTAAAACCCGCAATTAAAAAAAGAAGTGTTGACTGCAAAATCGTTCGCAGAAAAGGACGGCTCTATGTCATCAACAAAAAGAATCCTCGTTTTAAACAACGTCAGGGTTAATTCATTATTTGTTTTCAAAAAGCTAACGCATAAAATAGCATTATAAATGGCTCGTATTTCTGGTATAGATCTACCTAAACACAAAAGAGGCGTCATCGGACTAACCTACATCTACGGTATTGGACCGTCGACTGCTGCCCGCATTCTCACCGAGTGTGGTGTTGATTTCGACACCAAAGTGGAAGAATGGAATGATGATCAGCTGAACAAAATTCGTAGTGTCATCAATGAACTACGTGTTGAAGGCTCCCTTCGTTCAGAAGTACAGCTGAACATCAAACGACTGGTTGATATCAACTGTTACCGTGGCATGCGTCACAGGAACGGACTTCCGGTTCGTGGTCAGCGGACCAAGACGAACACTCGTACACGAAAAGGTAAACGTAAAACTGTTGCCAACAAGAAGAAGGCAACCAAAATGTAATTGATCATCATGGCAACGCAACAACAAGCTGCTGGTAAAGGAGGAACTAAAACCGCTAAGAAAAAAGTGGTTAAAGTTGATGCACAGGGTAAAGCCTTCATCAATGCTACCTTTAACAACATTATTATCTCTCTCACCAACGATTCCGGGCAGGTAATCTCCTGGAGTTCTGCAGGGAAAATGGGATTCAAGGGTTCCAAGAAAAACACTCCGTATGCTGCTCAGCTGGCTGCAGGTGATTGTGCTAAAGTAGCGCATGACCTTGGCCTCCGTAAAGTAAAGGTGTTTGTAAAAGGACCCGGTGCAGGTCGTGAATCTGCCATCCGCACACTCCACCAATCCGGAATCGAAGTATCCGAAATCATGGATCTTACGCCGATGCCGCACAATGGATGTCGTCCTCCCGGCAAACGCAGAGTATAATTCCGGCTGCAGAAAAATTTTCAACATAAAGAAATACATTACCCATGGCAAGATATATTGGCCCTTCTACAAAAATTGCAAGAAAATTCCGTGAGCCTATTTTCGGACCCGATAAGTCGTTCGAACGTAAGACGTATCCTCCGGGACAGCATGGCCAGACAAAAAAGCGTGCGAAGCAAAGTGAATACTCTATTCAGCTTCAGGAAAAACAAAAAGTGAAATACATGTACGGTATTCTTGAGCGTCAGTTTGCCAAGATTTTCGATCGCGCTTCCCGTCGTTCGGGAATTACCGGTGAAAATTTGCTGCAATTGATTGAGGCTCGTCTCGACAATGTCGTGTATCGTCTTGGTATTGCACCAACACGTATGGCAGCCCGCCAATTGGTTGGGCACCGTCACGTAACCGTGAATGGAAAAGTTGTGAATATCTCTTCCTATACATGCAAAGCCGGAGATGTAATTGGTGTTCGTGAACGTTCCAAAGCTCTTGAAGTAATTACAGGTGCTTTGACCGGACATTCCAACAAGCACAGCTGGTTAGAATGGGATAAATCCTCGTTGTCAGGAAAGATTCTGAATCTTCCTTCACGCGATCAGATTCCGGAAAACATCAAGGAACAGTTGATTGTCGAATTGTATTCCAAGTAATCTTTGGATTCAATTTTCAGGAGGTTTGTGTGTACTCTGTTTTCAAACACACTGAAAGAAAATATAACCCTTAAACAACAAACGATACAATGGCCATCCTAGCATTTCAGCGTCCGGACAAAGTGATCATGATTAGCTCAGACGACAAACATGGAGTCTTCGAGTTTCGTCCCCTTGAGCCTGGATACGGAATCACAATTGGGAATGCACTTCGCAGAATCCTGCTTTCATCACTGGAGGGGCATGCGATTACTTCTGTAAAGATTGGTAGTGTGGATCATGAATTTTCCACCATCAAAGGTGTTGCAGAAGATGTCACTGAAATTGTTCTGAACCTGAAGCAGGTTCGTTTCAAACAACAAATTCAGGGAACAGATTCAGAAAAAGTGACCGTAAATGTGAGTGGTAAAACTCAATTTACTGCAGGTGATATCAGCAAATTCACGACAGCATTCCAGGTGTTGAATCCGGATCTGGTTATTTGCAACATGGAACCTTCTGTGAAACTTTCACTTGATTTACATATTGACAAAGGTCGTGGATATGTTCCTTCTGAAGAGAACAAGTCGAACAGCGCACCCATCGGTACCATTGCAGTAGATTCTATTTTCACACCTATCCGCAACGTGAAGTATTCCGTTGAGAATTATCGTGTGGAACAGAAAACGGATTACGAAAAACTTGTTATGGAAATTTCAAGTGACGGTTCCATTCATCCGAAAGAAGCATTGAAAGAAGCAGCTGAAATTCTGATTCACCATTTCATGTTATTCTCTGATGAGAAAATCACCCTTGAGACGAAAGAAAAAACGCCAACGGAAGAGTTGGATGAGAACACGCTTCACATGCGTCAGTTACTGAGCACTAAACTTGTGGACATGGACCTTTCCGTTCGTGCCTTGAATTGCCTGAAAGCAGCGGATGTAGAAACACTGGGTGACCTGGTATCCTACAACAAAGCTGACCTTCTTAAATTCCGCAACTTTGGTAAAAAGTCATTGACAGAACTTGAAGAATTGGTTCGCTCCAAGAATTTAACTTTCGGGATGAATGTTTCGAAATATCTCGATAAAAAATAAAGAAGATAGAATTCAAAAATTCCCGATCATCTTAATGGAATAAAAATTTCAAGAGGTACGGGCCTAGAGAATTAATAAAATGAGACACGGTAAGACAATCAATCACCTCGGAAGAACCTACAGCCATCGCCAGGCTCTTCTATCCAATATGGCTTCTTCATTGATTTTGCACAAGCGAATCAATACGACAGTTGCAAAAGCAAAGGCACTGCGGAAGTATGTAGAGCCAATCATCACCCGTTCAAAGGACGATAGCACACACTCCCGCCGGATGGTCTTTAGTTACTTGCAAAACAAACCGGCAGTGATCGAGTTGTTTCGTGAAGTAGGACCAAAAGTTGGTGATCGTCCGGGTGGATATACCCGCATCATCAAACTTGGAAATCGTCCCGGTGATAACGCGGAAATGTGCATGATGGAACTCGTTGATTTCAACATGCTCATGGGCGGTGCCGGTGCAAGCAAAGAAGGAACAGCGAAGAAAGCTGCCAAAACGACCCGTCGTGGTGGTAGTAAAAAGAAAGCTACTGAAGGAGAAGAAGCTACTGCAGAACCGAAAGCAAAAGCACCTAAAAAGACTGCTGCTAAGGCTGAAAAAGGCGAAGCTGCTCCGAAGAAAGCTGCCGTTAAAAAGAAGAAGTCTGACGACAAAGAAAAAGGAGAATAATGAACTCTTAATACATATCAAAAGGATAAAACAGACGTTTTATCCTTTTTTTTTGACTTTTTCCTTGTTACAAAAGCAAAGTTTTTAACAAGCGGAATCGAAATTTTCGAAAAGTGTATATTTGAAGCGGAGCATCCATGAAATACACAGAAAAAAAACCGGCAGTATTAGTATTGGAAGACGGAACCATCTTTCAGGGAAAAGCAGCAGGAGCAATTGGAACAACATCAGGAGAAATCTGTTTCAATACCGGCATGACTGGTTACCAGGAGATATTTACCGATCCTTCTTATTATGGCCAAATCCTGGTTGCTACGCATGTACACATTGGGAATTATGGAATTCATGCAACTGAAATTGAAAGTGAGAATATTAAAATTGCCGGTCTGGTTTGCCGATCATTCAATGTTCAGTATTCAAGAAAAAACGCTCAGTCGTCAATTGAAGAATATTTTAAAGAGTTCAATAAGGTAGCGATCGATGGTATTGATACGCGTGCTGTTGTTCGTCATATCCGGAATAAAGGAGCCATGAATTGCATTGTTTCCTCTGAGATAACGGATATTCCTGAATTGATGAAAATGCTTTCCACCGTTCCTTCAATGGAGGGCTTAGAATTGTCTTCCAAAGTCTCCACTTCAAAACCTTATTTCCTCGGTAATCCCAATGCCAGGAAGAAAGTTGCAGTGTTGGATTATGGAGTAAAGAAAAATATACTTCGGAACCTGATCAACAGAGATTGTTATGTGCAGGTTTTCCCTTCTCATTCAAAATTTTCTGAAATAAAAAAATGGAACCCCGATGGAATTCTGTTGTCGAATGGTCCTGGTGATCCTGCTGTGATGCCGAATGAGGTGAATCAAATTAAGGAAATTTTAAACGATCATATTCCAGTTTTTGGGATTTGTCTCGGTCATCAATTGCTTGCTGAAGCATGTGGTATTGGAACATATAAAATGTTCAATGGACATCGCGGAATTAACCATCCAGTGAAGAACCTGATTACGGGACGTTGTGAGATCACATCTCAAAATCACGGATTTGCAATTAAGGCGGAAGATGTTCGAAATTCAGACAAGGTTGAAATCACACATATAAATCTGAATGATGGAACCATCGAAGGCATACGTGTAAAGGATGCCGTAGCATTTAGTGTGCAATACCATCCTGAATCAGCTCCGGGACCGCATGACAGCGTTTATCTATTTGATGATTTTATTGCCAGCCTGAATGCAGTCGAAGCTTTTAATTGAGGACTTTTGGATTGTAGATTGTAGATTGCTGATTGAAAAGGGTTCACATCATTACAAACTTGTGTTTAACACACCTTGAGAAATTAACTTTGCAAGGTATTTTTCTTTTACTGTTTTTTGCAGGGCGTCAAGATGCCTTTCTCCATGAAGATCACTTCCAATAAAATCGATCATTTTTTCATCCACCATTCGTTCTGCAATTTTTTTTGCGCCCGCACCGTAATAACCAACCAATGAATTGGTGTTGAGCTGGAATAAAGCGCCGGCTTCTTTGATTCGATAATACTCTTCGAATTTAGTGTAGTAGAATGGATATCGTTCCGGATGTGCAAGTATCGGCTTATATCCTTTTACATTCATTTCGAAAATAACATTGTATAGATTATCGGGAGGATTTACATAGGAGATTTCAAAAAGCAAATATTTCCCGCCAATCGTGAGCAATTTCTCTGTCTGTATTTTTTTTAATAACACTTCATCCAGGTAATATTCTGCTGCAGCATCAATTGTAATAGGGATACCTGCCTTCTGAATTGCCTCTTGTACGCGTTCCAATCCACCAAGAATAATTTCAGGTGTGTTTTTATAAAAGTCACTCATGATGTGAGGAGTGGTTACCAGTTTTTGATAACCCAATGCAGAAAATCCACGAATCATCGCAAGTGATTCATCCAGATCTTTTACTCCATCATCAATTCCGGGAATCAAATGCGAGTGAATATCCGTAACGATGACAGAAAGATCCGTAAGCAGTGGATATTCGGGCTCTTTTGGTTTCCCGGAGAAAAGTGAAGACAGAAATCCCATCAACCGTTTGTTTTAACTGCAGATTTTTTGAACCAATCAAAGGTGATGCGCAGTCCCTCATCCATACGTATCAGAGGATTGTACTCGATTAGTTTTCTGGCTTTTGAAATATCCGCCAGGGAATCACGAATGTCACCAGCACGGCGTTCTCTGTACAAAGGCTTCAGATCTGAATTGCTGAGTTTGGCAATGACCGCGAACAATTCATTCACAGATGCTTTTTCACCAACAGCTACATTGTACACCTGATTCAATGCCTCCTTGTTTGCAGAAAGCATTGCGCAAATATTTGCCTGAACAGCATTTTCTACGAATGTAAAGTCTCTGGTTTGCTCTCCGTCGCCATCGATGAATGGAGATTTGTGATCGAGTATTGCTTGCATGAAAAGAGGGATTACAGCAGCATAGGCGCCTTCCGGACTTTGGTTAGGCCCAAACACATTGAAGTACCGCAAGCCTGCAATTTGCATGTTGTATGCACTTGCGAATACATTTGCATAGAGTTCATTGGTCTTTTTACTCACCGCATAAGGTGACAAAGGGTTGCCAGTTTCTTCCTCTTTTTTTGGAAGCACTGGATGATCACCATACACAGATGAGGAGCTCGCATAGACAAAACGTTTGACACCTGCATCCCGTGAAGCAACCAACATATTGAGAAAACCTGTAGCATTAATTGAATGTGTTGCCTGAGGGTCTTTCACCGAACGGGGAACGGATCCCAATGCAGCCTGATGAGAAACTAGATCAATATTTTCACATGCTTTTCTGCACATTTCTGTATCCCGAATATCACCTTCAATAAATTCAAAATTTGGGAGTCCGATAAATGGTTTGATGTTATCGATTGAACTGGTGAGCAGGTTGTCGAGTACCCTTACTTTTCCTGCATTGTATTTAATTAAGTACTCTACCAGATTGGAGCCAATGAATCCTGAGCCGCCGGTGATAAGAAAAGAAAGTTTAGTTAAATCCTGTGTATGAAAAGGGGTAGTATACATGGTAGATGCCGTCATTAAAACAGATGTACAAAAGAAAGTTTAGCGATGTGAATATTGTTGTTCGTAATAATGCAGGTATTCACCGGATGTCAGGTGTTGGAGCCAATCTTCATGAGCCAGATACCAGTCCACAGTTTTTTCAAGGCCTTCTTCAAATTGCAAAGAAGGTTTCCAACCCAGTTCTCTTTGTATTTTCGAGGAATCAATAGCATAACGAAGATCATGACCTGCTCTGTCTTTCACGAACGTGATTAATTTTGCAGAGGTCCCTTCCGGCCGATGAAGTTTACGATCCATTATTTTACACAACTCATGAATCAGGTCGATGTTTTTCCATTCATTATGTCCACCGATGTTGTATGTCGAACCTGTTTTTGCTTTGTGAAAAATTGTATCGATGGCGGAGGCATGATCTTCAACGAACAACCAATCACGGATATTTTCTCCCTTCCCATAAACAGGGACAGG
>Ga0138256_10001918_pt1 | contig 22366 bp, 17 predicted proteins | sample KNB2016incub_MG_FD_105486 | JGI IMG/M metagenome (GOLD analysis project Ga0138256, IMG submission 105486) | Active sludge microbial communities from wastewater in Klosterneuburg, Austria - KNB2014incub_MG | ecosystem: Engineered > WWTP > Activated sludge > Unclassified | place: Austria... | reverse complement strand
GCGTGGTGGCCTCGGCGCCCGATTCCATCTGCATCGATGCGGCCTCTGACCTGAGCGCTGTGGCCGGAGGTGGGATCGGCGCCCCGTACACCTACACCTGGTACGAGCTGGGCAACGGGACGATCGGCACCGGTGACGTGCTCGCCTACACGCCCGGCGGCCAGGTGAACACCTTCCATGTGGTGGTGACCGACGGCTGCGGCACGCCCGCCGCGACGGACACCGTGTCCGTGGCGTGGTATCCGCCACCCGTGCCGCTGCTGGCGCCCGACCGGTACGAGGACTGCCACCCGGCCACCTTCATCTTCACCAACCTCACCGCCGCCGGCGATGTGGGCGCGCTGTGCGAGTGGGACTTCGGCGACGGCAACACGGCCCAGGGCTGTGCCACGGTGACGAACACCTTCGTGAACGTGGGCTGCTACGACGTCACCCTCACCGTGTACAGCCCCGAAGGATGCCCGGGCACGGCCACCTTCCCGCAGGTGGTGTGCGCCCGTCCCTACCCCGTGGCCGACTTCGACTTCTTCCCGCAGAGCGCGAACGTGCTCGATCCGGAGGTGGCCTTCTTCGACCGGTCGCAGTTCCAAGTGAGCTGGGCGTGGTCGTTCGGTGCGGGCTGTGTGCCCGATTCGGCCTTCGAACCCGACCCCATCGTGCTCTTCCCCGAGGATGATGAAGGCGACTACCCCGTGTGGCTCCACGTGACCAACCAGTACGGCTGCCCGGATAGCGTGATGAAGGTGGTGCACATCGACGGCATCTTCTTCCTGTACGTGCCCAACGCCTTCACACCGGACGGCGACGGGGTGAACGACCTGTTCGGTCCCTCGGGCCAGGGCCTGGCCGATGCCGACTACGAGTTCACCGTCTTCGACCGGTGGGGCAGCCCGGTGTTCCGTACCAATGATTGGCGCGAACACTGGTCGGGCATCGGGCCCGGAGGCGGTCCGGCAGGTCAGGGCGTGTACGCCTGGCGGCTGAAGGCCAAGGACCGCTACCGCGGCCACCGCAAGGAGGCCATGGGCCACGTGACGCTGGTGCGCTAGTCGATGCACCTTTGCGGCCGCTCCCGTGGCCGCTCCGCATCCCATCACCCGCAAGGACATCGACCGCCTGGCGGTTCCCGCGATCATCAGCGGCATCGCCGAGCCGTTGATCGCGCTGGTGGATACCGCCTTCGTGGGCAGCCTGGGCACCGCCGACCTGGGCGCGGTGGGCATCGCCAGCAGCTTCTTCCTCCTGGTGGTGTGGGTGCTGGCGCAGACGCGCAGCGCGGTGCTGAGCGTGGTGGCGCGCCACTACGGCGAGGAACGGCTGGACGCGGTCCGCGGCCTGGTGCCCATCGCCATCTGGATGAACGTGGGCCTCGGGATCTTCTTCCACCTGGTCACCGGCCCCTTCGCCGAGGACATCTTCCGCCTCTACAACGCGGAGGGCGCTGTGCTGGACAAGGCGGTGGACTACTTCCACATCCGCTCGATCGGCTTCCCGTTGTCGCTGGCCACCTTCGCCATCACCGGTGCCTTCCGGGGCATCCAGAACCTGAGCTGGAGCATGTGGATCAGCCTGCTGGGCGCGGCGGTGAACCTGCTGTTGAACCCGCTGCTCATCTTCGGCTGGGGCCCCGTCCCCGGCCTGGGCATCGAAGGGTCGGCCTGGGCCAGCGTCATCGCGCAGGCCGTGATGTGCGGCACGGCCCTGGTGATGCTGCGCACCCGGACCTCCTTCCCGGTCTGGCCGCGGCGATGGCACCACCCCGAGCTGAAGGGGCTGTGGCTGCTGAGCGGCAACCTCTTCGCACGCACGATGGCCCTGAACGCCTGCTACTACCTCGGCAATCGCTACGCGACCGGCTACGGCGAGGCCCACATCGGCGCGCACAGCATCGCCATGCAGATCTGGCTCTTCAGCGCCTTCTTCATCGACGGTTACGCGGCCGCAGGCAGCGTGCTGGCCGGTCGGCTCAACGGCGAGCGGAACTGGCGCGACCTGCACCGCATGAGCTGGCAGGTGGTCCGCATCAGTGTGCTCATCGGGGCCGCGCTGGCCACCGTGTACGCCCTGGGCTACCCCTGGCTCGGTCCGCTGTTCACCAGCGACCCTGCGGTGCAGGACCTCTTCAACGGGGTGTTCTGGATGGTGATCCTCACCCAGCCCATCAACGCGGTGGCCTTCGCCTTCGACGGCATCTTCAAGGGCGTGGGCGATGGAGTGGCGTTGCGCAACGCGCTCCTGTTCAGCACGCTCCTGGTCTTCGTGCCCGTGGCGTGGGCCGGGCATGAGGCCGGTTGGGAGCTCCACGGCGTGTGGAGCGCCTTTCTGGCGTGGATGATCGCGCGTGGTGTCTGGCTCGCGGTGGTCTTCCAGCGGCGGCACGGACCGCAGGCCACCGGCGAGGGCACGCGTACTTTTGGGCCATGAGGGCTCCGCGCACCGGCCTGTTGATCCTGGGCATCGCCTTGGCGCCCGTGATCATCGCGCAGGACTACGTGGACACCACCGCGGCCCCGCGCAAGCCGACGCAGGAGCAGCCCCGCACCTTGAAGGACCGCATCTGGTTCGGCGGCGGGCTGGGCCTGGCCTTCGGCTCGGTGACCAACATCGCGGTGGAGCCCCTGGTGGGCTACAAGATCACCCGCAACGGCAAGCTTTCCGCCGGCCTGGGGATCAGCTACCAGTACTATCGGGACAACCGGTTCGCACCGGCCTTCGAGACGAGCGTGTACGGCGGGCGCCTCTTCACCCGCTACCGCATCATCGAGCAGCTGTTCGCCCACGCGGAATACAGCCAGATGAACTTCGAGCTCTATGACCGTTACCAGGACCGCTTCTTCCGGCGCTGGGTCCCCTTCCTGCTGATCGGCGGCGGATACTCGGCGCACCTGGGCGGCGGCACCTACCTGACGGCCACGGTGCTCTTCGACGTGATCCAGGACCCGCTCAGCCCTTACGCGGGTGGCGAACCGTGGATCGGGGCCGGGGTGGGCTTCGGTTTCTGAGCGTCCGGCACCGCCCTGCGCTGCGGTTAGTTTTGCGCCCCCATGCCGCGCCTGTTCCGCGTTCTGCTCACCCTGCCGCTTCTGCTGGTGGAGGTGCTGCTGGGCGTGGCCGTGGCCGGGCTGCCGCTGCTGTTGCTCGACATGCGGCTCACGCCACCGCTGGCGCCCGGTGAGGTGGCCGGGCTGCCCGAACGCGTTCCGCTCGGCGATGGAGGCTGGCGCACGGCGAACGGCTGGCTGGCCCCCACGCCGGACGGGCTGTGGGAAGCCTATGTGCAGGGCGGTGACCTGGAGCGCGGGCTCACCATCGGGTCCCTGGCCCGCGAGCTGATCCACAAGCAGGAGGAGCTCTTCGTCCAGCGCATCAAGGTGTTGGTGCCCGATCAGGACAAGCTGGGCTGGCTGCGCCACTTCATCGGCTTCTTCAACCGCGACATCGAGGAGCATGTGCCGCTGGAATACCGCCGCGAGATCTACGGGGAAAGCCGCGCCTTCGACCCCGCCTTCGACATGATCGGCACGGGCTACGAGCGGGCGTTGAACTACCATGCGGCCCACGACATCGGTCACGCGTTGCAGGACCTGGCCTTCGTGGGCTGCACCAGCTTCGCCGCGTGGGGCGAGCGCACGGCCGACGGCCAGCTGCTCATCGGTCGCAACTTCGACTTCCACCTGGGTGAGGAGTTCGCCTGCGACAAGCTGGTGCTGGCCATGCGTCCTGACAGCGGCCACCCCTTCGTCATCGTCACCTGGGCCGGCATGCTGGGCGCGGTGAGCGGCATGAACCTCGAGGGCCTCACGGTCACCATCAACGCCTCGCGCTCGGCCCTGCCCACCGGTGCACGCACGCCCATCAGCCTGCTGGCACGCGAGATCCTGCAGCACGCCGCCACGGTGGACGAGGCCGTGGCCATCGCCGCCCACCGCGAGGTCTTCGTCAGCGAGAGCATCCTGGTGGGCTCAGCGCGGGACGGGCGGGCGGTGGTGATCGAGAAGGCGCCGGACGGCATGGGGGTGCACGACCCCGGCAACGGGCCGGTGGTGTGCGCCAACCACTACCAGAGCGAGACCTTCTTCGGCTCGCCGGTGAACCAGGCCAACCTGCGCGAGAGCGACAGCATGGCGCGCTTCCGGCGGATGCGCGCGCTCACGGTCACCGGGCCGCCGCTCACCCCGGCCGATGCGGCGCGCATCCTGCGTGAGCGGCGCGGCCCCGAAGGACAGGCGGTGGGCCTGGGCAATCCCATGGCCATCGACCAACTGATCGCCCACCACAGCGTGATCATGGAGCCGGGAAAGCGAACGCTCTGGCTGGGCACAGGCCCTTACACACTGGGCGCGTTCCGCTGTTACGACCTGCGGACCATCTTTGCCCACGACACCCCTCCGCACGTGCCCCTGCATCGCCCCGAGACCCTGCCCGCCGACACGCTGCTCGGTTCACCCGCCATGGGCGACCTGGTATGGCACCGGGCCATGCGGGCGGCCCTGCTGGAGCGTCGCATGACAGGACGCACCTACAGGCTGAGCCCCGAGGACGAGGCGGCCTACGTGCGCACCGACCCGGACAACGCCATCACCTACAGCGACCTCGGTCATTGGTACCAGGCCCTCGGGGACCGGGAACGGGCCGCACGCTATTTCCGCGAGGCGCTGGCGCGCCCCGTGGCCAGCGTGGCCGAGCGACGCGAACTTCAGAAGGCCCTGGCCGCATGCGACCCGAGCTGATGCTGCCGCAGGGCCTCGATGCCGAGGCCATCGTCGCGCTGCAGGACCGGCTGCTGGGCGGGCATCTGCACCGCCTGGCCGAGCGGTCTCCGCACTACCAGCGGCTCTTCCGCGAGCTGCGTCTGCACCCCGGCGACATCCGCGGCGTGGACGATCTGCACCGGCTGCCGTTCACCCGCAACACCGACCTGGAGGCGGGCGGTGAAGCGTTCCTCTGCGTGGAGCGACGCTCGGTGATCGATCATGTGACCACATCGGGCACCACCGGCAAGCCCGTGGCCCTGCTGCTCGACGAGCCCGACCTGGAGCGCCTCACGGCCAACGAGCACAACTCGCTGGTGATGGCCGGGGTGACGTCCGACGACGTGGTGCAGCTGATGACCACGTTGGACCGCCGGTTCATGGCGGGGCTGGCCTACTTCCTGGGTGCCCGTGCGCTGGGAGCGGGCGTGGTGCGTGTGGGCCCGGGAGCGGCGGCCTTGCAGTGGGACAGCATCCACCGCTTCGGCACCACCACGCTGGTGGCCGTGCCCAGCTTCCTGGTGAAGCTCATCGACCACGCGCGAGCGCACGGCATCGACCCGGCCCGCAGCACGGTGCGCCGGGCGCTCTGCATCGGCGAGCCCATCCACGACCCGGATGGTGGTTGGAACAACCTGGGCCGGCGCATCAAGGAAGGCTGGGACATCGAGCTCCTGGGCACCTACGCCAGCACCGAGATGGCCACGGCCTGTACGGAAACGCGCGAGGGCAGCGGCCATGCCGTGCAGCCCCAGCTGATGCTGGTGGAGGTGCTCGACGAGCACGACCGGCCCGTCGCGCATGGCCAGGCCGGGGAGGTGGTGGTCACCCCCTTCCAGGTGAGCGCCATGCCGCTGCTGCGCTACCGCACCGGCGACATCTGCGTGCGGTATGATGGAGCCATGGACGGCGGTGGCGGCGGCATGCATCTGGGCCCGGTCCTGGGCCGGCGCCAGCAGCGCCTGAAGGTGCGCGGCACCACGCTCTTCCCCGCGCAGGTGCTCGACGCCATCAACGCCATGCCGGTGATCCCTACCTTCGTCGTTGTCTGCACCACGGACGAACTGGGGGGGGACGACCTGGAGGTCCTGGTCGATCTGGAGGGTGATGCGTTGGTCTTCCTGCGCGAGCACCTGCGCGCCACGCTGCGGGTGGCGCCCCGGATGACCACCCTGCCCGGCGCGGCCATCGAGACCCTGAAGTGGCCGCGGGACAGCCGCAAACCCCACCTGTTCATCGACCGACGCGACAAGCACCGCCATCACCCATGAGAACCCTTTGGTCCGCCCTGCTCCTCCTCTCCCTGCTGCCCGCGGCCCGCGCCCAGCAGAACACCCTCGCCGACCTGCTGGCGGACAAGGTGGGGCTCACCTGGATCGGCGTGGACTACTCGGCGGCGAGGTTCACACCGCGCTACGAGTTCGGACCGCTGGACCAGGCCGGTGCCACGTTCTTCAACCGCTGGAACATGCTCTTCGAGAGCGAGTCGGCCAAGTACACGCCCTGTCCGCACATCAAGGTGAAGAACTGCGAGCAGTTCACCAGCTACGTGGAGGCCGTGAACATGGCCGTGACCGTGCCCGAGGTGTGGAACAAGCCCGAACTGCAGCCCGAGGGCGTGCAGGAACTCGTGTCGCGGTACAAGACCGATGACCGGCCCGGGGTCGGCATGGTGTACATCGCCATTGCCTACGACGGCAAGGCCCTGAAGGCCGACTACTATGTCACCTTCTTCGACATGGCCACGCGACAGGTGCTGCACACCGAACGCGTGAGCGCCACCCCCGGAGGGGCCGGCCTTCGCAACTTCTGGGCCTCCACGGTGATCAAGGTGAACGAACAGCTCAAGGGCATCCGCAGGAAACTCCAGTGAACGTTGAACGGAACATGACGAAGATGGCACGAACGGCACGGCCGATGAGGAAGGCGCAGAAGGAACTCACCGCCGTGGAGGCGAAGGCCGCCGCACAACGCATCGCCTTCGGCCCGATGGTGTTCCAGGCCTGCTGGATCATGCAGCGCAAGGGGCTCTTTGATGCGTTGGCCCAGGCAGGCACCAAGGGCCTCACCCGGGAGGAGCTGGCCCGGACCTCGGGATTGTCACCCTATGCGGTGATGGTGTTGACGGACATGGCGCTCACCGCCGATGTGCTGGCGATGAAGGACGGCCGGATGGTGCTGACCAAGACCGGCGTGATGCTGGCGTTCGACGACATGACGCGGGTGAACATGGACTTCACCGGCGATGTGTGCTACGCGGGCCTGGCCCACCTGGAGGAGGCGCTCGTGGAGGGCCGTCCCGCCGGGCTGAAGGTCTTCGGCGATTGGCCCACGGTGTACCAGGGGCTGGCCCATCTGCCGCCGCATGTGCGGAGCAGCTGGTTCCACTTCGACCATTATTACAGCGACCACTCGTTCCCGCCCGCGCTTGAGATCGTGTTCCGCGACCATCCGAAGGTGGTGATGGACGTGGGGGGCAACACGGGCAAATGGGCCTTGAGCTGCCTGCGCCACGACCCGAACGTGCGGATGTTGGTGGTGGACCTGCCCGGTCAGTTGCGCGAAGTGGAACGCAACGTGAAGGCCGCCGGCTTCGGCGACCGCCTCACCACGGTGGCCGCGGACATGCTGGACCCCACGAGCACGCTTCCGGAAGGGGCGGACGCCATCTGGATGAGCCAGTTCCTGGACTGCTTCGGCGAGGACGAGATCGTGGCCATCCTGCGCAAGGCCCGCGCGGTGATGCGGCCCGGCATGCCGCTGTACATCATGGAGACCTTCATCGACCGGCAGCGGTTCGAGGCGGCGGCGTTCTCGCTGGCGGCCACCTCGCTCTACTTCACGGCCACCGCGAACGGGAACAGCCGCATGTACCGTGCGGAGCACTTCGCGCCCCTGGTCGCCGCGGCCGGCCTGCGGGTGGTGAAGGAGCACGACGACGTGGGCCAGGGCCACAGCATCTGGCGCTGCGAGCTGCCCTGAGGCATTGGACCGGTGGCGCGTCGCCGCCCATCTTTCTTCTTCCTCCTTGGCTCGACATAGCCTTGCCGCGCTTCGCCAGAGCCGTCTGCGGCGGCGGCGCGGCGAAGGCTATGGTGAAGCCACCCCGCCTTCGCCAAGGCTATGGCGGAGATACCCCGCCTTCGCCAAGGCTATGGCGGAGATACCCCGCCTTCGCCAAGGCTATGGCGGAGATACCCCACCTTCGCCAAGGCTATGGCGGAGATACCACCACCTTCGCCCCGCTCAACCATCGCGACCCGTCCAGCAGATGCACATGGTACAGGCCTGGGGGAAAAGCTGAAAGGGGAAAGCTGAAACCTGAAACAGCCTGCGGCAGGGTTTCCTCCTGCACCAAGCGCCCCTGCGCATCCGTCAACGCCAGGCGCAAAGCCCCCCGCGCTGAAAAGCCCGCCGGCAGCTCGATCGCCACCTGCACCTGTCCCTGCACCTGCACCGGGTTCGGCCACACCCGTAGCGCATCCCGCAGGTCCGTCACCTGCTCCACCACCGCGTCGAACACCTGGCAGCCCGGCACCAGGCACCCGAAGCTGTCCACCTTCACCAGCCACGCGTCCTGGCTCACCAGCGCGCTGTCAAAGGCCGTGCCCGCCAGAATGAAGCCCCCGTCCAGGGTGCGACGGATGTCGTACACGTATTGGTCCAGCACATTGTTCGTGCTGTAGGTGCGGTGCCAGATCGGGTCCCCGTCCACCGCCAGTCGCATGGCCATGCCCAGCACAGTGCCCGTCAGGGTGTCGCTCGCTGTGCCGCCCACCACACAGCCTCCATCGCCCATCTCGATGGGGCGGGTGAAGAAGACCCGGTTGCCATGCTCGGGATACACTTGGCTCCACTGGGCGATCCCATCCTCCGCCAGCCGATAGAGCGCCGGCTTGGGCAGGTCCTGTGCGCTGAGCCTGCGGGCCCCGGCCAACAAGTAGCCGCCTGCGCTGTGTCGGGTGATGAACCCCACGTTGTCGCTCCACGGACTGCCATAGCTCCGCTGCCACTGCAACTGCCCGTTGGCGTCCGTCTTCATCACGTGCATGTCGTACTGGCCCCCGGTCTGCACCTTGTAGCCGGCCAATATGAAGCCGCCATCCGCTGTAGTGTCTATGCTGTAGGCCATTTCTGATAGTTGCGGGTTCCCCAAGGTTCTGGTCCAGAGCGTATCACCGTTGTCCGCGAAGCGCATCAAATAGAACTGGTTCAAACCCGGATCGGAAAAACCGGCGACAGCGAATCCGCCGTCCGGCAACAGCACGGTACCGTTGGGTCCATCGTAGATAGGCGTCGCGATCTGTTTGGTCCAAAGGCTATCGCCTTCGGCGCTGAAGCAGGTCACCACAACGTCCAGATCGGTTGTTCCTGTAGGGTACAGTGCACCCACCCATAGCCACGTTCCATCCGCTCGGACGCCTACGCATCGTGAGAGTCCACATTGGAGTGTTCCAGCGCTGTAGCTCGTCGGTTTCCACCACAACAGATCGCCGTTCGTGTCCAACCCGCAGGCCACCGCTACACCTGTCGCACCGGTGCTATACCGCACGATCGTCCGGTAGGTGCTGTCCGGGGCTTGGTCCACGCCACCGATCAGGTCGGGGCCACCTGCACCATGCAGCAGCTTCATCCACCGGTCGTCCTGGCCCAACACGGGGGCCGCGCACAGCACAAGTGCGGCGAAAAGCTCCCTATGGATCATGGGCTTGAAAGGATCAGACGCAATTGTTCGACATGTCCATCGCTGTGCTCGATCACCACCAGATATACCCCAGGGGTTGCTGTGCCAGGTTGATAAACCCTACCAGTGCTGGTCAAGTGCTGTTCACACCCCTCTACGCTGTACATCCGGATGGCCTGTATCAACGCTCCATCAGGAACCAGCACCTGGAATGTGCCGTTCGTAGGATTCGGATATAACCTGCATCGGGTTCCATCCTCTTCTTCCGGTCGCACTTCCATGCTTCGGATCCCCGGCAGGTCATCGTTCATCTTCCAGGGGCACCGCATATAGGGCTCTCGGGTCACGTGGCGTAGCAGGGCCTTGGGCCCCATGGCCCCGTGCGGGTCGGCTGCGATCAGTTCACGCAACCAGGTCACATAGGCGGGGTCCTGCTGGCTCAGCCCGGACAGAATGCTCATCGACAGCACCATCGTCCACACCACGGCCGGCAGCAGGTTCAGCGCTTCCATCGGGTGGGGTGTTCGTGGGTTGAAGGTAGGGAGACCCCACCTATACCGGTCACTACCTTCGAACCCCATGTTCCAGGTGCTGCACAGCTCCGCCGGTTCGGGCAAGACCCATGCCCTGGTGAAGCGCTATCTGGTGCTGGCCCTGCGGCCTGACCGGCCCACCGCCTACCGCGGGATCCTGGCGCTGACCTTCACCAACAAGGCCGCCGGCGAGATGAAGGAGCGCGTGCTGCACTACCTGCGGCTGCTGGCCGACCGCGCGCACGACGACGCCCGGATCACCGACCTGCTGGACGCCCTGCGGAGCGCGCACGGTCTTGCACCCGACGCCGCGGCCGCCCACGCCCACACCGTGCTGCGCCACATGCTGCACCACTGGTCCGACCTTTCGATCACCACCATCGACGCCTTCGTGCGCCGCCTGGTGCGCCCCTTCGCGCGCGATCTTCAATTGGACCACGAGCTGCGCATGACCACCGACCAGCAGTGGTACCGCGACCGCGCGGTGGACCTGCTGCTGGAGGCCGCCGGCCGCGACCCCGCCCTCACCGAGGTGTTGGTGGCCGCGTGCAGCCGTCTGGTGGAGGACGAGGCGCGGTGGAACCCGGCCGCCCCCTTTTCCGAGCTGGTGAAGATGCTCGACGACGAGGAGAGCGTGCGTCATCTGGAGCAGCTCACCACCGTGAGCGCCGAGACCCTGCTGCGCACCGATGCGGCGCTCCGCTCCGCGATCCACGCCTTCCGCCAGGAGGCCCGCACCCTGGGCCGCACCGCCCTGGACGCCCTGGCCGCCGCCCGACTGGAGGATGCGGATCTGGCGAACACCACGAGGGGGTTCGTGTCGGTGTTGAACAAGCTGGCCGACTTCAAGGACGATCCGGTCGAGGTGGGCGCGTACGCAGCAAAGCCGCTGAGCACGGGCGTGTGGTGGAGCGGCAAAGCCTCCGCTTCCGCACGGGAAGCCCTGCAGCGCCTGGCCCCGGAGCTTGCGCGTGTGCTCACGACCGTGCAGCGCTGGCAGGAGGAAGGCCGCTTCACGGACCACTGGCTGCGGCTCCTCATCCGCCGCGACCTGATGGCGATGGGCGCCATGAGCGCCCTGTCCGATGCGCTGCGCAGGGCCAAGGACGAGGATGGCGTCACCTTCTTCCAGGACCTCACCCGCGCGGTGGAGCGCGTGGTGCGCGAAGAGCCCGTGCCCTTCCTGTACGAACGCCTTGGCCAGCGTTTCCAGCACTTCCTGATCGACGAGTTCCAGGACACCTCGGTGATGCAGTGGCACGCGCTTCTGCCGCTGGCGGAGAACGCCCTGGCCAACGGTGGGTCGGTGCTGCTGGTGGGCGATGCCAAGCAGGCCATCTACCGCTGGCGCAACGGCGAGGTCCGCCAGTTCAAGGCCCTGCCCGCCCTGCACGGGCGCGAGCAGCTGGCCGACGGGGAGCGCCGCGAAGCCTTCCTGAAGGTCTCCGCCGTGCCGATCGAACCGCTGCGCGACAATCACCGCTCGTCAGCCACCATCGTGGGGTTCAACAACGCCTTGTTCGACCGGTTGCACGCGCTGCTGCCCGATGCGCTGCGCCCCATCTACGATGAACAGGCGCAGACCGCGCGCAAGCCCGCCGGCGGGCTCGTGCGCCTGGACGCGGTGCCGCTCACGAAGGAAGAGCAGGAGGAGATGCCCTGGATCGAAGCCTGGTTGCTGCGCGGCGTGGCCGAATGCGTGGAGGACGGTCACCGCGCCGGGGACATCGCCGTGCTGGTGCGCACCGGTGCGCAGGGTTCACAGGTGGCCCGCGCCCTGAGCCGTGCCGGTCATGCAGTGATCAGCCCCGACGGTCTGCGCCTGAAGGGCGACGCGGCCGTGGACCTGGTGCTGGCCCTGTTGCGCCTGGATCAACGGGCGGACGACCACACGGCCTTGCAGGCCCTGGCCGCGGCCGTGGCGGCTGGCGTGCTGCCCCTGGATCGCATCAACCCTCCGGAGGACGCACCGCCCGGCACCGCGCTCCAGCGCCTGCACGCCTGCCTTCCCCCGAACAAGCGCCCCCCCGCCACCCTGCTCGACCGCGTGCTGGGTCATGTGGAACGGTGCGGCCTCGACCCCGCGACCGACGCCTTCCTCAACGCGCTGTTGGACGCCGTGCGCGAACACCAGCAGGCCCATGGCCACGACCCGGCCGGATTCCTGGACCACTGGGAACGGGGCTATTCGGAACGATCCATCACAGCCCCCGCCGGGCTGAACGCCATCCAGGTGATGACCATCCACAAGGCCAAGGGCCTGCAGTTCCCCGTGGTCCTCGTGCCCTTCACCAGGATGTCCGGCGGCGGCAACTCGGGCACGAGCGTGTGGACCCCGCCCGGTGAACTGGCATCGGAACTACCCACCGCACGGCTCACCTTCAAAGGACGCAAGGCCCCCGGGATCCCCGCCGTCGTGAACGAACTGGCCATGCAGGACCTGGATGCGCTCGATCTTCTGTATGTGGCCTTCACCCGGCCGGAGCAGCGTCTGTACGCCGCCGTTCCCCAGAAACACGGCGACCCGATCACCGCGGCCCTGTTGGTCCACCTGGTGACGTTGGGCGGCACGCTGGAGACGGGGCTCACCATCGGGGAGCGGACCGCTGCCGGTGCATCCTCACGTCCGGTCTCCGACGATCCGGTGCTGCGCACGCTGCCTCCCGGTGGTGGAGCGCAGCTGCTGGTGCGCGACACCCTGCGCGATGACGCGCCCCCCGGGGCGGATGCCCGGCGCCTCACCGGCCAGGCCTTGCACGATCTGTTGGCACGGGTGCGCACTGCGGCGGACCTTGACGCGGCATTGACCGCCGCGGTGGCCTGCGGCGACCTGCGTCCGGAGGACCGTGATGAATGGCGACCCCGGCTCTCGGCCCTGCTGGACCGGGCGGACCTCGAACCGTGGTTCGGACCGGGGCTCGATGTGCTCACCGAAACGCCCTTGATCCTCAGCGATGGTCGCAGTGCCCGCCCCGACCGGCTCGTGCGCGCCGACGGCGGCTGGGGCGTGCTCGACATCAAGACCGGTCATCCGCACGCCGCCCACGCCGAACAGGTGCGCGGGTACATGAACGCGCTGCGCAGCGTCACCGGATCACCCGTGCACGGCGCATTGCTCTACCTCGCCTCCGGAACCCTCGAACCCATCGCATGAGCACCACGGTCACCTGGCGGGCCCTCCCCTTCGACGCGCTCGATGTGGACACCCTGTACGCGCTGCTGCGCCTGCGCACCGACGTGTTCGTGGTGGAACAGAACTGCCCCTACCCCGAACTGGACGACCGCGACCAGACGGCCCTGCATGTGATCGGCCGCGATGCTTCAGGTCATGTGCTGGCCTATGCGCGCATCCTTCCGCCTGACGAGGACGGCATGCCGGCGGTGGGCCGCGTGGTGGTGGACAGCGGACAACGGGGCACCGGCCTCGGACACGCGCTGATGCGCGAAGTGCTCACCGTGCTCCAACGCACCTATGGCAGGATCGACAGCCGCATGTCGGCACAGGCCCACCTGGAGGGCTTCTATGCCGCCCACGGGTACGCGCGGCACGGCGACGTCTTCGACCTGGACGGCATTCCGCACATCGCCATGCGCCTCAGCGCACCAGCGTGATGGACCCGACGAACTCGTAGCGCTCCGGGCCGTGCTCGGCCAGCCACGCCTTGTAGGTGTACACCCCGATCGGCAGCCCGGCTCCATCCCAACCCGCCTTGGGGTCCTGCGTATGGAAAAGGCGCGTGCCCCAGCGGTCGAAGATGGCCAGATCGTACTCGCGCGCTCCGATCACCACCGGCAGCCACAGGTCGTTCAGTCCATCCCCGTCCGGGGTGAACGCGTTCGGTGCGTGGAACAGCGACCCGGTGACGATCACGCGGATGCTCGTGGTGTCCCTGCAGCCCAGTCCGCTCGTCACCACCTGTACCACCTCGAACGTGCCCGCTTCCTGGAACGCGTACGTGAAGGTGGGCGTGGTGAAGGTGCTTCCTTCCACCGTGTACAGCCAGCTGTCGGCATCCACCGAGGCGTCGTTGATCGTCACCTCGGGGTTCAGCACATCCACCACCGGCGTGCTGGTGTACAAGCCCGCGGTCGGAGGATCCCAGACCAGGACGGCCGAGGGGCGCAGCAGGCTCACCGTGTCGATGCACCCACTGTCCGTCATCACCGTGAGCCGCACGTCGTACTGGCCCTCCACGGTGTAGGTGTGTACCGGCAGGCTGTCCGTGCTCGCGGTGCCATCGCCGAGGTCCCAGAGGTAGCGCATGGGCGTCCAGGCCGTGCTCAGGTTGTTGAACCGCACCTCCAAGGGCAGACAGCCCATCGTGTCCGTGGTGAATAGGGGGACCGGTGGGGGGAACACCTTCACCGTGTCCGTGTAGCTGTCCGTGCAGCCATGATCCGATAGTGTGACCGTGACGAGCTGGTCGCCCGGTTGCACGAAGGTGGCGGCGATGGTCGGCCCGTTCATCTGCTGCGGCGTCGCGCCGGGCCCGAGGTCCCACAACACGCTCGCCTGTGCGGTGAAGTTGCCCGTAACGGTCAAGGGCACCGGGCCTGCGCCCAGGCATTGGATGGGCGGCGGTGTGAAGGCCGGCTGCAGCGGTGGATAGATCTCGAACGTTGCGTAGGAGGTGTCGCCACAGGGCCATCCGGGGTTCACGATCAGCATCACGCTGTACACGCCCGTATCACCATAGGTGTAGGTGGGTGCGAACTGACTGCTGGTGTCGGCGCTGCTGTTCGGGTCGCCGAAGTCCCAGAAATAGCTGCTGCCGCCGATGCTCTGGTTCACCATGTTCACCTGGTAGCCGTCACAGAAGGTCTGTTGCTGCTGGATGGAGCTGAGGATCGTGACCACGCAGGGCACCGCGTCGAAACGGAAGTCCCTCCGCACCTCGCTGAGCAGCACACCCGCGCGGTACTCCTTCACGCACACGCCCACCACGTAGCTGCCCACCTGGCTTGGCGTTACGGTAAGCTGGCCCGTGACCGGATCGACGGCCAGCGGCGGGTTCGCGTCCATCTGGTACGCCTGCGAATAGCCCGGCGCCCAGAGCACCGGCGTATACGGCGGCCCGGAAGGCGGCGATGGCAGCGGATTGAACGGATCGCCACCGGTGAACGGGGTGCACAGTTCATACACCAGCAGATCGCCGTCGGGGTCCGTGGCCGAATGGTCGAAGGTCATGTTCTGCCCCACGCACAGCGCGATCGGCGGGTATGCGTTGAACGCCGGGCTCGAGTTGGCACCGGTCTGGTTGGCGTCAGGCACCGCCACGGTGCAGGTGAGCCCCTCATCGCCCGGATTGGCCACATTGAGAATGCTCGGTGTGCGGCAGCAGCGCTGGTAGCTCACGACGTAACCGCCCGGGATGGGAGGCAGATCGAGCACGATGCTGTACTCCGCCTGCTCCACGCAGATGGTGGGCGGCGCCGTGAGGCAGGGATTGTTGAGCACCACGGGCACCGGCGTGGAGCCCGGGAAGGGGACGAACTCCGAGAACAGGTACGTCCCCGACGCGTCGAAGATGCCCAGCTCGGCCTGCGCGTCAAAGCCGGTCCCGTTGACGTTGTTGGGCCCGCAGTCGCGGTACAGCTGCAGGGTGAACAGGTAGCTGTCGCCCCCCTGATGCACGTAATACAACTCGCCGCCGGTGATGTGCGTGGCCAGGGCCGGAAGAGCCCTGCACAAGATCCCGAACAGCACCAGGGTGCGCATCATCCGTGGGAATGACGACAAGGTACGTCCTCCGGTTGTTCGGACGGTCCGCTCGAACGAGGACCGGGGATCAGCCGACGACCCGCGCGGCCAGCACCGCGTACTCCATCTCGGACACCGGGAGGTAGGACCCGTCGGCCCCGCCCAGCATGTCCATCACCCGCACCCGCTCGGGATAGGCACGGGCCTCCACCGTGTGCCGGATCACCTTGTTGCCGATGAGCTGCAGTTCCTCGAAGCGGTCCGCCGCATCGATGCGGTAGTAGTTCGTGCCATGGGCCGAACGCCGGTACTGGGGAAAGTCGCTGTGCATGCCCGGGACGCCGATCGCGCCGCTAATTTGCACGCCCCGATGGCATTCCTGCGCCTCCTGGCCGAGCGGCTGCTCCACGATCATGGCACGGACCTGGCGCGCGTGGCCGTGGTGCTGCCCAGTCGGCGCGCGGGGCTTCACCTCCAGCGGCACCTGGCCCGCGCGCATGGCGGCCCGCTCTGGAGCCCCGACCTGCTCACGCCCGATGGCTTCCTCGAGCGGTTGTCCGGTCTGCGCGAACAACCCGTGCACCTCACCCTGCTCGAGCTGCACGCGGTGCATCGCCATCTGAAGGGCCCCGCAGCGGACGACCTCCACACCTTCCTGGGCTGGGCCCCCACCGCCCTGCACGACATGAACGAGGTGGACGAGCACCTGCTGGACCGCGCGGTGGCCTACCGCGACCTGCGGCACATCGAGGAGATCGACGCCTGGAGCTTCCGAGGGGGCTCATTGAGCGAAGGCCAGCAACGCCTGGCGCACCATTGGGCGCACCATGCCGCCCTGCACCAGGGTCTGGAGGAACGGCTGTTGCCCGGTGGTACAGGCACCCGTGGCCTCATCGCCCGTGCAGCGGCATCGCGCATCGCCGACGCGGCCCTCCACCTGCCGTGGACGCGGGTGTGGTGCGCGGGCCTCAACGCGCTCTCGCCCGCGATGCACCGCGTTCTGGACGCGCTTCAGCTTCGCGGCATCGCCCGCTTCGCGTGGGATGCCGACGGCCATTACCTGAACGACCCCTTGCAGGAGGCCGGCCGTGCCCTGCGCAGTGCCATCGAGCGCCACGGACCCGGTGAACTGCCCGTCAGCACACGGATCGCGCACGACCCGCCCACCGTGCACACCATCGCCCTGCCCAACACGATGGCCATGGTGCATGCGGCCGTGGTGCAGGTGACGGCGCTGAGCGAGGAGGAACGGGCGCGCACCTGCGTGCTGCTGGCCGACCCGCACACCCTGCTTCCCTTCCTCAGCCTGCTTCCGCCATCCTGCGCTCCGGTGAACGTGACCATGGGCCTTCCGCTGACCCAGCTGCCCCTGCACGGCCTCTTTGCGCAGCATGCCCGGTTGCGCAGCGGCACCGATGGGCGATCGTTGCGTACCCGCGAGCTTTCGGCCCTCCTGGACCATCCGGCCTGGGCGGATGCGCGGCCCATCGCCGGGCTGCGCGACCGTGTGGCGAACGAGCGCCGCTCCCACCTGCCGGTCGCTGCACAGTTCCACGAAAGGGACGATGCCGTCCTCGAGGCGCTTCATCGCGCGCTATCGGCCGAAGGCACGGCCGCGCGCACGGCCTTGGTGGAAGCGGTGGTGCGGGCGAACCCCGACCCCTTCGTGCAGGAGCAGGCCCAGCGCATCGGACAGGCGCTCGACCAAGCCGCCACCGCCCTGGCCCGGAGCGGCCATCAGACCGGAGAAGCCGGCACGGCCGGCCTGGAGGATCGCCTGCTTCGACAGGCCCGCGTGGACCTGCGCGGCGAACCGATGGCCGGCCTTCAGGTGATGGGCATGCTGGAATCCCGGGCCACGGACCATGACCGTGTGATCGTCGTGGGGGCCAACGAAGGCAGTCTGCCTCCGGCCGAGCCCCCACAGAGCTTCATCCCCGGCGAACTGCGCCACGCGCTCGGCCTTCCCCTGCGCGCAGACACCGACGCGGTGGCGGCCCACACCTTCATGCGGCTGCTGCATCACGCCCGGGAGATCACCCTGCTGCACGTCTCGGGCGGCGATGTGGAACAGGAGCGCAGCCGTTTCATCCTTCAGCTCGAGCACGAACTCCCCGGCGTCATGCGCCATTCCAGCCTGCGGCCGTCCATGCCCAGGCGGCCTGATGCGCCCTTGCAGCTGACGCTGACGTCCGAACTGCGGCATCGCCTTCAGCGCAAGGCCGAGCTTGGATTCAGTCCGACGGCGCTCGGCGACCTGCTCACCTGCCCGCTCAACTTCGTGTTCCGCCACGGTTGGGGGGTGACCGAGGAGCAACCGCCCGCCGCAGCCTTGGCGGATAATGAACTGGGCACCCTGGTACACGCCGTGTTCGAGTCCCTCTACGGGCCGTTCGTAGGGGGCATCATCCAGCCCGATGCACTGACCGCCGGGCTGCCCGCGGCCTTGCGCATGCTCGTGGACCGGATGCCCGGAGGGCTCAGCGGCGCGGAAGGTCCCGTGCTGCTTCAGTTGGGAATGGCCCGCCAGGCGATCGAACGCGCGGTGCGTCACGAGGCGTCGACCCTGCGCAGTGGCACCGCTGTCACGCTTCTGGGCCTGGAATCGCTGCTTTCCGCCGAGCTGCCGGAGGTCTCCCATGGCCAGCGGCATCCGGTGCGCCTGCACGGCCGCGTGGACCGCATCGACCGGCGAGATGGGCATGTGCATCTGGTGGACCTGAAGACCGGTCGTGTGGCCCCGGGCGATCTCCGGCTCACCCTGCCCGGTCCGCTGAAGGCCGACCACGGCAAGGCCGTGCAGTTGCTGACCTATGCCTGGCTGTGGCTCCGCAACGACCCGGAATGCACGGGGGTGACCGCCGAGCTGCGTCCGTTGCGCAGCACCGAGGCCGCCGCAGGCCTGCCGCTGATCCTGAACGGCACCACCACCATCCACAGGAAGGACATGCCGCTGATCGAGGAGGCATTGGGGGCACTGATCCGTACGCTCTTCGATCCGGATGCGGTGTTCGCCCATCGGCAGAAGAGCGTGTATTGCACCATCTGCCGCGGCTGAGCCCTGAACGAACAAAGGGCGCCGAAGCACCCTTTGTCATGCCGTCAGGGGACCGGTCAGCGGTAGACGATCTTGTGCACGTCGGTGGTGCCGTTGCGCGTGATCTTCAGGTAGTAGATGCCGTTGCTGGAGGTGCGCAGGTCCATCTCCTTGCGGTAGGTGCCCTCGAAGCCGCGCAGCAGGTCGGTGAACACGCTTTGACCGAGGGTGTTCACCACCTCCACCTGGATGTCGGCCGGCGAGGCCACCAGGAAGGAGAAGATGAACTGTCCGTCGTTCGGGTTCGGGAGGATGGTCACTGCGCCGTCGAGCTCGCTGGCATTGATCGACTTCTGATAGATGGTGCCGGTGCGGTCGAGGCCGCCCAGGGACAGGTAATAGTCCGCATTGTTGAGCGTCTCACCCGTCCAGCTGTCGTTCATCAGTTCCACTGCAGCCTCGCCGGTGAAGGGGATGCTGAGCACGGTGTACTCCCGGCCACCTTCCCAATTGACGCCGGTGTTGCGGATGGCTTCGAAGCCGAAGCCGGCATAGACCTGATAATTGAACGAGCCGCTTTCGCGAACGCCACCCGAAGGGGCGATCGGGATGTAGGTACGGGGACCCTCCGGCTGGGTGGCGTCGCCCAACTGGACGTTGGCACTGCGGTCCCAGCGCAGGGTGAAGACCACCGAGCTGAAGATGCCGTCGAAATCCGCCGTGGGGCGGACGCGGACCTCCAACTGGCCGTTGTTGGCGAACAGGCCGATGTCGACCGGGCTCTGGGCCTGGACCATGGCGGCGGCGCCCAGCATCAAGGCCAGGCCGGTGGAACGAAGGGTAGTGGTGCTCATGCGCGTGCGGGGTTCAAGTGGTGTTCACAACCTCGGGAACGGACCCTGCCCGTTCCCAAGGACGAGACGAAAGTAAGGCGAAGGGGATGCCTTGCGCAAGCCCACCCCCTTGGACACGGAGCGGATCACGCCGACCGGCGACGAACGGCCGACGAAACCGCTGGAACGCACCGCCGGAAAACCGAACAGGGGCCCGGTGTGGGCCCCTGCGCGGTAAACCTGCAAGGAATAGGATGGAACCAACGTCAGGGGTGGAAGAAGTTCCCACTGACACCATCAAGACGCGGACCTGTCCGGAAGGTTGCCTGGCCGATGGGATCAGGACATGAACTTGTACCCCACCCCGCGGATGCTGAGGAAATGCACCGGGTTGCGCGGGTCAGGCTCGAACAATTTGCGGAAGGCCACGATGAAATTGTCGATGGTACGGGTGGTCGGGAAGACATCGTAGCCCCAGACCTTGTGGAGGATCTCCTCCCGGGAGACCACCTCGCCGGCGTGCTCGATCAGCAAGCGAAGGAGCATCACCTCGCGCTGGGAGAGGGTGCGCGCGCCCCCCACCCCGCGCGCCTCGAAGGCCACCAGGTCCACCTCGTTGGGCCCGAAACGGACCTTGTCCGGAACGGCGGCAGGAGGCCGCTCGTCCGATCGCGCCACCAACTTGGCCACGCGCAGCATCAGCTCCTCCAGGTCGAAGGGTTTGCCCAGATGGTCTTCGCCGGTCCGCAGCCCGCGCACGCGATCGGCGGCGGCCGTGCGCGCCGTCAGGAAAAGCACCGGCGTCCGGTCGCCTTCCAATCGGGCCTTCTCGCACACGGAGAACCCGTCCATCCCCGGCAGCATCACGTCCATCACCGCCGCATCGAACCGGGCACCCCGCAAGCGCTCCAAGGCCTCCGGGCCTGTGGCCGCAGTGGTCACATGGTAGCCTTCCAGTTCCAGGTTCAGGCGCAGCGTATGGCGCAGGCCCTCTTCATCCTCGACGAGCAGCACACGGGGCTTGGTGGCCTTTTGCATGGGGGACAAAGTTCGGCACGGGTACCTTTGGCCCATGCGCTTCACCCCGGCACACGCTGAACAGGCGGACCGCTTCCGCCCCGGCACGCTGTCCGAACACCTGGACATCCGTTTCGGGGTCGATCCGGACGGTCGCCTGACCGCCTCCCTGCCGGTGGACGCCCGCACCGTGCAGCCCATGGGCCTTCTGCACGGCGGGGCCACCGCGGCCCTGGCCGAAACACTGGGCAGTGTGGCCTCGGCCCTGCTGGTGCTGCCCGAGGGCCGGCAGGTGGTGGGCATCGAGGTGAACGCCAATCACCTGAAGGCCGTACGCGACGGTCGGGTGACCGCCACCGCCGAGGCACTGCACCTGGGCCGCACCACCCACGTGTGGGACATCCGCGTGCGGAACGCCGCAGGTGAGCTTTGCGCGGTGTGCAGACTGACCAATGTGGTGCTGCCCGGCACCGCAACACCGCCCCTCGCATGAGCACGACCAGCCCCCTGCATCAGGCCCTCGGCCTCTGCCTGGAACATCGATTCACCTTCGCCGCGTTCCGCGTCCCTGGCGGCCCGGTGACCCTTTGGGTCCAGCGCAACCCCGACCTGGAACCGGTCGACGCCGCCTACCTCGGTCGCCTCAATGAGGCCTTCCTGGTGGCCCCGTTCACCTACGACCCGCAGGCCACTCACTTCGTGCGCAACGACGTGGAACTGACGTTCGGCGAACTTCCCGTGACGCTCGAGCCCCTTCACGGGTGTGTCGGTGGCACTGCTGCCGAACGCAGCCGGCCTCACGATGCGCAGCGCTCGGACTATGAGGCCCTCGTCCGGGAGGCCAAGAACGCCATCGCCGCAGGCACGCTGGACAAAGTGGTCGCCTCGCGCACCGTGACGATGCCGTTGGAACGCGCCCAGCTGGCCGCGCTCTTCGAAGATGCGCTGGACCGGATGCCCCATGCGTTCGTGGCCCTGGTGAACACCCCTGAGCACGGCACCTGGCTCGGAGCTTCGCCGGAACGGTTGCTCACGGCCGAGGATGACCTGGTGCACCTCGATGCGCTGGCAGGTACACGGCCACGGTCGGACGCACCGGCCCTTGCGGAGGACTGGAACCCCAAGGAGCGCCGCGAACAGGTGCTGGTCACCCGGGAGATCGTGGGCCAGTTGATCGAGCTCGGCCTGCCACGCATCGCCCTGCACGGTCCGAGACCGGTCGACGCCGGAGGCGTGAGCCACCTGCGCACCGAGGTGGAGGCCGACCTCGGGAACTGTTCGCTCGACGAAGTGCTGGTGGCCGTGCACCCCACGCCGGCCGTGTGCGGCACACCACGACAGGCTGCGAATGTCTTCATCGCCAACCACGAAGGCCCCGGACGCGGTCTCTACACCGGGTTCTGGGGACCATGGAACGCTGATGGCCGCACCGAGCTCTTCGTGAACCTCCGGTGCATGGAGGCCTTCGACGACGCGGTGGCCCTGCACGTGGGCGCCGGGGTCACCGACGGCTCCGAGCCGGAGGCGGAATGGCGCGAGACGGAGGCCAAGGCGGCGGCGTGGACCGCGGCCATCCGGTCGCTGCACAGCGCCCGGGTATCTTCGCCGGCCCGATGACCTCCGACCACTTCGCTGCGGCCGAGCTCGCCCGGCTCTGTGCCGCCAAGGGTGTCCGACACGCCGTCATCAGCCCGGGCTCGCGCAGCGCTCCGCTCGTCCTCGCCTTCAACCGGCACCCCGACATCACCTGCCTGCGCGTAGTGGACGAACGCAGCGCGGCCTTCTTCGCCCTGGGCATGGCGCAGCAGCT